>Ga0182743_1002614_pt1 | contig 15466 bp, 15 predicted proteins | sample eDN3rd30CKraftOP_FD_128522 | JGI IMG/M metagenome (GOLD analysis project Ga0182743, IMG submission 128522) | Enriched Organic Plus compost microbial communities from Emeryville, California, USA - eDNA 3rd pass 30_C Kraft OP (version 2) (version 2) ... | reverse complement strand
GAGGCGAACCTGTGGCTCGGGACGGTGCTCACCGGCGCCGCCCTCGCGATCGCGAACGTGCTCATGCCGGCGATCATCAAGCGGGACTTCCCCGACCGGGTGCCGCTGCTGATGGGCCTGTACACGGCGCTGTTCGCGGCCAGCGGCGCGGTCGCGTCCGGGATCGTGGTGCCGATCTCGCTGCTGCCGCTCGGCGACGGGCAGACCGGCTGGCGGATCGCGCTGCTGGCGACCGGTGCGGTGCTGCCGATCGCGATCGTCGTCTGGATCCTCACGATGGGGCGCCGTCCCGACCCCGTCCGTCCGGCGGGCCCGCGCCCGCGCGGCGGCACCGGCATCTGGCGCGACCCGCTGGCGTGGCAGGTCGCGGCGTACACCGGGTTGCAGTCCGCGCTGTTCTACATCCTGCTGACCTGGCTCGCCCCGTATGCGACCGCGAACGGCCGCGACGCGATCGTCGCCGGGATCGACGTGGCGGTGTACCAGTTCGCCGGGATCGCCGGGTCGCTCGCGCTCCCGCTGATCCTGCGCGGACGCCTGCGGCGGTGGGTGCCGGCGGCGCTGCCGGTCATCGCGCTCGTCGCGGTCGCGGGCATGGTGTTCTCGGTGGACCTGCTCACGCTGTGGACGCTCCCCGCCGGCTTCGCCTCGGGTGCCTCGCTCAGCATGGCGCTGACCCTCATCGCGCAGCGGGCGCGTGACATGTCCGCATCCACCGCCCTGTCGGGCATGGCGCAGTCGGTCGGCTACCTGGTGGCCGCGCTCGGCCCGATCGGCTTCGGCGCCCTGCACGGCATCGACGGCGGTTGGATGCTGCCCTTCGGCCTGCTGGCGGCGGTGCTCGTCGCGCAGCTCGGCTTCGGGCTCGCGGTCGGCCGCGAGCGGTACGTCCTCGACCGCCGCCGCTGACCCGGGACGGGCCTCTGCCCCCGGACCTTCGCATCCGCACCGCTGCGCCTCTCCCCCGGCCTTCGCATCCGCGCCTCTGCAGCTCTCCCCGGCCTTCGCATCCGCGCCTCTCCCCGGCCTTCGCATCCGCGTGGCTCCCCCGATCGTCCCCCGTTGCCCGGTCGCGCCGAATGGCGGGTCCCGGCGCCGAGAATCCACCATTCGGCGCGACGCAACACGGATGCCCGCGGCTCGGTCGTGGCGAATGGCGGGTGCGTGACCGTGACACCCGCTATTCGGCGCGACCGAATCGGCATGACGGAACCGGCGCAGACGACCCAGCGCAGCGGAGCCGCCGCTGACCCGGGTCGCGCAACGGCTGCGGGGCCGGGTCAGTCCTCGGGGAAGGCGGTGCGTCGCAGGAGCGCGGCGAGCTGGGCGCGCTCGGACTCGTCGAGGGCACGGAGCAGCCGCTCGTCCGCCTCACGCGCGGTGCGCGCCGCCTTGCCGCAGAGCTCACGCCCCTCGTCGGTGGCGACGACGATGTTCGCGCGCCGGTCGGCCGGGTCGGGCGTGCGGGTGACGAGTCCGCGCCGCTGCAGGTCGTCGACGAGCGCGACCACCTGGCTCGGATCGAGGCGGAGGTACTCCGCGAGCTCCCGCTGCGACCTGCCCCCGTCGGCGGCGAGCGCGAGCACCGCGTAGGAGCGGGTCTTCAGCCCGTGCGCGGCCAGCGCGGCGTTCCCCGCGGCCAGGGAGAGGGCGTTCGTCCGGGCGAGCAGGAACCCCACGTCCTCCACGAGCGCGGTGAGGGGCGGCGCCCCCGGGTCGGTCCCTGCCATGCCGTCACGATACCAAACGGTTCCGATTTCCAATTGTTGACTTTTTCAATGGAATACGGCTGAATGGTGCCGAGAACGAAGGAGTCCCCACATGAGTCTCGAAGGCAAGGTCGCCATCGTCACCGGATCCGGCCGCGGGCTGGGTCTGGCCTATGCACAGGAACTCGCACGGCAGGGCGCCGCGGTCGTCGTGAACGACGTCGACGAGACCGCCGCCGCCGACGCGGTCGCCTCTATCGAGGCCGCCGGCGGGCGCGCCGTGGCCGTCGCCGCCCCGGTCGGCCCGACCGAGACCGCCCAGCGCCTGGTGCAGACCGCCGTCGATACCTTCGGCCGCCTCGACATCCTCGTCACCAACGCCGGCGTGCTCCGCGACACCGTGCTCTGGAAGATGAGCGACGACGACTTCGACACCGTCATCGGCGTCCACCTGCGCGGCACGTTCACCTGCGTCCGCGAGGCAGCCACCTACATGCGCGCCAACGAGATCCCCGGCCGCATCATCTGCATCGGCTCCCCCACCGGTCAGCGCGGCAACTTCGGGCAGACGAACTACGCCGCCGCCAAGGCCGGCATCGTCGGCATGGTCCGCACCTGGGCGATGGAGCTGAAGAAGGCCGGCATCACCGCGAACGCGGTCATCCCCGTCGCCGCAACCGCCATGACCGCGACCGTCCCGTACTTCGCAGCCGCCGTCGAGGCCGACGCGAAGGGCGAGCCGATGCCCGCGTTCTTCCGTCACGACCTGGGGTTCGGCACCTCGGAGGACGTCGCCGGCCTCATCGCCTACCTCGCCTCCGACGACGCCGCCGGCGTCACCGGTCAGGCCATCGGCATCGGCGGCGACCGCATCCAGCTCTGGTCCCACCCGGAGCCGGTGATCACCGCGTACCACGAGGGCGGCTGGTCGTACGCGACGCTGCAGGACGAGTTCCCGAGCCTCATCGGCGAGCACCAGCAGTCGGTCGGCGAGCGCTTCCCGCCGCTGCCGGAGGAACTGCAGCGGTGAGCACCGTCCGCTACGAACCGGCGATCGACCTCGCCGCGATCGAGGCGATCGACGTGCACGTGCACGTCGAGGTCGACGCGCACGGCCACACGTCCCTGCCGGACGACCTCGCCGCCGCCGCGGCGAAGTACTTCAGCACCGAGGGCGGCGCGCCAGACATCGACGGCATCGCGGCGTACTACCGCGAACGGCGGATGGCGGCGGTCGTGTTCACGGTCGACTCCGAGACCGCGCTCGGTCACGCCCCCATCCCGAACGAGGACATCGTCGCCGGCGCCGCGCGCAACAACGACGTGCTCATCCCGTTCGGTTCGGTCGACCCGAACCGCGCCGACGCGCTCGAACGGATGCGGCGGCTCATCGAGGACGCCGGGGTGCGGGGCTTCAAGTTCCACCCCACGGTGCAGGACTTCGACCCGTCCGACGAGCGGTTCTTCCCGCTGTACGAGCTCATGCAGGACGCCGGCGTGGTCGCGCTGTTCCACACCGGGCAGACCGGGATCGGGGCCGGGATGCCGGGCGGTCGTGGGATGCGGCTGGCCCTGTCGAACCCGATGCTGCTGGACGCGGTGGCGGCCGCCTTCGGGCACCTGCAGATCATCATGGCCCACCCCTCGGTGCCGTGGCAGGACGAAGCGCTCTCGGTCGCGACCCACAAGCACAACACCTGGATCGACCTGTCCGGCTGGAGCCCGAAGTACTTCCCGGAGCAGCTCGTGCGCGCCGCGAACTCCTATCTGCGCTCCAGGATCCTGTTCGGCTCGGACTTCCCGCTCATCACCCCGGACCGGTGGCTGCGCGACATCGAGCAGGTCGCGATGAAGCCCGAGGTGATGCCGGGGATCCTCAAGGACAACGCCGTCCGGCTGCTCGGCCTCGGGTGACGCCATGGCCGTGCTCCGGAACGACAGCGCCGTCGGGTTCGACCCCCTCGGCTTCGCCGCCGCGCATCTGAGTCCGGCCGCGCTCGCGGCGCTGGAACGGCTGCAGGACGCGCTCACCACCCGCATCCGGCCGCTGCTGACCGAGGCGTGGGAGACCGCGACCATGCCGGCCGCCGTCCTCGACGAGCTCATCCCGCTCGCACTCATGCGCCCGCAGGGCATGGATGCCGCCGAGGCCGATTCGAGCATGTTCGCGGGCTGGCGTAACTACGTGCTGGCCCGTACCGACGTGTCGGTCGCGACCGTCTACAACGCGCAGTCCGGACTGTTCCGCACGGCCGTGCGCCTGGGCGGCTCGCCCGCACAGGCGGCGGAGCTCGACGAGCCGATCCGCGACTTCCGACTGCGGGGCGTGTTCGCCCTCACCGAGCCGGACCACGGCTCGGACATCGCCGGCGGCATGGCCACGCGTGCCCGCCGAGACGGCGGCGACTGGATCATCGTCGGCGCCAAGCGCTGGATCGGCGGCGCCGACACGGCGGATGTGATCGCGGTGTTCGCGCGCGACGAAGCGGATGTGGTGCGTGCGTTCCTCGTCCCGCGGGATGCGGCCGGCGTGCGACTCACCCGCATCGAGGGCAAGGCGTCGCTGCGGCCGATGCAGAACTTCGACATCGCCCTGGAGGGCGTCCGGGTGCCCGAGTCGGCCCGGCTCGGGCGGGTCGAGGGCTGGCGCGACGTGTCGCGGATCCTCCGCGCCATGCGCTCGGACGTCGCCTGGATCGCCACCGGCCTGCAGGCCGGCGCGCTCGACGCCGCCGTCGCGTACGTGCGCGAGCGACAGCAGTTCGGCCGCCCGCTCGGCGGGTTCCAGCTCGTGCAGGAGAAGCTCGCCCGGATGCTGGCGAACCTCACCTCCTCGCTCGGCATCGTCACCCAGCTCTCCGCGCAGCAGGATCGCGACGTGTACGCCGACGAGAACTCCGCGCTCGCCAAGCTCCAGACGGCGCTGCTCGCCCGGGAGACCGCGGCGCTCGCCCGCGAGGTGCTCGGCGGCAACGGCATCCTGCTCGAGCACGCCGCCGCACGGTTCTTCGCCGACGCGGAGGCCGTCTACTCCTACGAGGGCACCCACGAGATCAACGCCCTCATCGTCGGCCGCGCCCTCACCGGCTCGTCCGCATTCGTCTGACCCCCATCGAAGGAGCACACCATGACCACCATCGCCGCCTACGCCGATGCCGCCTCGCTCGCCGGCACCGACCTCGGCTTCACCGACTGGATGGAGGTCACGCAGGATCGCGTGAACCTCTTCGCCGACGCGACCGACGACCACCAGTGGATCCACGTGGACCCCGAGCGCGCCAAGGACGGCCCGTTCGGTGGCGCGATCGCCCACGGCTTCCTGTCGCTGTCGCTGACCGTGAAGTTCTGGTCGGAGCTGTTCGACCTGGAGGGCGTCACCACGAAGGTGAACTACGGCCTGGACAAGGTGCGCTTCGTCTCGCCGGTGAAGGTCGGTGCCCGCATCCGCGGCGGCGCCGTCATCGCCGAGGTGACCGAGGTGCCCGGCGGCTACCAGTTCGCCGTCGACCAGGTGATCGAGATCGAGGGCGCACCCAAGCCCGCCGTCGTCGCACGGGGGCTGTACCGCTTCTACGCCTGACCGGGGCCCACCCGGTCCCGCCCTCAACGGAGAGGAGACGTGATGACCAACGACCACGCACTGGGGACGTGGCTGGCGACCCGGCGCCTGAAGACACCGGGCAAGACCGCGCTCATCTTCCAGGAGCGCGAGTACACCTACCGCGAGCTCGCGGACGGCTCGGAGCGCATCGCCGCGATCCTCGCCGACCGCGGCATCGGCCGGGGGGACGCGGTCGCGTACGTGGGTGAGAACAGCCCCGAGTTCCTGCAGGTGCTGTTCGCGTGCGCGCAGCTCGGAGCCGTGTTCGTGCCGGTGAACACCCGGCTCGCACCCCCGGAGATGGCCCACGTGATCACCGACTCCGGTGCCCGGGCGATCATCCACGACCCGGAGTTCGCGGAGCGGATCATCCCGGGCATGGAGGCGGGCCAGATCGGCACCGTCATCGTGACCGGCGAGGGCGCGACCGGCTTCCCCGGCCTTGCCGCGCTCATGGCCGGGACCGAGCCGGGGTTCCGACCGGCGCAGGTCTCGCTGGACGACCCGGCCGCGATCATCTACACCTCCGGCACGACCGGCAAGCCGAAGGGCGCCGTGCTCTCGCACGGCAACCTCACCTGGTGCGCGCTGAACTGCATCATCGACTACGACCTCGTCTCCGACGACGTGGCGCTGATGATCTCGCCGCTGTTCCACGTGGCCTCGCTCGGCATGGGCGCCCTCCCGGTCATCCTCAAGGGCGGCACGCTCGTGCTGGAGAAGGGCTTCGAAGCCGGCCGGGCGCTCGAACTCATCCAGCAGCACGGGGTGACGATGCTCTCCGGCGTGCCCACGACGTACCAGATGATGGCCGACCACCCGGACTGGGCGCGCACCGACCTCAGCACGCTGCGCAAGCTCACCTGCGGCGGCTCGGCGGTGCCCACCCGCATCCTGAACGCCTACGAGGAACGCGGCATGCACTTCTCGCAGGGCTACGGGATGACCGAGACCTCGCCCGGGGCGACCGCCCTGGCCCCGGACAAGACCCGGGAGAAGCAGGGCAGCGTCGGACTCCCCCACTTCTTCACGAAGGTGCGCATCTCCGACGGGCAGGGCGGGCAGGCCCCGGTGGGGGTCCCCGGTGAGATCGAGATCACCGGCCCGAACGTGTTCCTCGGCTACCACGGACTGCCCGAGGCCACCGCCGAGGCGTTCACCGAGGACGGCTGGTTCCGCTCCGGCGACGTCGGCTACCTCGACGAGGACGGCTACCTGTTCATCGCCGACCGGGTGAAGGACATGATCATCTCCGGCGGGGAGAACATCTACCCGGCCGAGGTGGAGAACCTCATCAGCGACATCGAGGCCATCACCGGCGTCGCCGTCATCGGCGTGCCCGACGAGCGCTGGGGCGAGGTGCCCTGGGCGGTCGTGACGGTGAAGGAGGCCGCCGAGGTGACCACGCAGACGGTGCGCGACCGGCTCGACGGGCTGCTCGCCCGCTACAAGCTGCCCAAGCACGTCGTGGTGGTCGACGAGCTGCCCCGCACCGCGAGCGGCAAGGTGCGCAAGGCCGATCTGCGCGCCCGGTTCGGCCGCCGGGCGGGTTAGACGGCGACGGATGCGGGGGCGTCGCGGAACGCGGCGACGGCCGCCGACGCCCACTGCGCCCGCCGGGCCCGGTACACCTCGATGGACCGCCCGGCGGGCCAGTCGCCGCCCAGGAACTCGTCCGGCAGCCGCGGGTCGGCGCGCAGCAGCGTGAGCCAGTCCGCGACCAGCATCGTCAGCGCAGCGGTCGGCGACGCGTCGCCGGCGGCGCCCGGATCGGACCACAGCGCGAGGAAGCGGTCGTGCGCGGCACGGATGCCGTCCATGTCCCATGCCCCGCGCGCGGAGGGGTCGACCGGGAACTCCGGCAGGTCGCGGGCGCGGAATGCGGTGACGCAGCCGGGCGGCAGCTCCTCGCGCAACGGCTCGAGCGCCCCGGTCAGATCGACCTCGCCCGGCGCGAGCCACAGGCCGTCGCGCAGCGGCGCGAACCCCTCCCAGGTGAGCGCGGCGCGCAGGCGGTTGCGGAGCGTGCGCTGCCCCTCCGGCACGGTGAAGGTCACGAGGGTCCAGCCGCGACCGACCGGGTCGAACGGATGCGGCGAGTGCACCCGCTCGGCGGCCTCGGTCAGCACTTCCCGGGCGTGCTCGGTCACGCCGTACTCCACGCCGCGGCCGACGCGGGCACGGCTGAGGAGCCCGCGCAGCACCATGCGGTCCAGCGCCGCGCGCGCGGTCGGGCGGGCGATGCCGGCGTCTTCGAGCACCTCGAGGTAGAACGATGCGCGCACCGGCCGATCGACGCCCGCCTGCAGCTGCTCACCGAGCATCGCCAGCAGGAGCCGCTGCGGACTCCGACCAGGGACGGCGTCGTCGCGCCGGTCAGCGATGCTCACGGGACACTCATCCTACGGGGCGGGTCGCCTCGCCGCGCTTGGCCCGCTGGATCTGCTCGTACACATGCGTGCGCAGCTCGGTGAACCGCGGCAGGGCGCGCGTGGTGATCTGGTCGCGCTGCGGGTCGAGGTCGATGTGCAGATCCTCCTGCACCCACGTCGGCGACTTGGAGAGCACGATGACCCGCTCACCCAGGTAGACGGACTCGTCGATGTCGTGCGTGACGAACAGGATCGACATCCCGCGGTCCAGGTGCAGCCGGCGCACGAGGTCCTCGAGGTCGGCGCGGGTCTGCGCGTCGACCGCCGCGAACGGCTCGTCCATGATGAGCACCTCGGGCTGGTAGGCGACGGCGCGGGCGATGGCGACACGCTGCTGCATGCCGCCGGAGAGCTGCCACGGGTAGCTGCCGCCGGCGTGGGAGAGCCCCACGGCCTCGAGCGCATCCTCGACGAGCCGGGTGCGCCTGGCCTTGGAGAGCTTCTTGTGCTTCAGCGGCAGCTCGACGTTGCCGCGCACGGTGAGCCACGGATAGAGGCTGCGACCGTACTCCTGGAACACGAGGGCCATGTTCGGCGGCGGCCCGGTCACCTCCTTGCCGTCGAGCACGACGCTGCCGGCGGTGGGCTTGAGCAGCCCCGCGATGCACTTCAGCAGCGTGGTCTTGCCGCATCCGCTCGGGCCGACGATGCACACGAGCTCGCCGCGGCGCATCGTGAAGCCGATGTCCCCGATCGCCTCGACCACGCCGGTCGAGGACTCGTACGTCTTCTTCAGGTGGTCGACGGTCAGCAGCGTGTCAGGCACGCTCCACCTCCTTGATCCCGTGGTACCAGCGCAGCACCCTGCGCTCCACGATCGTGAACACGACGGCCAGCAGCACACCGATCAGGCCGAGCAGCACGATGCCGCTCCACATCTGGGCGATGAGGTAGTTCCGCTGGAAATAGGCGACCTGGAATCCGAGCCCCGACGAGGAGTAGAACATCTCGGAGATCACCATCATGATGAGCGCGACCGAGAGGGTCTGGCGCACGCCCGCCATGATGCGGGGGCTCGCGGCCGGCAGCACGAGCGAGAACAGCCGCTCGGTGGGGGTCAGTGCGAACGAGCGCGCGGTCTCGGTCATGACGCTGTCGGTCGAGCGCACACCCTCGACCGTGTTCAGCAGCACCGGCCACAGCGAGCCGAACACGATGACGATGACCTTCATCTGGTCGGTGACCCCCAGCAGGGCCACGAACACCGGGATGAGCACGGGCGGCGGGATGGCGCGGAAGAACTCCAGCAGCGGTTCGAGGAGTTCGCGCAGCCACCGGGTGAGGCCGATGAGGGTGCCCGCGGCGATGCCGATCACCACCGCGAGCACGATCGCGGCGGCGAGCCGGGCGAGGCTGGGGAGCACGTCGGTGACGAAGGCGGGGCCGATCCAGGTGTCGACGAACGCCTCGGCGATCGTCAGCGGGGACGGGAAGAACTTCGCCGGGGCGATGGTGCCCCACACGCCCCAGATGACCAGGAGCAGCACCGGCACGCCGATCGCGTACAGGATGCTGGAGCCCATCCGCGCCCAGAGGTTCGGGCGCTGCGGGGGGCGGCGGACGGTGCTGGTGTAGAGGGTCACAGCGCCTCCTCCCCTCGGACGGACTGATGCCAGGCGAGCGCGCGGCGCTCGATGAACCGGAAGACGAGGTTGACCACGAGGCCGAGCAGGCCCGTGACGATGACGATGGCGTACACGGTGGTGATGTTGCCGATGTTGTACGCCTGGAAGATCACGCGGCCGAGGCCCGGGTTCCCGATCGTCATCTCGGCGGTGATCGCGAGGATGAGGGCGACCGATGCGGCCAGGCGCAGACCGGTCATGAGGTAGGGCAGGGCGGTGGGCAGCACGAGCCAGCGCAGCCGCTCGGCACCGCTGAGGCCGTAGCTGCGGGCGGTGTCGCGGGCGACCGTGTCGATGTCGGCGACGCCGTAGAGCACCTGCACGAACACCTGCCAGAAGCTTGCGAAGACGATGATCACGAGGGCCGCCTGCAGCTGGATGCCGAAGGCGAGGATCGCGAGCGGGATGAGCGCGACCGACGGGATCGGCCGGAGGAACTCGACGGTGGTGTGCGTCGCGCGACGCAGCACCGGGATGAGGCCGACGAAACCGCCGAGCACGACGCCGAGCACGGTGGCGATGGCCAGGCCGATGGCCCAGGCGGTCATGGTGCGGCCGACGTTGCGCCAGAACTCGAGGTCCTGCAGCATCCCGCCGAGCGTGGCGAGGGTGTCGGTCGCGGAGGGGAGGGAGCTCGGCGGCAGCACGCGGGTGATGGCCAGCAGTTGCCAGCCGGCGAGGAACAGGACGATGCCCAGTGCACCGAGCCCGGCCTTGCGGGCTGCGGATGCGCCGCGGCCGCGGCGTCGGGCGCGCGCGGGCGCACCGATGGCGGATGCCGTGGTCATGGCTTCCTTCCGGGGAGAGGAGCGGGGGCGCCGCGCCGGCGACGCCCCCGCTCGACGGTCAGACCTGCGGCTGGATGAGCTTCTTCAGGTCGGGGACCGCGTCGATGTACTCGTACTGGACGGCGAGCTCTGCGAGCTCCGGGATGCCGGCGCCGTTGAGGTCGCTCGTGAACACCGGAAGGGTGATCGCGTTCGCGGCAGCCTCCGGGATCTCCAGGTTCTTCGCGATCGCGGCGCGGACCAGGTCCTCGTTCGCCATGGCGAAGTCCTGCGCCTCGGCCATCGCCTCGACGTAGGCGGCGACCGTCTCGGGCTCGCTGTCCAGGAACTCCTGGGTGGTGAAGTTGGTGAGCACGGTCAGGCCCGGGATGGTCGCCTGGTAGGGCGAGATCACGTCGGTGCCGCCGGCGCCCACGATGAGCCCGCGGAACGGGTCGGGCACCCAGCCGGCGTCGATGTTGCCGGCCTCGAGCTGCGCCTGCACGTCGGGGAACGCGACCTCGACGAACTCGATGGTGGAGGAGTCGCCGCCCGCGTCGTCGACGGCCTTGCGGATCGTGAGGTCGCCCGCGGCGCCGATGCTGTTGACCGAGACGCGCTTGCCGGCGAGGTCGGCCGGGCTGCTGATGCCGGAGGCGGCCGAGGCGACGACCGAGTTCACGTCGGTGCCGTCGGCGATGCTCGAGGCGTAGTTGCTGATGATGACGACCCCGAGGTCCTGCAGCGCGGCACGGATCGGACCCATCGGCTGGCCGATGGCGAAGTCGATGTCGCCGGAGAGGAGCGCGGGGATGGCCTGTGCACCGCCCTGGGCGGGCACGACCTCGACGTCGAGGCCGTGGGCCTCGAAGATGCCCTCGTCGATCGCGGCCCAGAGCGCGCCGGTCTCGGCGATGGGCAGGGCCGCGACGCGGACCTTCGTGAGCTCGCCGCCGCCGTCGGCGGCGGGCGCCTCCGTCGTGGCGGAGGGTGCGGCGGAGTCGGTGCAGCCGGCGAGCGCGAGGGTCGCGGCCGCGACGACGCCGAGCAGGGCAAATCGCTTCTTCATTGAAGTCGCCTCTCAGTGTGGGTGGTTCCGGTCGGCGGCGTCCCGTATGCAGGTCGGCACGCCGTCGTGCTGATGGCCCAATCGTGTTCGCGACCCGTACCAAAGTCAAGGATTTCGTGACGCCCGTTTCGTTTTCGTTGATTTTTCAACGGTCGTCGCGGGAAGTTGGAGTACGGACCGCAACACCCCGGGAAATTCCTCTTGTCATTACCTATCGGCATAGGTAAAGTTCCCAGCACGGACCGCGACGAGGCGGCCCGACACAGCGGAAGGAACACATCCGTGGCTCAGCTCTCACCGGCATCCGACCCAGCAGCCGCGCTCGCGCTCATCGATGCGTTCTCACTCGAGATGACGGGCAAGGACGTCCCCGGTCTCGAGGAGGCGCGCGACGCGATCCCGGCCGGCACCAAGATCAACGTCACCTTCCTCGGCAACGAGGACCTCGACATGCGCGTCGCGGCCGCGAAGGCCGTGAAGGACTTCGGCTTCACCCCCGTGCCCCACATCTCCGCACGCCGACTCGCCTCGCAGGCGCAGCTCGAGGAGTTCCTCGCCCGACTGCAGGAGGTCGGCGCGACCGAGCACGTCTTCTGCGTCGGCGGCGACCCGGCACAGCCGGAGGGTCCGTACCCGGACTCCCTCAGCGTCATCCGCACCGGCGTCCTCCAGCAGTACGGAGTGCGCGAGGTCTCCATCGCCGGCTACCCCGAGGGCCACCCGGACATCACGGACGACGTGCTGTGGCGCCACCTCGAGGACAAGTCCGCCGCGCTGAAGGAGCAGGGGCTGGACGCGGTCATCCTCACCCAGTTCGCCTTCGACACCGACCCGGTCATGCGCTGGATCGAGGGGGTGCGCGACCGCGGCATCGACAGCCAGATCCGCATCGGAACCCCCGGTCCCGCCGGGATCAAGCGCCTCATCAACTTCGCCCGCCGGTTCGGCGTCGGCGCCAACGCGATGATCGTGAAGAAGTACGGCTTCTCGCTCACGAACCTCATGGGCACCGCGGGTCCGGAGCGGTTCGTCTCCGACCTGTCCGGGCTGGTCGCGAACAGCGCCACCGCCGGAGATGTCAAACTGCATTTCTACACCTTCGGCGGACTCCTCGCGACGGCCCAGTGGGCCCGCGAGTACATCGCCGCGCAGTCCTGACCCGGGAGCTCACCCAAGATGACCGTTCACAACGACGCCCTCCGCGACCACGCCTGCCTGATCGTGCACGGCCCGGACCAGCCCGGACTCGTCGCGGCCGTCACCACGCTCGTCACCCGCAACCAGGGCAACATCGTCAGCCTCGACCAGTACTCGGACAACCCGCTGGGCGGGCAGTTCTTCCAGCGCGTGGTGTTCCACCGCCCGGAGCTCTCGGCCGCCATGCCCGAGATCGAGGCCGACCTGGAGCAGACGCTCGGCCCCTACGGGATGACCTGGCGCCTGACCGACCAGTCCATCCCGAAGCGGATGGCGATCCTCGCCTCCACCTCGGACCACTGCCTGCTCGACCTGCTGTGGCGCCACCGCCGCGGTGAGCTGCCGGTCACCATCCCGATGGTCGTCTCCAACCACACGAACACCGCGGAGGACGTGCGCGCCTTCGGCATCCCGTTCTTCCACGTGCCGTCGCAGGAGGGGCCGGACAAGTCGCAGTCCGAGGCGGAGATCCTCAAGCTCCTCGAGGGCAACGTCGACTTCGTGGTGCTCGCGCGCTACATGCAGATCCTCTCGGAGGACTTCCTCCAGAAGGTCGGCGTGCCCGTCATCAACATCCACCACAGCTTCCTTCCCGCCTTCATCGGCGCGGCTCCGTACCGGAAGGCGAAGGAACGCGGCGTCAAGCTCATCGGCGCGACGTCGCACTACGTGACCGGCGACCTCGACGAGGGGCCGATCATCGAGCAGGACGTGGTCCGCGTGACCCACGCCGACTCCGCCGCCGACCTTCAGCGGCGCGGCGCGGACGTGGAGCGGGCAGTCCTGTCCCGTGCCGTGCTCTGGCACTCCCAGGACCGTGTCATCCGGCACGGTAATCACACCATCGTGTTCTGACCCCCTCGGGGCGACGAACACCACGCGAACAGAGAGGTTCATCCCGTGGCCAGCAACCTTCAGCAGCTGCTCGATCAGACCAATCCCGTCGATCTGCTGCGCAGCTCGCAGATCGGCTCGTACATCTACCCTGTGGTCCCGGCCGACTTCCAGAACTGGATCAAGGAGCAGAAGGCCTGGCGGGACACCGCGGTGCTGTACGACCAGTCGCACCACATGGACAACGTGTTCCTGAAGGGCTCGGACGCGATCCGGCTCATCAGCGACACCGCGATCAACTCGGTGGCCAACTTCGAGGTGAACCGCGCCAAGCAGTACGTGCCCACGACCTCCGAGGGCTACGTCATCGGCGACGGCATCCTCTTCCGCGAGGCCGAGGACGAGTACGTGTACGTCGGCCGCGCCCCCGCATCCAACTGGCTCATGTACCACGGTGAGACCGGCGGCTACCCGAACCTGGACATCACGGTCGACCGCCGTTCGCCGTCGCGCCCCTACGGGCACGCGGTGACCCGCAAGTACTACCGCTTCCAGATCCAGGGCCCGCGTGCGTGGGAGGTCATCGAGAAGCTCAACGGCGGCCCGCTGGAGAAGATCGGCTTCTTCCGCATGTCGACCATGCAGATCGCCGGCAAGCAGGTGCGCACCCTCCGTCACGGCATGGCCGGTGCCCCCGGCCTGGAGATCTGGGGCCCCTACGAGGACCACGACGCGATCCGCGACGCCATCGTCGAGGCGGGCGCCGAGTTCGGCCTCGTGCCGGTCGGTTCGCGGGCGTACCCGTCGAACACGCTCGAGTCGGGCTGGATCCCCTCGCCCCTGCCCGCCATCTACACCGGCGAGGCGGAGCGCGGCTACCGCGAGTGGCTCGGCGTCGACAGCTACGAGGCCACCGGCACGCTCGCCGGCTCCTTCGTCTCGGACAACATCGAGGACTACTACCTCACCCCGTGGGAGCTCGGCTACGGCTCGTTCGTGAAGTTCGACCACGACTTCATCGGCCGCGACGCCCTCGAGAAGATCGACCCGGCGACCCAGCGTAAGAAGGTCACCCTCGCGTGGAACGCCGAGGACCTCGGCAAGGTGTGGACCTCGCTCCTGAACGTCGACGGCCCGAACTACAAGTTCTTCGACCTGCCGCTGGCCAACTACGGTTCCGCGAACTACGACTCGGTCGTGGACGCGGACGGCACCGTCGTCGGCTTCTCGATGTTCACCGGCTACAGCGCGAACGAGCGCCGCGGCCTCTCGCTGGCCACGGTCGACCCGAACGTGCCCGAGGGCACCGAGCTCAAGGTCATCTGGGGCGAGCCCAACGGCGGCACCTCGAAGGCGTCGGTCGAACCGCACGAGCAGACCGAGGTCCGCGTGGTCGTCAGCCCGGTCCCGTACTCCACGGTGGCCCGGACCGAGTACCACGGCGGCTGGCGCACCAACTACCAGAAGTAAGCGAGCAGCACGGATGCGGCGATCGTCACCGAGCGGCGGTCGCCGCATCCGTGCGTCCGGGCGGGTAGCCTCGACCCAGCGAACCGTGGAGGGGGAACCGTGAGCTTGCGATACGCCCTGTTGGCGATCCTCCGCGTCGGCCCGCAATCGGGCTACGAGCTGCAGAAGCAGTTCTCCCTGTCGGTCGGCCACGTCTGGCACGCGCCGGACTCCCAGATCTACCCGGAGCTGCGCAAGATGGCCTCCGAGGGCCTCATCGAGGCGGAGGACCAGGCCCGCGGCGAACGCGGCATGCGCCGGCTCTACCACGTCACCCCGGCGGGCGATCAGGCGTTCCTGGCGTGGATGAACAGCCCGCTCGACTACCAGCGCTTCCGCGACCCCGCCCACCTGCGCGCGGCCTACCTGGAGTCCGCCGAGCCGGAGGCGGCGCGAGCGTTCCTGCGCGGCCACATCGCCCACTGGGAGAGCGAGCTCGCGCAGTTCCAGGGGCAGCTCGACGACATCGACGCCGGCACGAGCCCGATGCTGAACCGGCGGCTCGAAGTCATCCCCGAGTCCGAGCACGAGCGCACCATCGCCTACAAGCGCTTCACCTACGAGGGCCTCGTCGAGCGCGCCCGCGGCGAGATCGCCTGGGCCAAGCGCGGCCTCGCCCTCGTCGACCGCCTCTCCGCATCCGTCTGACTCGCTGGCCCGGGGGCCGCGAAACTGCATCTGCGCCACGAGACTGCATCCAATGTCAGCAGTCTCGTGGCGCAG
>Ga0182743_1002610_pt1 | contig 15477 bp, 11 predicted proteins | sample eDN3rd30CKraftOP_FD_128522 | JGI IMG/M metagenome (GOLD analysis project Ga0182743, IMG submission 128522) | Enriched Organic Plus compost microbial communities from Emeryville, California, USA - eDNA 3rd pass 30_C Kraft OP (version 2) (version 2) ... | reverse complement strand
GTCCATGGCGGTGGTGCAGGCCAGGAGTTTGTCGATCAGTTCGGTCTGTTGGGCTTGGGGTAATTGCGTGACGATGCGACCTGCATGGCTGTCCATCAGGGCGCGGAATTGGTACAGGTCGTGGACTTCCTGGGTAGTGAGTTCGCGGATGTAGACGCCGGAATGTTTGCGCGAGACGACCAGTCCCATGCTTTCCAGCTCGCGCAGGGCTTCGCGCACGGGGACGCGGGAGACTTGCAGTTGCTCTACGAGATCGGGCTCGCGTAACGGTTGGCCGGGTTGCAGGGCGCCGGCCATGATTTGGGTCAGCAAGTGATCTCTCACTAGTTTGCCTAGTGAGGTGTTTTTTAGGTGGGTGAAGGCTTCGGGAGTGAGGTTGGGGGTGGTCCAGTCCATGTCTTGTCTCTCAGTTTTGTAGAATCGTATACGAAAATACGAGGCATGGGTAGCTCACGAGGGTATGGGTGTTTGGGCTGGCTGAGGGGATCTCTGTTTAGGCGTCCGGGCCGTGTGCGTGGGGGCCACACCGGCCTAATCGCAACGGCTCGGCGCAAGACCAGGCGCCGAGGTCCGCTTCGCGGACTGCCCGTCGCTCAAAAGGCCGGTGCGGCCCCCACGCACACGGCCCGGACTTGCAGCAGGGCTGGCCTAGTCAGGAAAACTGCCTGGACTTGCAGCAGCGGCTGGCCTGGTCAGGAAGACGGCCCGGACTTGAAGCCGGGGGCTGGCCTTGGTCAGATGTAGGAATCGGCTTTGCTTAGAAGATGTGGCGGAAGCCTACTGCGGCGCCTAGTTGGCTGCCGCTGCCTGCGATTTCGTCGCTGGCGGCGTCTTTGACTTTGTTGTAGTCGACGGTCACGTAGACTTGCGAGCGCTTGGACAAGGCGTATTCGGCGACGCCGACCAGGGCGTAGCGCTTGCCTTTGTCGCCTGAGACGACGACGTTTTCGCTGCGGTCATAGTAGGCGGCGCCGGTCAGGGCCCAGCGGGGGGTGGCTTGCCAGGTGAGGCCGGCGAAATAGCCGTTGTCCTTGCGGTCCAGGCCTGTGACAGGGTTGCCACCCATGACGGCATTGACGAATCCGGTTTCGTCGCGGCCATTGAAGTAGCCGGCAAAGACCTTGGCGGATTCGAATTGGTATGACGCGTTCAAGTTCCAGACGCGTTGGCGATAGTCTGAGCTGGTTTCCGAATAGGTCTGTTGATAGGCGCCGCCCACGGCGAATTGGCCAAAGGTATAGCGCAGCGATGCGCCGTATTGCGAGCCGACTTTGTGGTCGTCGTAGTCTTCGCCGTTGGCATATGACAGCACCAGCGCCAAGTCGCCTAGCGTGTTGGCATAGGTGAACATATTGCTCGTGCGCACGCGCGACATGGCTGCGGGCAACCAGGCGTTTTGATCGTAGTTGCCGACGGTCAGGGGATCGAAATGATCGGCCAGCAGGTTGAACATGGGTGTGTTCTGCAGGCCCAGGGTCAGGACACCGAGCGAGCCGCCATCCAGGCCGACGTAGGCCAGGCGGCTGAACGTCTTGTCCGGGTCGGAGCCATTCCCGTTCTGGACGTTGAAGCCATTTTCCAACCGGAAAAATGCTTTATTCCCGTCGCCGAGGTCTTCGACGCCGCGCAGTCCCCAACGGCTGTTGGAAATGGCGCCGTTGGCCAGCCCGATGTGGCTGCTGTCGACCTGGTTGCTGCGATTCAGATATCGAATACTGACATCTGCAATCCCGTACAAGGTCACACTCGATTCGGCGGCGGCTGTGCCCGTGGCCAATCCACCCAGCGCCAGCAGCGCCATAGCGGCTTTCTTCATTGTCTCACTCCCTGAGATCCGACTCGTAGTCGGAATTAAATATGGCCGCCTCACAGCGGATAGCTGCAAGGCGGCCGAGAAATCAGGTCGCAAGTCTATACCGAAAATCGGTTGGCCTGTCCTTTAGCGGGGGAGGGTTTGCCCGGGGGTAGGTTCGAGCGCCTTTAGCTCACGGATGCGTCGCACTTGATCGTCAAGTTCCCGCCGTATGTGCTCGACTTCTTCCGCGGGCGCTACACGGTCTATTGCGTGGCGTAGATCCGCCGTCAATTGGGCCAGGCGGTCGACTTCCGCGTTGGCAGCCGGCGAGTTGGCGCGTTTGTGGTGGCGGCGTTTAAGGACGTTGCTGAAGCGGTCGCGCAGCGCTACGGCCGCCAGCGCTCGCATCGGTTTTTTTAAAAATCGGGGCCACCCGATGACGGCGCCGGCCGCCAGCGCCGTGGTGGATGCCCATCCGCTGGATGTTTTCGTGTGAGTGGCGGCGCGCGCAAAGGCGTCAGCCAGCTCCGCTCTATCGCGCTCCATCTTCGCCAGCAGGGCGTCTTTTTCAGCTTGTGTGGTCGTCTTGGGCATAATGACTCCGGGCGGCGGCGGCATCCAGGCGCACTTGGTGGCTGAGTTCGGAAAAAAGCGAGTTCTTTGGCGCGTTGCGGGCGGCAATGGTCAGCGCGATGAGGGTGATCAGCAGCCACGCGCCAGCCACCAGCCACGCCACGAGCAGCCGACTATCCGTGTCCCAGAAACTCACGATGGCTGCTACCGATATAAAGGCTAGTGTACCGAGTCCGCAGAACAGCAGCGCCACGCTGCTGATCAATGTGGTGACCAAGGCCGAGCGGTATAGCGACAGTTCAATGCCGGCTAATTCGAGATAATCGCCGCTGCGTTCAGCGACAAACTCAGCCAGATGGCGTATCCGTTTCAATCGTTCTGAAATCATGGCATCCCCTACGGTTGGTGCATGTTGCGCTGCAAGTCGCATACCCGGGCCGGGTGCGTCCCACGAGTGAGGCGCGGCTCAGCCGGGATTTGATATGATTACTGGATAAACATCCAGTTTTGGCCACATGCTTCCCCCGCACCGTTACTACTATCTGCATAACTTCCAGCGTGCGCTGGAGGTCGTGGCCGATCGTTATGCCGATTTGCTCGATGAGGGCGAGCGCGTCTTTTTTGACGAATTCGATCGTTTGCCGCAAATGTCGCGCGCGCTATTCGTGCGTATGGCGATGAGACGGGGGCCGTGGTTTCGTGCCAGCCGCCTGGCGTATGAAGAAATTCCCGATCTTCTTGCAGCCGCTGCGCCATTGGTGTCGTTAGGCTGGCTCGACGCCAGGGCGCCGATGGCGTTGGATGAGTTGTTCGATATCTGTACCTTGCCAGAGTTGCGTGGTTTGTTTCCGGCATCTGTCAGGGCAGGACTGCGCAAGTCGGAATGGCTGGCCATATTGCGCGAGCAGCATGACGAGGTCCGATCCTATGACCTGTGGAGCCCCGCGTCGCCGGAGCCGGCCTGGCGCTTCATGCTGGGAGATCATTGCGACCGGCTGCGCCTGATGTTTTTCGGTAATCTGCGGCAGGATTGGTCAGAGTTCGTGTTGGCCGATCTGGGGGTGTTCCGCTACGAATCTGTCGCGTTCGACCAAGCGTCGCGTGCATTCCAGACACGCGCCGATATCGACAGGTACCTGACGCTGCACGCATGCCGCCAGGCGCTGGACACGGACCCCGAGATAGATGATTTGTTGGACGTCGTGCAGTCCTGTGTCAGCACGAACGCCTGGCTCGAGCAACGCCGCACCAAGGTGCTCTTGCGCATCGGTCACGCCTGCGAGCGCGCGCGGCATTGGGACAGGGCCTATCGCGTGTATGAGCAGTGTGCTTATCCGGGGGCTCGTCATCGCCGTATTCGAATGCTCGAGCGCATGGGGCGCCATGACGACGCGTTAGAACTGGCCCTGCATGCTCGGCAAGCCCCCGAAAGCGAGGCGGAAAGCCAGGCGCTGGCGAGAATGCTGCCGCGCCTGCGGCGCAACGCCGGACTGCCTGCGTTGGCCCGAGCAGCCATCGCGGCTCCTGTGCGGCGCGATCTGGCGCTGCCGCGCCCTGTTGAGCCGCAGTCTGTGGAGGTGGTCGCGCGTGATCATCTGCATTGCGACACGGCGCCGGTGTTCTACGTTGAAAACACCTTGATCAACGCATTATTTGGTTTGCTGTGTTGGCCGTCCGTTTTCGCGCCATTGCCAGGCGCCTTCTTTCATCCCTTTCAGCGCGGCCCTGCGGATTTGTCTGCGCCGGACTTTGTTTCACGCCGTGCAGATTTATTCGCCTCAGCGCTGTCGCAGTTGGAATCGGACGCTTACCGCGACACGATATGGCGTCACTACACCGAAAAAGCAGGCCTGCAATCGCCGTTTGTGTTTTGGGGAGCGTTATCCGAGCCATTGCTGCGTCTGGCGTTGGAATGCCTGCCTGCGGATCATCTGAAATTGTTTTTCACGCGCATGCTGCAAGACATCGCGCAAAACCGCACTGGCTTGCCCGATCTGATCCGATTCATGCCCGGCGAAAAGCGTTATGAACTGATCGAAATCAAGGGGCCAGGCGACAAATTGCAGGACAACCAGATTCGCTGGCTGCAATATTGCGCTGCGCATGGAATTGCGGCGCACGTGTGCCATGTTCGATGGTGCGAGGATGAGGCATGAGCGAATCGATCGCAATGCGTCTTTGGCACGAGTCCACCGACGCCGCATGCTGCCATGAGGCCCAGGCATGAGCTATTCGGTCGCAGTGCGCACGCTGTGTGAATTCACCGCTAGAGCAGGGGATCTGGATCTGCGTTTCACGCCCGCACCGACCGGCCCCGAAGGTGTGGCTGGGCACGCTACGGTAGTGGATCGGCGCACCGCTGCCTACGAGTCCGAAATCGCATTGTCGGGCCAATACCAGGATCTGCTCGTGCGTGGCCGTGCCGACGGTTACGATCCGGACACGAATCAACTCGAGGAAATCAAGACCTACCGAGGCGAACTGAGCAGTGTGCGCGACAACCATCGTGCCCTGCATTGGGCGCAGGCATGCATCTATGGCCACTTGTTTTGCCAAGCGCGAGGCATCTCCCGTCTGCGCGTGGCCGTCGTGTATTTCAATGTCGTCACCGAGGAAGAAACCCAATTTCCCCGCGACTACGACGCGGCGGAACTCCGGACTTTTTTCGAAGAGCAATGTGCGCGTTTTCAGGCGTGGGCGACCACCGAGCTCGCCCATCGTCAGGCGCGTGATCTCGCGTTGGCGCAATTGGATTTTCCATTGGGCCAATTTCGCGCGGGACAGCGGGAGTTGGCAGTATCGGTATATCGTACGGCCCGTGATGGAGGCTGTTTATTGGCGCAAGCATCCACGGGTATCGGCAAGACGCTAGGCACCTTGTTTCCGCTGCTCAAGGCCGCACCCGATACGCTTATCGACAAGGTATTTTTCCTCGCCGCCAAGAACGCGGGCAAGGCGCTGGCGCAGCAGGCGTTGGACCGTCTCAACGAGTCGGCCGCGCAACCGGGATTGCGAGCGCTCGACCTGCAGGCGCGCGATAAAGTCTGCGTATATCCCGACAAGGCCTGCCATGGCGAGTCCTGCCCATTGGCCCGGGGTTTTTATGACCGTCTGCCTGAGGCTCGTGCCGCCGCGTTGGCGCATACGCGGTTAGATGGATCAACCGTACGGACCGTCGCTCAGGCACACGGTGTATGCCCGTACTATCTGTCGCAAGAGCTCGCACGCTGGAGCGATGTGGTGATCGGCGACTATAACTATTATTTCGATAGCAATGCCATTTTGTACGCGCTCGCTCAGGCTCATCAATGGCGTGTGGCGGTGCTGGTGGACGAAGCGCACAATCTGGTGGATCGCGCACGCCATATGTACAGCAGCACGCTGTCGCAACCTGCGCTCAAGCGGGCGCGTCAGGCTGCGCCAAAGGTGCTGCGCAAACCGCTGGATGGCTTGAACCGGGCATGGAATGCACTGAACCGCAAACAAGCCTGCGCCTATCAAGCCTACGACGCCGTGCCCGCCGGTTTGCTCGCCGCCGTACAGAAGGCCATCGTTGCCGTCGCGGAACACGTGGGGCAGGCGCCTTTGGCCCAGGACGATCCCCTGTTGCTGTTCTATTTCGAGATGCTGAGCTTTGCCCGATTGGCAGAGCAATTCGGCCCGCACGCGCTGTTCGATGTCACGCGAGATCGGCGTGATGATTCAGACGTCCCCACGAGCCCATCCACGCTCTGCGTTCGCAATGTCGTGCCCGCGCCGCACTTGGCGGCACGTTACGCTGCAGCGCACGCCACGGTATTGTTTTCCGCCACGCTCAATCCGCAACAGTATTACCGGGATACGTTGGGACTGCCCGACAAGACGGGTTGGATCGAGGTGGCTGCGCCTTTTCAGGCGGAACAGTTGACCGTGCATGTCGCGGGTAATGTGTCTACCCGCTATCGTGACCGCAAACAGTCTTTGCGTCCTATCGTCGACCTGATCGCGGCGCAATATGCGAAAAACCCAGGCAACTATTTGAGCTTTTTGAGCAGTTTCGAATACCTGGAGCAGGTGGCCGATCTGTTGAGCCAGTGTCATCCGCAGGTCCCGCTCTGGAAACAAACGCCTGCCATGAACGAAGCCGGCCGCGAGGCATTTCTGGCCCGGTTTACCGAATCCGGGTCCGGGGTCGGCTTTGCCGTGCTGGGAGGCGCGTTTTCAGAGGCTGTCGATTTGCCCGGAAAACGCCTGATTGGCGCTTTTATCGCGACACTGGGTTTGCCTCAGGTCAATCCCGTGAACGAGCAGATGAAGGCCGCCATGGAAAAACTCTATGGCAAGGACCAGGGATATGACTACACGTACTTGTATCCCGGACTGCAAAAGGTCGTACAGGCCGCTGGCCGGGTGATCCGCGGCGAGCACGATACGGGTACGGTCTATCTGATCGACGATCGTTACCGCAGAGGAAAGGTGCAGGCATTATTGCCTGGGTGGTGGCAACTAGGCGCCGTCCACCTGTCGCAGACGGCGCCAGCGTAGTCAACACGTGTGCTGATCGTCAGCCCGGCATCACAGTGTCATATGCTGCGGCAACCAGGTAGCAATCCCTGGCACCACATACAACAACAGCACCGCCAGAATCATCAAAAAGAACATCGGCAACGACGCCTTGGCGATATAAGGCAGCTCTCGTCCAGTCATCCCCGACAGCACAAAAAGATTGAACCCGACCGGCGGCGTAATCTGTGCCATCTCGACCACAAACACGATAAAGATGCCAAACCAGATCAGATCGATGCCGGCTGCCTGCACGGTCGGCAACAAGACTCCCATCGTGAGCACGACGATGGAGATACCGTCCAGAAAGCAACCCAGCACGATGAAAAAGACCATCAGCGCCATGATCAATCCGAACTGCGACAGTCCCAGCGCGCCGATCCATTCAGCCAGCGCGCGTGGCAGACCGATATAGCCCATGGACAGCGTCAGGAACTGTGCGCCGGCCAGGATCAATGCGATCATGCAATACAGCCGGGTCGCGCCCATCAGCGATTGCCAAAAGCTATCCTTGTTCAACGAGCCTTGCAACGCGGATAGGATCAACGCACCCACTACGCCTATGGCTGCGGCCTCCGTCGCCGTCGCAATGCCCGTGTAAATCGATCCCAGCACCGCCGCGATCAACAGCAATACCGGAATCAAATGGCGGGATTGATGGAGCTTTTGCCGCAACGTCATGTGTTCGTCCGACGCGGGCACCTCTTTCGGATTGCGTATGGCCCACCAGGCGATATAGCCCATGAACAGCACGGCCAGCATGATTCCCGGCACAATGCCCGCGATGAACAGGCGAGCGATCGAGACATCCGCCGCCACGCCATACACGATCATGATGATCGACGGCGGAATCAGCAGTCCCAGCGTGCCGGCGCCCGACAAGGTGCCCAACACCTTGCTCTCCGGGTAACCCCGCCGTTTCAATTCGGGGATCGTCATCTTGCCGACTGTCGCGCAGGTTGCAGCCGACGAACCCGATACCGCGGCAAAGATCGCGCAGCCAATCACGTTGGTGTGCAACAGACGGCCGGGAAGGCGATTCAGCCAGGGCGCGAGCCCCTTGAACAGATCTTCTGACAACCGCGTGCGAAACAGAATCTCGCCCATCCACAAAAACAAGGGCAGCGCCGTCAGCGTCCAGCTTGACGAGGCGCCCCATATCGTGACGGCCATCGCGTCTCCGGCAGGCCGGCTGGAAAAGATCTCCATGCCTATCCATGCCGTGCCCGCCAGCGTCAAGCCAACCCAGACACCGCAACCCAGCAGCGCAAAAATCGAGACGACCAATAAGGTAATGACCAGGACTTCATTCATGGGTTTGGTGTGACGTAGGAGCAGGCAGACCGTGCAAGCGGCGGATCAATTCGTCGACCAGCGACACCAGGAACAACACGGTCCCGACAGCCATGCTGATCTGGGGTATCCACAAGGGCGTGGCGTCGTTGGACGTAGAAACATCGTTATAGGTGTGCGAGTCCAGCATCAGCTTGATACTGAAGAACGCAAAGGCGGCCGCGAGCAGGGTGCCCGCACACAGCGCGAAAATATCCAGTCGCCGGTTGCCACGCGCCGCCAGCGAGTTCAGCAAGAGCGTTACGCGGATGTGTTCGCCGTGTTTGAACGTACTGGCTAATGCTAAAAAACCTGCACCGGCCATGAAATAGCCAGCGTAGGCATCGATGCCGGCCACATGCCAATCGATCTGGCGTCCAATGATGGAAATCAGTACTGAAATCAGCACACCTATCATGCACAGGCCGGCCAAGAGGCCGGCCGCGCCGTACAGAGTATCGAGTAAACGGCGCATGAGGATTACATCTTGCGGTAGGCTTCGATGATGGCTTTGCCGTCATCGCCGGCGCGCTCGGTCCACTCGTTGATCATGACCTCGCCGATCTTGTTCAAGCCGGCCTTCAGCTCAGGCGTGGGTTGAATGATGGTCATGCCATTTTTCGTGAGTTCCTTTTTGTACCATTCGCCTTTTTCCTGGGCGAGTTTCCAGCCGCGCTCTTCGGCCTGTGCACCCGCTTTCTTCAGGGCCTCTTGGGTCGCCGGATCCAGCGCGTCAAAGGCTTTCTTGTTCACAATGATCGCGTTCTTGGGCAGCCAGGCCTGCGTGTCGTACCATTTTTTGATGTACTCGTAGGTCTTGGAGTCATACCCGGTCGAGGCCGAAGACATGTACGAGTCGATCACACCGGTGGCCATGGCTTGCGACAGCTCGGCAGCCTGGACCGTGACAGGCTGTGCGCCAGCCAGCTCAGCGATTTTGGCGGTGACCGGGCTATAGGCACGCCATTTCAGGCCTTTCAGATCGTCGACGGTTTTGAGGTCGCGGTTGGCAAAGATGCCTTGTGGAGGCCAGGCGACGGTAAACAGCAGCGTCATGCCTTGCGAAGCCAGTTTCTTTTCCAGGTACGGCTTTTGTGCCTGATAGAGCTTGAAGGAGGCGTCGTAGCCCGTGGCCAGAAAGGGCAGGCCGTCCAGAGCATAGATCGGGTCTTCGTTAGCGAAGTTGGTCAGCAGGATCTCACCGATCTGCGCCTGGTTGCCTTGCACAGCACGCTTGATCTCAGGCGCTTTATAGAGCGACGCATTATTGTGTATCGTGATCTTGAGTTTCCCGCCCGACAGCGAATCGACGTCTTTGGCAAAGTTATTCAGGTTTTCGACGTGGAAATTGCTGGCAGGATAGGCGCTGGGCAGATCCCACTTCGTTTGAGCCATAGCGCTGGCGCTGAAAGCCAGCACAAAGCTGCCGGCCAATAGGGGGAGGGTCTTTTTCATCACGGAGATCCTTCTTCGCATAGAGAGGGCGATGAGCCCGGCATATCACAGAAACACTGCGAGCAAGCATTGCGGTGCCATAAGCGTTGCAATTCTACGGGGCCAGGAACGCCGATTGCCCCAGGAAACCCCTACATAGGGGAAAGTCCTAGGGTCGCGCTGTGTCAAAATTTACATTTTGGAGGTCCGAGCTTTCATGTCTCTCGAACACAAACCCGTCGCCAATGGGGTGGAATACCGATTGCTGAATCACGCAGACGTCGCGGTCTTTCGTGTGTTGCGCGCGCAGATGCTCGCAGACTCGCCCGAGTCTTTCATGAGCAGCCTGGAGGATGAGGCCGTTCTGTCAGAGGCGGATTGGTCTGCCCGGGTTGGTCCCAACGACGGCGCCTTGATCGTCGGCGCATTTGTCGCTGGCGAGCTCAAGGGCAGCGCGGGCGTATTCCGGCATCGAGGCAAAAAGGCCATGCATAAGGCCACGATATGGGGCGTGTATGTGCATCCCGATCTGAGGGGAAAGGGGGCGGCCAGGGCGTTAGTCACGGCGGCTATAGCCCACACTCGCAAACTGCCGGGGATTCGACAAATCACCTTGAACGTGACAGCGTCCAACACGGTGGCGTTTCAGCTCTATTCAAGCCTGGGCTTTCAACTGTGTGGCGAAGAGCCTGATTCGCTATGCATCGATGGCAAATTTTACGCGGACAGACATATGTTCTTGAGACTCGTAGATCCCGCGACTGCGGCGGCGCCGTTTCAACATCAAGCGTAGTGCAACGCGTGCAGCCTTCGCCCTTATTGCAAGACATACTGCGTACGGTGAGGCGCCGATATCGGCTGCCCGCGATGCCGACGGCGGCGTCGAGCTCGGCAAGCGAGAGTCCATCGACGGCGCTTGCAATTGTGCTGGAACAGGTTCGAGTCTTGCTGGAGGCAGGCGATACGCCGGACGATGCCCTGAAATGCAGGTTCTTCGATGCGCTGGATCGTTTGATTCGAGAGGCGATGCAGCCGACGCGGGGAGACACCGCTTTTCAGGCCATGGTCTTGCGCCATCAGACCGCTGCGGTGCGTGAGTATGCCTCGCTGGCTGCCCACGCCAGTCAGGATCGCCGCGAAATCCATGCAGCGGTCAATACCATCGCTCATCCGGCGAAACTGCAACGAATGCCTTCAGGGACGCTGCATGCGGCGCTGACGCAATTGCAGGCCTTTGCGGCCGCAGAAGACTGGAATGCGCTGTCTGCGTGTGCGGAGCAAGTCCTGCCTCTGGCACAGGCCGAATCCGAGTCGGCGATTACGCGCGGCACGGACCGTTTGTTTGGCAGCCCGGCGCTAGGGCGGTTGCAACGTCTGTCGGTGTTGCTATCGGACCAGCAGGTGCAGCGGTACCGGTCGCTATGGGGCCAGCAAGGGCCCCGTGCTGGCAGTGCCGTGGCGATGGAACAAGGCGCTGCGTCGCAGCAGCGTGGTGCGGCAGTTGAAGCACGCGCGGCACAGGCGCTAGAGGTATTGGCCCAGCGGCTGAACGCGCAAGCGCAGGACAAGACAGCCTATCGCGTCGTGACGTCGATGCGTGCCTCGCCGTCGCTGCCCGGGAATGCCGACTATGCCAAGAGTGAGTGGGATGCTGTGCTGTTGCAGCAAACTCCTTCGGATGGAGACACGTCGGCGTTTGATGTCTGCCTGCTGATTGAGGCCAAAGCCTCTGTCGATGCGGCGACTACCGATTTACCTCGCCTGCTGCGAGGCTTGCGGCTATTGGCCAGTGCGCAGGGCGATGCCACGTATGCGTTTGACACCCATCAGGGACGCGTGCGATTGCGCGGCTCATCATTAAAGAGATTCGCCGCTGACGAGACCCCGGTGGCAGGCAGTGTTCTTTACTGCTGCGATGCCGAGGCTGATGCCTATCCGAAATTGCTCAGTACCGCCACGCGTATGCAACTCCTGTCCGCACCGGGCAGCGTGGCGTATGCCAGCAGTTTGGCAGATGCCGCCTCAGGCGATAGGCAGAGCCTGGCATCTGTCTGGGAGCAGTTGTTGACATCTGCGCGGTGGGACACGGTGCGACGTCAATATCCATTGTTGCGCCAAGTCCGCGACTTGATGGTGCATGTCGATGACTTGTTCATGGCGGTAAACGGCCAGTCCATGCCTGGCGCGACCTGATCGGCCATTCCAGGCACGGCCGGGGCAGACCAGGCAAATGGAATCCGAACGACATCCGGGGCAAAACGTCACGGCGTCTCGCCCCGTCGTCATCAGCCTTGACCCATCTCGGGATCCGAAACCGAGTCTTTGCCGTTTTCCACACGACCGGCAAAGCGGCGCGACCAGACTTTGGAGTCGCCTGCGTTCACGACAAAGTCATACCAGTTACCGCTGTCACCCAGTGCCCAGCTCAGCTCGCCGATTTTTCCGGCCTCGACCGGGCTCGTCCACGGACCATCCTGGCGATAGGCCTGCGCGGTCACGCTGAAGGTGACTGCGCTGCTGCTGCGGTTGTGCAGCTTGACCTGGACTTCTGCGGGCTCGCACGATTGATAGCAGACCTGGATTTCCAATCCCGATGTTGCCGTATCGCGCAGATCGCCAATAAACTCGCGATGGTAGCCATTGGGTCCCAGTATCCAGAAATGGTATCGGCCATTGTCCGCGTTGACGTCGATCGCTTCCTCGAGTTCCTTGCCGGCTTCGACCATATAGCGGCGCGGGATCTGGCTCAGGTGCAGTTTGTCGTACACGTGAAAGACCGCACCAGCCTGCCCGCTATTGGCAAACGCCAGCGTAACGGTTCCTTTGCTGGCGTCGGGTCTGGCAGTGGTGTGCAGCTCGTACGGTAAAGCGCGCGAAGGCCGTGTACCGGTTTCCTGATGCGGCAAGGCAGGATCCGCCGGTACAGGAATTGCCGAGGCGGATTCTTGTTGAGCGACCAGTTCGGCCGCCGCTTCTTTCGTCGTGCTGCCGCCCAGCGTCGGCAGCGCCTCGCCGTTCGGATTGGCGAAATTGAATGCCGTCGTCAGGTCGCCGCATATGGCGCGGCGATAGGCGCTGATGTTCGGCTCTTGTACGCCAAATCGCTTTTCCAGAAACAACAGCGTCGACGTGTGATCGAACACCTGGGAATTCACCCAGCCGCCGCGGCTCCAGGGAGACACCACCCACATCGGCACGCGTGGACCCGGACCAAAAGGTTTGCCGTCTTGTGCCGGATGTGAGGACGAGGCAGGAGCATAGTTGTGGTATTCGAAAGCCATCTCCTCGTCGCTCAGCGTCGTTTTCCCGGCCAAGGAGCCATCCTCACGCACCGACGGGGCAGACGGAGGCGGTAGATGGTCGAAAAAACCGTCGTTTTCGTCGTAGTTGATCAGCAAGACGGTGCTGGCCCACACCTCGGGATTCGAGGTCAATGCATCGAGAACCTCTTGCATGTACCACCCGCCTTGCGCAGGGCTGGACGGGCCGGGATGTTCGCTGTACGTCGACGGCGGAATGATCCATGACACAGCAGGCAAGGTGCCATTTTTCACGTCGTCTCTCAGGCTTTGCAGCAGGCCATCGGGCATGGTGTTGCCAAAGCCCTTGGCGAGCGGGCTGAGGGCATCGTCGATGGCCGGATCATAGGCCGGCGAAATGGCGGGCAACGCTACCGGACGGCGATCCGCGGGCATGGCTTCCATGGCCTCGCGCCAATGGCGAAACGACATGAGCTGGTTGCAGCCGAAGTTATCGTCCAGGCTTTGGTAGACCTTCCAGCTGACGCCGGCCTTTTCAAGGCGGTCTGCATACGTGGTCCATGTCCAACCTTCGGTCGATGGGCCGACATCATTGCCGCCGTTGTACTGGTTGATGATGGCCGCATAGTTGTCGCCTGACGGGCCGTTCGTGCCGGTCCAGTAGAACAGGCGATTCGGGATCGTGCCCGTGTGCATGGAACAGTGATACGCATCGCATAGCGTAAAGGCCTCGGCCAGCGCGCGATGAAACGGGACTTCGGCGTTTTCCATGTAGGCCATGGACAGCGGCTGTTTGGCAACGGGCCACCGGTTCATGCGGCCGTGGTCCCACGCAGCTTGCGCGTCCGGCCAGGTGTGTGGTGTGCCGCCGGCACGCTGTGCATTGCCCTTGCTGCCGTCCAGGTGATAGGGCGTTTCCGTATTGCCATTGGCGTCGGTCTGATAAAGCACATGGCTGCCGTTGGCCAATGGGATCGGATGGCGATCGCCAAATCCGCGCACGCCGCGAAAGGTCCCGAAATGGCTGTCGAATGAACGGTTTTCCAGCATCAGCAACACCACGTGCTTGACGTCTTGCAAGGTGCCTGTGACGGAGTTCGCCTCAATGGCCAGAGCGCGCCGGATAGACAGCGGCAAGGTCGAGAGGGCAGTCAATGCTGCGGTGGTTCCTAGCGAAGCACGCAGGAACCCGCGCTTGGAGGGATCAAATGACATGTTGGGTACGTGATTGTCGTGAATGAAAGAGGGGATCAAGGCGCGGGTGCGCAATGGACGTCGGCGGTGCATTCGGTGGTGCCGCCGCCGGGAGGAGGAGTAGGAGCGGTCTCGTCGTCGTCCGAGTCGCTATTGCTGCAAGCCGTCAGCAAGACTGCCAACGACAAGCTCAGTGCCCATGCCAGCTTGCGCGCATGGGGCCATCCCTCAGTGTTACTTCGCATCATCGTGTCGTATCGCCTGGAAAGAGTGTGCGTGCTCGCGGTGATCAGGCGAGAGTGCGCACGTTGATAAGCCAGCTTAAAAAAAGGGTCGGATTGCGACCGTCAGGGGCGGAAGTCTAGGCCTGAAAAAAGGCATTTTTTTGACAGCGATGCATTGCCGCGTTGCGGATTTTGGAGTTCAGTCCGAGCGTTGTCTTGGCGCTGTCATAGAGCGCGAGTGGCCTCCTATGAAAAAAGCGGACAGCGACGGTCGATGGCGATGGATTCGCTTAATGCTTGGAAGAATGTTTTACAGATCCCTTTCGCTGACTACAGCAGTCCGCCGAAGATTTGAGTCCATGTGGCGTGAGCTCGGGAAATTCTCCAAAGGGTGTAGGAATAGTCTGGTTTTAGTGGTGATCAATGTCCTTAGATATCTAAGAGCCAAATCGGCCTGCCTAGACCAACATTAACTCTTTGAAAAATAGCGGAAAACGGGGTGTTCCTCATCAAATATTCAAGGGGGGACTGGACGTTTTTTCGGAAAGAATGGTGCTTCTTTTGAAATTTGATATTTGAAGTCTCTGTGGCCCAATCCGAAAAGTTTTCCCAACAGAAAAATTTTTGAAGTCCCCAAATCCTTGGGCAGCCGGTATCCCGTTGCTGTCTTCGCATCGACGTTTTGGTATGGCCGCTTCCGTACCGAAGAGAAACAAATGAAAAAGACCCTTAAGCCAATCTGGCATCAGCGCTCGCATTGCTCCGTACTCGTACCGGAGTGGCCGAAAAGTCCCGCAAAAAAAACTGTGTCTGTGGCTATTGCCGTATTGTTGGGACCGTTGCTACCCAGCATGGCACAATCGCAGACTGCGACGTCGTCATCCTCTAGTGCGGCGCAATCTCCGAGTCTGACGAAATCTGCGAGTTCGACTCAAATCCCGCGCTTGCCAGCACCCACGCGTCCGGCGCAATCAGCGAGCGTGACGCAATCTCGGAGTTTGACGAAATCTGCGAGTTCGGCTCAAATCCCGCGCTTGCCAGCACCCACGCGTCCGGCGCAACCAGCGAGCGTGACGCAATCTCGGAGTTTGACGAAATCTGCGAGTTCGACTCAAATCCCGCG
>Ga0182743_1002606_pt1 | contig 15496 bp, 12 predicted proteins | sample eDN3rd30CKraftOP_FD_128522 | JGI IMG/M metagenome (GOLD analysis project Ga0182743, IMG submission 128522) | Enriched Organic Plus compost microbial communities from Emeryville, California, USA - eDNA 3rd pass 30_C Kraft OP (version 2) (version 2) ... | reverse complement strand
GGTGTGTGAACCTTAGCGTGGTTGTACTGCGCAAGTCGCGATTGGTTCGGGTTGGTTGTTCATGCAAGTTTGCCCGCGGTCGCGGCGCGCGGCGTCCGCCCGCGCCGGAAAACTTTCTGTATCGCGCCCGGCAACTTTGGTTGTTCATGCAAGTTTGCCCCGCGATTGCGCGCAGGACCGCGGTTCCGAGAGGGTGAGCGAGCGTTCAATTTCCCACCGACTCGACAGTTTCGCGCGACTGGGAGATTCGGCCGGTGTGAACCACACAATCACCCACGCGTCTGCGCGTCTTCCGGACGCCTGGGGAATACGGCCGATCAGAACCGCATAACTTCCCAAGCCTGCCTCGCGGCGCGGTCGTTGGGACATTCGCCGGCACTCGCCTGGCTTTCCGCGCGCCCACCCCGCGAGCCGCGAGCCACTGAGCTGCCGCAGGGGCGCAAATGCCCGCGCCACCCGATCCGCAATCGGCCGCGCAATCACGACCGCCACCGGAGCCGCCGCAGCCGCAGCGGCCCGATCCGCAAACGCCCGCGCCAACGGATCCGCGAATCGGCCGCGGTTCGCGGTTCACGCAACCGCAACCGCGCGCCGCAACCGCAACCGCGATCGCAACCAACCCCGCGGAGTGCCTACTGCACCGCTCCGGCGGCTCCCGCGATCACGGGATCCGAGTGCAAAACGCTGCTGCGCAATCCGACCGCCCAGCCGGAGGCGGTCGGGCCGGCGTGCTGCGGCGCGAAGTCGGCCGGCTCGAATCCGCCATCGCGCAGCTCTGCCTCGATCTCCTCGCGTGTGAACCAGTGCACGTAGTTCGGCACCAGGTCATCGCCGGGCTCTACAGCGGAGCGACCCATCAGAAGGCGGATTGCGCTGCCGATGCGGGCGATGCGCCGGAACCGCCGTTCGCTGCCAGCGCGGGTGAAAAACGAGAGGAGCAGCGGCGCGCGGTCTGGGAGAATCGCATGCAGTTGGCGCAGCAGCGCGACTCGCAGTTCGCGGCCGGGGATCAGCATGTAGGCGCTCCAGCCGATGATCACGGCGTCGTAACTACCGTCGGGCGCCTGTTCGCGCGGGAGCAATTCGATGCTGCAATCCGCGGTTTCCTGCGCGAGCAGGCGATTGCCGAGGTCGACCAGCGCGGGGTTGCATTCGAAGCCACGCGCCCGCTGGCCCATGCGGGCGAGGGCGATGACCTCGCGGCCGGCACCTGCGCCGAGCACGGCGACGCACTTCCGGTCGGTGAACCATTCGCGCGCGGGTTGTTCTTCCCAGTCGAACCAGCCGCGCAGGTTATGCTCGATCGTGTGGTATCGACCCGCGCGGCGGTAGTGCGCCTCGTCAATGGCGTAGAGCATCCGTCGGGACGAGAGGCCCAGCCAGACCCCGACGAACCCGGCCTCAAGCCAATCCCAGCCGCCGTACAGTGCTCTTCGAGTCAGCAGGAACACGCTGGTCACAGCCAATCTACCAGTCGAATGGGGTCCGGGTTAGTTTGCGACCATGGAATCTACACGACGGCAGTTCCTGATCCGTGCGGGCGTGGTCGCGATGGCGGTGCTCGCACCGACGCGGCTGCGTGCACAGGGCGGACATCCGAACCCGCGCGCCGGCATCACGGCAGCCAATGTACTGGGCCGGGCGGAGCTCGGCGACGACCACGAAGCGATCGAGGTGTTCGACCAGGTCCGGCAGATCCCGGGCATCGTGGATGGCATACGCTGCTACTGCGGCTGTGACGAGTTGCCGGACCACTATTCCCTGCTCTCCTGTTTCGAGCGTGACGGGATGGCGAGGTTCTGCGAAATCTGCAAGGGCGAAGCGAAGCTCGCGTTCGACATGCATCGTCAGAACAAATCCCTTGCCGAGATCCGCACGGCCATTGACAAACAGTTTGGTTGAATGCGGGTGATGATGCGAATCGTGGCTGCGGCGACAACGCCAGTTTTGGCAGCGGGGCGGCGTGCAACCGCGCTCATGCGAATCGTGTTTGCAGCAACAGCGGCGCTGTGTGCGACGAGTCCCGCGGTTGCGCAGCGGATGCCGAGCGAACGTGCGTCGCTGATGCAGGTGCTGGATGGCACGACGCTGACGATGGAGTATCATCGGCCGGTCGCGCGGGGTCGCGACAGTCTGTTCGGTGGCGTGGTGAAGTGGGGCCAGCCCTGGACGCCGGGCGCGAACTGGGCGACGACGTTCGAAGTCGATCGGGAAGTCCGGCTGAACGGGCAGGTCGTACCGAAGGGGAAGTATTCGGTGTGGTTGATCCCGCGCGCGCAGGGCGACTGGACACTGTTTCTGCACCGGACCAGTCGGCTGTTCCACACGCAGAAGCCGAAGGATGCGAGCGGCGATGTCGTGCGATTCGATGTCGCACCGGAGCAGGCGGAGTATATCGAAACGCTGACCTGGGATGTTCCCGCGATCGCAGCCGACGTGATGACGCTGCGCATGCACTGGGGCGAGACGATGATCCCGCTGCGTGTCAGTGTGCAGGAAGGCAAGCCGAACGTGCTCGAACCATCGAAGCACGAGAAGTACGCCGGCACCTACGCGATTCAGTTTGCTTCGGGCGACAGCGCGCAGGGCAGTGTGATCAGCAGCGATCCGAATCTGCGCGCACGATTTGCACTCCCGGACTTCGCGCCGGACGTCGAGTTGCTGCCTGCAGACGACGACCGGTTCTGGCTCGTACGATCACGCGATGGCAAGTACATCGACACCGATCCATCGCTGATTCTTGTATTCGGTATGTCGGGCGGAAAGGCAGAGTCGTTCGAGCTCCGGGATGGCGCCAGCATCATCGCACGGGGCAGACGCGTTCCGTAATTGCGCCGCGTATTCGGTTCGACGCTTCACCGATGGTCAGCGCCGGGTTCGCCAATGCGTCCCGGCTCTTTTATTGCCGATCGACCTTCGCCTGTTACGCGGGAGGACCTGTGCTGGAAGATGAAACTCGCACGTTCGTGATGGTGCCGGTCAGCGTACACGATGCGTTTCAGCAGTTCGTCGAACGTTTCAGCGAATGGTGGCCGGTCGAATACACGTGGTCGGGTCGTGTACTCGAGTTCATCGGCATCGATCCGCACGAAGGGGGGAAGTGCTACGAGCTCGGGCCGGACGGATTCCGCCTCGATTGGGGCCGCGTCGTTGCGTGGCATGCGCCGCTTCACCTCGGCTTTACGTGGCAGATCTCGCCGACGCGGGTGCCCGAACCGGATCCGGCGCGTGCGAGTCGGGTCGACGTTCGCTTCTATCCCGAAGAAGACGGCGCGCGCATCGAGCTGCTGCACAGCCGGTTCGCACAGCACGGGGAGGGCTGGCAGCAGTATCGCGACGCGATGGGCTCGGAGCACGGCTGGCCGTACATCCTCGAGCGATTCGCACTCTCGCTGCAACCGCGGGTTGATCAGAGCGCGGATCGCTGAAATCCTGGAACGATTCGCACTCTCGCTGCAACCGCGGGTCGACGGAATTACGGGATAATTGTGCCTCCTGATTGCCGATTCCCCACTCTCTGATGCACCTTTCCCTGTTTGCTGGCCCGTAACGACGCGGAAAACCGTACCGCATCGAGTCGGAATGGGCGTGCGTCATGCAAAAGACGCTTTGAAGATGAATTGCAGGGAGCGCGCGGCGCTCTTGTGAGCAGGCCCGGCGGATGCCGGGCGGCGGAGATACATGGATCAGATCTGGCTCTGGGTCGGCTTCAACCTGTTCGTACTCGGGATGCTGGCCCTCGACCTCGGCGTCTTCCATCGGCAGGCGCACGAGGTTTCGATGAAGGAGGCCGCGGGCTGGAGCGTGGTGTGGATCACGCTCGCGATGATCTTCAACTTCGGCGTGTATCGCATCATCGGTCCGGAAGCGGGCCTGGAGTTCCTTACCGGCTATCTGATCGAGAAAGCGCTCTCGGTCGATAACATCTTCGTCTTCGTCCTGATCTTCTCGTATTTCAAGACACCACCGCAGTACCAGCACCGGATCCTGTTCTGGGGCATTCTCGGTGCGCTTGTGATGCGCGGGTTCATGATCGCGGCGGGCGCGGCGCTGATTCACCAGTTCCACTGGGTGATCTACATCTTCGGCGCCTTCCTGGTCTTCACCGGCGTGCGCATGGCGGTGCAGGACGAAGGGGAGATCGAGCCGGAGAGCAACCCCGTGATCCGGCTGGTTCGCCGCTTCATCCCGGTGACCGACACGTATCACGGGCAGAAGTTCTTTGTGAAACAGCAGCGCGGCGGGACACTTCGCAGGGTTGCGACTCCGCTGTTCGTCGTGCTCGTGCTGGTGGAAACCACCGACCTGATCTTCGCCGTCGACTCGATCCCGGCGATCTTCGCGATCACAACCGACACGTTCATCGTCTACACATCGAACGTCTTCGCGATTCTGGGACTGCGCGCCCTCTACTTCCTGCTCGCGGGGGTCATCCACAAGTTCCACTACCTCAAACTCGGCCTGGCCGCGATCCTCGTGTTTGTCGGCACCAAGATGCTGATGATCGATCTGTACAAAGTGCCGATCGGGATCTCGCTGGGTGTTATCGCGCTGGTGCTGGCCGCTTCGGTGATCGCGAGCCTGCTGTTCCCGAAGGAGGCCGAGGCGCACGACCCGGTGCAGCACGATCCGCTGCACCCCGACCGCGAGGGTCAGCCGCCGCTGCCTCCATCGACCGAGTGATCCGCAACCACTGAACCGAACAACAGAGCATCGATGGCGATCAGGATTTTCGTGACAGGTGGCACGTTCGACAAGGAATACGACGAGCTGCGCGGCACACTGTTCTTCCGCAACACACACATTCAGGAGATGCTACGGCTCGGTCGATCCAACCTCGAGACCTCGATCACAACTCTGATGATGATCGACAGTCTCGAGATGACCGACGCCGACCGCGCCCTGATTGTCGCGGAGTGCCAGGCCTGCCCGGAGTCGCAGATCCTGATCACGCACGGCACCGACACGATGGTCGACACCGCGCGCGCCCTCGCCGAAGGCGTGAGCGGCAAGACCATCGTGCTCACCGGCGCGATGATCCCGTACGCGTTCGGCAGCTCGGACGGCCTCTTCAACCTCGGCAGCGCGCTCTCCTTCGTGCAGGTCCTCGAGCCCGGCGTCTATGTGGCGATGAATGGCCGCCACTTCCCCTGGAGCAACGTCCGCAAGAACCGCGAGCGCGGGATCTTCGAGCCGGTCTCCGACTAGGGCGGCCTCGGCTTGGGCCGCCCGGGGCGACGTCTGGGGGGCGGAATCGGCTGTGGTGCCCCGGGCAGCGTTTGGGTGGGGCGATGCTTCGGCGCCCGCTGCCGAGGCGAGGGCCGGGGGCGGGGGCGGGGTGGCAGCAGGGGCGTTATCGCGCGGGGTTCGGCGTGTGGTGCTGCTGTGGGTGCAGTGAATCGCACACGCGCCGTTGCCACTGCGACGATTGTGCGATTGGCGCCTTTTGGGCTGCAGCGAATCGCACAATCGCGATGGTTTTTCCGATGCGTGTGCACTTTCGCCGTCGTAAACGGCGGAACCGTACAATTTTCACGGCCGGGGCCTCGAGTGTGTGCACTTCATCCGAATAGCTCGGATCAACTGCACATGCATCATTTACGGCGCCGCGAATGTGCGATTGGCGGCTGCTTCGCTGCGGTGAATCGCCGCACGGAACGGCGAGTTCATCGAATGTGCGGTTGGCGCATGCTTCGCTGCGGTGGATCGCCGCACGAAACGGCGAGTTCATCGAATGTGCGATTCGCGTTCTGCGAGATGCGGGGGGGATGCTCGCCATATTACTGCGGATGCGAAGAAACAGGGCGCCAAACCATCAGGGGAACCGTCACGGCACGCCCAGGGTCGATCCCGCCGCCCTTGCCACCCCGCCCCGCCCCCGACCCCCGCCTCGGCAGCGGGCACCGGAGCGCCGCCCCGGCGCAATGCGTCGAACGGGGTGCCTACGCCGAGGCAGCCCGCCCGGCGAGCCGGCCGGAGAAGATGCAACCGCCGAGGAAGGTGCCCTCGAGGGCGCGGTAGCCGTGCATCCCGCCGCCACCGAAGCCGGCGACTTCACCCGCGGCGTACAGGCCGGGGATGGGTTCACCGGTCTGCCCGAGCACGCGCGCGGCGAGGTCGGTTTCCACGCCGCCGAGGGTTTTGCGCGTGAGGATCGAGAGGCGGACGGCGATGAGCGGGCCGGCATCGGGGTCGAGGATGCGATGCGGGCGTGCGGTGCGGATGAGTCGATCGCCGATGTAGTTGCGCGCGCTGCGGATCGCCATGATCTGCGCATCCTTGGTGAACGTGTTGTCGAGTTCACGGTCGCGGGCACGGATGACGCGCTCGACCGCATCGACGTCGAGGAGTGTGTTGCCGGCCAGAGTGTTCATGCGGCGCACGAGGTCGTGCAGGTTTTTCTCGACGATGAAATCCGCGCCGCGGTCCATGAACGCCTGCACGGGCGCAGGTGCGCCTCCGCGCACGCGACCGAGCACCTGCCGCCAGTTTTTTTCTGTGAGGTCGGGATTCTGCTCGGAGCCGGAGAGCGCGAACTCCTTCTCGATGATTTTCCGTGTGAGGATGAACCACGAGTAGTCGTGGCCGGTCTGCAGGATGTGGCGCAGGGTGCCCATCGTGTCGAAGCCGGGGAAGAGCGGAACGGGCAGTCGGTTGCCGCGCGCGTCGAGCCAGATCGACGACGGGCCGGGCAGGATACGAATGCCGTGGTTGTTCCAGATCGGACTCCAGTTCTGGATGCCTTCGACGTAGTGCCACATGCGATCGCGGTTGATGATGCGCGCGCCTGCAGCTTCGGCGATCTCGAGCATGCTGCCATCGACGTAGTCGGGCACACCGGACAGCATGCGTTTCGGCGCGGGCCCGAGTGCTGTCGGCCAGTTGCGACGCACGAGTTCGTGGTTCGCGCCGATGCCGCCGGACGTGACGATGACGATGGGTGCGCGCAGTTCGAACGATGCGATGACCTTGCGCGATGTGCCCTCGCCGCGTGCAGCGTCGGTCGGCTCGAGCACGTCGCCGGTGACCCCATCGATGGCACCGTTGCGCAGTGTGATCGAGTTGACGCGATGCCGGAAGCGAAAGGTGATGAGGCCGCGCTGCCGCGCATCGTATACCCGACGAATGAACGGAGCGAGCACGCCGGGGCCGGTGCCCCAGGTCACGTGGAAGCGAGGTACCGAGTTGCCGTGTTCGGTGGCAAGATAACCGCCGCGTTCGGCCCAGCCGACGATCGGGAAGAAGCGCATGCCCTGCGCGTGCAGCCATGCGCGCTTCTCGCCCGCGGCGAAGTCGACGTACGCTTCGGCCCAGCGTCGTGGCCACGCGTCGACGTCGCGATCGAAGCCCGCGCTGCCGAGCCAGTCCTGCCACGCGAGGTCGTGTGAGTCGCGGATGCCGAGGCGTCGCTGCTCGGGCGAATTCACCAGGAACAGTCCGCCGAACGACCAGAACGCCTGGCCGCCGAGCGAGTTCTCCGCTTCCTGGTCGACGACGATGACGCGGCGTCCGGCATCGGCGAGTTCGGTCGCGGCGACCAGTCCGGCGAGGCCCGCGCCGACGATCAGCACATCGGCATCAGTCCGCATCGACAGTTGCCTCCATGAAAAAGAGCGCTTCGTCATTGAAGCGCTCTTCTAATCCTGCCCTGGACGCAGCGGTGTGCGCCAGTGCATGCGCAAACGATGCGCGTATTGAGTTCAGGCTGACGACGCGATGGTCCGTCAGCGGGTCCGCAGCAGACGACGGCCGGTCAGCGCCGCGGCGCCTGCCGATCCCGAGTCAGCCGATCGACTTCGCGCTGCGCCTTTCCCAGCTTCTCCTGCGCCTTCCCCTTGGCGCGGTCGAGCTTGCCCTCGGCCTGGAGCGACTCGTCGCCGGTCAGGCCGCCGGCCGCGTCCTTGATCCGCCCCTTCAGGTCGTTCTTTTTGCCTTCCATCTCGTTATCGGAAGCTCTGTCGATGCGATCGCGATCAGCCATGGCTCCTTCTCCTGCCAGAGGTCACAAACGGCAGGAATAATGTGCAAGGGGCGTACCCCCTTTTTTCGAATGGGGCGTGGCGATTTCGTTTGGGTCTGAGTCTTGTTTTAACGGCAGGAGCGGGACTTAGGATCTGCTTCGCAGGATCGGGGCGGGATCGGGGTGACGCAGGGCCACGCAGGAAGACGCAGGAAGACGCAGGGTGACTGCAGGTGTTAGGACGTGCCCCCTGATGCTCCTGCCGGTACCTGCCGGTACCTGCATCATCCCGCTCCCGGCCCGATCCTGCATCCTGTGTCCTGCGTCCTGCCGTTGCCGTTACCGTTGCCGTTGTCGTTGCCGTTGTCGTTGCCGTTCCGACCCGCGGCAAGCTAGGCCCTTGCCCGTGCGATGCTGACTTCGATGCTGCGCCACTTGCCCTGGCGGAAACGCAGGAAGCTGAGCGTCGCGCGGGTGAAGTGACCGAGCAGGATCGCAGTCCATACATCCGCGGGGAAAAGTCCGCGGCTGTTCTGCATGACGATGCAGTAGCCGATCGGTATGAGGATCTGCGAGATGATCGAGATGATGAGCGGGCTGCGGGTGTCGCCGGTGCCCTGCAGCGCGCCGGTATAGGTGAGTGCGACGGTGATGAACAGTCCGGAGAGACTGAGGTAGCGCAGCAGTTGGATGCCGAGTTCCGTAACGGCGGGTTCGTCGGCGCCGAAGATGCCGAGCAACACGCGCGGAATCGTCAGGAAAAGCAGTCCGAACGCGACGGCAACGGACAGCCCGATCGTTGCCGCGACGCGAACGGCGTGAATCGAGCGATCGGGTCGCTGTGCGCCGAGGTTTTGCCCGGCCACGACCGCCGCGGCGCCCATGAGTCCGAGCGATGCCCAGGTGATGAACGAGAACAGTTCGGTGTACGCGATCGCGTAGGCTGCCTGCGCTTCGGCGCTCTGGGGCAGCGAGCCGATGAAGCGGAGCAGCAGGATCCCTGCGACGTTCATCGCGATGCCCTGCAGTCCGGTCGGCAGGCCGAAGCGGAACAGGGCACGGATGATCGCCCAGTCCGGTCGCAGGTCCATGCCGCGGTGGAAGCCGACCACCCACGTGTTTGTGAATAGCTTCCAGATCGCGTAGCCGCTGACCAGCGTCGAGGCGAGGGCGGTGCCGATGGCGGCGCCGGTCGTGCCGAGCGCGGGCAGCGGGCCAGGTCCGGTGATGAAGATGATGTTGAAGATGATGTTCAGCGTGGTCATCGCGATGCCGAGCCGGAGCGGCGTGTGCGCATCGCCGGCAGCACGGAGTGCACCGCCGAACATGAAGAACACCAGCATGCCGAAGCTGAAGACGAACGTGATGCGCAGGTATGGCAGCGCTTCGGCCTGCACGGCCGCGGTCGCATTGACCAGGTCGAGCAGCCAGGGCGCGAGGAAGTAGCCAACGGGCGCAAGGATGCCGATCGAGAGTGCGGCCGCGGTGATCAGTGCGTTGTAGATCGTGCGGTTCACCTGGTCGGTATCATTCGCGCCGACGAAACGCGAGACCAGCACGCCCATGCCGGTGAACAGTGAACCAACGAACACGATGACGACGAGGAAAATCGGTAGCGACACGCCGATTGCCGCGTTCCCCGTGTAGCCGACCAGGTGCCCGACCATGGCGTGGTCGATCACGCCCTGCAGCCCGCCGATGACGTTCTGCAGCATGGTCGGCCACGCGATTTTCCAGACCGCGGCCGGGATCGGCCCCTCGACGATGCTCCGGTCGAAGCGCGAGGGTTTTGGGCTGGGTACGGATTTGCTGCTGGTACTGTCCTGGGCGGTCTGCGTCATCGATCCTGCAGGTTGGTGTGCGCTGCCATGAGAGTCGCGCCGGGCCGCCCGTCTGTCCAGCCCGCCCCGGCCGTCGGGCGACGCAGGATAGCAGAAACGGCCATAAGTAAAGACTTGGGACGACGTCCGAAACGCTATCTATCGCCGCCACAACAACTTCCTGCCGACCAGGGTGCCGTTGGCGTCAATTTCGGAGGCCAGGATCACGGGTGCGGCCATAGGTATAGGCCTCCGGACTTCGTCCCAAGTCTTTACTTATGGCCGCTATTCCTATGCTCCCGCCGATCAGTGGATCCGCGTGATCGCGATGCGCAGGTCAGCCGAGGGCAATCCGCCGAAGTACCCCTCGAGCCGCAGCAGTTGCGGAAGGGCCTGCTCGCCGGAGAACTCGTACCAGAGCGAACCGCCGCCACGCAGTGTCGAGACTACCGCCGGGGCGAACGGGGCACCGAAGCTCGTCGCCGCGGGGACCTGCGGATACACTCGCGAGTAGGTTCCGGGGAAATCGGAGTTCATTCCCCTGTAGATGTCGCGGAAGTTCCAGGTCGCGAACTGGTTGTCTGCTCCCGGCACAACCTGCGCCGGATGGTCATCGGCGGCCAGCGCGAGGTTCCATCCCCCGAGCAACTGGTCGATCGACACACCCGCACGAGCGGTCAGGTTCGTGGCGCCGCTGGTCGTGGACTGGGTCAGGGCGGTCAGGAAGTCTGCGTCCGAGACGCCGTAGCGATCGATCGCGTAGCGCACCAGCGACCACGAAACTGCGTAGAAGTACGACCCATTATCGCTGGCCGTCGCGCCGAAGGGCGAGAGCAGCCGCGCATTTTGCCCGTACAGGTGCGTGTAAAGCGAGGAAAAGTGCCGCTGCATGAGGTTGGCCGGGCGGCGAGTATTTGCATCGCATTCAGGCCAGCCGGTCGGGCGGTGATCGCAGTAGAGATTGACCGGATTGAATGCATCGCCGTAGCCAGTGTTGGCTTTCCATCCGACGTTGTCCACGGCATTGCGCATCCACAGCTCTTCGGCGTGCCGCGCGGTCCCCTCCTCGAGCCAGCTCGCCTCGTACGTCGGCGCGTTATTCTCCACGCGTGCCGCCTGCGAGGCGACGTGTTTGCTCTCGTGGATGAAGGTCGAGCGGATCGTACGATACCAGTTGTCGGGAGTATTGCCGCTGTTGTAACCCGTTCCATCGACGGCTGGCTGGTAGGCGTAGAAGAACTCGCCGAAGTTGCTCGCGCCGTTCGAACCGGTGCCCGTATACGGCCCGCCGACCGCAGGTGTATTGGTATCGTCGTTCGCGAACTGATCGCAGGAAACCACGAATCCGGCGACACCCGAGAACGAGGTGTTGATGCGCGGCGTGAACAGCGCGATCATGACGCCGTTGTTGTCGGTCAGCGCATCGCGGCGCAGGATGTCGCCGAAGTTGTTGCGGACGATCGGCTCCATGTCGGCGTTGAACTGATCGCCGATTTTCTCCATGTTCGCTGCCATGGTCGGGTTCAGCGCGACCTTGAAGGCGTCCGGAGTCGCGTCGTCCTCATAAATCGCGAGCTTGCCGTTGTAGTAGACGCGCGTTGCGCTGAGCACGTAGTAGCTGTTGCAGAAGTTGCCCGCTGCGTTGATGTTGGCGACCCGGAACGTGCGCGTAAGCGGCGGCGTGTCCATCAGCGGTGCATCGCGGGTCACGTCCGGTCGCGCGGCGACCGGCGGATTGGCGCGAAGGCGCAGGTACTCCTCGGCATTCCTCTCGAGCAGCTCGTGGTGTGTCCTGTCCCGCTCCTCCTGTCGCGTCAGCTCGGCCCGCAGTTGCAGCGGTATCGATGCGAAGTCCGGGCGCATCACCGTGTTGTTGCTAACCACCGCCGCCGGCTCATCCGTCGTATTCGCGGAGATACGGAAAGACGCGTTCGAGCTCGGCGATGTGCTGGCGCTGAACACACTCACGATGTAGCGGCTGTCGGTGAAGGTGGCGGGCAGCTCGTTGCAGTACGAGTCGGCTGAACTGGTCAGCACAATCGATTCGCCGGCTCTCAGGGGCCGCTGCGCCACCATCACCGTGGCCGTCTGTTCGACACCGCGCATCCCGCCCTGCGTGACCGACACGTTCTGGCTGCCGGAGGCCACGCACGGAACGGTAACGGTGAGCGACGTCGAGTCGCCGCCGGTTACGGTCGCGGTCGTGCCACCGATCGTGACGGTGTTGCTTCCCGGGACCTGGTTGAACCGGTGCCCCTCGATCGTGGCCGACTGCCCCGGCACCAGCAGCGGCGGCAGAATCGACGTGATCTCGGGAGCCGCACTCTCGAGCTCGCCGACCGGCATCTCGGTCGCGACCAGGACGGTGAAGCTGAACTGGTTCACGGTGGGCGGGATCGTCATCTGCCAGTTTTTGGCGGTCGAGGTTTCGCCCGTCGCGAGAATACCATCCGCGCCGAGTTCCCCCTGGTCCACACCGCCCAGCTTGCCGCCATACTGGAAGTACGGCTGTTCCGCCGTGGTGAAGGTGGCCTGACCCGTCGCATTGGCGACGCTTATCGCGCCGGTACCGTCCACCACGATCGGCAGCGAATGGAAGAAGATCCGCACGCCATCGTCGTCGCGGGTAGCGCCATCGGCGGTGCCCATCGCCGTGGTCGTGAGGTTCTGGACCGTCACGTTGAAGGAGAACGTCGCACCGTCATACGCCACGTTCGAAGAGGTCAGGCGCACATAAACGCCCTGCTGCCCCACGATCTGGTCATACAGAACGCCTCCCTTTCCCGGCACGGCGACTACGCCGCCGCAGTCGACGGTGCGCGCCGCCACGTCGGCCGTGCACTTGAACAGGCCGGGGCCTTCCGGCAGTTCGCCCGGGAAATCGGGGGGCGCGACAGATTGTGTGGGAAGCTCGGTTTCGCTGCAGGCATTGACGACCACGGCAACGGCAAGAACACAGGCAAGCCGGGGCCACCGCAAGCGGAAGGGTGGTTGCGACATCACAAGGACACTCCGCGTTTGTATGAATAAGTGAACGGAAACTTTTGTCCTCAAACCCGATTCGGCAAGCAACATGCAGTCTTAAGCTCCGCATCGCTTCTGAATCATCCCGGCACGGCGGGGCCCGATCTACGTCCCACGCCGGACAGCGCGTGAGGTCATCATGCTGAAAGAGATCATGGTCACGCTCGACGGGTCGAGGGTCGGCGAGCAGGCCCTCCCGATCGCTCGCGCGCTGGCCGAACGCGACGGGGCACGCATCGAACTGGTGCACGTGTATGACACGATCGCGCCGCATCGCTTTGTGCACGGCGCACCGGTGTTCGATGCCGACTTCGACGAGGAACTCGCAAGGGATCGGCGCCGCTACCTCGAATCGCTGGCCGAATCGCTGCGCGGCCAGACCGGCCAGACCGTCGAGGCCACCGTGCTCACCGGCAATGTGCGCGAAGTACTGACGGAGCACATCGCGGCGAGGGCGCCCGACCTGGTCGTGATGACGACGCACGGCCGCGGCGGCCTGAGCCGGCTATGGCTCGGCAGCACGGCCACCCACCTCGTGCGCCATGCCGCGGCGAGGATGCTGCTGATCCGCGCGCAGGAAGAGCAGACCCGCGAAGCCCCCGCCCCGACGTTCCGGCGCGTGCTGGTTCCGCTCGAAATGCAGGAACCCTCCGAGCTCGCCATCAACAACGCGATCGAGGTCGCCGGCCGCGACGCCGAACTGGTGCTCGCGCATGTCCTCGTGCCCGTCGTCTACATCGCTCCCGATGCCGCCATCGGCGCGGCCTACCCGAGTGAGGCAGAACTGCTGAACGTCGCCCACGAATCCCTGGACCGGGTCGCAGAAGGTGTGCGCGAACAGGGCGTGCGCGTCGAGATCCGTGTCGAATGGAACTCCTCCCCCGCGCAGGCCATCCTCGACCTCGCCGACTCCCTCGACGTCGACCTCATCTCGATGGAGACCCACACCGTGCGCGCGATTCAGCGGGCTCTGCTCGGCAGCACCTCCGACAAGGTCGTGCGCGCCGCGAGCGTTCCCGTGCTGCTTCAGCACCCGCGCTGACCCACACGCTCTCGCTCTCGCTTTCGCTTTCGCTCTCGAATCCGTTATCCCACGCCCGAATGGCGAAGAGCTGCCGAGCGCGAAAGCGAGAGCGAGAGCGTACTTTCCTCCGCGCCCGCGCCCGCGCCCGCTCCCCACCATTTAAGACCTTCATGCTTGATTAAATAACCGGTGGTGCGTAGATCTTTCGCCGCTGCAACCGCAGTCGCCCGGTAAAGACGCCGGTGCGCCGCAAACCCTGATAAGGAGATCGCACCTTGACGCTCAAGAATGTCATGCTCGGAATCGCCGCCGCTTTCGCGATCGGCGCCAGCCAGGTTGAAGCCCAGGCCATTGGTCCGCAGATCACGTGGGGCTCGGATGCCGACCTCGCCGTGGGCGCGCGTATCGAGCTCGGCCTGCCGAACCTGCTGACCTCGAGCGGCCCGCTTTCGAGCACGTTCCTGATCGGCAGCTTCGATTACTATATCGACTGCGAGGAGTGCAGCCTGTGGGAAGTCAACGGCAACCTGGCCGTTCCGGTTGCTGCGAGCAGCCTGAACCCGTATCTCGGCGCGGGCCTGAACGTGATGCGCTTCAGCACGGACTTCGCCGGCCTTGACGTCTCCGACACGGAAATCGGCCTCAACCTGCTGGGTGGCCTTAAGTTCCCGATCGGCAGCCTGAGCGCCTTCGGTGAAGGCCGCCTGACCGTTTCGGGCAGCGAGCAGTTCGCCCTCACGTTCGGCGTGCTGTTCGGCGGCCGCTAAACATCGCGGCTGCTCCACAGGTGGGAGCAACAAAGTGGGCGGCGGGGGCATCCTCGCCGCCCACTTTTTTATCCACGGCCAGGTTGGCGGACTCAGCGATGCACCGAATGGATGCGTCACATCGGCCCCCGCTGCCGTGGACTATCCCCTGGCTCCGCGCGCGATGCATTGAATGGACGCTTTGCGTCATCACGTGTATCGCGAATCGACCAAGCGCGATGAAGTTCAAGGCATTCGGTCAATTCTGCGGCACCTCGCCGGTCGATTGACCAAACGTGGGGAGGGGCAGCGCTGGGAGTGGTCGATTCTATCGTCAGGTGCCATTCGATTGACCGATCCACCGCCGGCACGCCCGCATTTGGACACCTCGCGCCAGCCGCAGCCCGCCAAACCCCAGTCAATTGACCAATCCACCGCCGGCACGCCCGCGTTTGGACACCTCGCGCCAACAGCAATGCCCGCCCCCTCCTATAACCGTGCCCGTTCCCTTACTCGTGGCCGGAGCCCGTGGTCGTGTTACCCGCCCGTGCCCGTTCCCGTAAACGTGCCTGTCGCCCGGCAGTCCCTTCGCGCCCTCCCGCGCAGCCCTCCGCAAAGCCACTCATCGCCCAAAAAACAACGGAACCGCCGAGAAGCGTGTCATCCTCTTCAACGCACGAAATTCCCTTCAGACAAGGCGAACATCGATGAGGTCGAGCAAGTGGCCGCTGGTCGTGGGGCTTGGCGTCCTGGCGGCGGCGAGTCCGGCGCGCGCGCAGGCGCCGGACGCGACGGTCGCGCAGGAGTTCGAGAAGCTGCACTTCCGGTCGATCGGGCCGGCGACGATGTCGGGGCGCATCGCGGATGTGGCGGTCTACGAGCGCAATCCCGCGGTCTACTACGTGGCGACGGCCCACGGCGG
>Ga0182743_1002604_pt1 | contig 15500 bp, 11 predicted proteins | sample eDN3rd30CKraftOP_FD_128522 | JGI IMG/M metagenome (GOLD analysis project Ga0182743, IMG submission 128522) | Enriched Organic Plus compost microbial communities from Emeryville, California, USA - eDNA 3rd pass 30_C Kraft OP (version 2) (version 2) ... | reverse complement strand
GCGAGCCTGCTGATAGGTGGTCAGCGCCGGAACGATGCGTTGCAGGTCGGTTGCATCCTGCACGTTGCGTTCGCTCAGCATGTCACCGCTGAACGCCTGCACGGAAATCGGCACCGACTGGAGCGATTCCTCCTTGCGGCGGGCGGTCACCACGATATCCGCAAGGCCGCTGCTGGCCGATTGACCCGTGGGTTGCGGCTCCGCGTCCTGCGCAAATGCGGGCGCTGCGCCCACCATCAGGCCGACGGTTGCCGCCATGGCACCGATTTGCCAACGCTTGCGATAGATACAGGAAGCCCCTCTGCGCATCATACACCCTCCCAAAGTATTTTTCTTATGAACCAAGTTCAAATTTCTGAACTCAAGTTCATGTATAACAAATTTGTACTGGGCGTCCAGAGAGTTGATCGCGTGTAATAAGTATTACATAACAAATGGATGGGCCGTGGTGTTGCGTGTCTGCCACATCCCCGAAAAGGATGCGCGTGTGGCCTGATCGGGCGATTCGTCTGTGGTTCGGCACCTAGTGCCGCCGGGGGTGGCGGGCAGGGCAAATACCGGCTGCCCCCGGCTACTGGTCAGGCAACGACAGCATCGCTGTAAAGGTTGGGGCTGCCCAGCCATTCGCGGTGGGATTGCGGCACTTTGCCGCCTTCGTCCGTGATGCCGTAGACTTGCGCCTGTTCTGCGCCGATCACGGTCCTGCCCGACAGTTCCATGCGCGCCGGATCTGCGTGGATGGCGGCGATGACATGGCCGGTGAATTCGGGCGTTTCGGCGATCGCCAGAACCTGCGCATATTCATCGGGGCGTTCGAGCGCGGAAGCCTTGGTCCGTTCCGTCGCCAGAATGCCCATCCAGACGGAGACGGTGGCCACGCCATGCGGGCGCAGGTCCACCGCCATGTCGTGCGCCATCTTGTCGACCCCTGCCTTCTGCGCGCCATAGGCCGCGCCGTGCATGTAACAGGTCGCACCCGGAGAGGAGGTGAAAGCGATCAGCCCGCTGCCCTGGCGGACCATGATCGGCGCGGCGTAATAGCTGGCGACATACTGGCTACGCAGGCCGACATCGATGATTTCAGCGAGCGAAAGCGGCTTCTCCCAGAACCCGCCCGGCTGGATCAGGGCATCGTCGATATGGGCGACATTGTTGACGAGGATATCCAGCCGCCCCTGCTCCTCCTCCACCTGCCTGAACAGCGCTGCGACGCTGGCATCGTCCCCATGATCGACACGCACGGGGATTCCCCTGCCACCGGCGGCGGTGACGGCCTCTGCGGTTTCGCTGATTGTGCCGGGCAGAGCTGCATCGCCGGGATTGATCGTGCGCCCGGTGGCATAGACGGTGGCCCCGTGCTGGCCCAGAGCGATGGCAATGCCACGCCCGGCGCCACGGCTGGCTCCGGTGACGACGGCGACGAGAGGCGGGGAGGCGTTCATGGGGGAAATCTCCTTATGGTGCCGGGCCACTGCCGGCGATGGCGGCACGGATAGTGCCATCTTCGCCAATGCCGCGCATCAGGAATGATGGGGATGATCCATGCGTGAGCGAGAATGAACCTGTGCCTCAATCCCGTCTTTCAAGGCCGCGCAGGAACAGGCGCACGCGATAATCGGCCATGGCGGCGATCTCGGCGGCCGGCGGCGCTTCCTCGTGATAGGCGAGCGCCTGATCGGTGTAGAAGATCAGCTGGAAGAACGTGATCGCATCGCGCGGATCCGGAGGATTGAGTTCGCCTGCCTCCGCCCGGGCGGCGAGGTAGGCAGCCAGCGGGCGCACGCCTTCGGCCTGATAGGCGGCAATGAAATCCTGCATCACTTCGGGCCGCGCAAAACCGAGTGAAATCATCAATCGCGCCACGTGGTAGAACGGCAATCCTCCGGCAAAGGGACGGTACATTGCGGCGATATAGGTCTCGGCGAATTCGCCCAGCATCGCCTGCGCCGGACGCGCCGGGTTCAGAACGACACGGCAGGCGGAAAGCATGTGCCGCGCGGCGTGGAGCATGACTGCATCGAGCAGTTCGGCCTTGCCGCCGATCATGCGATAGACGCTCGCCTTGCCCATCCCCGCGGCTGAGGCGATTTCTTCCACCGTTGCCGTTTCATAGCTGCGTTCGATGAAAATCCGCGTCGCGTGGTGGATCAGGCGGGCTTGCCTGGGATCGTCGAACGGTGTGTCAGAGTTCACGGCGGTTTTCCTTATCCGTGCGGCGGACCGGCCGGTTCTGCCCCCATGCATGCTGTTTGCACAGCCTTTATGCTGCGCGGGACGCGATAGGGAGAGACAGTTATGATAACCACACCAGCGGCCCCGGCGCGGATTGCCGCTTTCGATGCGAGCGATGATGCGGATGCGATTGCGGAACGGATGCTCGGCGATGGGGCGGTGATCGTCCGCAATGTGCTGGGGCAGCGGACACTCGATGCGTTCAATGCCGAAATCGACGAGTGGTTCGCCCGCCAGGATGCCGCGCCGCGCACCTATATGAACGACACGGTTACCCACTTCTTCGGCCCGCAAACGCGCCACCTCGCCGGGTTGGCAGGCAAATCAAAGGTGTTCCGCGGCGAAGTGCTGTGCCACGAGGTGCTGATGGCGCAATGTGAACGGGTCCTGCGCCCCCATTGCGCGGCCTATCAGCTCAATTTCGCCGATGTGATGGACCGTGGCCCCGGCGCGGCCCGGCAACTGATCCACCGTGACGATGGCATCTGGCCCTATCTGCCGCGGCAGGCTTTCCCGCTGGAATTCGCCACGATGATCGCGCTTGGGCCGTTCACGCCGGAAATGGGCGCGACGCTGATTGTGCCGGGCAGCCATCGCTGGGATGCGGATCGCCAGCCTGAACCGCATGAAATTGTCGCTGCCGGGCTGGAGCCGGGCGATGCGGTGTTCTATCTCGGCTCCACCCTGCATGCGGGGGGCGAAAACCGCACCCGGCAACGGCGCCGGGGGATGCATCTGAGCTATTGCCTCGGCTGGCTGCGCACAGAGGACAACAATTATCTCACAGCGCCGATCGATCTGGTCCGCACGCTTCCGCGCGAACAGCAGGCAATCCTCGGTTATGCATTGCACGATGGGATCGAGGTGAATGGCGGTTTTCTGGGCGCAGTGGACTGGCGCAATCCGCTGGATCTGATTGCAGAGGGCAAGATTTGAAAGAAAATTTCAGAACTGCGATATATTCAGCGTGAAAGAATTAAGTAAGCGCGCCGTTCTCCTTTTGCTGCCACAGGCGTTAAGATGGCTGTGAGGCGTTCCATATGGGCGGAAATCGTGAAGAGCATTTTGCGGCATTCGCCAAATTTTTCGATTGATAAAGGTAATGACGTTTTCTATTTTATTGCCGGATGGCCTGATTGAAGGGTTTATCCTGTAAATACAGATAATTGATAATATAGAAATAATAGGGAGGGTGTTATGATGGTTCGCGGCAAACACATTCTGTCGATGGCATGCGTGCCCGCGGTGTGCCTGGCAACTCCGGCTCTGGCGCAGGACGCTGCGGCGCCAGCTTCCAGCGGCGGCCTGGATGAGATTGTCGTCACCGCGCAGAAGCGGTCGGAAAATCTCCAGAGTACCCCGCTCGCGGTCAGCGCAATCACCGCCGTCGCGATCGAGGCGCGCGGCATCACCGATGTCAGCGCATTGACGGCCATCGCCCCCAATATCACTGTCACCACGGCCCCGGCGTCGAGCGCGAACACGGCCATTTTCATTCGTGGCATCGGCGATCAGGAACCGGTGCTGACATCCGATGCCCCGGTCAGCATCTATGTTGATGGGGTTGTGCTCGGGCGTTCGACCGGCGCGGTGTTCGATCTGGTCGATCTCGAACGGATCGAAGTGCTGCGCGGGCCGCAGGGCACGCTCTACGGTCGCAACACCATCGGCGGCGCGGTCAATTTTATCACTGCCAAGCCCGCGCAGGAATTCGGGGTCAAACAGCGTTTTTCCTATGGCAGTTTCAACCAGTGGCAATCACGCACCACGATCGACACGGGTGAACTGGGCACATCGGGCCTGCGGGCGAAACTGTCCTATGTCCATCGGGAGCAGGATGGGTATGTCAACGATCCGACTGCCAAGAGCAGCCGCGATCCGGGGGCGCTGAATATCGATGCCGCGCGGGTGGCGCTGTCGTTCGACAAGGGCGGCGCGTTCCGGGCCGACTATGCGTTCGATTTCAATCACCGCGAAAGCATGGCGCCTGCATTCCAGGCCACGATCATGAGCCCCACGGTCCTGGCCTATCTGAACAATTCGCCTTCGCTCGGCGGGGCTGCCCCGGTCATTTCGACCAAGCGGCGCAAACGGCTGGCGCTGGATACCGATGGGCTGCTGACCGACAAGGTTTGGGGCCACACGCTCACGCTGGAACTCGATCTGGGTGAAAACACCATGCTGCGGTCGCTCACCGGCTATCGCAAATGGACCAATATCGACCGGGGTGACGATCTTGATGGGCTCGCCGGGATTCTGGGCGATACAGTTGATCCGGTAATTCTGGTGGGTGGCTCGTTCACCCCCACCGGGGTCCAGCCGATCAGCCTGTTCAGTTCGAGCAACCGGCGCAAACAGCACCAGTGGACGCAGGAATTCAACCTGATCGGCAAGATCGGGGATCGCTTGGATTATGTGCTGGGGCTGTTCTACTTCAAGGAGAAAAGTCAGGAGATCAATCCGCAGTTCCCCACCATCGTCATCTCCCCGGAATATGCCGCCCCGGCCTATGCGCTGCTGAGCTTCGACCACAAGTCGCGCTCGCAGGCGGCTTTCGGGCAGGTTACCTATCGCGCCACCGACCAGCTCAGTTTCACAGGCGGGATGCGCTATACCAGCGACAAGAAGGAACTCGATCAGGTTTCGCCGTTCGCGCGGGAGCTTTCGCGCAAGTTCCACAAGTTCAACTGGGCGGCCTCGGTCGACTATCAGGCGAACGACGATGTGCTGATCTATGGGCGTGTCGCCACGGGCTACAAGGCGGGCGGGTTCAATGCCCGTTCGGCCAACTCGGGGTACAAGCCCGAAACGCTCACCTCCTATGAAATCGGCCTGAAATCGGAATTCTTCGATCGGCGGGTGCGGCTTAACGGGGCGCTGTTCTATGCCACGCACAAGGACCTGCAGATCCAGCAGTTCCAGGCCGGATCGGGCGGCGCGACAAGCATCACGGCCAATGCCGGGAAGGCAAAATACAAGGGTATCGAACTGGAAGGACAGGCGATTGTCGCCACTGGCCTGACCTTTTCCGGATCGGTCGGCTATGTCGACCGGAAGTACAAGCAGTTCGAAATTCTCGATCCGGGCACCGATCTGCCGGTCGATGTGGCGGACAGCGCGCGCTTCCCGTTCTCTTCCAAGCTGACCTGGAACGCCGCTCTGCAATACGATGCGCCGCGCTTCGATTTCGGGCAGCTTTCGGCCCGCATCGAATACAATTATCGCGGCAAGGTCTATTTCCATCCGACCACGGTCGGCGCGCCGCTCAACGATGAAATCGCGGGCAAGGCGCGCGGGTTGCTGGATGCGCGCATCACGCTTTCGGAGCTGGAAGTGATTGGCAAGAAGGCGTCCATCGCCGTCTGGGGCAAGAACCTGACGGACGAGGCCTATCGTGTGCACGGGATCGATTTCGGCGGGCTCGGCTATGCCGGGAACGTCTATGGCGAACCGCGCAGCTTCGGGGTCGATCTGAATTTCGAACTCTGAACGGGCTGGCCGCCGGGCGGGTAATCCCGTCCGGCGGATCGTTTGAAAGCAGGAGAGACCGGCCATGACAGGCACAGCGCACGGCGTGCAGCCGTTTGTCATCGATATCGCCCCGCAGGTGATCGAGGATTTGCAGGACCGTTTGCGTCGGACCCGCTGGCCGGCGGACTTCGGCAACGATGACTGGAGCTATGGCGTCGAAGGCGGGTATTTGCGCGATCTGGTGGCCTATTGGGCCGATGGATATGACTGGTACGCGCAGCAGGAGGCGATGAACCGCCACGCGCATTATCGCACCGAAATCGATGGTGTCCCGCTGCATTTCCTGCGCGAACCGGGCAAGGGCCCCAATCCCGTCCCGCTGATCCTGACGCATGGCTGGCCGTGGACATTCTGGGACTATCGCGATCTGATCGGGCCCCTGTCCGATCCGGGGGCGTTTGGCGGCGATCCGGCCGATGCGTTCGAAGTGATCGTGCCTTCGCTGCCTGGCTTCGGGTTTTCCACCCCGCTGCGCAAGACGGGGCTCAATTTCTGGACCACCGCCGATCTGTGGCAGACGTTGATGACGCAGGTGCTCGGCTTTCCCCGCTACGCCGCGCAAGGCGGCGATTGGGGCGCGATGGTCACGACGCAACTCGGCCACAAATATGCCGATAGCCTGATCGGGATTCAGGTGTCGGCGCCGATGGTCCTCAGCGCCTTTTCCAGCGATCGCCCCTTTGCCCTGCTGGACGGGCAACTGGAAGGGATGCCGGCGGAAATGGCCGCCCATGCGATAGCGGTGGAACGCCGGATCGCCAGCCACGTGACGACACATATGCTCGACCCCCAGACTCTGGCCTATGCGATGCACGATTCCCCCACGGGAATGCTTGCCTGGCTGCTGGAACGGCTGCGCGCATGGAGCGATTGCAACGGCGATGTCGAAAGCTGCTTCACCCGCGACGATATCCTGACGAGAGCGACGCTGTACTGGGTGACCGAAAGCTTCGGCACCACCGTGCGATACTATGCCGAGGCGGGGCGGCATCGCTGGCAACCTTCGCACGACCGCCAGCCGATGGTGGAAGCGCCATCGGGCATATCGTTGTTCCGCAAGGACGGGGCGGCCCTGTTCGGTGATGCCATGGTGCCGATTTACAACCTGCATCATCTGGCGGATCATCCGGCAGGTGGCCATTTCGCCGCGGCGGAAGAACCGCAGGCATTGGTCGAGGATATCCGGGCGACATTCCGCACATTACGCTAGCTTGGGCGCGTTCCCGCTTTACCGTAACCGAACGCTCGGATACCGGTGCGGTCGGAACGGCTCGGTTTGTTGGCGAAAGGGCCAACTCCGAAAGTGGGACGGGAGCATATGCCGCAGGAGAATCGCCATTTCGATATCGTGATTGTCGGGGCGGGCTCGGCCGGGTGTGTGCTGGCCAACCGGTTGAGCGACGGCACCGGATTGCGCGTGCTGCTGGTGGAAGCGGGCCCGAAGGATCGCAGCCCGTTGATCCACATCCCCGGGTTCTTCACCGCGATGTATCGCCCGGGCAAGTTTTCCTGGGTCTATCCCACCGCGCCCCAACCGCACGTCGATGGCCGGGTGCTGCGCGATGTCCGGGGCAAAGTGCTGGGCGGATCGAGTTCGACCAACGGGATGCTCTATTGCCGCGGGGCCGCCGCCGATTATGACGGTTGGGCGGCAATGGGCAACGCGGGGTGGAGCTATCGCGAGGTCCTGCCCTATTTCAAGCGCGCGGAAGATCACGACGGGGGCGGGGATGCCTATCATGGCGTGGGCGGCCCGTTGCATGTGAAGCGGTCGCGGGTGGAGCATCCGCTGGCCCGCGCTTTCATCGCGGCAGCGGTGGAAGCGGGGCACCCCTACAACGAGGATATCAACGGTGCCCGGCGGGAAGGCTTCGGCCCGGCGGAGGCCACGATCTGGCGCGGGCGGCGGTGGAGCACAGCCTCCGCCTATCTCAAGCCCGCGCTGAAGCGGCCCAACCTGACTGTGATGACAGGCGCGCAGGTGACGCGCATTCTTATCGACAAGGGCCGGGCGGTGGGCATCGAACTGGCGCGGGGCAGCCATGTCGTGACTTGTATGGCGGGCGAAGTGGTGCTGTCGGCGGGGGCATTCCAGTCGCCCCATTTGCTGATGCTGTCGGGCATCGGCGATGGGCGCAAACTTGCCGCGCACGGCATCCGTGCCGGGGTGGACCTGCTGGGGGTGGGCGCCAATCTGCACGATCACGCCAGCATCACCGCCCACGCGCGATGCAGCGCGCCGATCTCCTATTCCAGTCTGCTGAACCCGCTCCATGCGGGGCAGGAACTGTTCAAGGGACTGATCGGGCGGCGCGGGTTCATGGCCGATTGTTCGATCGAAGCGGTCGGCATGGTCCGGTCGCTGCCCGAACAGCCGGTGCCCGATATCAAGTACCAGTTCGTGCCGATCCGGCTCGATCCGCTGACATCCCAGCCGTTGCCCGAGCACGGCATGGTCAACCGCATGGAATTGACGGTGCCGGAAAGCCGCGGTGAAGTGCGGCTGGCTTCCGCCGATCCGCTGGCTCTGCCGGTGCTCGACGCCAATTATCTTGCCGAACCCGGCGATCGGGCCCGCCTGCGTGAAGCGCTGCGGATGGCCATCGAAATCTATCGCCAGCCCGCGTTCCATGAATTCGGGGTCGAGCCCGATCTGCCGGTGGCCGACATGGCGGACGATGCCGCGCTCGACACCTATATCCGCGCCACGTTGACCAACGATCACCACGCGGCGGGCACATGCAAGATGGGGCACGATCCCGCTGCCGTGGTCGATGCGCGGTTGCGGGTCCATGGGGTGGACAATCTGCGCGTGGTCGATGCGTCGGTGATGCCGGTGGTCGTTTCGGGCAACACCAATGCGCCCACGATTATGATCGCGGAGAAGGCTTCCGACATGATTCTCGGCCGCGAACCGCTGCCAGCCGCGCCGGTGTGACGCGCCGCCCCGCGCGCCGGTCAGGCAGGCGGCGGGGCGAATGCGCGCAGCAGATGATCGACCAGCTTGCGGGTATGATCTTCGGGCTTGGCGACGGAGCTGAACATCGTGCGATAGATCACCGTGCCGACGATCAGATCGAACAGGATATCGGCATCGGCGGCTTCGTTGATCGTGCCGTTTGCCTTGCCGGCCGCCACAATGGCGCGCAATTGCCTGCGGGCGTTGGTTTCCGCCGGGGTGTGCAATTCTTCCCGCAGGGCTTCGTCGTTGTAATAGGCGCTGTTGAGGCCGAGGCTGGCCGCGGCGATTTCGGGGATGCTGTACTGGTTGGCGATCTGTTCCACCAGCGCGGCGATCTGCGCGCGCAATTCACCCTCCACCACGGGCATTGGGCTGTCATGGTTGCCGTAGGCGATGGCGGCGGCGAGATGCGCCTTGCTGCGCCAGCGACGGTAGATTGTCGGGCGGCCGATGCCGGTCTGCTTGCCGATCGCCTCGAAAGTCATCGCTTCGTATCCGCCTTCCGCCAGCAGGGCACGGGCGGTGGCGAGGATCAATTCATCGATTTCGCTGTTGCGCGGCCGGCCGGGATTGGGCCGGTTTTCTTCCTCTGTTGCGCTTTGAGCGGCCAAAACCTTCTCCTCGATCAATCCTTGTTCCTGTATTTGCGCATTTTTGCCGCGGTGACAAAGGCAAGCGATGGAAAGCGTTGCGCTGACCATATCATTACGATACATATCGTATTTAGCAAACGAGAATCTGCAAGAGAGAGGTGCTGATGCGTAAGGTCAAATTGCGGGCCGGGATGTTCCTTGCTCCGTTTCATCCGCTTGACGAAAATCCGACACTGACGTTCGAGCGGGATCTCGAACTGGCGCAGTTCGCCGACGAGATCGGGTTCGAGGAATTCTGGTACGGGGAACATCACACGGGCGGCTATGAAAACAGCCCGTCGCCCGAACTGATGATCGCCGCCGCTGCCCAGCGGACGAAGCGGATCAAGCTCGGCACCGGGGTGGTTTCGCTGCCCTACCACAATCCGCTGATGACGGCGAACCGCATCGCCCAGATCGATCACCTGTCTTTCGGCCGCGCGATTTTCGGCGCTGGGCCGGGCCTGCTGGTCAGCGATGCGCACATGCTCAATCTTGATGTGCGCGAGTCGCGCGACAAGCTCGACATCGGCCTCTCGGTCATCACCCGCCTGCTGCAGGGCGAGTGGGTGACCGAAAAGTATGACGGCTGGTTCGACCTGCGCGACGCGCATTGCCAGGTGCTGCCTTACCAGCGCGACATCGAAGTCTGCGTGGCCAGCACGTTTTCCCCCAACGGCGGCGTCCTGGCGGCCAAGTATGGCGCGGGCATGCTGTGCCTTGCTTCGACCAGCTACGGCGGGTTCGATGCGCTGACGACCAACTGGCAGATCGCCTGTGACAAGGCCGCGCGCGAAGGCCGGACGATGGACCCGTCCTCGATCCGCTGCGCCACCGACATGCACATTGCCGAAACCCGCGACAAAGCGATGGACCAGGCGCGCGTGGGCTACGAACGCTACCTGCTCTACATCAAGAACCAGTCGGAACAGCTGCCCGATTCCCCGGCGCACAAGACGCTGGAAGACCTGATCGAATCCGGTGAAATCGTCGTCGGCACGCCGGACGATGCGGTGGCGCAGATCCGCCGCCTGGAAGAAAAGGTGCCCGATTTCGGCTGCCTGCTGCTGCTCGACAAGAACTGGGCCGAAACGCACCATAAAAAACGTTCGATGGAAATGATCGCTCGCTACGTCCTGCCCGAAATCAACGGCGACAATCGCGCCCGCCAGCGTTCGTACGACTGGGCGCGCGAAAACCGCGACGGTTTCATCGATGTGATCCAGTCGGCGACCAAGCGCGCGTTCGAAAAGCATGCGGCGGAAGCGCCGGCCGAAACCGATTCCGCCATCGCGCGCCGCTGAGAACGAAATCGGGAGAGAAACGATGTTGTCAGCCAACTATATCGATCCGGGCCGGATCGAAGCCCGCAGCGACGCCACGCGGCCGAATCCCGCCCCCGGCGAAGTGCTGGTGGCGGTGGAAGCCTGCGGCATTTGCGGGTCCGATCTGCATATGTACCGCAACAACAGTTACCGCCATTCGCTCGTCCGCAAGACGCCGGAAGGCTATGACGTCCCCGGGCATGAATTCGCCGGGCGCATTGCCGAACTCGGCGAAGGCGTCGAAGGGTGGAGCGTGGGTGAAGCCGTGGTCGGCGTCACCGGTTATGGCGGTGGCATGGCGCAGTTCGTGACCGTGCCGGTGAACCCGTTCCAGCTCGTGCGCATTCCCGAAGGCGTCAGCTTCGCCGAGGCGGCGACGACCGAGCCGATGGCGGACGGGCTGCAGATGGTGCGCAAGGCCGAAATCAAACAGGGCGAAAACGTCATGGTGTTCGGCGTCGGCATCATCGGCCTTGGCGTCATCCAGGCGATCCGGGCCAAGTGCCCCGATGTCGGCCGGGTGATCGCGGTGGACGTGCAGGACGTCCGCCTCGAAGCGGCCAAGGGCGTGGGCGCCAGCGACACGATCAATCCCCGCAATGCCGATATCTTCGAAGCCGCCGTCGCTCTCTGCGGCGCGGAAGACGATTATCGCGGCAAATCGGCGAAAATCGACGTGGTGATCGATTGCGCGGGCTACATCCCGCACATTCCGGGGCCGCCGCCGCTGGAAATCGCGCTGCGTTGCCTTGTCAACCGGGGCGGGCGTATCGTCTGCTTCGGCGCTTACGAAGAACCGATGACGATCGATTTCAGCTACGTCATCAAGAAGGAGCCGGTCATCATCGGTTCCAACGGCTACGCGGCCGAGGAACTGGTCGAAGCGCTGGACATGATGCGCACGGGCAAAGTCGACCGGGTGGGCCTGATCTCGCACACGTACGCGCTGGATGAAATCAGCGCGGCTTTCGAAAAGCAGGGCCAGCCCGAAGCGGTCAAAGTGATGCTGGAAATCCCGCAGGACGCCGCAGCCTGACAGGCGGCGGCGAACCCCGCAAAATGCCGCTATCGTTGAAGCCCGGCCTCAGGTTACACTGCGGCCGGGCTTTCGCTTTCGGAAATACGCATATAGAGAAGGTATGCGATGGGATTTTCGCTTTGCGTAGTTGGTAAAGGCGATATATCGCGTATTCAGGTTTTGTGCCTGATCATGGGCCGTATAAGGTCTGGATCGCGGCAAACGATGGAGAGATGGATGCACAACCGTAGCGGCCTGAGGCCGGCAACCCAGCTCTCGCAAGGAGACTGAGAGATGGGCATGTTCACCAAGAAGCGCTTTCGCCATTTGATGTCGCCGGGCCGCATCAACCAGCTCGAATTGCGCAACCGTATCTTCTTTTCCCCGATGGGATCGAATCTCGCGGAAGAAGACGGTTCGGTGGGCGAACGCCTGCGCACCTACTATGTCGAGCGCGCCAAGGGCGGCGCCGCACTGGTGACGATGGGTTCGGTTTCGGTCGGTTTCCCGGTGGGCGCCAGCAACTGGCGCCAGGAAGCGATCTCGGACGACAAGTTCATTCCCGGCCTCAAGGCGCTGGCGGACGAAGTGCACCAGCACGGGGCGAAACTGGCGGTGCAATTGCATCACGCCGGCATCACCGCGATGACCGACATGCTCGATGGCCGCCCGCTCGCCTGCCCTTCCGTGCCCAAGGCATCGAAGGACAGCGGCGATTTCGTCGATGTCATGCTGGAGGAGGAACAGGCCAAGTTCTTCGAACCTTACGCCACCATGGGCGAAATCAAGTATGACACGCTCGATACGGAAGAAAGCATCGAGCGGATCGTGCAGATGTTCGCGGCGGCGGCCGACCGGGCCAAGCGCGCGGGGATCGATGCGGTCGAACTGCACGCCGGGCACGGCTACATTTTCTCCACGTTCCTTTCGCCCGCCTATAACCAGCGGACGGACGATTTCGGCGGTTCGGTCGAAAACCGCGCGCGCTTGCTGACCCGCACGATCCGTGCGGTGCGCGAAGCGGTGGGGCCGGATTATCCGGTGTGGATGCGCTTCGACAGCGAGGAATTCCTGATGGATTACGGCATCACGCTGGAAGATGCGATCCGCGTGGCGCAATTGGGGGAAGAGGCCGGGCTGGACGCCATCCATGTCAGCGCGCACGGCGATTCCAATTATGGCCGCACCTATTCCACCGGCCATGCCACCGATATCCGCAATTGCTTTGTCGGCAACGCGGCGAAGATCAAGGCGGCGGTGTCGATCCCGGTGATCTGCCCGGGCCGGATCGAACCGGAAGACGCCGACCGTTTCATCGCGCAGGGCAAGCTCGATTTCGTGACCATGGGGCGCAAGCTGCTGGCCGATCCGCATCTGCCGAACAAGTTGCTGGCCGAACAGCCGGAAACGGTGCGCCCCTGCGTCTATTGCTACACCTGCATCAGCAACATTTTCAAATCCAGCCATGTGATATGCGCGGTCAACCCGTTGACCGGCTTTGAGACCGAGCGGCAGCCCGAACCGGCCGAACGGCGCAAGAAAGTGCTGGTGGTCGGCGGCGGACCGGGCGGTATGGAATCCGCGCGGCTGCTCGCCAACAAGGGGCATCAGGTGATCCTGTGCGAAGCGACCGACCGGCTGGGCGGCACCGCGCAGTTCGCGTCCGTCGCCTATGCGCCGAACCAGCGCATCGTCGACTGGCTCAAGCGCGAAGTGCACGATGACCGGATCGATCTGCGGCTTAACACCCGCGTCACGTCCGAACTGGTCCGCAGCCTAGGCGTCGATGAAGTGATCGTCGCCTCCGGCGCGAAACGTTCGATGCCGCCGATCCCCGGTTCGGATCGCGATTTCGTCTTTTCGGGCGATGATATGCGCAAGCTCGTGCTGGGGCATGATCTGGAGGAAATCGCCGACAAGACCGGCGGTTCGACCCGCTTCGCAATGAAGTGGGGCAGCAAGACAGGCCTGACCGGCAAACTGGGCCTGCTGCGCGAAGGATCGAAGTTCTGGATGCCTATCGGCAAGCGCGTGGTCATTCTCGGCGGTGAACTGGTCGGTCTCGAACTTGCCGAATTCCTCGCCAAACGCGGGCGGCAGGTAACCGTGCTGGAAGACAGCAGCCGCGTGGGCCGGGGGCTCCCGCTGGTCCGCCGCTTCCGCGTGATCGATGAATGCCACGAACTCGGCGTGGCCTTGCTGACCAACACCGCCGATGCCCGCATCGGCGATCACACGGTGACTTACACCAACGACAGCGGGCAGGAGCGCACGATCGGCGCCGATACGGTGATCGTGGCCAAGGGCGCGACGGGCGATGACAGCGTGGCCGACATGCTGGAGCGGGACGGTTTTACTGTGCACCGCGTGGGCGATTGCACCGGGGTCGGCTATATCGAAGGGGCAATGCGCGACGCAGCGCTTGCCACGCGCACGATCTAGCCCGCCGATGGAAGCAGGGCAGGACAGGGACGCGGGCTGGCTGGTCGCGGCGGTGTGCATCGCCGGGCCCGCGCTGGTCGCGCTGATCCCCATGGCCGCAGCCCCCGCGCTGGTGGCCATGGCGCAGCATTTCGGCGCGAATGCCGACAGCCAGTTGTTCTCGCAGATCGTGATGACTCTGCCCGCCGCGATGCTGGTGGCCTCCGCTCCCGTGGCTGGCTGGCTGGCGGGGCGGATCGGGCAGCGCGCGGTGCTGCTGGCTTCGCTGGTGCTCTACATCATCGGCGGGGCGGGGGTCCTGCTGGTCGACAGCCGTTCGGCCCTGCTGGTGCTGCGCCTGCTGCTCGGCATTGCCGGTGGCGGGGTCCTGACATCCTGCCTCGGCCTGATCGGCGATCATTTTTCCGGCCATCGGCGCGAACGGGTGCTGGGCTATGCCACCTCAGTGTCCTCGCTTCTGGCGGGGGTGGCGCTGATCTATGGCGGGCGCCTGGTCGATCTGGGCGGCTGGCAAGCGCCTTTCGCGCTCTATCTGCTGGGCGTGCCGACCCTGCTGGTGTCATGGTTCGTGATCCGCAACGCTGTGCTGGCGCCGGAAGACGCGGCGGAAAAGGGCGTGGCCGCAGCGCGCGATCTCGCGCACGTCTGGCCTTATTACGCGCTGCTGATCCTGTTGACGCTGGGTATGTTCACCCCTTCGATCCAGGGGGGCTTCGTGCTGGCCGCACGGGGCATGGGCAGCGCGGAAACCATCGGTGCGGTGATCGCCTCCACCTCCTTCGTGGCGATGATAACCGCCTGGGCGTTCGGGTACCTGCGCCGCTGGATCGGATTGCACGGGTTTCTCGTGCTCGATGCGCTGAGCATGGGCTGCGGTATCCTGCTGATCGGCCTGTCGAGCGAAGTGTGGATGGTGTTCCTCGGCTGCGCGCTGGTCGGTATCGGGGCGGGGATGTCCGAACCGGCCACGGCATCGCTGCTGTTCCGCCGCACGGGCCCCGCTGTCCACGCGCTGGCCATGGGGCTGATCGTCAGCGCGCTCAATGCGGGGCAGTTCCTCAATCCGCTGCTGTTCGATCCGCTGCGCCGGGGGCTGGGCGTATCGGGGGCGTTCGTGGCGCTGGGGCTGGTGTTTCTCGTGGTTGCAGGCGGTCTGGTGCTGCGCAACCGTCATGATCTGACAGAAAAGGACAAAGGTTAGGATGGGACAGCGTTTCGCAGGCAAGCGGGTTCTGGTGACGGGGGGCGCATCGGGCATCGGCCAGGCAACCGCCGAACTTTTCGCCGCCGAAGGGGCCACGGTGGCGATCGGCGATATCGACGGTGCGGGCGCAAAGGCGATGGCGGAGCGCCTCGGC
>Ga0182743_1002588_pt1 | contig 15601 bp, 18 predicted proteins | sample eDN3rd30CKraftOP_FD_128522 | JGI IMG/M metagenome (GOLD analysis project Ga0182743, IMG submission 128522) | Enriched Organic Plus compost microbial communities from Emeryville, California, USA - eDNA 3rd pass 30_C Kraft OP (version 2) (version 2) ... | reverse complement strand
GGCCAGGTTTCCGACATCTACGCGGCGCGCAACGACATCGCGCGCGACGACGACTGGTATGCACTCAAGCTGCAGGAAGAGCTCGGCGAGCTGATGGCCGACTATCTGCGGCTGACCGGGCGCAGCCGCCGGAAGGGGGCGACGCCTGAGGTCATCGCGCAGGCCATGGCCGACGAGGCCGCCGATGTGCTGGCGCAATTGCTGCTGTTTTGCGACCGGAACGGCATCGATCTCGAGGCCGCGATTCAGCGCAAGTGGCTGCGTTATCTCGACAATTCCAACACCGAACCTTCATCCCCATGACACTTTCCATCCGCTCCACCACCCCGGCCGATGCGCCGCTGATCATCAAGTTCATCGAGGAACTGGCGTCCTACGAAAAGCTGCTCCACGAAGCCAAGGCGAGTGAGGCCGACATCGTGCGCGATCTCTTCGGACCTTCGCCGAAGGTGTTCTGCGATATCGCAGAGTGGGATGGGCAGCCGGCGGGCTTCGCGCTCTGGTACTACACCTACTCGACCTTCCAGGGACGCCACGGCATCTGGCTGGAGGATCTCTTTGTCGAACCAGCCATGCGTGGGAAGGGGCTCGGAAAGGCGCTGCTGGCGCATCTGGCGCGGCGCTGCAAGGCGGAGAACCTGGGGCGGCTCGAATGGAACGTGCTCGATTGGAACGAGCCATCCATTCAGTTCTACCAGTCCCAGGGCGCCGTATTCCTCGACGACTGGCGGCGGTGCCGGGTGACGGATGGGGCGCTGGAGGCGCTGGCGGGGCAATGAGCGTCAAGGTTGCCATGATCGCCGCCATCGGGCGCAACGGGGTGATCGGGGCGGGGAACGCCATTCCCTGGCGGCTGCCTTCGGACTTCGCCTTTTTCAAGCGCACCACGATGGGCAAGCCGATCATCATGGGCCGCAAGACTTTCGAGAGCATCGGCAAGCCCTTGCCGGGGCGCACCAATATCGTGATCACGCGCCAGAAGGGCTACCAGCCCGACGGTGTGCTGGTGATCGACAGCCTCGCCGCGGCGCTCGGTCACGCCCGCTCGATGGCGGAAGCCGATGGTGTTGACGAGGTTTTTATCGGCGGCGGCGGCGAGCTCTATCGCGAGGCGATGCCGCTGGCCGAACGGCTCTACATCACGGAGGTCGACCTTGAACCGCAAGGAGATACGGTGTTTCCGGCCATCGATCACGCTCATTGGGTGGTGGTCGACGAGCCGGAGGTGCCCCTTACGGGCAAGGACACTGCGTCATTTCGCGTAAAGGTCTATGAACGCCGCGCATAGCTCCGCATTGATCGGTCAAAAGCGCTTCCCTATATAGTTCGGCAATCTTGTGACAAGCGCTCGGAAAGGAACGCGATGCCCTGGGACAACAATACGGGTGGAGGCGGCCGCAACAATAATGGCGGACCGTGGGGGCAGGCCCCGCAGGGCGGTGGACCCCGCCGAGGCGGGACGCCCAATCTCGAAGAGATCCTCAACCGGGGCCGCGACAGCTTCCAGGGTGGCATTCCGGGCGGGCGCTGGGCGCTCATCGGTGGCGTCCTGGCGATCATGGCCTTCTGGGCCGCCAACTCGATCTACACCGTCGATCCCCAGCAGGTGGGCGTGGAACTGCGCTTCGGCAAGCCCAAGCCCGATCTCGCCAGCCCCGGCCTGCATTTCATGCTCTGGCCCATCGACAGCGTCGAGAAGGTCAACGTAACGGAAAACCAGACCGAGATCGGTACGGTTCCCACCAGCGCCACGCGCCGCAACGGCCAGCGTGACGAGGGGACCATGCTCACCTCCGACCAGAACATCGTGGACGTGAAGTTCTCGGTGCTGTGGTCGGTCGCCAATCCGATCGAATATCTCTTCAACGTGCGCGATCCGGAAGACATGGTTCGCAGCGCCGGCGAGAGCGCCATGCGTGAAGTCGTGGGCCGCCGCTCCGCCCAGGCCATCTACCGCGAAGACCGTGCCGGTATCGCCGTCGAGGTTCAGCAGATCACCCAGCGCATTCTGGATGACTACAAGCTGGGCGTGCGCGTCGGGCAGATCGCTATCGAGAACGTGGCGCCGCCGGCCGAGGTGGCCGATGCCTTCGATGAAGTGCAGCGCGCCGAGCAGGACCAGGAGCGTTTCCAGGAAGAAGCCCGGCAGTATTCCAATACGCTGCTCGGCGATGCTCGCGGCCAGGCCGCGCAGATGCGCGAAGATGCCGCCGCCTACAAGAACCGCGTCGTGCAGGAAGCCGAAGGCCAGGCCTCGCGCTTCACCTCGGTCTATGACGAATACGCCAAGGCCCCGCAGGTGACCCGCGAACGCATGTTCCTCGAGACGATGGAACAGGTGCTCGGCAGCTCCCAGAAGGTGATCGTGGACAAGAGCGCCGGTTCGGGCGTCGTGCCTTACCTGCCCCTCCCCGAGTTGAAGCCAAATAGCGGCATTACGCCGACGCCTTCGACTTCCACCACCACTACGACTAGCGGTCAGGGGAACTAAGCCATGAACCGTCTCATCATTCTTGGCGTTGCCCTTCTTGCCGTGGTCTATCTGGCGTTCTCGTCCATGTATGTGGTCAACGAGCGCGAGCAGGCGATCGTGATGCGCTTCGGCCGGATCACCGACGTCCATGAGGAACCCGGTCTTTACTTCAAGATCCCGACCTCGCTGGTCGATACGGTGCAGATCGTCGAGAACCGCCTGCTGCGCTATGACCTGGCCAATATGCGCCTGCAGGTCTCGGGTGGTCAGTTCTACGTCGTGGACGCGTTCCTCACCTACCGCATTTCCGATCCGCGTCTCTTCCGCGAGCGCGCCCAGGGTGAACTGCGGGTCGCCGAGCAGCGTATCGCCACGCGCTTCGACTCCGCTTTGCGCCAGGTCTACGGTCTGCGCAACTTCAACGCGGCGCTCTCCGAAGAACGTTCGCAGATGATGCGCGAAGCCCGTGACCTCATCCGTCCGGATATGGCCGAGCTTGGGATCGAAGTGGTTGACGTGCGCATCCTGCGTACTGATCTGACCCCGGAAGTCTCCGCCCAGACCTACGAGCGCATGAAGGCCGAGCGTCTGGCCGAAGCGGCGCTGCTGCGTGCGCGCGGCAAGGAAGCGGCGCAGAGCCTGCGCGCCATCGCCGATCGCCAGGCGGTCGAAATCGTGGCTGCGGCTCGCAAGGACTCCGAAGTCCTGCGCGGTGAGGGCGATGCCCAGCGCAGTTCGGTCTTCGCTTCCGCCTACAACAAGGACCCGGAATTCTTCCAGTTCTATCGCTCCATGGAGAGCTACAAGAACGCGCTGGGTTCGAGCGGTACGACGATGGTGCTGTCGCCTGATTCCGATTTCTTCCAGTACTTCGGCAATCCGGGCCAGAGCAGTGGCCAGCCTGCGCCGGCGATCCCCTCCGTCGAGGCGGCGCCCCAGGCGCCGACCGCAACTCCGGCCGAGCCTGCCACCGCGCAGTAACGGCGGCTTCGGAACTGACAAGCGAACCCTTCCCGCGCGAGCGGGGAGGGTTTTTGTTTGGGCCTCCGGTTGGGGAAAGCCCGGCTGCTGCCATAATGCTCGGGGGGCGCCATGGTAGGAACAAGCTTCAACTCACCGTGCCCGAGCTTGCATCGGGCCCGGACTTGTTTTCTTGTGCCCCTGGCCGCCCTGACAGCGGCATGGGGGATTGCCGGGAGGGTTAGTATGGGTTTTGCCCGGGCGGCACTGCGTGCCCTTGTCATCTTCGGCGCCGTGACATTGGCGGCCGTTCCAGCCGGGGCGGCTTCGCCGACCGCGCAGGGACCGGCTTCGGTTTCGGCGCTTGCCAAGCAATTGTCGCCGGCGGTGGTCAATATCGGAACCTCGCGCCATGTTCCGGGCGGGCAGGGCGTGCCCTTTCCGCAGGGGCCGGATGGCAGCCAGCTCGATGACATGCTCGACCATCTCAACCCCAATGACGGGCAGGGACCGGACGCCGAGCTCGAGGCGGAGAGCCTTGGTTCGGGGTTCATCATCAAGCCCGAGGGACTGATCGTCACCAACAATCACGTCATCGACGGCGCCGAGGAAATCCAGGTGTTTCTGACCGATGGCACGCGGCTGCCGGCCCGCGTCGTCGGCACCGACAGCAAGACCGATCTGGCGGTACTCAAGGTCGACGCCGGTCGCGACTTGCCTTTCGTCGAATTCGGCGACAGCGATACGGCCGAGGTCGGGGACTGGGTCATGGCCATCGGCAACCCGTTCGGCCTGGGCGGCTCGGTGACACTGGGCATCGTCTCGGCGCGCAACCGCGATATCAATTCGGGTCCCTACGACAACTTCATCCAGACCGACGCGGCCATCAACCAGGGCAATTCCGGCGGGCCGCTGTTCGACATGGACGGCAAGGTCGTAGGCATCAACACCGCGCTCCTGGCGCGCGGAGGCTCCTCGATCGGCATCGGTTTCGCGGTGGCGACCAATCTCGCCCGACCGGTGATCGAGCAACTGGTCGAATTCGGCGAGACCCGGCGCGGCTGGTTGGGCGTAGGCATCCAGGGCGTCACCGATGACATCGCGGCGAGCCTGGGGCGGCACAACACCAATGGCGCGATGGTGGTGGATATCACCAAGGGCGGCCCATCGGATGGCGTGCTCAAGGAGGGCGATCTCATCCTGCAGTTCGACGGCAAGCCGATCGAGCAGATGCGGGACCTTCCGCGCATCGTCGCCCAGACCGAAGTTGGCAAGTCCGTCGAGGTCAAGATCCTGCGCAACGGCAAGGACAAGACCGTCAAGATTTCATTGGGCCGGCTTGAGGTCGGCGAGCAGAAGATCGCCGAAGCCCAGCAGCAGCAGGAGCCTCCTCAGCCCCCTGACGCCCCCGACGCGCCGGTCGGGCCGCCTCCCGGCCTGCCAGAACTGGTGGGCTTCGAAGCCGGTCCCCTCAGCGCTGAAGTGCGCAAGCAGTACGGCATCCCCGAAGAGGTCAAGGGCGTGATCGTCACCGACGTCACGGCCAAGAGCGATGCCGAGGACAAGGGCATCATTCCGGGGCTGGTCATCAGCGAGGTGAACCAGCAGCCCATCGAAACAGTGGCTGACGTGGTCTCGATGGTGAGCGCCGCCAAGGAGGCGGGGCGTCCGGCGGTGCTGTTCAAGGTGACCGACGCCACCATGGCCAGCCGTTTCATCGCGGTTCGCCTGCAATAGGCGGCGGGCGTCCCGGCGGCTTAGCCGGGGCGCTTGATGCGGTAGAGCACGTGCTGGCGCAAAGGGTGACCTTCGGCGAGGTTCGGATGGGCGAAATCGTCTGCCGGGTCGCGGCGCATGCCGATCTTTTCCATCACGCGCTGGCTGGGCAGGTTGGTCTGGGCGGTGAATGCCACGACCTCTGCGAACCCGAGCGTCTTCCAGGCGTGATCGAGCCAGGCCCGCGCCCCTTCGGGGGCCAGGCCCTGGCCCCAGTAGTCCTTGTCGAACTGCCAGCCGATCTCGACGCCCGGATCGCTGTCGATGACGGTGCGCATGCGGTCGGAGAGGCTGGCGACGCCGACGAGACCGATGAGCTTGCGGTCTGCCTTGTGTTCGGCGGCCCAGAAGTGGAAGCCGTGTTCGGCCGTGAGGGCAATGGCGTGATCGATCTGCGCGTTAACCTCTTCGGGCGTGGCCGTGCTCGGGTAGTAACGACGGACATGCGGGTCGCCGAGGATGGCGGCCAGCGGCGCGCGGTCACGATCTTCCCAGGGGCGCAGGATAAGGCGTTCGGTTTCCAGTTTCATCGCACGAAATCTTCGTCGCTATACCCCTGCAGGTAGAGCAGGGCTGTGAGGTCACCATGATCGATGCGGACATGGGCCTGCTCGGCGACGACGGGCTTGGCGTGCAGAGCCACGCCCAGACCGGAGGCCCGGATCATGTCGAGGTCGTTGGCGCCATCGCCGACAGCGAGTGTCTCTTCCACGGCCAGGCCGCGTTCGGCGGAGAGGGTGTTGAGGCGTCCGAGCTTGGTCATCTTGTCCACGATGGGCTTGGTCACCGTGCCGGTCAGCCGATCGCCGTCGAACTCGAGGACGTTGGCTGTGGCTTCATCAAAGCCGATGCGCTTGGCGATGTAGTCGGCAAAGAAGGTGAAGCCGCCCGAGATGAGCGAGGTATAGGCGCCATAGGCCTTCATGGTGTGGACCAGGGCGCGTCCGCCCGGGGCGAGGGTGATGCGCTCGCGGCGGATCTCCTCGATCACGGCGCGCTCGAGCCCGCGGAGCAGGGCGACGCGGGTATCGAGCGCCTGTTCGAAGTCGAGTTCGCCGTTCATGGCGCGGGCGGTGATGTCGGCCACCTGATCCTTGATGCCGAGCGCGTCGGCGAGCTCATCGATGCACTCCTGCTCGATCATGGTGGAATCCATGTCGGCGATGAGCAGCTTCTTACGGCGCTTCTCGACAGGGACGAGCGCGGCATCGATGGGGCGGTCCTTGATGTGCAGGCGCGCCGTCGCGAGAGGGTCGGTTGACTTCGGCTCGACGATCTCGCAGGCAATGCGCTGGGTCAGCCAGTTGATTTCCCCGCCCGTCTCGCGCTGCACGGCATTGACCAGATCGCCGTCGAGCGCCGGATCGGAAGGGTTGGCGATGAGGCAGAGAACCGACATATGGGACCCGGTACGACAGAGGAATGGTGATGAGCGGAGCGCCGAAAAGGCGAGCGGTGTTGATAGCGGGTCCGACTGCCAGCGGCAAGTCGGCGCTGGCCCTGGCGCGGGCCCGGGAGAGCGGCGGCATCGTCGTCAACACCGACGCTATGCAGGTCTACGACATCCTGCGTGTCGTCACCGCCCGCCCGAGTGCTGCCGAGGAGGCGCAGGCGGAACATCGTCTCTATGGCTTCGTCTCGCCGAGCGAGCGGTTTTCGACGGGAGCCTGGGCTGGCGCAGTTGAGAAACTGATTCAAGAAACGGATCGCGAGCGACCACTGATTTTCGTTGGCGGGACAGGACTTTACTTCGAAGCGCTCACAAACGGATTCGCCGAGGTTCCGCCTGTTTCCGCCGAAGTGGTGGCCGAAGCTGAGAAAGAGATTCAAGGACTTGATGCAGAGAATCGGGCTCGCCTGATCGCCGGGCGTGACCCGGAAATGGCCCGGCGCCTCAGGGCTCCCGATCCGCAGCGGGTGGTGCGGGCTTTGGCGGTGCTAAAGGCAACCGGCAGGTCGCTTGCCAGCTTCCAGGATGCCGCCCAGAGCGGGCTGCTGGAAGGGTTCGAGGTCGAGCGCGTCGTGCTCAACCCGGATCGTGATGTTCTGCGCGAGAGGATCGCGCGGCGGTTCGAGAGCATGTTCGATGGCGGCGCGGTCGACGAGGTCAGCGCACTCATGGCGATGGACCTCGACCCGGCGCTACCGGCAATGAAGGCCATCGGCGTGCCCGAGATCGCCGCGGTGCTCGCGGGCCGGATCAGCGAGGACGAGGCCATCGAACGCGCCATCATCGCGACGCGCCAATACGCCAAGCGGCAGCGCACCTGGATGCGTAATCGGATGGGTGACTGGACCTGGATCGCGCCCTAGCGATCAGGCGTCCAACTGCTCCCTGAGCTTGTCGAACCGGATGAGGTTAAGCCGTTCGCGCATGGCAAAGCGGACGGTGAGGACGATGGCGACGAACGCCAGACCCGCCGCCAGGCCGCTCCAGACGCCCACCCCGCGCCAGTCGAGGACGAAGCCACAGAGATAGGCCACGGGCAGGCCGACGAGCCAGTAGCCGACGATCGCGATGATCATCGGAACCTTGGTGTCGTTGAGCCCGCGCAGCGAGGCGGCCGCGATGGCCTGTGTTCCGTCGACGACCTGGAAGAGTGCCGAGACGATTAGGTAGGTGGCGGCCAGGCCGATGGCGTGCACATTGGCCTCGTGGGACGGATCGAGGAAGAAGGTCACGAGGCGTAGCGGGAAGAGCAGGAACAGGGTGCAGGTGATGGACTCGAAGGCCAGGGTCAGGCCGATCGAAGACCAGCCGGCCTTGCGGATGCCCTCGCGCGAGCCGGCGCCGTAAGCCAGGCCGACGCGGACGGTGGTGGCCTGCGAGAGGCCGAGCGGCACCATGAAGGCCATCGAGGTGATCTGCAGCGCCACGGCGTGGGCGGCGACCTCATCGGTGCCGAGCAGGCCCATGAGGATCGCTGCAGCCGAGAAGAGGCCTACCTCGGCCATTACCGTGAGACCGATAGGGGTGCCGATGCGGAACATCTCGCGGAAGCGGGCCCAGTCGATGGCGAAGAAGTTGCCGAAGATGTTGTAGCGGCGATAGCGCCGGTGCCAGAGCACGTAGCCGAGCATCATCAGGAACATCAGTAGGTTGACAGTGGCCGTGGAGATGCCCGACCCCTTGAGCTCGAGGCGGGGGAAGCCGAAATTGCCGAACATCAGGCAGTAGTTGAGGCCCGCATTGATGAAGATGCCGAGGATGGTGATCACCAGGATCGGCCGCGTTACGCCATGGGCCGAAAGGAACGAGCGCAGCACGATAAGGCCGAGCGCCGGCAGGAAGAGCCAGGCGGCGTGGTGGACGAAGTCCTGGGCGAGGTCGGTCGCCTCGGGGTTCTGTCCGAGGGCGAGGAGGATGGGCTTGACCTGCCAGACCACCGGAATGAGCACGGCGGCAATGGCGATGACGACCCAGAAGGCGGTGCGCAGGGTGCGCTGCACGCTGCGCAGGTCGCGGGCTCCCAGGGCCTGGGCCACCATGGGGGCGACGACGCCGACCAGGCCGATCGAGCCGATGAGGAACATGTTGAAGAAGGCCGTGGCGAGCGCGCCGCCTGCCAGGTATTTGGGGCCGAGCCAGCCCATCATGATGACGTCGGACGTGAACAGGGCATTCTGCGCCAGCTGGGCGAGCACCAGCGGCCAGGCGAGAGCAAACAGCGCCTTGAGTTCGGCGCTCCAGCCAGAGCGCACGTTTGCGGGCGCCAGGGCGGCGTCCGAATCCAGTTGGACAGTCATGAAAGGCTTCCTTATCGCGCATGACCTGTAGCCGATGGCGGAGGAAGCTGCTACCCCCGGGCTGCCGATCACCAAGGGGTTGCCATGGCACGGGATATGTTCAGTCGCATCACGCTCGGCCTGGGCGGCCTGATCGGGGGCGCTGGTGTGGCGCTCGCGGCTGCTGCCTCCCATGGCGGTGACGAGCACCTGCTAGGGGCAGCCTCGACAATCTGCCTGGCTCACGGACCTGCGCTCCTGGCGCTCGGGCTGTTCCGGCTGCCGGGAAGGGCCCTGCAGGCTGCGGCGCTGCTCCTGGGCGTGGGTACACTGCTTTTCGCCGGCGATCTCATCACACGACATTTTACCGGGGCAGGGGTGTTTCCGGGGGCCGCGCCGCTGGGCGGAGCGGCCATGATCGGGGGCTGGATCGCAGTGGTCGTGGCGGCATTTATCGATAGCAAGTAGTTGCTATCGCGCCACATATTGACGTCCGCCCCATTTTTGACTTGTTTAAAGGTGGAACCATAAAGCGCGAGCCGCATTGAGCCCGCACCATCTCAGGAGGGTCAAGAATGAAGAAACTACTCGTGATCGCGGCGGCACTGCTGTCGCTCTCGGCTTGCACCAGCACGCAGCAGGGTGCTGCCGTTGGCGCCGTTGGTGGTGGCATCATCGGTGCCGCTACGACCGGTTCGGTCCTTGGCACCGCGGTTGGCGCGGGTCTGGGCGCGGTTGCCGGTGCAGCCATCGGCAAGGTCGCTGACCAGCCCGGCAAGTGCTACTATCGCAATTCGAAGGGCCAGGTGTTCATCGATACCTGCCCGCGCGGCTAAGCCGTCAGCCAGTTTACTGGTCTAGGCAATAGACAGCACCCGGTCCCGGCGCTCAGCCGGGGCTGGGTGTTTTTGTTTTTCTGCCGCAACTTCAAGCGCTCATGGCGAGTTGATCCTTCAGTGCAACGCCGGGAGGTTCCCATGAACGCACCGATCGAAATCAGCTTCCGTCACTTCGAACCGAGCGACCGCATCCGCGCCAAGATCGACGAGTTGGCCGGTAGTCTGGACAGGCTCGACCGCGCCGTCATTTCAGGGCACGTGATCATCGACGGCAAGAACAAGATCGGCCACAAGAGCGTCGTCAGCATCCATGTGGAACTCGCCTATCCGGGCGGCCTGGCGATCGGCAAGCGCAGCGTCGATCTTGCCTTTCATACGGCGGCCGAACAGGTCTCGACCCATTTCCGCAAGCTGGCGCCCCAGGACGTCAAGCAACTGGCCCATCAGCCCGAGCATGGGCGCATCGCGCGCCTGGATGGGGCGGTGCGCAACGGCTTCATCGAAATGCATGACGGGGCGACGCTGTTCTTCTCGGAGGCCGTGCTCAAGGGGCGCTTCGATGCGCTGGCCGAGGGCGACGAGGTGCTGGCGGTGGCCTCTGACGAAGAAGGGCCCTACGGCCCGCAAGCGTCCGCGGTCAAGGCGATCGGGCCTCTCGGCTAATCGGAAACCCAGCTATCGAAGCCGCCCGACTTGTTGAGCCGGGCGATCATGAAGCCGCCGTGAGGGCGTGCGCGGATCTCGTAGTTGTAGTGCTGGCCATCAATTGTGCGCCACGTTGCGAGACTTTCAGCGGCGCTCTCGCGGCTCTGCCAGACGCGCGGCGTTTCCCCGCCGCCTTCCCTGACGAATGCTGATGACATGTTTTCACCTCCCGGGTGAAAACTAGCGAACGGGCCTTCCGGTTGCAGGGTAGACCGGCCGGAAGGGGGAGGGCGCGAGCCGCGGCGGGCAAGGCTTTGTCGCCATTCGAAAAGCCTGGGAGCGGTGCATATCATCCCTGCGCTGTGATGACTTGATAACGTCGCAATAGCCAGCGATAATGCGGTTACGTTTTCGTCTGAACTTGCGCTATCTGAACTACCGGCTCGCCGGTGCTTGGAAACCTCCTGATCTTGCGAACGTTTATAGGCCTTGTCCGCGCGTTGCGGACAAGAAAACGCGCCGGCCCCAGTTGGGTCCGGCATCATCACAAGGTTTACCATGACCATCGGCACCGTTAAGTTCTTCAACACCACCAAAGGCTACGGCTTCATCCAGCCCGAGGATGGCACCAAGGACGCTTTTGTTCACATCTCCGCCGTGGAGCGCTCGGGCATGACCACGCTCAACGAAGGCCAGAAGGTCTCCTACGACCTGCAGTCCGGCCGCGACGGCAAGTTGTCGGCGACCAACATCAAGGCTCTCTAAGGAGCCAGGTCGCCCCGGCGACAACAGGAGGGCCCCGCAAGGGGCCTTTCGCGTTTCTGGCCGCAGAAACGACAAAGGCCCCGGATCGGGGCCTTTTGCTTTTCCGGCAGATGCCGGCTCAGTGATGCTCGAGGATGGGGTTCTGGAGGTCCGCCAGGCGCTGTTCCATCTCGTCGGCGGTCTCGCTGTCGAAACGGCCCATGCGGAAGCCGGTGATGATCTCGGCGATCTGAGCGGCGCGCCTGCGGTAGGTGTCCATGCTCTCGCCATCGAAGCGCTTGCTTGAAATGCGGGGCCAGCCGTCCATTCCAACTCTCCGTAGTCCAGACCCCGGAAAAATTACGACCGGCAGGTTAGACGATGTTGAGGGAATGGTTAGAATTTGGAGAGAAAGCCGGATCAGCCGGCCGCCTCGCCGCCCATCATGTAGCCAATGCCGCGCACCGTCTCGATGAGCGAGGGCTGGCCGGATTCGTCGATCTTGGCGCGCACGTAGCGGACGTAGACGTCCACGATCTTGGTGCCCGGATCGTAGCCATATTCCCAGACGCTGTTGAGAAGCCGCTGGCGTGAGACGACCTTGCCGGCATTGACCATGAGGTAGCGCAGGAGCTCGAATTCGCGCACCGTCAGGGCGATCGGCCGGTCGTTCCGGGTGACGCGGCGCGATTGCGGATCGAGGGCCAGGGGGCCGATGCGCAGGATGTCCTCGTGATCGATGTCGGAGCGCCGGCGGCGCAGCGCCACGATGCGCGCCAGCAACTCGTCGAAGGCGAAGGGCTTGGTGAGGTAATCGTCGGCGCCACCCTTGAGACCCTCGACCTTGTCCTGAAGGCTGTCCTTGGCGGTGAGCATCAGGATCATGGCGGGCCGCCGCTCCTCGCGCAGGATGCGGCAGACCTCCATGCCGTCGATATAGGGCAGCATGCGGTCCAGGATGATGAGATCGAAATTGTCGGTGCGCGCGCGCTCGAGGCCATCGCGCCCATCCTGTTCCACGCTCACCTGGTAGCCTTCGGCAGCCAGTCCCCGCTCGAGGAACGAGGCGATGCGGCGATCATCTTCGATGACAAGTATCTTCATGGGTCTAGCGTGCGCCTGCCGGTAAAGTGAACTCCAGGACCGCCCCGCCCTCGGGCCGGTTCTCCAGACTTATAGTGCCTCCGTGGCGATCGAGGATATCCTTGGCGATGGCAAGGCCGATGCCCAGCCCTTCGTTTTCCAGGTCGCTCTCGCCGCGGCCGCGATAAAAGCGCTCGAAGACCCGGGGGTGGTCCTCGGGGGTAACGCCGGGCCCCTCGTCGGTGATGCGGATGGCGATGCTGTCGTCCAGGGCCTCGGTCTGGATGCCGATGGTGCCGCCGGGCGGGGAGTGCTTGACCGCGTTATCCAGCCCGATCATGAGCGCCTGGCGGATGCGGCGGAAATCGGCCTCGACATGCCGGCCGCCATCGTTGAGGGACACCGCGATGCGGGCCTCGCGCGGTTCGGCCAGTAGCTCGGCCTCTTCGGCGGCGAGGCTGACGACATCGTCGAGACGCCCATCGGTGACGATATAAGGCTGGTTCTCGGCATCGGCGCGGGCGAAGGCCATGAGGTCTTCGAGCAGGCGCCCCAGATCCTTGGCCTGGCCCTGGATGCGCTCGATGGACTGGCGCAGCTCGGCGGCATCGGCCGGGCCGCGCAGGGCCACGTCGGCCTCCCCGCGCAGGACGGTTAGCGGGGTGCGCAGCTCGTGGCTGACATCGGCCAGGAACTGGGTGCGGCGATTGTCGATGACCTTGAGCTGGTCGCTGACCGAGCGCAACTCGGCGGTACGGGTGGCCAGCTCGGCGGCGGTCTTCTCGCCATTGGCGGCCACGGCGTTGAAGGCGGTGGCGAACTCGGCGAAATCGTCCTTGCCGGCGAAATCGAGGCGCTGGGCGTAGTCCCCCGCAGCGAGCTTCTCGGCGGCGGTGGCGATCTCGCCCAGGGGGCGGACGATGGAGCGCCGCAGGAGGTAGCCCAGGGAGATGAGGCAGGCGAGGGCGGCCACGGCGAGCACGGCGCCGCCGGCCCATAGCCGCGCCTGCCAGGTGGCGATGGCATCGAGCTGATCGGCGACTTCGGCGCGCTCGTCCTGGAGGGCCCGGTCGATCTGGGGCTGGAGCTCGTTGGCGAGGCGGAAGGCGACGTCGCGCGAGAAAAGGGCGATGCCTTCGACCTGCCGGCCATCGCGCTGCAGGGCCAGGGCCCGCGTCGCGTTGACATCGATGCCGTGATAGAGCTCGAGCATGCGCCGGTTTTCCTCGACCTCGGGCAATTCGGCCTGCACTTCGCTCAGGCCGCCAAGGGTGGCGATCTCGTCGCGGGTGGCCTGGTTGAGCCGGGCGAAGACCTTTTCCATGTCGAGCCGGGCGGTCTGCAGGTCGGCCATCTTCTCGCGGCCCAGGAGCAGGGTGCTGGCGACCTGCTCGCCGTAATTGTTGGCGCGGCCATCGAGATCGGCCAGGGCCTCGAAACGCTTGTGGACGCCATCGACCCGGCCGGCGAAATGGTCGGACAGGCGCAGCGCGCCGGCCATCAGCGCGATCATGGCGAGGATGAAGACGAGGCTGGCGATTTCGAGCGCAAGGATGCGCCAGCGCAGCGACATGGGCGAAAGCCTCCTGAACGGCAACGTCCAAATCACTATTGGCTGGAGCGGCTTGTGGGAAGGGGCATATGCCCGCAAACGCGGTCACGGCCGCGTCATGGCCGTCGCTTGACCATCTCTTGATCGTCTCTTGGGCAAGCGGGCGCGCCGAAGCGCCGCCCGGCCGCAAGGCCGGCGGGTTCTGCAGGGACGGCGGCTCGGGGCGAGGTCTGCCTCACGAACACAAGATGGATGAACGAGGCTCGCCTCGCCCCTGAGCGTTGGGGTTCTACGAACCCGTACACGCAAGTTGCCCGCGAGCGCACTCCGGGCCGGTCACGTCACACTTAGGCCGGAAACAGGGCGACCCCTGCTTCCCCCAACTCCCAGAACCCCGTGGCGCAAGCTGCGTTCGCGAAACCGCAGCCCGAACTCGCCACCGGCCGCCGGACACCTCGTCAGTGCCCCGCTATTGGCGGAGGGATGGGCAAAGTATGCGCGAGAAGCAAAATCGGGGGATAAGTCGGCGGGCACGGCGCGATTTGCCCATGGCCTCCGTGGGTTAGGCGGAACGGGCATGCGGGGAGAGATCGGCGCCGGTCCGGTTTCGCCGGATTTGCGGGGGCGCTAGACTGGCGGCGGCGCAACCACGCGGGTGACGCGGAATGGCCGGCAAGCATGGGATGGTGGAGGTGACCAGCCGGACGGAGTGGCGCGGCTGGCTGGAGAGGCACCACGGGCAAGCGGAGAGCATCTGGCTGGTGACCTACAAGAAGGGCGACGGGCGGCACGTGCCTTATGAAGCGATCGTGGAGGAAGCGCTGTGCTTCGGCTGGGTGGACAGCCTCCCGCGCAAGCTGGACGACGCCCGCTCGATGCTGCGCCTTTCCCCACGCCGGGAAGGCAGCGCCTGGTCGCAGGTCAACCGCGCCCGGGTCGAGCGGCTGATTGCCAGCGGAGCGATGGCCCCGGCCGGAATGCGCCTGGTGGAGGCGGCGCGGCGCAACGGGCAATGGAGCGCGCTCGATGCCGTGGAGGCGCTGGCCGAGCCGGACGATCTCGCGGCGGCGCTGGCAGCGAACCCCGAGGCGCTGCGCTACTGGTCGGCCTTCCCGCGCTCGGCCAAGCGGGCGATCCTCGAATGGATCGGGGGCGCCAGGACCGACGAGACGCGAGCCAGGCGCATCGCCGAGACGGTGGAGAAGGCGGCGGTCAACATCCGGGCCAACCAGTGGCGACAGCCGAAATCGGGCGGGGTGAGCGAGTAGGGGACGCGGGGGTGGCCTTCCCGAAACACACGGATTGCCAAAGGGATGGCGGCTGGTAGTCTCTCAGGCGGGAGGCAGCACTATGAGCATCGAATTTCTCATCACGACCCTGGTGGTCGTGGCGTCGCCGGGCACGGGCGTGCTCTATACGCTGGCCGCCGGGCTGACGCGCGGGGCGAAGGCGAGCCTGGTGGCGGCCTTCGGGTGCACGCTCGGCATCATTCCGCACATGGCGGCGGCGATCACCGGGTTGGCGGCGCTCCTGCATGCAAGCGCGCTGGCCTTCGAGGTGATCAAGTATGCGGGCGTGGCCTACCTGCTCTACATGGCTCGGCAGACGCTGCGGGAGAAGGGCGCGCTCAATGTCGAAGGCCAGAGCGCGCCGCGCTCGGCGCGGCAGGTGATCGTCGAAAGCGTGCTGATCAATATTCTGAACCCCAAACTCTCGATCTTCTTCTTCGCCTTCCTGCCGCAATTCGTGGACCCGGGCGCGAGCGGGGCGGTGCCGAAGATGCTGGAACTGAGCGCGGTGTTC
>Ga0182743_1002586_pt1 | contig 15609 bp, 16 predicted proteins | sample eDN3rd30CKraftOP_FD_128522 | JGI IMG/M metagenome (GOLD analysis project Ga0182743, IMG submission 128522) | Enriched Organic Plus compost microbial communities from Emeryville, California, USA - eDNA 3rd pass 30_C Kraft OP (version 2) (version 2) ... | reverse complement strand
AGCACCTTCACGGCGTCCTGGCGATTCTGCGTGGCATAGCAGATGTCGCTTTTCTTGGGCTCGGCAATGGTGGGAAAGCGCGCCTTCAGCGCGGCCGCCACGGCGGCCGCGTCGTCCACCGACAGCGTGGTCTGCGTGACATAGGCCATGTTGTCGGGATCGCGCACCTGCAGCGCGGCCACGTCCTCGGCCGTTTCGACCAGGTACATGCCGCCCTCGGCCTGGCCCAGCGTGCCCTCGACTTCGGGATGGCCCTTGTGGCCGATCATGACGATCTCGCGGCCGGCGGCACGCATGCGGGCGACCTCGATGTGCACCTTGGTGACCAGCGGGCACGTGGCGTCGAACACGCGCAGGCCGCGGGCCTCGGCGTCGGCGCGCACGGCCTTCGACACCCCGTGCGCGGAAAACACCACGATGGCGCCGGCGGGCGCCTCGTCCAGCTCGTCGATGAAGATGGCGCCCTTGGCGCGCAGGTCCGCCACGACGTAGCGGTTGTGCACGATCTCGTGGCGCACGTAGATGGGTGCGCCGTGCAGTTCGAGCGCACGCTCGACGATGTCGATGGCGCGGTCGACCCCGGCACAAAAGCCGCGCGGCTGGGCCAGCAGGACCTCGGCGCCGGCGGCGGTGATGGTCGGGCTCATCAGAGCACCCCCAGGATGGCGACGTCGATCCGCAGCGCGGTACCGGCCAGCGGATGGTTGAAGTCGAACAGCGCCGACGCGTCGTCGATTTCCTTCAGGATGCCGGAATAGCGTCCGCCGTTGGGCGCGGCGAACTCGACCAGGTCGCCCGGCTCGAAGGTGGCGTCGGCGCCGGCGTGCTCGGCCAGCATGGCGCGCGTGACGCGCTGGATGAGTTCGGGGTTGCGGTCGCCGTAGGCGTCGGCGGGCGCCAGCGTGACGCTGAAGCGCTCGCCTTCGGCATGGCCCACCAGCGCGGCTTCCAGGCCGGGCGCCCACTGGCCGGTGCCCAGCTGCAGCGTGGCCGGACGGCCATCGAAGGTGTCGGCGAAGACGGACCCTTCGGCCGGCCCCGAGGCCAGGACGATGCGGTAGTGCAGGGTCAGGTAGGAATCCGGACGGATCGAAACGTTCACTTCTTGGGAGGCGGTGCTCAAGATCTGCCACCGTATATGGACAGTCGTAAAACCCGATTTTAGAGCCTCCGCATGAAGCTGTCCGAAAGCCTGCCCGAACACGAGCGCCCGCGCGAGCGCCTGCTGCGCCACGGCGCCGCCTCGCTGCACGATTCCGAACTGCTGGCGGTGGCCTTGCGCACGGGTACGCCGGGGCTCAACGCGGTCGAACTGGGCCGCCAGCTGATGGCCCGCTTCGGCGGGCTGCGCGGACTGTTCGCCGCCACGCCGGCCGAGCTGTGCGCCGCCCCGGGCCTGGGCGCGGCCAAGGCCTGCGCCCTGGCCGCCGTGCTGGAACTGGCCCGCCGCGCCATCGAGGAAAGCCTGGTGCGCGACCAGGCCATGTCCCACCCCGAGCACGTGAAGCTGTACTGCCGCACGGCGCTCAGCCATCGCACGGTGGAGCACTGCATCGCGCTGTACCTGGACAACCGCCTGAACCTGGTCGCCACCGGCGAGCTGGCCCGCGGCACGCTGGCGCAGGCCTCGGTCTACCCGCGCGAGGTGGTGCGCGAAGCGCTGCGCCACCATGCCGCCGCGCTGATCCTGGCGCACAACCATCCGTCCGGCCTCGCCCAGCCCAGCGCGGCCGACTGCGCTCTCACGCGCCAGTTGCGCCAGGCCCTGGCGCTGGTGGACGTGCGGCTGGTCGACCACCTGATCGTGGCGGGCGGCGAAGTCGTGTCGATGGCGCAGCTGGGCCTGGTGTAGCCCACGCGGGCGCAGGCGGTCCGGGTAATCCGGCCTGTGGCGGCGCCCGGGCATGCGGTATAAATCCGAACTGATGAAGCGCATCTGGGATATCTCGCCGCCGGTGTCGGCCGACTCGCCCGTTTTCCCGGGCGACACGCCGTATCGCCAGCAATGGAAATGGACGCTGACGCCGGACTGCCCGGTCAATGTCAGCGAAATCACGCTGTCCCCGCACATCGGCGCGCACGCCGACGCGCCACTGCACTACCGCAACGGCGCGGCCGCAGCAGGCGCGCTGCCCCTGGAGCCCTTCCTGGGGCCCTGCCGGGTCATCCACGCCATCGAGTGCGGTCCGCTGATCCTGCCTGAGCACCTGGAGCACGCCGTGCACGGCCTGCCGCCGCGCGTGCTGGTGCGCACCGCCCGCAACGCCGCCATCCACTGGTGGACGGACGACTTCTCGGCCTACGCGCCGCAGACGATCGAATGGCTGGCCGAGCGCGGCGTCACGCTGATCGGGCTCGACACCCCCAGCATCGACCCCGCGTCCAGCAAGACCCTGGACAGCCACCACGTCATCCTGCGGCGGGACATCCGCGTCCTGGAAAACCTGCTGCTCGACGACGTCGCGGAAGGCGACTACGAACTGATCGCCCTGCCGCTGGCGCTGGCCCAGGCCGACGCCAGTCCGGTGCGCGCCATCCTGCGCGAACTGGACTGATCCGGCTCCCTGACAACGAGATTCGCATGAAAGACAAGACAGCCTGCCTGGCGCAGGATGCGGCCGACCGCCTGCGCGGCCTGCGCGACCTGTTCCAGATCGACGACGACGAGATTTACCTGGACGGCAACTCCCTGGGTGCGCTGCCGCGCGCCACGCCGGCGCGCGTGCGCGAGATGGTGGAGCAGGAATGGGGCCGCGGGCTGATCCGCAGCTGGAACGATGCCGGCTGGATCGACCTCCCGCGCCGGCTGGGCGACAAGATTGCGCGCCTGGTGGGCGCGGCGCCCGGCGAAGTGGCGGTGGCCGATTCGACTTCGGTGAACCTGTACAAGGTGCTGGCGGCCGCGCTGCGGATCAGCCGAGCCGACGCGCCCCGCCGCACCCGCATCCTGAGCGAGCGCAGCAACTTCCCCACCGACCTTTATATCGCCGAAGGGCTGGCACGCCAGTACGGCATGACGCTGGAGCTTGCCGAGGCGGACGAGATCCCCGGCCGGATCGACAGCGACCTGGCCGTGCTGATGCTGACGCACGTGAACTACCGCACCGGCCGGATGCACGACATGGCTGCGCTGACGCGCGCAGCGCACGAGGCCGGCGCGCTGGCGGTGTGGGACCTGGCGCACTCGGCGGGCGCCGTGCCGGTGGACCTGAACGGCGCGCAGGCCGACTTCGCCGTGGGTTGCGGCTACAAGTACCTCAATGGCGGCCCCGGCGCGCCCGCCTTCGTGTGGGCGCACGCCCGCCACGCCGACCGCTTCGAGCAGCCGCTGTCGGGCTGGATGGGGCACGCCGCCCCATTCCGGTTCACGACCGACTACCAGCCCGCGCCCGGCATCGCCCGCTATCTGTGCGGCACCCCGCCGCTGCTGTCGATGGCGGCGCTGGAATGCGGTATCGACACGGTGCTGGCAGCCGAGCCGCTGGGTGGCATCGCGGCGCTGCGCGAGAAGTCGCTGGCGCTGGGGGAACTGTTCATCGAACTTGTCGAAGCGCGCTGCGCCGGCCACGGCCTGGCGCTGGCCAGCCCGCGCGACCCGGCGCTGCGCGGCAGCCAGGTGTGCTTCGCCCGCGGGGAAGGCGCCTATGCCATCGTGCAGGCGCTGATCGAACAGCGCGTCACGGGCGACTTCCGCGCCCCGGACATCCTGCGCTTCGGCTTCACGCCGCTCTATACCCGCTACATCGACGTGTGGACCGCGGTGGAGCGCCTGGCGCAGGTGCTCGACAGCGGCATCTGGCGCGAGGCGCGCTTCCAGCGCCAGGCCGCCGTGACCTGACAGGAGGCCGCCATGACCGACGAATCTCCCCGCCGCCCCGAGGACATCGTGCGCGAGGAACGCGCCCAGCTCGACTATGCCCGCGACATGACCTACGGCGACTACCTGCACCTGGATGCCCTGCTGGGCGCGCAGCATCCGCTGTCGCCCGAGCACAACGAGATGCTGTTCATCATCCAGCACCAGACCAGCGAGCTTTGGATGAAGCTGATGCTGCACGAACTGCGCGCCGCCATCGAGGCGGTGCGTAGCGACCGCCTGGCGCCGGCGTTCAAGATGCTGGCGCGGGTCAGCAAGATCCTGGAACAGCTGGTGCATGCCTGGGACGTGCTGGCCACCATGACGCCGCCCGAATACTCGGCACTGCGGCCGTACCTGGCACGTTCCAGTGGGTTCCAGAGTTACCAGTATCGCCAGATCGAGTTTCTGCTGGGCAACAAGAACGCCGCCATGCTCAAGCCGCATGCGCATCGCCCCGACCTGCTGGCGCAGGTGCAGGCAGCCTACGAGGCTCCGTCGCTGTACGACGAGTCGCTGCGCCTGCTGGCCCGCCACGGCCTGCCGGTGCCCGCCGGCCACCTGCAGCGCGACTGGACCCTTCCGTACCAGGCCGACGACGAGGTGGAGCGCGCCTGGCTGACGGTCTACCGCAATCCCGATGCGTACTGGAACCTGTACCAGCTGGGCGAGAAGCTGACCGACCTGGAAGATGCCTTCCGGTTGTGGCGTTTTCGCCACGTGACGACGGTGGAGCGGGTCATCGGCTTCAAGCGCGGCACCGGCGGCACCTCGGGCGTGGACTACCTGCGCCGCATGCTGGACGTGGTGCTGTTTCCGGAAATCTGGAAGCTGCGCACCGACCTGTAGGCCGCCTGCCCGGGCGCTTGCCGCCCTGGCCGGGCGCCTGCTAGAATGCGAAGTTAACTTTTTGGATACGTGGCTGGTTTGCACGTGCCCGTCAGGCAGGTTGGTGCAACAGCGTCTTTGGCGCGGTTGCATTGGCGCGCCCGGCCCAGGGCACGGCAGCGTGAAACCGGCTGGCGACCCGTCAACCCAGCCTAGGAAGACCCCCATGAAAGAAGGCATCCACCCCGAATACCGCGAAGTGGTGTTCCTGGACGTGCAAACGGGCGGCAAGTTCATCACCCGCTCCACCGTCGGCACCCGCGAAACCATCGACATCGATGGCAAGACCTACCCGCTCTTCAAGTGCGACGTGACGTCGGAATCGCACCCGTTCTACACGGGCGCCCAGACGCGCATCGTCGAAACCGGCCGCGTCGAGAAGTTCCGCGCCCGTTTCGCCCGCACCACCGGCGCGGCCAAGTCGGCCTCCTGATCGCGGCGCAGCCACTGCACCCAGGCTTCGGCCAACGGCATGCCACGGGAACGCCCATCACGGCGGTCCCCGGCAAGCCCACAGGAAAGCAGCCCCGGCGGGCTGCTTTTTTTTCCGCCGCATCCCGGCTCCGTCCTCATTTTCGTGCCCGCCCGACGACGGGCTCGTTTACAGTAGCCCCGTGCCTCCCATCACGCGCTCCACGCCAGCCCGACTGACCGCCCCGGCCGCCACGAAGCTGCCGCGGCAAGTGCTGCTGTGCCTGCTGCTCGCCTATATCGTGGCGGGCCTGTTCATGCGCGACCCCTGGAAGACCGACGACGCGGTCGGCCTGGCCACGATGATCACCGCGCTGCGCGAAGGCGGCCTGACGTGGCTGCTGCCGCAGGTGGGCCACCTGGCCCATGCCGAGGAAGGCCCGATGATCACGTGGGTGGGCGCGATCTCGATCTGGTTGTTCGGCCCACTGCTGGGCGACATCACCGCCGGACGCCTGCCCAACCTGCTGTGGTTCGCCATGGCCACCGGCAGCCTCTGGTACGGCACCTACCTGCTCGGGCGCCGCAGCGAGGCCCAGCCGCTGGCGCTGCCCTTCGGCGGCGAACCTTCGTCGCGCGACTACGGCCGCATGCTGGCCGACACGGCGCTGCTGCTGCTGCTAGCCACCGTGGGCATCCTGCAGCGCATGCACGAGACTTCGGTGGTGCCAGCCATCATGGCCTGGGAGGCACTGGCCTTCTACTCGATGGCGCGCATGCTCGACCGCCCGGCCGTCGGAGCCGTGACCCTGGGCCTGGCACTGGCGGGCTGCTTTCTGACGCGCGGCTGGGTCGGGGCCCTGCCCGTCATGGCGGCCGCGCTGCTGGCATTCCACCCGCGCAGCGCCCTGTGGCCCCGCGCGCGCTGGCTGCCGTGCACCGTGCTGCTGGCGGCCGCGCTGATCCTCGCCTGGTGGATACCCGCCACCCAAAGCAGCGACTATTGGGTGCGCAACTGGAAGGCGTGGAACGAGACCTCGTTCGACTGGACCTCGCTGGGCACCGCGGGGCGCACGCTGCGCGACCTGCCCTGGTATCTGTGGCCCGCCTGGCCGCTGGCCCTGCTGGCCATCTGGCGCTGGCGCAACTGGCTCTACGCCCCGCACATCTGGCTGGCAACCATGCAGGCCGCCTGCGCGGCCCTGCTCCTGTTCTTGCTGGAGGCGCCCAACGACGCCGAATACGCGATGCTGGCGGTGCCCTGCGCCACGCTGGCCGCCTTTTCGCTGCCGACGCTGCGCCGCGGCGTGGTCAACACGCTGGACTGGTTCGCCGTGATGTGCTTTTCGCTGACGGCCGCCACCGCCTGGCTGGGCTGGGTGGCGCTGCATTTCGGCTGGCCCACCAAGATCGCCCAGAACATCGCACGCCAGACCACCGGCTACGAGCCCGTCATCTCATGGACGGCGGTGCTTCTGGCGCTGCTCGTCACGGCCGCCTGGGTCGTGCTGGTGGTGTGGCGCCTGCGCGCGCGGCCGACGGCCCTGTGGCGCGGCACCGTGCTGTCGGCCGGTGGCCTGACCGCCACGTGGATCCTGCTGGTGCTGCTGTGGCAACCCGCGGTCGACTACGCGCGCAGCTATCGCACCGTGTCGGGCGAGCTGGCCGCCGTGCTGAAGGCCAACATGCGCCCCGGCGAATGCGTGCGCGGCCTCAGCCTGGGTGCGGGCCAGCGGGCTTCGTTCCTCATCTTCGACAACCTCAGCTTCGCCTACGACTCGCGCTGCACCCTGGTGCTGCAGCAGACCACCAACAGCAGCCTGCGCGACGGCACCGCGGCCTATAGCGGCGAGGGCGTACAGGAGCTGTGGCATGGGGGTCGGCGGGCCGACCGGCACGAAGTGTTCCGGCTGCTGCGCCTGCCCTCCGGTCAATGAGTGCCCCCGGCAGTATCGCGCCGACCGGTTTCGGCGCAACGATGGGCGGCATCGTGCGGCAGGCATGGCCCGTCCTGGTCAGCCAGTGGGCCGGCATTGCCTTCGGCGTGCTCGACACCGCCATGACGGGCCATGCCAGCCCGCGCGACCTGGCGGCCATGTCACTGTCGGCCTCCGTCTACATCACCGTGTTCGTCGGCCTGATGGGCGTGGTGCACGCCCTCATCCCCATCCAGGCGCAACTGTACGGCGCCGGCCGCCACGACGACGTGGGCGGCATGTGGGGCCAGGGAGTGTGGCTGGCACTGGGCCTGTCGGCGGTGGGTGGCGCGCTGATGCTGTTCCCGGACATGTGGCTGTCGCTGTCGGGCGACGTCGATCCCGGCGTGCGCGAACGCATGGCCGCCTACCTGCGCGCACTGACACTGGCGTTGCCGGCGGCGCTGGTGTTTCGCACCGTGTATGCGCTGGGCGCGGCCGTGTCTCGGCCCAAGATCGTCATGCTGATCAACCTGGGCGGCGTGGCGCTGAAGGCGCTGTTCAACTGGCTGTTGATCTACGGCAAGCTCGGCCTGCCGGCGCTGGGCGCGGTGGGCGCGGGCCTGTCCACGGCGCTGGTGTCGTGGATCGGACTGGGCATCGGGCTGTGGGTGCTCGGACACGATGCAGGGTACCGGCGCTTTCGCCCGCGCCTGGGCCGGCCGCGCTGGCAGCCGCTGAAAGAGCTGCTGCGGCTGGGCCTGCCGATGGGCGGGTCCTACCTGGTGGAAGTGTCGGCCTTCACGTTCATGGCGCTGCTGGTGGCACGCGAAGGCACGTACGTGCTGGGCGGGCACCAGATCATGTCCAACCTTGCCGCACTCTGCTACATGATGCCGATGGCACTGGGCGTGGCCACCGGCGCGCTGGCCGCGCAGAACATCGGCGCGCAGCGTCCGGCGCAGGCGCAGCGCACCGGCCTGGCGGGCCTGGTGCTGGGCGTGCTGGGCGCGCTGCTGACCGCGGCGGTGCTGTGGGCCGGACGGCCGCTGATCCTGGCCGCCTACACCAGCGACGCCCGCGTGGCGGCCATGGCGGCGAGCCTGCTGGCGGTGATTCCGCTGTTCCACTTGTTCGACTCGATGCAATGCATCAACTCGTACCTGCTGCGCGCCTACAAGGTGGCGCTGGCGCCGCTGCTGCTGCAGGTGATTGCGCTGGGCGTGGTGGGACTGCTGGGTGGATGGTGGCTGGGCTTCGGGCCTGGACGCGGTGGCCTGGACTGGTTGCGCGACATGCTGATGCCGGGTTCACCGCAAGGTGCCGGCACGATGTGGCTGATGTCGATGGTGGGCCTGGCCCTGTCGGCCGCCCTGCTGCATGCATGGTACTGGCGCACGCTGCGCCGCTACGCGCGCATGGCGTATTAAGTTTTCCGCCGCGCGGCGAGCCGCCTGCTGGTGGCCCGCCGGCGACGCGCGCCTTTTTACTTCGCGGGCGTGGCGGCCGGCGCGGCCTGGCCGGCGGTCTTGGCCTTGTGCGCGTGCTTGGCATGCTTGGCGTGCTTGGCGCCGTTGGCCTGACCCTGGGCCGCAAAGGCCGAAGGCGCGGCCACGAGCCCCAGGCACAGTGCGGAAGTGGACAGGAAAGCGGCGATACGCGATTGAGTGGTCATAGTGAAACTCCTACGTTGATGCAGGCGATGCGCCCGTCGCAAGCGACGCGGCAAGGGGTGCCGCGTGGCGCTGGCAAGGCGTTGGAACCGGGCCCGCGCGCAAAGGTTCAGCGGCGTGGCGCGATTTCCGGCCCGCATTAACGCTTGGTCACCATACTGTCTGCGTGCTTTCAGCCAGGCCGCAGGACTGCAAGCTTCACGCCTCGAACACCAACAGCGCCACGGTGGCGAACAGCATGGCCGCGAAGGCGGCCCTCAGCTTGCGCTCGGGCAGGCGGTAGGCCAGCCGCACACCCGCCGGCACCAGCGCCAGGCTGCCCAGCGCCAGCGGCACGCCGACGTGCCAGTCGGCCTGGCCCGCCCATGTGTACGTGGCCAGCGCGACCGTCGAACCCGGTATCACCATCGACAGCGCCAAGGCCTGCGCGGTGGTCTGCGGCAGTCGGAACAGCACGGTCAGCACGGGCACGGCCAATATGGCGCCGCCCACGCTGAAGAACCCGCCCAGCGTGCCGCTGGCCACGCCCAGCAGCGCGGCGCGCAGCGGCGTGAAGGCCGGTGCGGGGCCACGCGGCCGCTTCGGTACGGCGGATGGCCGATGCAGCGTCTTGTACGTATAGAAGAGCGCCACGCAAAACAGGAAGCCCGCGAAGCCGAGCCGCAGCGCGCTGGACGGAATGCCCAGCGCCAGCCGCGCGCCCACCCACGTGAACGCGATGGCGCTGGCCGCGCCCGTCGCCGCCGCGCGCAGGTCGAAGCGTGCATGCTGGTAGTACTTGCGCACGGCCATCACGATGGTGGGCAGCACCATGATGAGCGCCGTGCCCTGCGCCATCTGCTGCGGCATGTCCAGCACCAGGGCCAGCGACGGAATGGCGATCAGGCCGCCACCGATACCAAGCAGGCCGCCCAGCAATCCGATCAACGCGCCGCAGGCCAGGCAGGCGGCGGCCACCAGCAGGCTCATCGCAGCTTGTCCAGCGCATCGTCCAGGCGGTCCACCGCCCAGATTTCCAGTCCCTCGATGGGTTGACGCGGCGCATTGGCCTTGGGAATGAGCGCGGTACCGAAGCCCAGCTTGGCGGCCTCGCGCAGCCGCTCCTGGCCGCGCGGGGCCGGACGGATCTCGCCGGCCAGGCCGACCTCGCCGAACGCCACCAGGCCGCGTGGCAGCGGCCGGTCGCGCAGCGACGACATGATGGCCAGCAGCACGGGCAGATCTGCCGCGGGCTCGCTGATGCGCACGCCACCGACTGCGTTGACGAACACGTCCTGGTCGTAGGTGGAGACGCCGGCGTGACGGTGCAGCACCGCCAGCAGCATGGCCAGCCGGTTGCCTTCCAGCCCGACCGTCAGGCGGCGCGGATTGGGCGCGTGCGACGCGTCGACCAGCGCCTGCACCTCGACCAGCAGCGGCCGGGTGCCTTCCTGCGTGGCCATCACACACGAGCCCGCCACCTGCTGCTGGTGCTGCGACAGGAACAGCGCGGAAGGGTTGGCCACGCCGCGCAGGCCGCGGTCGGTCATGGCGAACACGCCCAGTTCGTTGACGGCCCCGAAGCGGTTCTTGAAGGCGCGCACCAGGCGGAACGACGAATGCGTGTCGCCCTCGAAGTACAGCACGGTGTCGACGATGTGCTCGAGCACGCGCGGCCCGGCCAGCGTGCCGTCCTTGGTGACGTGCCCGATCATCACGATGGTGATGCCGGTCTGCTTGGCCAGGCGCGTAAGCTGCGCCGCGCATTCGCGCACCTGCGACACCGAGCCGGGCGCGGCCGTCAGCTCGCCGCTGTAGAGCGTCTGGATGGAATCGATGACCGCCACGGCCGGCTTCTGCTCGGCCACCGCCGCCTGGATGGCCTCGAGGCGGATTTCGGCCAGCAGGTCCACACCACCGGTCTGCAGGCCCAGCCGGCGCGCCCGCAGAGCCACCTGTTCGGCGGATTCCTCGCCGGTGACGTACAGCACACGCGTGCTGGCCGACAGCTCGGCCAGGGCCTGCAGCAGCAGCGTGGACTTGCCGATGCCCGGGTCGCCCCCGATGAGCACCACGGCGCCCGGCACCAGGCCGCCGCCCAGCACACGGTCGAACTCGTCCAGCCCGGTGGGCTGGCGCGGCGTCTCGCGGGCCTCGATGTCGGCCAGGCTGCGCACGGGGCTGGACGCGGCCAGCGGCGCATAGCGGTGCGCCGCCGACGGCGCCGGCGCCTCGGTAGTCTCGGACAACGTGTTCCAGGCGGAGCAATGGGGGCATCGCCCCTGCCATTTGAGACTGGTGCCGCCGCATTCGGCGCAGACGTAGACGGTTCGGGACTTGGCCATGGCGGAAGTTTACCGGCATCGGCAACGCGGCATGGGACGTGCGCATCCCCATGGCGGACGGCCACTGGCGATACACTGCCAAGTCATGACCTTAGCCTCTATCCCCTGCGCGCGGCCCCGCCGCGCCCGCCCCGGCCTCGCGGCCCGCATGGCCGGACTGGCGCTGCTGGCGCTGGCGCCCTGCGCCGCCCCGCATGCCGGCGCCCCCGCCCTGACCCTGCCCGCGCCCCCGGGCATCGACGCCGAGCTGGCGCGTCCGCCCGAATTGGGCAGCTACGTGCCGGCCAGCCGGCCGACGCTGCCCGACAACCTGCGCCGTCCGGCGCCCGAGGCCGCGCCCCGCGCTCCCGCCCCGCCAGGCGCCGCTGCGCCGGATCGCGTACAAGCCATCCGCGATCTGCTGCGCGCCGGGCGGCGCGACGACGCCATGCTGGCGCTGGAGGCACTGCGCCGCGAGCAGCCCGACCTGGCCATTCCACCCGACCTGCGCGCGCTGCTGCCGGCGCGCGCCGGCGCATCCTGATCCCTTCCCGCCGACCTTGCCCTCATGGACATTCTGCACAACGCTTTCAAACAGGCCCTGCGTGAACGACGCCCGCAGATCGGCCTGTGGCTGAACCTGGCGCACGCCTACGCCGCCGAGATCTGCGCCGGCGCCGGCTTCGACTGGCTGGTGATCGATGGCGAGCACTCGCCCAATACCCTGCCCAGCACGCTGGCGCAGCTGCAGGCGCTGGCGCCCTACCCCGTTGCGCCGGTGGTGCGCGCGGCGTGGAACGATCCTGTGATGCTCAAGCACCTGCTGGATATCGGCGCGCAGAACGTACTGGTACCCATGGTGCAGTCGGCCGACGAGGCACGCGCCGCCGTCGCCGCGGTGCGCTATCCCCCGCAGGGCATCCGTGGCGTGGCCAGCGGACTGGCGCGGGCCGCGCGCTGGAACCGCGTGCCCGACTATCTGCCGCGCGCCAATGACGAGATGTGCGTGCTGGTGCAGATCGAGACGCCGGCCGGCCTGGAGGCCCTGGAATCGATTGCGGCGGTGGACGGCGTGGACGGCGTGTTCGTCGGCCCGGCCGACCTCGCGGCCACCATGGGCCACCTGAGCGAGCCCGATCATCCCGAGATGCTGGCGCTGCTGGACCAGACCATCGGCCGCATCGTGCGCGCCGGCAAAGCCGCCGGCATCATCCACGGCAACCCCGCCATGGCCAGGCGCTTCCTGCAGGCCGGCGCGACCTTCGTGGCGGTGGGCGTGGACGCCTCGCTGCTGGCGCGCGCCACCGACGAGCTGGTGCGGGATTTCAAGGGCACCGCCGCAGCGGCCCCGAGCGGCCCCTACTGAGCGGCAACGGGCGCGTCAGCGGCCCAGGCCGCCCCCGCCGTCCACGCCCAGCACCTGGCCGGTGATGAAGCCGGCATCGTCCGACAGCAGGAACGCAATGGCGGCGGCCACCTCGGCCGGCGTGCCCAGGCGTTTCATGGGAATGGACGACAACGCGCGCTTTTCGGCATCGCTGCCCGCCGGATGGTTCTGGCGGAACAGTTCCGTCTCGACAGGCCCGGGGGCGACGGCGTTGACGGTGACGCCGTACTCGGCCAGCTCCAGCGCCCAAGTGCGCGTACAGCCCACCAGCGCGCTCTTGGCGGCCGAATAGCTGGTGCGGTCCTGCGAGCCCAGAATGGCGCGACTGCAGATGTTGACGATGCGCCCGGCGCGGCGCACCTTCATCGACTCGACGAAAGCCTGCGTGACCTGCACCGCCACCCGCACGTTCAGGTCCAGCACGCGGTACAGCGTGGCCAGGTCGATCTCGCCCAGCGGCTGCGGCGAGACCACCCCCACGTTGTTGACCACGGCATCGATCGGGAACTTGTCGCGGATTTCGCGCAGGACATCCTCGGTGCGGCCGGCGTCGGCCAGATCGCAGGGATAGAGATACCCGGGGAAATCCACATCGGCAGTGTTGCGCGCGATGCCCACCACGTGGCAGCCCAGGTCGGCGAGCCGTTGCGTCAGCGCCCAGCCGATGCCCTTGGTGGCACCGGTCACCAGTACGCATTTGTCCTTCATGATGGAACCCCTTGTATCGTTGATCGTCCTACCGGCCCGCGCTGGCCGTGCCAGGCGCGGGACGGCGGACACGCAGCCAGAGTAGACACCAAACCGCCCGGCGCTGTCATGTCGCTTGCGTGACAATCCGCCGCACCGCGGCGGCGTGGCGGATGGACGCGCGCAACGGCCGCGTCAGGCGACCGCCGTGATCGGCACGCGCGGCGCCACCGCGCAGAGCAGTTCGTAGCCGATGGTGCGGGCAGCCCGCGCCACCTCGTCCACCGACGGCCCGCCCTCGCCCCACAGCACGACCGGGGCGCCGACACCGGCATGCGGCACCGGATCGAGATCGACCATCAGCATGTCCATCGACACCCGCCCGACCAGCCGGGAGGGCGCACCCGCCACCGTGACGGGGGTGCCGGTACCGGCCAGGCGCGGATAGCCGTCGGCATAGCCGCAGGCCACCACGCCCACCCGCATGGGGCGGTCGGGGCGGAAGGTGGCGCCATAGCCCACCGCCTGGCCCGCGGCCACGCGCTGGACGGCAATGAGTTCTGCGCGCAGCGTCATGGCGGGCTGCAGGCCATAGGCGGCCGCCGGCACGTCGTCGAACGGCGAGGCGCCGTACAGGCAGATGCCCGGGCGCACCCAGTGCACGGTGCCGGCCTCGCCCACGGAGATCTCGGGATAGCGCAAGGTAGCCGCGGAATTGCACACGCTGACCGGCCCGTCGGCCACATCGGCCGAAGCGCCGCGGAAAATCTCGAGCTGGTCGGCCACGCCAAGCGGGCCGTCGGCGCACGCAAAGTGCGTCATGCGACCCACCGAGCCGACCACGCCCCGCTCCTGCAGTTGCACGACTCGTGCGTGGGCCTGCGCATAGTGCTGCGGCGCGAAGCCCAGGCGGTTCATGCCGCTGTTCATCTTGACCATGACGTCGATGCGGCGCGACAGGCGCGCGCTGGCCAGCATGTCGAGCTGCTCGGACGTGTGCACGGTGCTGGTGAGATGATAGCGGTCGACCACGTCGAGGTCGGCGGGCCGGAAGAAGCCCTCGAGCAGCAGGATGGGGCCGCCCCAGCCAGCCTCGCGGCAGCGCACGGCCTCGTCGAGATCCAGCATGGCCAGGCCCTGCGCGGCGGAAAAGCCGGTGACGGCCCGCTCGATGCCGTGCCCGTAGGCGTTGGCCTTGATGACCGCCCATACCGAGGCCGGCACCCCGCCCGCGGTGCGCGCCGCCTGGTCCAGATGGCGCCGCACGGTGGCAAGATTGTGGCGCAGTGCCGAAATGGAGATCGAGGCGGAAATGGGACGCGGCATGATCGAATTCCTGTCGCGCTAGTCTAACTGATCGGCCATCGTGCCGGGGCCGCGCAGGCATTGCGCGCCTTCAACTTAAAATCCCCTGATACCGTCCGCGGGCCGAGCCCGCGCCGTTCTCCGCCTTTTCCGTTCGCATGGCCGTCGACCACTACGAGAACTTCCCCGTCGCCTCACTGCTGCTGCCCCGCCGGTTGCGTCCCGCCGTCGTGTCGATCTACCGCTACGCGCGCGCCGCCGACGATATCGCCGACGAGGGCGATGCCGGCGACGGCGAGCGGCTGGCCGCCTTGGCCGCCTTCCGCGCCGAACTGCACCGCATCGGAGCCGAGCCCGCCAGCCGCGCCGCGCCCGACCCCGCGCTGCAGCCCATTTTCGCACCGCTGGCCGAGACCATCGCCCGGTACCAACTGCCGATCACGCCGCTCTTCGACCTGCTGTCGGCCTTCGAACAGGACGTGACGGTGAAGCGCTATGCCGACTACGCCACGCTGCTGGACTACTGCGCGCGCTCGGCCAATCCGGTGGGACGGTTGATGCTGTGCCTGTACGGCGCCGCCACGCCGGAGAACCAGCGCGATGCCGACGCCATCTGCACCGGTCTGCAACTGGTGAATTTCTGGCAGGACGTGCGCGTGGACTGGCGCAAGCAGCGCGTGTACCTGCCGCAGGAAGACCTGCACCGCCACGGTGTGTCAGAGGAAGACCTGGCCGCCTGCCGGCTGACGCCGCAGTGGCGCGCGCTGATGGCCTTCGAGGTGGAGCGCACGCGCGCGCTGCTACACTCTGGCGCGGCGCTGGCGCGTCGCCTGCCGGGCCGGATCGGCCTGGAGCTGCGTCTGGTGGTGCAAGGCGGACTGCGCATCCTGCAGCGCATCGAGCACGCGGACTACGACGTATTCATGAACCGCCCGCAGTTGGGCCCGAAAGACTGGAGCCTGATGCTGTGGCGCTCTCTCTTCTGATATGACGACCCCCACGTTCACTTCGTTCACTGCCCCCAAAGGGGGCCCCAGCACCCTTCGGGCGGCCGGGCGGTTGCTGGCATGACCCCTGACGAATACTGCCAGGAAAAGGCCGCCAAGAGCGGCTCCAGCTTCTACTACGCCTTCCTGTTCCTGCCGCCCGAGCGGCGGCGGGCGATCACGGCGCTGTATGCGTT
>Ga0182743_1002584_pt1 | contig 15610 bp, 13 predicted proteins | sample eDN3rd30CKraftOP_FD_128522 | JGI IMG/M metagenome (GOLD analysis project Ga0182743, IMG submission 128522) | Enriched Organic Plus compost microbial communities from Emeryville, California, USA - eDNA 3rd pass 30_C Kraft OP (version 2) (version 2) ... | reverse complement strand
TTCGACGGCGATTTTGAATAGGAGGATTTGGGCTTCATCTTCGTTCCTTCGTCACTACGACGAAGCCCAAATCCTCCTTAAATCACAACCTCAAATCTGTGCCATGGGCGCTGACGGCGGACACTGTGATACTGTTTACCCGCTGTTCTATATCGAATTACGGGCACCACTCCATTGCCTGATTAGTCTCTTTGCATTCATCGTTAAACGCAGCAGCCCCAATCGTTCATATGAAACCGGAAGCGGGAAAGCGGTAGCCCGACGTTATCGCCACGAATATCCAGACAAGCCCCCCGCCCAGCCACAGGATCGCGAGATAAGAGATGGCTCGCAGGACAGGTCCCTGCCGTGCCCGTATCAGCCTGCCATCCAGATAACCCGCAACAGGAAAGCAGACTGCCCAAAGCATGCCCGCCCAGATGATCGAGGGCCAAAACAGGTCCGTCCCTTCCCAATCGTTGATATCGCCAAACAACGGATAATGGATTGGATAAGTGAGGTAATAGAGCACAAAGCCCAGAACCCCCATGCTGAGCAAACCAAGGAGCGCAACAACCGCACCGGCGATGATGGAACCTTTCATACGACCTCCGTTGGCTTCGCCCTGTCGAAGCATAAAATCCAGTTCAGCATGCTTGCAGGGGATCGCGCTCTGCGGAAAACTTGATCGAGACCGTCGGTATAAGCGCGTTTCACGCCCGCTCCCCAACGGCCTCAGGGATAACAGCCTAATCCAGATGCACTGGGCCTGTGTAATCTAGCGTATTTTCCTTCTTCCTCCGCCATGTCGTTCTCCCTTCGCATGCATAGAGCAATGGCAGGCAGGTCCGTCGCATGTGTTACCACCCTTCCAAGCGCAGGACATCGCCCATAGCGGTAAGCGTCCCGCTCCGCACCAACCGGCGCGCTTCTCTCTGGCGATTGGTTGCAGTTCAGAACATGATCTCGTTTCCTGTTCAAGGTCTGGACCGTAGGTATCGATCGATCCGGAGCGGAACGCTCTCTCTCGGGTGCAGTACGACGGCCTGACGGCTGACGGATCGCATGCCGCACCCTGGTCCGTTCGTATCGAAGGGGGCAGCACCAACAACCGGACACAGGATCATTGCATGAAGCCCGGTAAATGCGAATGTTCCAGATGGGGTGAGCAGTAGACTTCCAATCCGTTGGCAGACTCAGGCCTACCCTTTTTTAAAAGGACTGGCTGCCAATCGAGATATGCCTCCAAATTCTATTGCGGCAATTTCACTACCACATCGGTTCGCCGCACGCTGCACTCGAATTATCTGCACAACGAAGGGGGGCGTTGGGGCTGTTCATCTGCGCGAAAGGTTGGTCTGAACACGGCAGGAAACCGATGTTCAGGCACTGCACAATGCCGCACATCATGAAACGAGGTGGAGGGGGTTCTGACAGCCAGATACGCCATCACGGAAGCAGCGGTCGGACGAGAATCTGCGATGCACGCAGGCCCGACCGATCGAGTTTGAAGGAGTAGCGCAATGAGTATCATTTCCAAAAGCCCAAAAGTGTTCTTACTGCTTGCCATGCTTTCCGGGACAGCATCAGTCGGGCTGGCTCAGCAGCCACAGGACCCGGCCGAGACCGAGCTCACGGGAAGTGTGACCGACACGTCGCCGGCAATGTCCGAAATGGCTGAAGGGCCGGAGATCGAAGGTCTTATCACCGCCCGCAGCGGCGACAGGATGCAAGTCACGAGCGCTGACGGCACCAGCACGGTTATCGCCATCAATGATGCCACCAAGATCAAGTCCAGTGGCGGATTTTTGGGTCTCAGCCGCAACAAGCTGGCTATGGATTCACTGCTCAACGGCCTGCCGGTTACCGTCAAGACATTGCAATCGGGCAATGGCCTGATAGCGAGCCAGGTCGATCTCAAGAACAAGGATCTCAAGACCGCGTCGATGATCCGTAGCGGTACTGCGCAGGGCTTTGCTGAACAGACCGCAGCAACAGAAGCATTGCGCGGTCGCATGCGCGATATCGATCAGTACAACGTCAAAAGCACGACGAACGTGAATTTCGATACTGGCAAGGCAGCGCTGTCTGCTCAGGCGAAAAGCGATCTCTGCGCCACGGCAGCCGCAGCCGAGCAGATGGATAATGCCCTGTTGCTCGTGGTCGGATACACCGACTCTACAGGAAGCCCCGAGTTCAATCAGGTGCTCAGCGAAAAGCGGGCCGGCAACGTCGTCAATCATCTTCAGCAGGCTTGCGGCTGGAAGCCCTATCGCATGCTGACCCCCACCGGAATGTCGGAAGCCGACCCGTTGGCGGACAACGAAACCGCCCAGGGTAAGGCACAGAACCGCCGTGTTGCGGTGAATGTCCTGGTCAGCAAGGGGCTCGACGGTCTGTGAGACGCGCGGGGTGGGCTTTGCCCACCCCGATTTCTTGGCCGGAACCGCCAGTTCGGCCGTGAGCAAAATCAAAATTGGCGGCATCGACGCAAGTATGAGATTGGCGGACCAATCCGGCTGCGCGCCGCTTATCTCCTTCTGTCCCTTTCCATATCGTGACCGACGAACACCGGATCGCCATTCTATTTCGAGCAGCGTGGAACACCTGTTGCCACCACAATAGCCCAAGGCAGCAAGCCAGGGTTCATTCTTTGGTCGGCAAGTGCCTGTTGATAGCCCCTTTGCACTCGGCCAGATTGCGCGAAGCAAATCGCGATTGACAGAAACGATACCATTGCCCCCATCGCCGCGCTCATTCACCAAACACTTGCGCGCGCACTTCCACAGGAAATGGGGACGCGAAGCTTTCGGCATAGCTTTTGCCCTTCTGCTGGAAGGCCTGCTTCTGCTGGCTCTGCTCAGTCTCGGATGGCAGGCACCAAGCCTGGAAAAGCCTGCGGTCGCCCTATCGACTTTCACCGTAGATGCCGGTCGGGAAGAGGATACATCGAACGCACCGGATACTTCTCCTTCCTCCCGGGAAAAACCAACGCAGTCGAAGCCTCAGCAAAGCCCACCTCACAATACGGTCCCCGCATCGCAACCCGCACCCAGCCCCCTTCCCTCGCCTTCTCCGGCCTTTATCCCGCTCACCCGTGATCAAATGGCGGCCGCAGATATTTCCCGGCTACCCGCGAAACCGGATATGCAGGCAAAGGAGGGTGCCATCGGTCCAGCAGATATTGGCCGGCCAAAAGACACTCCCCTTATGGGCGCACGCGGACCGCGTGGTGAAAAGCTCTACGCCGCCTCATGGTATCGCGAACCTTATGACGATGAACTGCGTGGGTATCTTTCCACCGCCCAAGGGCCCGGCTGGGGATTGATCGCTTGCAAGACAGTGGCCGATTTTCGGGTCGACGATTGCGCGATCATTGATGAGTATCCCAAGGGATCGAACATCGCCCGTTCGGTACTGGCCGCCTCATGGCAGTTTCGTGTACGTCCGCCGCGGCTCGGAGGGCGAGCGATGATCGGTGAATAGGTCGGCATTCGGATTGATTACAACAGATAACAGGCCAAGGTGCCGTCCGGCGGCAATCTCTCGAAAGTGCATCCGATATTCGATACCAACCGGCAGACGCTTCAAACCATGTAGCTGCGCGCGCAAGCAAGATCGGTGACGAACGCCTCACGCTCCTCTGCCGCACGTTTGCGATCGGGAAGCCGTAGCAGGTAAGAGGGATGGATCGTCGCGATCAGCTTCGTCCCCCCTTCCAGTTCATGCACGCCTCCGCGCATCGATTTGATGCTCGCACCTGTCCCTGTCACCGCACGCAAAGCGCTTGCCCCGAGCGTCACGATGATGCGGGGTTTTATCAGAGCACGCTCTTTATCGAGCCACCAGCGACAGATATCGATTTCAGTCGCTGTCGGATTCTGGTGCAATCGCTTTTTCCCGCGCGGCTCAAACTTGAAATGCTTGACCGCATTGGTGAGGAACAGTCGCCGCCGTTCAAGCCCCGCTTCCTCAAGCGCTTCGTTCAAGACCTGCCCAGCCGGGCCGACAAATGGCCGGCCTTGTAAATCCTCCTGATCGCCGGGTTGCTCACCAACGAGCATGATCTGTGCACCCTCCGGGCCTTCGCCTGGTACGCTTTGGGTCGCATTGCAGTAAAGCGGGCAGCGCGTACAGCGGCGGATCTCGCGGGCGATCTCATCGAGCGTTCTGACATCGTGATCGAGGATCTGGCCTGCGGGCATACGCGTCCGCCATTTTTCGCTTCGTGGATTTGCCGAGGAAACAGCCGCCTCCCGCATACGCTCCACCCGCGCCCCGGCGCCTGCCAGCAATGGCGCGATATCCTGTGCTTCTGGTAGATTGTGCCAATATTTCTTCGGCATCTCGGCACGCATCGCGCTGATCTTCACCCGTGCTGGATTGAAAATCGCGCCATAATAGGTCCGCCACTGATCCTCGACGGCATCGTTTGTCGGGACCTCGTCCTTGGTACCACCGGGACCATAAGCAAGCTGCTCGTCGTGCCAGATCGCGCGCGCGTCGGGCGTGATGATCGCCCAGTCCATCCCGTAGAAGCGCCTGCGAAAGAAAGGTGCGGCCAGCTGTAATATGCGGTGCGATGGTTCGAACCACGCGGCGAACGCTTCCCGCCCTGCCTCTTCGCCAAGCTGGCGAAAGCGGACGAAGGCGTGCATCTTGTGCACATCGCGACGGATCGCTTTGTCCGCCTTTCGCAGCCAGTCGACCTCAGGATCGGTAGTGCGGGTCAGCAATTGCCGGTCGTGCAGCGCACGCCAGACAAGCCGGTAGAGCCGCGCTGGCACTTCTGCATCCCTGTGGCAGATTACCCGCCCGGCCATTGCAATCAGGTCGCGCGGCAAGGATATGGCAGCCGTCGATTCGATCGCTGCACTGCTGCCGAACAGCGATGCGCCTTCCAGTCCGCTTCGCCAGCTTACATCTTCGGGCGCTACGCCTTCCACAAGCAACCCGCGCGCAGCATGTCGCCACTCGGCGAAATCACCGGGCATCTGAAGCACGACTTCTCTCACAGCAAGAGCGCCAGTTGTTCCGGTCGCGGTGCGAAGCACGCACGCGAGTCCGCACTATCGGTCAGCTTGCCCGGCTGCCAGTCAAGCGTAACGATGAAGGGCAATAATTTTCTGACCGACGTGGTGAACTTCGCCAGATCGCCTAGTCTTAGCTTCCCCAGTCGCCGCACCGAGACAATCCGCTCGACTGCGCGCGTTCCCAGACCCGGCACGCGCAGCAGCAGTTCTCGCGGAGCGCGATTGATGTCGACAGGAAAAACCTCTCGCCGTTGCAAGGCCCAGGCAAGCTTGGGATCGATCGCAAGGTCGAGCATTCCATCACTCCCCCCCTCCATGATCTCGGCGCGCTCGAAGCCGTAAAAGCGTAACAGCCAGTCAGCCTGATAAAGCCGATGCTCACGCATCAGAGGCGGACGCATCGGCGGCAGGTCGCTACTCGCATCGGGAATCGGGCTGTAGGCGGAATAATAGATGCGGCGGAGCCGGTATCCCGAATAAAGGTTTGTCGCCGCTTCCAATATGTCGTCATCACGCGCGGCATCCGCCCCGACGATCATCTGCGTGGATTGCCCTGCTGGTGCGAAGCGCGGCGGCTTCGCCCTGCCGATCAGTCGATGCTTCGCGGAAGCGACCGCGTCTGCTTCACCCACGCGTACCAAGGCCATCGTCTTACGGATCGTTTCAGGCCTTTTCTCAGGGGCGAAGTTTTGCAGTCCCGCCGCGGTCGGCAGTTCGACATTGGTGGAGAGGCGATCGGCATAAAGCCCCGCGAGCGCGATCAGTCCGGGGTCCGCTCCCGCGATTGTCTTCAGATGGATGTAACCTTGAAAGCGATGTTCCTCACGCAGACTGCGTGCGATCTCAACCAGTTGCTCCATCGTGTAATCTTCGGAACGAATGATGCCTGATGAGAGGAACAGCCCTTCGATATAATTGCGCTTATAAAAATCAAGCGTGAGGCGAATGACCTCTTGTGGGCTGAAGCGTGCGCGCTCGACATTGCTCGACGCGCGATTGATGCAGAAACGGCAATCGTAGATACAAAAGTTGGTAAGCAATATTTTCAGCAGCGATATGCACCGCCCATCGGGCGCATAGCTGTGACAGATGCCCATGCCCTCAGTCGATCCGATGCCCTTCGTGCTCACCGAATTACGCTTGACCGTGCCCGACGATGCGCAGGAGGCATCATATTTCGCGGCATCTGCAAGAATCGCAAGCTTTTGAAGAATCGTCTTTCCTGTCATTTCCCGTGCATAGCAGAAAGAACAAAAAAGGAACAAACTCAAATGATCCTTCAGCGCTCCTTGCAGAATTTATGCGGAAAACCGGGGCAATTGCCGTCCGTGGAAAATACTCTGCGTGCGATAAAAACGCTCTGCCCGCGCCGTGCCTTTGCTATCGGATCCTCCCACTCAGCCAGTACCGCCCTTTCCATCGACACGGAAAGGACAGTACTGACCGAAGCGATCACGTGAAGCACACCACTCCGCGATGGCTTCCGATAAAGAGTGAAAATACCGGAACGGATGAGCAGCTTGCGGGGCTTGGGCATGACACCCTCGCCCCACGCCTCTCGTCCCTTCCGATTATGTTCTCCTCGCCTCATCCTTCACCGCTGCACGGAACCGATGCAGCAGCGGTTCGGTATAGCCGTTGGGCTGTTCGAGCCCTTCGAAAATCAACGCCCGCGCGGCTTGGAACGCCATACTGTCATTCGGAGCGAGCGCCATCGGGCGATAGAGCGGATCGCCAGCATTCTGCTGATCCACTTTCTCCGCCATCTTGAGCAAGGCCGCTTCCACCGCAGGGGCATCCACCACCCCGTGCAGCAGCCAGTTGGCGATATGCTGCGAGGAAATGCGCAGCGTGGCACGATCTTCCATGAGGCCAATATCGTGAATGTCGGGCACTTTGGAACATCCCACGCCTTGATCGACCCAGCGCACGACGTAGCCCAGAATGCCTTGTGCGTTGTTTTCCAGTTCGTCACGGATTTCCTCGGCCGACCAGTTGACACCATTGGCGACCGGAACGGTCAGGAGCTTGTCCAGCGGCGCCACCGGTTCCGCGCTGCGTTCCGCCTGCCGGGCGAAGACATCGACCAGATGATAATGGGTGGCATGCAGCGTGGCCGCCGTGGGACTGGGCACCCACGCGGTGTTGGCCCCGCTCTGCGGATGGCCAATCTTCTGATCCAGCATATCGGCCATCCGATCCGGCGCGGCCCACATGCCCTTGCCGATCTGCGCCTTGCCCGAAAGGCCGCAGGCCAGCCCGATCTGGACGTTGCGATCTTCATAGGCCGCGATCCAGTCGCTGCTTTTCATCGCACCCTTGCGCAGCATCGGCCCGGCACGCATCGAGGTGTGCATCTCATCCCCCGTGCGGTCGAGGAAGCCTGTGTTGATGAACACGATGCGATCCTTCACTTGCGCGATGCAAGCTGCCAGATTGGCCGATGTACGCCGTTCTTCATCCATCACACCGACCTTGATCGTGTGCCGGGAGAGACCAAGCAGGTCTTCGATGGCATCGAACAGACGGTTGGTGAAGCCGGCTTCGTCCGGCCCGTGCATCTTGGGTTTGACGATGTAGATCGAACCGGCGCGGCTGTTGATCAGGCCCCCCTGCCGCTGAAGATCGTGCAGACCGATCAGACTGGTCACGATCCCATCAAGAATGCCTTCGGGCGCTTCACCGCCATCGGGCAACAGCACGGCGGGCGTGGTCATCAGATGGCCGACATTGCGGACGAACATCAGGCTGCGGCCGGGCAGGACCAGTTCCGACCCATCAAGCGCGATGTAGCGGCGATCCTGTTCCAGCTTGCGCGTCATGACGCGGCCATTCTTTTCGAACGAGGCTTCCAATTCGCCGCGCATGATGCCCAGCCAGTTGGCGTAGGCTTCCACCTTGTCCTGCGCATCCACGGCGGCGACGGAATCTTCCAGATCGGCAATCGTGGTCAGCGCTGATTCCAGCACGATATCCGCGATCCCCGCCGGATCGTCCTTGCCGATGGGATGGCTGCGGTCGATCACCAGTTCGATATGGAGACCATTGTGGCGCAGCAGCAGATTGTCACCTGCGCGCGCGATCAGGCATGCCGGATCAGCCAGTTGCGGCAATCCGTCATTCGTCCAGTCGGTCCAGCTTCCCGCGGCGAGAGGCACGGCCCGGTCGAGAAAATGCTTTGCCCAGGCGATCACCTGCGCGCCGCGCTGCGGATCGTAGCCCTTGCCCGCTGGCGCGCCAGGCACGGCGTCCGTGCCATAGAGTGCGTCATAGAGGCTACCCCAGCGCGCATTGGCGGCATTGAGCAGGAAGCGGGCATTGAGGATCGGCACGACAAGCTGCGGCCCGGCGCTGGTGGTGATTTCGGCATCGACCTTGTCCTGGGCAATGGCGAAGGGCGCAGGCTCATCTACCAGATAGCCGATCTCTTTCAGGAACGCCTGATAAACATCCTGCGCAATCGGCTTGCCCGCGTGGGAGAGATGCCAGGCATCGATCTGGGCCTGAATATCGTCACGCTTTTTCAGCAGTGCGGCATTTTCAGGCCCGAAGCGCCGATATATGTCCGCCACGCCCTGCCAGAAGGCATCCGGATCAATACCGGTGCCGGGAATGGCCCGATCTTCCAGAAAGCTGGCGAGCGAAGCGGCGACTTTCAGCCCCGCGCGATCGAGGTAGGTTTCCGTCATCGTCATCAATCCTGCGCCTTGAGGCCCGCTGCCGCGATCCCAGCCAGCGCGCATGCTTCGTCATTGTCGGACGTATCGCCGGTGATCCCCACCGCGCCCATGGGCATGCCGCCAGCGTCGACGACAATCACCCCGCCCGCCGCCGGGACCACGCCATGCGGTGCAATCGGTCCCAGCGATGCCACGAACGAGGGCCGTTCTGCCGCCATTTCGCCGATCTTGCGGCTGGATACGCCGAGGCCCAGCGCACCTCCCGCCTTTGCGCAGGCGATCTGCGGGCGCAGGGTCGATCCGCCATCCTGCCGCTGGAACGCGATCAGGTGGCCGCCCGCGTCCATCACCGCCACGGTCAGTGGCTTGAGACCGAGTTCCTTCCCTTTCGCGAAGGCCGCGCCTATCAGCGTGTTGGCTTGCTCAAGCGAAATAGAGGTCAATGGGATTTCCTTTCGTTATGCTGTTCGAGCGTGCGTGGCATCGGGCCGCCCGTGGCCCAGTCCAGCAATTCGATGGCATGGACAACCGGCGTTCCCGCCCGTTGCCCGATCTGTGTGGCGCAGCCGATGTTGCCGGTGGCGATCACGTCCGCGTCCAGCTTTTCCAGATTGGCGATCTTGCGCGCGCCCAATTGCCCGGCCAGTTCAGGTTGGAGAATATTGTACGTTCCCGCCGAACCGCAGCACAAATGCGCTTCGGCGGGAGTGCGCACGTCATATCCAGCATTGGCCAGCAAACGCTTCGGCAGGTCGACGACTTTCTGCCCGTGCTGCAGCGAACAGGCCGCGTGGTAGGCGACCCGCACATTCCGCCCATCGCCTGCGGGTATCTCCGCTTCGGCCAGAAACTCCGCAATATCCTTGGCCAGTGCGGCAACGCGCTGCGCCTTCTCCGCATAGGCGGGATCGTTGCGCAGCATGAACCCATAGTCCTTGATCGTCGTGCCACAGCCGGACGCGGTGATTACAATAGCGTCCAACCCGCCGTCAGCGATCTCGCCCATCCAGGCATCGATATTGCGCCTTGCGGCGGCCAGACCCGCTTCTTCCTTGCCCAGATGGTGAACCAGCGCGCCGCAGCAGCCCTCCCCCTTGGCGAACACGACATCGTATCCGGCCCGGTTGATAATTCGCACGCTCGCATCGCGGATTTCGGGGCGCAGGACGGGCTCGGCGCATCCCTGAAGCAGCGCGACGCGCCCTTTTGCCGCCGAAACCGCTGATGGCGTTGCCGATGGTCTGGGCGGAAGTTGCGCCGGCGCAAGGGCCAGCATGGCGGAAATCGGCGGCATGCCAGTAACCCGTTCAGCCAGCGATGCGCCCGGACGGGCCAGCCGCGCCAGCATCAACGCCAGCCGGAACCGGCGCGGATAAGGCAGAACCTTTGCCAGCACCGAGCGAATAAACCTGTCGCGCCAAGGACGGCGATAGCGCGCCTCGATATAGGCCCGCGCATGGTCCACCAGATGCATGTAATTGACGCCGGAAGGGCACGTGGTCATGCACGAAAGGCAGGACAGGCAGCGATCGATATGCTTGACTGTATCGGCGGTAGGATCGCGCTGGTTTTCCAGCATGTCCTTGATCAGATAAATACGGCCGCGCGGCGAATCCAGTTCATCGCCCAGCAGGACATACGTGGGGCAGGTCGCCGTGCAGAAGCCGCAGTGCACGCATTTGCGAATGACAGCTTCGGATGCCGCCATGGCCGGATCGGCCAACAGTTCGGGTGAAAAACCGGTCTGCATCAGAAGCGCCCCGTTTCAAACACGCCCGCCGGATCGAAGGCCCGGCGAACCCGCTCCTCCAGTGCCGCCACGCCGGGGGCAGGAGGATGAAAAGCAGGAACGTTGGCCCGGTGATCTTCGCTACCGCGTACGAGTGCCGCATGGCCGCCCGCCTCCGCCACAGCCGTACGAAGGGCCGCAGGCTCTTCATCCGATACCAGCCAGATCAACCCTCCAGCCCAATCGAGCAGGAATCGGCTCTGCTCCCGGCGCGGCGGCGTCAACACTTCGCACGCGCGGCTGGGTGGAACATGGATGCGCCAGAGCATTCCTTCTGTCCCCAAGGAGGCCAGCGTATGCAGATCGGTCCAGCGGGCGTCCGCTGCGCCTGCATCAGGAATTCGCACTGTTCCGAAATCGGCCAGCAACGGCCCCAACATCGCGCAGCGTGCGGCGACGGACGGGCCGAACCCCTGTATCCGCAACAGTGTCGCACTTTCACCGTTGTGCAGGGAAGCCGGAATATAGGCGGCAGCGGCCACTTCGGCCTGTGATCCCATGGCCCGTGCCATGGCGGCAACCGCACGTTCCTCGTCCAGTCCGATCAGCATGCGCGTCGCGTTTTCGCGTGGGCGCGGCAGGACTTTGATCGTCAGCTCAGTCATCGCGAACAGACGGCCCCAGCTTCCCACGGCGAGCTTGGGCAGATCGTAGCCCGTCACATTCTTCACGACTTTCGCTCCTGCGGCAAAAATCTCGCCCCGCCCGGACACGGCTCGAAAGCCCAGCAGATGATCGCGCGCCGCCGATGCGGAAATGCGCTGCGAACCTGAAACGCCCGCCGCCATCACCCCGCCGATTGTCGCCTGCCCCGACGATGCACCGTAGATGGGTCCGTGATCGAACGGCTCGAACGCCAGCATCTGGCCCGATGCCGCCACCAGTGCCTCAACCTCAGCCAGCAGCGTTCCGGGTTTTACCGTCAGAACCAGTTCTGCCGGATCGTAATCGACGATCCCGGCCAATCCCGCCATGGGCAATGCGCGGGCATCCACCGTGCGGCCAAATCCGGTCTTGCTGCCACCGCCGGTAATGGCCAGTTTCACGCTGCCGCGCAGGGCATCGGCAACCGCATCGGCGACATCGCTTTCACACGTGGGGATTACGTTGGCTGCCATCGTCAGAACCGTGGGAGATCGGGAAACGGTACTTGTCCATGATGGACATGCATGCGGCCCAGTTCGGCGCAGCGGTGGAGCTGCGGGAAGACCTTACCGGGGTTGAGCAGCAATTCGGGATCGAACGCGCATTTGACGCGCTGCTGCTGCTTGAGATCGGTATCGGTGAACATCACCGGCATCAGATCCCGCTTTTCGACCCCCACACCGTGTTCGCCCGTCAATACGCCGCCCACTGCCACGCACAGGCGCAGGATATCGTTGCCGAATTCTTCGGCGCGGTGCAGTTCGCCCGGCTTGTTGGCATCGTAGAGGATCAAGGGGTGGAGATTGCCGTCGCCCGCGTGGAAGACGTTGGCGACCCCCAGGCCATACTTTTCGGACAGGGCCGCCATCTGTTCCAGCACTTCGGGCAGACGGCGGCGTGGAATCGTGCCATCCATGCAGTAATAATCGGGCGCCAGCCGCCCGACCGCCGGGAACGCGGCCTTGCGGCCTGCCCAGAACGCCAGCCGTTCCTCCTCGCTGCGCGACGTCCGGATGCTGACCGCTCCGTTGCGGCGGGCAACTGCTTCCACTTCGCCGAGAAGATGGCTACATTCCGCTTCCGGTCCATCGAGTTCGACGATCAGCAAGGCCTCCACGTCCAGAGGATAGCCGACATTCACGAAAGCTTCGGCGGCGTGGATGGCAGGGCGATCCATCATCTCCATGCCTGCCGGGATAATCCCTTCGGCAATCGTGTCAGCCACGCATTGGCCCGCGCTTTCGACATCGGGAAAGCCAATCAGCAGGGCCCGCGCGGTCTGCGGCTTGGGCAATATCCGGACCGTCACTTCCGTCACCACCCCGAGCAACCCTTCGGATCCCACGATGACGCCGAGCAGATCGAGCCCGCCCGGATCGAGGTGCCGCCCGCCAATGCGGAGCACTTCCCCGTCCATCATCACGATTTCGCAACCAAGGACATTGTTAGTGGTCAGGCCATATTTGAGACAATGCACGCCGCCCGAATTTTCCGCGACGTTGCCGCCGATCGAACAGGCGATCTGGCTGGAAGGGTCGGGCGCATAGTAGAAACCGCGCTCTTCAACCGCGCGGGTAATCGCCAGATTGGTCACGCCCGGTTGAACGATGGCCAGCCGGTCATGGTAATCGATTTCCAGCACGCGCTTGAATTTCCCGAGACCGAGGAGGACCGCATCGGCCAGCGGCAGCGCCCCGCCCGACAGAGATGTACCCGCTCCGCGCGGAACGACTTTCACCTTATTGGCATGACACCAAGCCAGAATACGCGACACCTGCTCGGTCGTTTCCGGCAACACCACCACCATCGGCGGCTGGCGATAGGCCGTCAGCCCATCGGATTCATACGGACGCAGGCTCTCCTCATCCGCGATCACACCTTCGCCAGGGACAATGGCACGCAAGGCCGCCACGATTTCAGCACGGCGGGACAGCGTTGCCTGATCGGGTTCCGGCATGGTTAGCGACATGATCACCTCTCGCCAGGCAATCTATCCGCTTGGCTATTCCTCCGGAAGACGATAAAAATTCCAAATACTTTTTCCTAAAAGGAAACAATTTGAAGGATTCCGATTACGGCCTGTTTGCGCGCATTGTCGAAGCGGGCAGCCTGTCCGCCGCCGCCCGGGCACTGCAGACATCGCCCGCAATGGCATCCAAGCGGCTATCGCGGCTGGAACAACGCCTGGGGGTCCGGCTTATCCACCGGACCACCCGCAAGCTCGTGCTGACTGCCCCGGGGGAGCGCTTCTATGAAGATGTGAAGCGAATTCTCGGAGCCATCGATGAAGCCGAAGGCAGGCTCGTCGGCATCCGCAGCGAACCCAGCGGCCCCTTGCGCGTATCGGCCCCCACCTCCTTCGGGCGCTTGCATATCGCGCCTTCGCTCAATCTGTTTCTTGAACGGTTTCCGTTGGTGGACCTGGAACTCGATCTGACTGACGAGAACGTCGATCTCTATATGGACCGGGTCGATCTCGCGGTTCGCATCACTTCCGACATTCCCGGAAACGCCAGTGCCTGGCGCCTCGCGGCCAACCATCGCATCCTGTGCGCCAGCCCCGATTATATCGCCCGCAATGGCGCACCTGCCGACTTCGCCGAACTCCAGCGGCATCGCCTGATCGCAGCCGACGGGCAATGGCCCTGGCGGCTGGAGAACGGGACCCAGCGGCGCGTTGTCGATGGGAAAAGCCACGTTCGGACAAACTCCAGCGAGATCGTCCGCGAACTGGCGATTTGCGGTGTGGGCATCGCTTTGCGATCGCTATGGGATATCGATTCCGCTTTGAAATCCGGTGCGCTAGTTCCCGTCCTTCCCGAATGGCAGGCGCCTCCCGATCTCGCCATTTATGCGCTGCATCAGAAGACGCCCATACCTTCGGCCGCGGTCATGGCGTTCATCGATTTTCTGAAAGATATTCTCGATCCACCCCCATGGGATCTGACTATCTGACAAGGCCGGAACGCGGGCCGGAAGATCATGCTTACGCACCATCCGGTGCGCGAAATCAGAGCTTCAGGTCGGCAAGAAGCCGCACCAGCTTTTCAAGCTCGTCATAGTGCGCGGTCGCCGGGACGAGGATGCATTCATCCGCCCCCGACGCCCGGACATTCTCGATCGCTTCGATAATAGCCTGAGGAGTATGCCGGGTCATTGCGGAAGCCATGCCACGCGCCAGATCCTCTCCGGCATAGCGCATGTAGTTGTAGGCATAGTCATGCAGCTCACGCTTTGCATCAGGGGCAAGCGAATACCAGAACCCGCCAATCAGATAAGGCCGATCCGAACGTCCCGCTTCCGTCCAGGCGCTCCGCGCCAGATCGAAGACGCGTTGATGCCCTTCACGGTCTCCCGGCATTGAAGGGGCGTAGATTCCATGGGCCCAACGCGCTGCGCGGGCAATCGCTTTTGGCCCCATGGCGCCTGCGAAGATCGGCAAATCACCGCCTTGTGGCGGGCGCGGGCCAATATCACCCGATCCTTCGAAGAGAGGCTCGCCGCGCCAGACCTGCTTCATCACGGCAACCTGTTCATCGAGCGTCTGATGCCGCCGTTCGAACGGCGCGCCCAAGGCCCGATAGTCAAGCGGGCGGCCGCCCACCCCCACCGTAACGGACACGCGTCCACCGGCAACGACGTCCAGCGTCGCGATTTCCTTCGCCGTCAGCACAGCGGAACGCATCGGCAGGACGTAGAGGGCTGGATTGAGCCGCACGCGTTCCGTCACGGCCGCGGCGGCGGCCATCAATGTGTGCATTTCATACGTATAATCGGTGATCCGTTCACCGCATGACATTGTGTCGAACGGTCCGGCATCGATTTCCCGCGCCCAGGTCAGAATGCGCGTCCGATCATAATCCCGCGCCATGTAAGGCAGGCACAAACCAATTTTCATATGCGCGCTTCCCTCTCGACGCCGATTATCAGGAAAGCCTTAACACCGACCTCATGCGTAACCAAACCGAGAAGGTCTTGCCGGGTGAATTTCCAACGGCGCGCCAAGGCAATCCCAATTGCGTCAAACCGTCGATATGTCGCCTGACATACAATCATCCATCCGCACCACCACTTTGCCCTTGGCGCGGCCCGCTTCAAGGTAAGCAAATGCCTGCCGGATTTCAGCAAAAGGGAACACACGGTCTATCACCGGTTCAAGCTTTCCATCTTCGACCAGTTGCCCAAGTTCCCCCAGTTCCGTACCGCTCGGATGCATGAACAGGTAGCGGTAGGTTACATCGTGCTTTCGCGCTTCCGCACGTGATCCAAAGCTTGCGGCCCAGAACAGAGCGGCAAGCATCGCGCCCCGGCCAAGATCCTTCCGCGCGGTCTGAGGTTCAGGCATACCTGCGATCGACACCACCTTGCCGCCGCGCTTTACCACACCGAACGATTTCTTGAGCGTTTCCCCGCCCAGCAGGTCGAAAACGCCGTCCATATCGCGGATATGATCTTCGAAATGCTGCGTGGTGTAGTCAATCACC
>Ga0182743_1002578_pt1 | contig 15649 bp, 15 predicted proteins | sample eDN3rd30CKraftOP_FD_128522 | JGI IMG/M metagenome (GOLD analysis project Ga0182743, IMG submission 128522) | Enriched Organic Plus compost microbial communities from Emeryville, California, USA - eDNA 3rd pass 30_C Kraft OP (version 2) (version 2) ... | reverse complement strand
TTCTGGGCGTAAATATGCGACACGCCGTGCTGGTCGCGCAGGATTTCTACAGGCTGCCTCAAACCCGGCATATCGATGGTGGCATGCTTGTCCCCGCCCGGCCCCGCGCAGCCGGCCAGCAATGCCACGGCGCCACATGTCAGCCATGCGGCGATCTTGCGATTGAACGTACGCATATCTCTCCTCCTCCCTGTTGGCCTACCCGCGCCGTCGCACCTTGTCTCCGGCGCATTTCCAATAATGTAAACAGATGGCAGAGAAATATTGTTGTATTTCGTGAATTCTTTCAATCAACGTAACAATACTGCATAAAAAAAGGACTTTCTGAGAGGGGATCAAGTCTACCCTCGCAATTTTGAAGCCGCCGTTTACGTATCCGCATAGAAAAATTTACCGACGGTTCGTTGCCCTTCGAGACTCGCCAGGTATGCAGACGGCGTCAGAATTCCAATTACGGTAGTCACCGCGGGCACGATAGTTGCGGTGCACCGAGCCCACACACCGTTTGGAGAACTCACATGAAGCGTGAATTACTTGCCCGGGTTGCAGCGATAACCGTCATAGGCGCCATGGCTGGCGGCGCATATGCCCAAAGCACGCCCAATACGGGTGTGCCGTACAGCAGTTCGCCGTCCACAACGCCGAATGACGGAACGGCGGTGCCGCCCAATACGCCCGTGCCTCCCGGCCAGATCCCGCCGGCCGGCCAAACCAATCCGGCGCAACGTGGCCAGGGATATGCCGGCGACCGCTATGCCATGCCCACCGGCGCAGGCGGCGACTCGTGCGTCCCGGGCAGCAAAACCGGCCTGCAGCTAGACCATAACTATGTCCCCAATCGCCAAGAGACCGCCATCAACGAAGTGAGAACTTCTGATATGTGCGGCACCCGATAAGCTCGCATGCAAAAAGCGGCGCCTGAGGGTGCCGCTTTCTCTGTCAGAGATTCTGCTCGCCTGCCAGAGTCAGAATCTTGGCCCAACGGTGCGCTTGTTTGCGATCTGGCATGGGAAGTTCCCAGTCGCCTTGAGCGTTGTGCGCCAGATGTAGTGCAAGCATCCAGTGCCCGTCACGATTCAGCGCCCGGACGTTGCCGATATCCGTGAAGATGAATTGAGCGTTGCTGCCATCGACTGTCAACGAACCACGCTTTTCATTGGCGTCGATATAAATTCCACCCCAGGACTCTGTTAGCGACAACTGCCGTTTGCCATTGACGGTTTTGCCATGAATCGTGCGGTACCGTTGAACGAAGCCAGCGATCACGGCAACGATGAACGCAACCGCCAGCAAATCGGCACCAACACCCGCCAACCAGCCGAACTTTGCGGCAACGCTCATGTACAAGGCAACCGCGCCATAGATAATGGCCGCGAGCACGATGAATGCTAGAACGATGGGCACGTCCGCTCCTGTGAGAAAAATACGGCATCCGTAGATTGTCCGGCTCGCCGCAAATCCGAGACCGAGCCGGCGCTCGTCACCGCCCGAGAATCAGACGCTGCCGTATCCAATCATCCTGGCGAGGACTTGGATTTCCAGCCCGTCGCACTCAGCTCTTCAATCATGATTTTAGCGATTCGGCGCGTGCGTTCCGGCGTCATCCTGCTACGTATCGCCCCGACACTGATGGCAGCATAAGAACCCGGCGTAACCTCGAACGCCACGCCTACGCCCCCCACGCCGTCGGCGACCAGATTCTCGGTCGACGCGTAGCCGAGCTTGCGGATGGTTCGCATTTCATTGAGCACCGTGGCCAATTTGGAACGCGATGGCGGCAGCTCTTTTTGCTGACGCCGGTGAAATTCCCTGATTTCGGCGTCGCTCAATGTCGAGAGCAAGGCCGTGCCCGCTGAACCGACGCCAAGCAAGCGCAAACCATCTATCTGCAGAACCAGCGCCTTAATCGGAAACGTTCCTTCTTCGTAGTGGATGCAGTGGGCATAGTCGCCATTACGAACCACGACATAAACGGTGTCTTCGGTTCGACGCGCAAGCCGGATCATCAAAGGCCGGCACCGCTCCAGGATCGGCACGCGGCTCATTGATTTCAAACCGAGCTGCATCGCCTCCAGACCTAGACGGTAGCGCTTTTTATCATCACGCTCTACCAAGCCTGCCTCAGCCAGAATACTGACCAGTCTATAGGTCGTGGTGCGGTCCAGGCCGGTCGTCTCCACCAAAGTGCGCAGCGCTATACCGCTCTCGTGATGCAGGCTCACGAGCTTTAGCAAACTCAGCGCACGAAAGACGGACTGGCCGCCGGAGACTTTAGTCGGTACGGACATGGAACACCAATGCTGGAACGTCTCGTGGATGTGCATATTATGAATAAGCCGACCCATATCGGCGACGATTTTCGCTCAAATGTTCATATTGTGATCTATTTGGCATATCAGCTTTGACCCTGGTCAGCGCCACGCAAATACTCTGCCCGTCATAACAATCACTACATCCACAAAGGAGGAGTAACGAATGAAGCACATGCTGCTGATGGCACTGGCCAGTTTGACCGTGGCCGCAACGCCAGCCATGGCGGGGGCCTATCCCGACAAACAAGTTCGCATCATCGTGGGATATCCCCCTGGCGGAGCCTCGGACATCGTGGCCCGGCTCGTGGCGAAGGACCTGGAGGAAATGAACAAGCAGGCGTTCGTCGTAGAGAACAAGCCTGGCGTCGGCGGGATGCTGAGCCTGAGCACCGTGACCCGAAGCCCCGCTGACGGCTATGTATTGGGTCTCGGCGTGAGCGGCACGCTGGTGACTGGACCGCATCTGCAGAAAAATCAGTTATACGCGCCCAAGACAGATTTTGCGCCGGTCAGCATGATCGCCAAGGTCCCCATGGTGCTGCTGGCCGGGCCAGGCTTGACGCAAAACTCCGTCAAGGACCTGATCGCCCAGGCCAAGGCCAAGCCTGGGGACATGACGTTCGCCTCGGGAGCCCAAGCGTTCGAACTGGCCCTGCAATTGTTGAATCACAGCGCCGATGTGCAGATTACCTCGGCGTCGTACAAAGGCGGTGCGGCAGCGTCCATCGATGTGATTGCCGGGCGGGTGCCGATCATGATCGACAGTATCGGCGCGCAACTGAGCAACATCAAGGACGGCAAATTGCGGCCGTTGGCGGTCCTGGATAGCGAACGTTCGCCGGTGCTGCCAGAGGTGCCCACGATGCAGGAGGCCGGCGTGACCGATTACGATGCCGTGGGATGGATTGCATTGCTGGCGCCCAAAGGCACGCCATCAGACGTGGTCGCCAAACTGAATAAACAAATCAATCAAATCGTCGAGCGGCCCGAGTTCAAAGACAAACTAATGTCGCTGGGTTTTCAGCCCGAGGGCAGCACGCCCGAGGGCCTGCAGAGAACGATCAACGTGGATTACGACAAATGGGGCGAGGTCGTTCGTAATTCAGGCATGGCAGCCAACTAACTTTTTTCAAGCCGGTCCGTCGGAGCGGCATTCCTTTCGCTTGACCCTATTACCGTGCCGCTACTGCGGCACGGCGGGGAGAGCTGTTTCTCTTTGCAGGAAAATCGCATGTCTATCACGCAATCCAACCAGAATCAAGACTGGTCATCAGATCTTCGCCAGGCGCTCCAATCGGCCAATTTACCTACTTTGTTGATGGTCCTGGTGCATTTGACCGGAGACCGGAAATGGCTGGCCGGACCCTATCAGTGCAGCCGTATCGCCGGGCTCGATGACAACGACTCCGGTGGGTTGCCCGACACCATTCAAGACGAGATCAGAAACACGGCGTACCAGGCGATCCTGGACTGGAGAGCGGGGCAGGCCCCTGCCCTGCCCGATCCGACGCCACAAGATCTGGTCCGGATGCTCTCGACCAGCATCGGCGAGGAGGTCCCCGACTCGTACGGGCCGATGATTGCTTCCTGGCTGGGATTGGATCCGGAGTTTCAGCTGGACCAGCGCGAGCGATTCCGCCCTAGAGAGGGTTTCAAGGTCGTGGTGATCGGCGCGGGCGTCGCCGGCATCTGCGCCGCCATCCGGCTGCAAGGCGCAGGGATCGACTATACGGTCATCGAAAAGAACCCGGATATCGGCGGCACGTGGTACGAAAATCATTATCCTGGCGCTGGCGTCGATACGCCGAATCATATTTATTCATTCTCTTTTGCCAAACGGGACTGGACGAAATATTTCGCGCTGCGCGACGAAATCCAAGGGTATTTTCTGAAGGTGGTGGACGACTTCAAACTGCGTCAGCACATTCGCGTGAACACCCACTGCGAACGCCTGGCGTATGACGAGTCGACCTGCACCTGGTCGGTGACGGTGACAGGCCCGAACGGCCAGACAGAGACATTGGTCGCCGATGTCGTGATCAGCGCGGTCGGCATTCTGAACGTGCCGAAGTACCCGTCCATCAAAGGGCTGGACACATTCGCCGGGCCTTGTTTTCATACCGCCCGTTGGCCGGCGGACATGGATGTCACCGGCAAGCGCGTGGGCATCATCGGCAACGGCGCCAGCGCAATGCAGATTGTGCCGGCCACTGCCGGGCAGGTAAAGCACATGACGGTATTCCAACGCTCCAAGCAATGGGCAGCGCCCTTTGAGCGATTCAAGAAAGACGTACCGCATAGTGTGCGTTTCCTGTTGCGCGAAGTCCCGTTCTATCAGGAATGGTATCGGCAGCGACTGGCCTGGGTCTTCAATGACCGCATACATGCATCACTGCAAGTCGATGCATCGTGGCCGCACCCCGAGCGAGCGATCAATCGCCGCAATGACAAGCATCGCGAGTATTTCACCAACTACATCAAGACTGAGTTAGGCGACAGACAGGACTTGCTTCACGAGGTATTGCCGGACTACCCGCCATTCGGCAAACGCATGCTGATGGATAACGGCTGGTACCGCACGATGACGCGCGACAACGTCACGCTCGAAAACAACCATATCGCCCGGGTCGACGGCAACACCGTGTGGACCGAGGATGGAAAGCAACACGAATTGGATGTCCTGATTATCGCGACAGGTTTTGATGCCGTGAACTTTCTCTCGTCCGTAGAGGTTTACGGACGAGCAGGCGAATCCATACGCGAACGTTGGGATAACGAAGGGGCCGAGGCATACCTGGGCGTGACAACCCCGGGATTCCCTAATCTGTTTGTGCTGGCTGGACCGAATACCGCGCTGGGCCACGGCGGCAGCGTCGTCGCGTCGCTGGAAATTCAAGTGCGCTACGTACTGGGATTGCTGCGTCAAGCCATGGACCAGGCCGGCGAAGAGCGTTTCGAAATCGAAGTCCGGCAGGACGTGCACGATGCGTTCAACCGCCGTGTCCAGGATGCGCACCGCAAGATGATCTGGACGCATAAAGGCATGTCCAACTGGTATTGCAACGCCAAGGGCAAGGTAGTCGCCCCGACACCGTTTCGCAATGACGACTACTGGCACATGTTGCGCGATACCCGGCTCGATGATTTCGTCGTGAAGGCGCAGCACCCCTGCGACAATCAGGACGAGCCGCAGGCAGTGGAGTAAATCATGAACACGATCAACACAGAGAGCAAGACCGGCCACCTGTTGAGCGGGCTGCGGATTCTGGATTTAGGAACGATGGTCGCGGGCCCGGTTGCATGCACGCTATTTGGCGATTTCGGGGCCGAGGTGATCAAGGTGGAGGTCCCCGAACGCGGCGACACGGTTCGAGACATCGGTCCCTATGTGGATGATGTGTGCCTTTACTGGAGCGTCGAGAATCGCAATAAGAAATCGGTCACGCTCGATCTGCGTACGCAGCAAGGGCGCGAGCTGCTATTGAAGCTGGTCGCGCACGTCGATGCCGTTGTCGAAAACTTTCGCCCCGGTACGCTGGAAAAATGGGGGTTGTCGTACGACGTCATGAAAGCGCATAACGCGAACCTCATCCTCTTGCGCATCTCGGGCTTTGGCCAGACCGGACCCTACCGTGCACGCGCGGGTTACGACCGTATCGCACTGGCGTTCGGCGGCGTCATGGGCATCACCGGCTTTCCCGATCGCCCGCCCGTCAAGATCGGTACATCGATTGCGGACTACCAGACCGCGATACTAGGCGCTTTTGCGTTGCTGATGGCGATTTACCATCGCGACATGCATAACGGCGGCGGACAGGAAATCGACCTGGCTATGTACGAGTCCATCGCCAGATTCACCGATGTGCTGATTCCCGCCTACGACCGCCTAGGCACGGCTCGGCAGCGGCGCGGCAATACCCATTTTGCCTCGGCGCCGGGCGAGCATTTCCTGACGAGTGACGGCCGCTACATCATCTTGACGATCTCCGCTAATGCTGGGTTTGAGCGTCTGTGCGCCGTCATGGGACGGCAGGACTGGGCAACGGATCCGCGCTTCGTATCGCACGAATCACGCTGGGAAAATGTGGACGAGCTCAATCGCGGGGTGGCTGAATGGATACTGAGCAAGCCCACCGACGAGATCTGCCGCATTCTGGACGAAGGCAAACTCGCGTATTCGTTCATTTACAGCGTGGCGGACATGGTGAACGATCCGCACTATCAGGCCAGAGGCACGATCACTACCGTTCATGACCCCAAGATCGGGCCTATCCGCATGACAGGCGTCGTACCCAAATTCTCGAACGCTCCCGAAAAAAACATTACGCCAGCGCCGGAGCTCGGCGACAGCAATGAAGAAGTGTATGCGGGTCTGTTGGGGCTGTCGCGCGACGAGCTGGATCAGTTACGCGCTGATAAGGTGATCTGATGGAACGCCCTACGGAGAAGGGCTTCGAGAAGTGCGTCGTTTTCGGCGGAGGCGGTGTCACCGGCATCGCCTGGGAAATCGGCGTCATGGCGGGCTTGGCGCGTGCCGGCATCATGGTGTCGTCCGATTGTTTGTTGATCGGGACATCAGCCGGATCGGTCGTCAGCACCGAACTTGCCCAAGGCGTGCTCGCCGAGGAATTACTCGCGCGCCAGCACCAACCAGCCGAAGCATCCGGAGAGTTGTTCAGACACTATTCCCAAGAAGCTGCCGACCAGAAAAATCGCGTACTGGTGGATAAAGTCCAGGGCGACCTCACAAAGGCTCGCCAACGGATCGGCGCCTTTGCCATACGCAGTGAGACGCCATCGCTGGACACTCGCCGCGCTGTTATCAGCGCGCGACTGAGCCTCACAACCTGGCCCGCCTCCGCACTGCGTCTGACAGCCGTCGATGCAACGACGGCGGAACTGGTCGTACTGGACGCGCAATCCGGTTTGGCGCTGACCGATGCGGTGATGGCGAGTTGCGCCGTTCCTGGTGTATGGCCCACCGTGCCATTTGATGACAGGCAACTCATGGACGGCGGCATCCGATCCATGACCAATGCTGACCTTGCACTGGGTTGTGAGCACGTGCTGGTACTTGCCCCGCTAGGCTATAGCGACACCAACCCCGTCAGTGGCCATTTGCGCGCAGAAGTCCTGGTGCTGCAACGCGCCGGCGCCCACGTGGAAGTGGTGCTGCCAGACGACTATTCACGCAAGGCGATTGGAGACAATGTCCTCGACCCTGCCGGCCGCCAACCCAGTGCCGAGGCTGGACTGGCGCAAGGCATGCGTCTGGCCGATGCATTGGCCTCTATCTGGAGGGAATAAGCAGTATCAGTGCTCAGCGCCTCACAACGATAACAAGCAGATCACACTAAAGGAGCAGACAATGAGTATGGAGCGCAGACGCTTCATTGCATGTGCGATGGCAAGCACATTGATGATTCCGGGATGGTCGTATGCAGATATGTGGCCAACCAGGAATATCCGTATCGTGGTGCCCTTTCCCCCGGGCGGGTCAACCGATATCCTGGGCCGGCGCACGGCCGATTACCTGCAAAAAGCATTCGGCGTGCCCGTGATCGTCGAAAACTTGCCAGGCGCCACCGGGACAATCGGTACAGCCGCGGTGGCACGTGCTGCACCGGACGGCTACACCCTGTTGATGGGATCGGTCGGGACGATCGTGACCAATCATTTTGTCTACGACAATCTGGCATTCAAGATCGATTCCTTCGACCCCGTCATCAATATTGCCGAGACCCCGAATGTGATGATGATACGGCCCGGCCTGCCGGTGGGTTCGGTCCAGGAACTGATCGCCTACATGAAGGCTAATCCGGGACAATTGAATCATGGCAGTCCTGGCCTGGCGTCGAGCTCTCACGTATCCGCCGAATTATTCAAGCTACGGGCAGGTGTTCAAGCACAACATGTGCCGTATAAGGGCAGCGCCCCCATGCTCGCAGACCTCATGGGCGGCTCGATCGATTTCACGATCGACAATATTTCGTCCTCGCTGGAGCTGATCAAGGCTGGCAAGCTGAAAGCATTGGCGGTCACATCAAGAGACCGCTCTCCTCTGCTGCCGCAACTGCCGACCATGATCGAAGCAGGTTTGCCGGACTACGTCATGGCGCCTTGGTTCTGTGTCGCAGCGCCATCGGGCACCTCTACCGAGGTCATACAGAAACTGAACGCAGTGTTGAACGACATGCTGAAGGACGACACAGTTCGCCAACTACTGCAGTCCTATGGCGCCACGCCCGTCGGCGGCTCACCGTCGCAAATTCGAACCCTGATAACGACAGAAAGCGAAACGATCCGAGCGTTGTCCGCGCAGGTCAATTTCACATCGTCGTAAATCCCCTCCCCGTGGCAACACACAGCGTTGCTCTTTCCACCATAAGGAATCCGACAGTGATCGAACAATACAGCCCCGAACGCATTGCTGACCGCTTCATGATCCAGGATGTCATCTATCGCTGGTGCCGAGCGGTAGACCGCCTGGACCGCCAGGGTATCCTGGACCTCTTCTATCCAGGGGCGATAGACAGCCACGGCCCCTATATCGGTCCCATCGAAGGCCTGGTCGACTGGATCATGGTGCGGCACAAGCCCATCCCCTTTTCCAGCCATTTCATCGGCAACCTGCTCATCGAGTTTGCGACCGAGGACGTTGCACTGGTCGAATCCTATGTTCGGACAATTCAGCAGTATCCGCAGGGCGCCAAATCTCAGTTGTCTCAGTTGACCGGCGGCGCCAGCGGCGATCCCGATGCCGCGGTGGATATGTTCACGTCGTCACGCTATCTGGATCGGATGGAACGGCGAGACGGGCAGTGGAAAATCGCGCATCGCACCCTGATCCAGGATTGGAAACAGCTGGTCGACGTCAAAACACAGGCCCTGCAGCCACATGAAGGCTGGATACTGGGACGGCGCGATGGCGAGGACGCTATGCAGGTGGCCAGACGTGAACTGCGATTAGGTTGAGACAACATGCCGAATAGCAACAATGGCCCGCTTAATGGCATTCGTGTTATCGAGATGGCGGGCTTCGGTCCCGCGCCATTTTGCGCCATGATGCTTGCCGACATGGGCGCCGACGTGGTGCGCATCGAACGCGCCAATGCTCCAGCGCGGGGAATTCCCATTCCGCCCACATTCGAAGTCCTGAATCGCAGCCGCCGGTCGGTGGCATTGGATCTCAAGACAGAGACGGGCGTCGCAACACTGCTGCGCCTGGTGGACAAAGCGGATATGCTGATTGAAGGTTTCCGCCCCGGCGTGATGGAACGGCTGTCCATCGGGCCACAGGACTGCCTAGCCCGCAATCCGGCACTGGTCTATGGCCGCGTCACGGGCTTCGGCCAAACCGGACCGATGGCAAAGGTCGCGGGACATGACCTGAACTACATTGCCTTGACTGGAGCGTTGCACGCCATTGGTCATGCAGATGGCGACCCTGTCGTGCCACTGAACTTGATCGGTGATTTTGGTGGCGGCGGCATGTTGCTATTAGCAGGCATGTTGGCAGCTCATATCGAGTCCCGGCATTCCGGCGAGGGCCAAGTGGTCGACGCCGCCATGGTCGACGGCGCCAATCTGCTGATGGCCAGTACGTATGGTTTACGCGCCTCGGGCGTCTGGCGTGACGCGCGCGGGTCCAATCTGTTAGACGGCGCAGCGCCATGGTATGGCGTTTATCGCACCTGCGATCAACACTATGTGTCTTTCGCTGCCGTCGAGCCTCGTTTCTATGAAGAACTGATTCGGGGCCTGGGTTTGGATCCAGAAACATTGCCGCCCCGCAACGATCACGCCGCGTGGCCTCGGTTGCGTCAGATAATCGCCGACACGGTATCGGCCATGACGTTGACCGAGATCGAACAGCGCTTGGCGGACAGTGATGCCTGTTACGCGCCAGTGCTATCCATGGCCGAGGCCCCGCACCATCCGCAGATGGTGGCGCGTGGCAGCTTTGTTCAGGTGGATGGTGTCGTGCAACCCGCGCCAGCGCCGCGGTTCAGCCGCACGCCTGCCAGCGTACGCAGTGCGCCGCCTGGTCCTGGACAACATACCGAGGAAGTCCTGGATGATTGGCTGCGTGAATAGTCGACACAGCTGCCCGCCAGCCGGCCGCTATGCAGCTACGTTGCCGCGATCGTCGTGCACCAGATAGCGTCACGTCGATCGCAGCAAAAACGCCTGGGATCAGAACTGAGGCAACTCAGTCCGCCGATGCCGGCAGTGACACATTGAGCTCTCCGCCCAGCTTCGCCAGACTGTCCCAAATCGCGGGAGCAAACTCGATCTGATGCTTATTCAGCGCGCGGTTCGCGGCCTCGTATTCGCCCGGATACTGTACCGCATCCACGCCCGGTTGCGGCTTGCACGCATGTAGATAGTCGATAAAAGCACCGACCTCCTGAATGCGCCAATCCGCTTGGAAACCCACACGCGCATCGAGCAGCAGCGCGAACATATTGTTCATCGCTGCGCCTTCGCGCGGACGAGCTGGTTGTATGGTACCGCCGCCTGACAGTACACCAGCCAACAACTCAGCCACCAGACCCATCGCATAGCCCTTGTGCCCGCCAAAGGGCAACAAAGCCCCGGGAGGATCGGTAAACAACGCATTAGGATCCGTCGTCGGATTCCCTTGCGCATCGATCAGCGATCCCTCCGGTGCCTGCTGGCCATTTGCGGCCAACACACGCGCCTTGTTCACTGCAATCGAACTCGTCGCCATGTCCACCAGAAAAGGCGGGCGGCCATCTGGCAGCGGGCCCGCAAAGCACAAGGGGTTCGTCGTCATGCAGGCCTGCGCACCGCCGAACGGCGCGACGGTGGGCTCGCGGTTGATCACGTTGGTGAAAGCCAGCAGGATAAAGCCGTCGTGGGCGGCCATTTCACCGTAAAAGCCCATGCGACCCAGGTGATGGCTATTGCGCAGCGTCACAATGCACTGACCGTGTTCGCGTGTGCGTTCCAAGGCCTGCTGCATGATCACCTTGCCCACATGCTGGCCCAGGCCTTGATTGCCTTCGAAGGCCAGCATGGGCCCATGGTCGTACATGACCGTGGGACGCGCCGAGCCGTTGGCCAGGCCTTTTTCCAATACCTTGCGGTAATTCGGCAGAATGGACAGGCCATGGCTGGTATAGCCGACACGGTCTGACTCCACCAGATGCTCGGCCACATTGGCGGCGATGTCATCCGGTATGCCTTGCGCCACCAACAGCGCGGTGCCATAAGCGATGGCGTCTTCGATACGTATCTTCATCGCAGCACCCCTACATCCAGCCCAGCCAGCGCCAGTACGTTGCAGCCATCACCAACATCAGCCCGAAACCCACGATCGTGATGCCGATACCGACCTTGGCAAATTGCTTGGCGGTAAAGGTTTCCGTACCCAGGCAGACCATATTCTGCGGTGCGTTGATGGGCAGCATGAAGCCGTAGCTCACGACGAAACCCAGCAGCATCGTCATGCCCAGTCGGTTGAAATCGCCCGGCAAGGTTTGCAGCACCGAGATCAAGATCGGCAACATTGCGGACGTCAACGCGGTCGCGCTGGCAAAACCGAGGTGAATCAGAATCAGGAAAACACCCAGGATCGCAAAGATGCCCACGGATCCGACTTTGTCCAGGCCGGTATTGGCCACCACCTGAGAACCCAGCCATTGGCCGGCCTGCGTCGTCAATAGTGCAGTGCCCAGACTGATGCCCACCCCGAACACAATCACCGTACCCCACGGAATACGCGACTGCACGTCCTTCCATGTCATGACGCCGATGCGCGGCAGCATCAACAACACCAAACCAAAATACGTCGTCGACGTCGTATCGAAATGATGCAGTTTCCCTTCAGTCGACCAGCAGAGCAGCAGCAGAACCGATACGATCATCAGCCGTTTTTGCGGGCCCGTCATGGGGCCGAGGTCACGCAGCGATTGCTCGACAGCTTCCTTGCCGCCCTGGACTGCATCGGTCTCGGGTGGCAACAGCTTCAACACGAGGACCACGAGAAACGCCGACATGATGATGGCCCAGGGCGCACCGGCGATCAGCCAGTCGGACCAAGCTACGCGCTGGCCCAGCATCTTGTCCATAAAGCCCACCGTCAGCAGGTTCTGCGCGGCGGCAGTTTGAATACCGACGTTCCAGATACTGGTCGCCTGCGCCACGATGATCATGATGCCGGCGGCGATATGCGAGCGCTTTTCCACGCCGAACGCAGCGATGACACCCATCATGATCGGCACCACGCAAGCACTGCGCGCCGTCGCAGACGGCACCACCAGACTGAGCACGATCGTGACAGCAATCGCGCCCATCATGATGCGACGCGTGCTGGTGCCGACTTTAGACAAGGTGACCAGTGCGATCCGTTTATCCAAGCCGGTAAACGTCATGGCGGCGGCGATGAACAACGCGCCGGCCACCAGGGCGAGTGCAGAATTTGAAAACCCCGTCAACGCCATCGTGATGGCCCGGGACGTACCGTACACGACATTGGGGTCCTGCACCGTCGGAGCGGTACCCAATAAAAACGCCATCAAGGTCGTAATCATGATGGCGCTGGCTTCGTACGACACGGCTTCGGTGATCCATACCACCACCGCAAACACCAGGATGGCTAACATGCGATGGCCCGCAACGGGCAGCGCGTCAGACATCGGCATCAACAAGACAACAAGCATGGCAATGACCCCGGCGATCAAGCCAATGGGGATTTTTGCTTTGCTGGGGGGACTCGCGGGCGGGGCCGCAGGTGAGGCGGGTTTAACGGGAACAGCGACAGGCTCAGACATGCCTTTCTCCGGTAACCAAAATGGGGTATCGAATGCAACCAGAGCCGTTCGCGGATAGCGCCGCGAATAACAACAGGTCGCAGGCAATACAGGAACATTCTATAACAATGTAACGACGAAACGAGAAACAATTCCCAGCTTCGCACAGGATTATTGCGAAATATCAATACCGATCCACGTAATCAGTTCCCGTCGTAATAATCGACCTCGATCACGAACGGCAAGACTCCCCTGCCGCTGTCCGATTCGCTCATTTTTGGCCGAGACAAGCCCATCTATGCGCGAGAAATTCAGGCATTCCTGGCTTACGCTTGTACCGACGCGCAGTACGGACGGAAACCACAGTGCAGCCACATCTGATCAAAAAACCCTACCATCCAGTGGTCCTCGATATATTGCAAAGGCATCGGGCTCGTGCGGTCCTGGATGCGCCATGCGGCCATGGTTGGCTGGGACATGAATTCGCCCGACTTCAGCCGGATTTGCAGATCGACGGTTTGGGATTGTGGGAATACCCGGTCGAGGTGCCTGCCTATGGGATGGTCCGGGAACACGATCTGGACGAGCCCCTGCCCAAGATGCCCTGCGAATATGACGCGGTAGTTTGCTGCGAAGCCATTCATTTGCTCACCAACCCCGGATCTGCCCTGAAAGGTTTTCGCGATGTGCTGCGGCCCGGCGGCAAATTGATTGTCACCACGCCAAACACATGGCACGTCAGATCTCGAGGGCAATTCCTCCTGCGCGGGTTCCATTCCGGGTTCAGCCCTATGTATGGCAAAAAGCGAGGCGACTACATCACACATTTTCCTTTTTCGTTTCCTCAGTTGCATCTAATGCTCTGCACTCTTGGATTTCAGCGAATTGAATTGCATGAGGTGGATGAGCCAAAGCCAAAGCGCCAGGTCGAACGGCTATTGGGCTGGCCTGGGGAAATGTATTGCCGACGCAAGGCTGCCGATGCGGCGGATGAGGACGAGGCGAGGTATTGGAAACAGGTGGGGTGTCTGCAGTCGATGTATGGGCGGTGGCTAGTGGTGAGTGCAGAGCGGTGACTGCCGGGTGACGACGGCGGCAGGTTGGGAACGAGGCTCCATACTCGTCAAATGGCGGACAACCGAATCGATGAGTTCAATTATGTATAATGCGATCCATTCTCATTTGATTTGGGGCTTCCCCATTTTGTCCTCATGCCCGCCCAGAATCTACCTATTACCGATGATTTGGCCGGGCTGTATGTCGAGCACAGCACCTGGCTTCAGGGCTGGCTGCGCAGGCGCGTAGGCGACACGTTCGCGGCAGCCGACCTGGCGCAGGACACTTTTCTGAGCCTGTTGGACCGCAAGACCACGGCTGCCGACATCCGGGAGCCGCGTCCGTTTCTGGCGACGGTCGCCCGCCGGCTCCTCGCACACCGCCACCGCCGGCAGTTGCTCGAAACCGCTTACCTCGAGGCCCTCGCCTGCTTGCCGGAGGAAGTCGCCCCCTCGCCGGAAGCGCGGCTGATGGCCGTCGAGAGCCTGCAGCAGATCGACCGCGTGCTCGATGGCCTACCTCCTAAAGTGCGAGAAGCCTTTCTGTTGGCACACCTGGTCGAACTGAGCTACGCCGAGATCGCCGAGCGCTTGGGGACTTCGACCAGTTCGGTAAAGCAATATCTGACCAGGGCCAATCGCGAATGCATGTTCGCGTTGGCAGTCTGACGTCATGACCTCCCGCCGAGACACACTGACCCTGCCCAGCGGCCGGGTCATCAGCCGGGCTACAGCGGATGCTGCTGCGGACTGGCTTACCCTGCTGATGTCTGGGGAGGCTGGCGATGAGCAGCAACGCCAATGGCATCAATGGCGCCAGGCACATGTTGATCATGAAGCCGCCTGGCAGCACGTCGAATCCGTCACGGGCCGGATGAAATCGTTGGAGCGCGCCCCGGCTTACGCGGCCCTGTCGTCCTACGGCGCGAGCGACCGGCCGTCCTCCACCGCCCGCCGACGGGCCACGCGAATGCTGCTGTGGGGCGGATTAGCCACCGGCGTCGGGCTCCTCGCTTCTCGCACCGGCACCTGGCAGGCCAGTGTGGCCGATTACCGCAGCGGCACCGGAGAGCAACGCGACTTCACACTGGAGGACGGCACCCGGCTGACGCTCAACACGGACAGCGCGGTGAACCTGCGCTTCGATGCGAACCAGCGCCGCATCCTGCTGGTGGCGGGCGAGATCATGATTACCACTCGCCATGGGTCAGGGCCTGCCGATCCTCGGCCGCTGCTGGTCGCGACTGCCGAAGGCAGCATCCGCTCGCTGGGCACCCGGTTCACTGTGCGGCAGCGCACCGGACGGACCGTTGTTGCCGTTCTGGAAAGCGCAGTGGAAATCTCCCCCTGGGCCGATTCCGGCGGTGCGCGTCTGCTACACGCCGGCCAACAGACCCAGTTCAGCCGCAATGCAGTCGAAGCACCGCACTCGATCGACGAGCGCGCAGATGCATGGGCGCGAGGTCAGTTGGTGGCTGACGAGCAGCGGCTGGACGACTTCCTG
>Ga0182743_1002576_pt1 | contig 15652 bp, 15 predicted proteins | sample eDN3rd30CKraftOP_FD_128522 | JGI IMG/M metagenome (GOLD analysis project Ga0182743, IMG submission 128522) | Enriched Organic Plus compost microbial communities from Emeryville, California, USA - eDNA 3rd pass 30_C Kraft OP (version 2) (version 2) ... | reverse complement strand
GGACTTCCAGGACTTCATCACGCGCGTCGCGTGGGGCGACGTGTGGTCACGCCCCGGCCTCGCCCGCCGCGACCGGAGCATCGCGGTCATCACGGCGCTCATCACGGCCGGGAACTTCGAGGAGGTCCCGATGCACTACCGGGCGGCGATCCGCAACGGCCTGACGCGCGAGGAGATCGTCGAGGTCGTGCTCCAGTCGGCCGTCTACGCGGGCGTCCCGCGCGCGAACCACGCGTTCAAGCTCCTCGTCCAGACGCTCGGTGAGGACTCGGAGCGGTGACGGCGCCGGTCCTTCAGGTCATCATCGGGAGCACGCGCCCCGGCCGAGTCGGACTCCCCGTGGGGGAGTGGTTCCTCGCGCTCGCCCGGGCGACCGGACGATTCGAGGTCGAGCGCGTCGACCTCGCCGAGGTGAATCTGCCGCTCCTCGACGAGCCGCGCCCGCCCCGGCTGGGCCAGTACGAGCATGACCACACCCGCCGATGGAGCGAAACCGTCTCGCGCGGCGACGCGTTCGTCTTCGTCGTGCCCGAGTACAACCACGGGATGAACGCGGCGACGAAGAACGCGATCGACTACCTCTCGCGCGAGTGGCGGCGAAAGCCCGTGTCGTTCGTGAGCTACGGCGGGGTGGCCGCCGGGACGCGCTCGGCGCAGCAGTTCAAGCAGGTGGCCGCGTCGCTCGGGATGGTGATCGCGGTCGCGTCCGTCCCGATCCCGAACGTCCGGGAGCGCGTCGTCGACGGCGTCTTCCGCTCGGACGAGGCCCTCGACGCCCTCGCGGAGCGGATGCTCGACGAACTCGCGGAGCTGACCGAGCTCGTCCGAACGCGCGCGCAGTGAGGGATCCGGCCGATCACCCCGCGCGCTAGACTGGGTCTGCGATGCGAACGCGCGTTCGGCATGCGAACGCGTCGCGCGAGAGAAGCGTGAGGCGCTCATGATCGACAAGGTCACCCCCGACATCGCCGCGGCGCTCGCCGACATCCCGGACGGCGCGACCGTCATGATCGGCGGCTTCGGGCGCGCCGGCCAGCCCGTCCAGCTCATCGACGCGCTCATCGACCAGGGCGCCGGCGACCTGACGATCGTCAGCAACAACGCGGGCAACGGCGATGTCGGCCTCGCGCGGCTCATCGAACTCGGCCGCGTCCGCCGGATCCTGTGCTCGTTCCCGCGGCAGTCCGACTCGTGGCACTTCGACGCGAAGTACCGCGCCGGGCAGATCGAGCTCGAGCTCGTCCCGCAAGGCAACCTCGCGGAGCGCATTCGGGCCGCGGGCGCCGGGATCGGCGCGTTCTTCACGCCGACGGGCGTCGGCACCGCGATCGCCGAGGGCAAGGAGCACCGCGTCATCGACGGCCGCGAGTACATCCTCGAGTACCCGATCAGGGCCGACTTCGCGCTCATCCAGGCCTACCGGGGCGATCGCCTCGGCAACCTCGTGTACCGGAAGACCGCGCGGAACTTCGGGCCGATCATGGCCGCCGCCGCGACGACGACGATCGCGCAGGTCGACGAGGTCGTCGAGGTCGGCGCGCTCGACCCCGAGGCGGTCATCACGCCGAGCATCTTCGTCGACCGCGTCGTGCCCGTCGGGGAGCGGCCCTGGCTCGAGGGCGGCGAATTCGTCGGCGGCGTCGACGTGAATGGCGAGCCGCTCGAGCGCGGCGGCGCCGAGGACCACGGAAGGGAGGCCTGAATGGCCACGCGCATCAGCCGAGGCGAGCTCGCGGCGCGCATCGCCGCGGACATCCCCGAGGGGGCGATCGTCAACCTCGGGATCGGTGCGCCGACGCTCGTCGCCGACCGCATTCCGGAGGGCCGCGAGATCCTCCTCCACACCGAGAACGGCCTCCTCGGCATGGGCCCCGCACCGGCCCCCGATCGGGTCGACCCCGACCTCATCAACGCGGGGAAGCAGCCGGTCACGGCGCTCCCGGGCGCGGCGTTCTTCCACCATGCCGACTCGTTCGGGATGATGCGCGGCGGCCACCTCGACGTGTGCGTCATGGGCGCGTTCCAGGTGTCGCAGCGCGGCGACCTCGCGAACTGGTCGACCGGGGAGGAGGGCGCGATCCCCGCGATCGGCGGTGCGATGGACCTCGCGATCGGCGCGAAGGCCGTCTACGTCATGACGGATCTCCTGACCAAGGACGGCCAGTCGAAGCTCGTCGCCGAATGCACCTACCCGCTGACCGGGGTGCGCTGCGTGAGCCGCGTCTACACCGACTACGCGGTCTTCGACGTCACACCGGCGGGCTTCGCGGTCGTCGAGCGCTTCGGCGACACGACGCACGAGGAGCTCGAGTCGATGACCGGTCTCTCCCTCGGAGGTGCAGCATGACCGCTTCATTCGTCTACGACGCCGTTCGGACGCCGTTCGGCAAGCACGGCGGCGCGCTGTCCGGCGTGCGCCCCGACGACCTCGCCGCGATCGTCATGCGCGCGGTCGTCGAGCGGACGGGGCTCGACCCGGCCCGCATCGACGACGTCGTCTTCGGCGACGCGAACCAGGCGGGTGAGGACAATCGCAACGTCGCGCGCTTCGGCGCGCTCCTCGCCGGCTTCCCCTCGAGCGTGCCGGGCGTCACCGTCAACCGCCTCTGCGGCTCGGCCGTCGAGGCGGTCATCCAGGGCTCTCGGGCGATCGAGGCCGGGGACGCCGAGATCGTGCTCGCGGGCGGCGTCGAGTCGATGAGCCGCGCGCCGTACGTCGTCGAGAAGCCGAGCCGCGCATTCCCGAGCGGGAATCAGACGATGTGGAACACGTCGATCGGGTGGCGCATGACGAACCCGGCGCTGCGGAAGGACTGGACGATCTCGAACGGCGAGAGCGCCGAGAAGCTCGCCGGAATGTTCGGCCTGAGCCGCGAGGACCAGGACGGGTTCGCGGTCCGCAGCCACCGGCTCGCCGCCCAGGCGTGGGCCGAGGGCCGCTACGACGGCGAGATCGTGCAGGTGCCGGGCCACGAGCTCGCGCGCGACGAGGGGATCCGCGACGACACCTCGCTCGAGACGCTCGCGAAGCTCAAGCCCGCGTTCGCGAAGGACGGGACCGTCACCGCCGGCAACTCCTCGTCGATCAACGACGGCGCCTCCGCCGTCCTCATCGGCGCGGAGGGCGCGCTCGACGCCGAGCCGCTCGCGCGCATCGCGGGCCGGGGCGTCTTCGGGAACGACCCCGACGTCTTCGGGATCGCGCCCGTCGAGGCGGCGAATCGGGCGCTCGCGCGGGCCGGGAGGACGTGGGCGGATGTCGACTTCGTCGAGCTCAATGAGGCCTTCGCGTCGCAGTCGCTCGCGTGCCTCAAGGGCTGGCCGGAGCTCGATCCGGAGCGTCTCAACGTCCACGGGGGCGCGATCGCGATCGGCCACCCGCTCGGCGCCTCGGGCGGCCGGATCATCGGGCATGCGGCGCACGAGCTCAAGCGCCGGGGCGGCGGCGTCGCGATCGCGACGCTCTGCATCGGCGTCGGTCAGGGCCTCGCGGTCGTCCTCGAGCGCTGACCCACCCCTGTACACCCCCGAAGGGACACTCTCGTGGTCGATGCGGGCCCCCGACTCCGCGAGAGTGTCCCCTCGCGGAGGGGGGAGGGGGAGGGGGAGGGGGTGCAGTCGCTCGCCCGCGGGCTCGCCGTCATCCGCGCGTTCGACACCGCGCGACCGAGGATGACGCAAGCGGAGGTCGCGGAGGCGACGGGGCTCACGCGCGCCGCCGCGCGCCGGTTCCTCCGCACGCTCGAATCCCTCGGGTACGTCCGGAGCGACGGCCGCGAGTACGCCCTCACCCCGCGCGTCCTCGAGCTCGGCTACAGCTACCTCTCCGCCCTCACGCTCCCCGAGCTCGCCCAGCCGCACCTCGAGCGGCTCTCGCGGGAGCTCGACGAATCGGTCTCGGCGGCGGTGCTCGACGACGACGAGATCGTGTACGTCGCGCGCGTGCCGACCCGGCGGATCATGAGCGTCGCGATCACGATCGGCACGCGATTCCCGGCGGATCGCACGTCGATGGGGCATGTGCTCGTCGCCGCCAGGGACGGGAATGAGCGCCCCTGGGCGCTCGCGGACCAGGAGCTCGAGGCGGGCCTGCGCTCGGTCGCGGCGCCGCTGCACGGCCGGGACGGCGTGATCGCGGCGATCAACGTCTCGACCTCGACGGCGCGAGTGTCGCGCGAGGAGCTCCTCGAGCGGCACCTCGCCGCCCTCCTCGAGACGGCCCGGGCGATCGACGGGGATCTCGCGGCCGCAGGCCTGTGAATGCTCGTCTCCGGGCTCACACGTCCGGGAGCGGCTCGGGGAGCGCCTCGTGCTCGGTCGCGGGGGCGCGATGCCGAGGAATGCTCAGCGCGATCGCCGTCGCCGCGGCGGCCGCGACGAGGCCGATCACGAATGTCGCGCGGAAGGCGTCGCTCGTCGGCACGTCGCTCCCCTCGAACTCGAACACCGAGTTCGCGAGGATCGCGCCGATCACGGCGGCGGAGACCGAGTTGCCGAGCGCGCGCATCAACGAGTTGAGGCCGTTCGCGGCGCCCGCCTCCGTCGCGGGCACCGCCCGCATGATGAGCGTCGGCATGGCCGCGAAGGCGGTCCCCGCCGCGCTGCCGAGGAGGACGTTGACGAGCAGCACGACCCACACGTCGGGAGCGACGAGGAGCGAGAGCGCGTAGCCGAGCGCCGCCATGACCCCGCCGGCGGCGAGGAGCGACTTCGGCCCGACGACGGCGATGAGCCGGCCGGCGATCGGCGACATCACGACGACGGCGAGGGAGTGGGGCAGCATGACGAGTCCGGTGGCGTCGAGCGCGAGCCCGAGCCCGACCCCGGACTCGACGGGCAGCTCGAGGAGCTGCGGGTAGATGATGTTGCCGGCGAAGAGCGAGAACGCGAGCGCGACGGAGGTCGTGTTCGTCAGCAGGACGCTCGGGCGGACCGCGACGCGCAGGTCGGCGATGGGGTTGGGCATCCGCAGCTCCCACCACACCCATCCGAGGAGCACCGCGGTCCCGGCGGCGAAGAGCCCGATCGTCGCGGGCGAGGACCACCCCCAGTCGTTGCCCCGCGTGACCGCGAGGAGGATGCACGTGAGCGCGATGCACATTCCGATCGCGCCGACGATGTCGAGCCGCCCGGCGCTGCGCAGCGTGCTCACCGGCACGAAGCCGAGGACGAGCACGAAGCCGAGCCCGGCGAACCCCGCGGAGAGCCAGAACAGGACGTGCCAGTCGAAGTAGTGGGTGACGAAGCCGGCGAGCGGGAGGCCGAGGGCCCCGCCGATCCCGATCGTCGCCGACATCAGGCCGATCGCGGGCCCGAGGCGATCCCGGTGGAGCGAGTCCCGCATGATCGCGATCCCGAGCGGGATCACGCCGAGCGCGAGGCCCTGCAGGCCGCGCCCGATGATGAGCGGGAGGACGGAGGTCGAGAGCGCCGCCACGACCGCGCCCGCGAACTGCAGGGCGATGAGGGCGAGCAGGACGCGCCGCCGCCCGTACATGTCGCCGAGCTTCCCCGCGATGGGGGTGCCGACCGCGCTCGAGAGCAGCGAGGCCGTGACGACCCACGCGGTGTCGTCCCGGCTCGCGTCGAGCAGGACCGGCAGCTCCGACTGGATCGGCAGCACGATCGTCACCATGAACGCGGCGCTGAGGCCGGCGGACAGGAGCGCCGCGACGATCGCGCCCTGGCGGACCGGGCGGGTCAGCCGCGCCCGGGCGCGATCATCGGCGCGGGAACGCACGGGCGGTTCCCGCGCGCTACTTGCGATACGACTCGCGCGCGTACGTGCTGAACGGCACGGGCGCGACCGTCGCCCGCACGTCGACCTGGCGGTGCGGCTCGACGTCGGCGCGCGGGATCCGCAGGCTGTCGCCCCACGTGACGGTGACCTTCGTGCCGGGCTCGGCGTACGCGGCGTCGACGAGGCCGAGCGACGCGAAGCGACGGTCGTGGGCGAGGTAGGTCGAGTGCGTCAGGAAGCCGACGGTCTTGTCGTCGACGGAGATGCGGTCGAAGAGGTACTTGACGTACTTCGCGCTCGCGAACTGGAGGTATTGGGGGCTCTCGCCGCTCTCGGGGCTCACGAGGTCGTGGAAGAGCTGGGCGATGTCGTCCTCGTTCCAGATGAGGGTGACCTTGACTTTCGAGGGCTGGTCGGCGAGCTTCGCGAGCGCCTCGCGTCCGACGAAGTCGTGGTCGCTCGCGATGAAGCGGCCGTACCCCGCGTCGAACGGCGTGATGTAGTAGTCCTCGATGTTCTCGGAGTCGAAGCTCCCGCCGAGGGAGCCGGCCGCGGACGCCGGCAGCCACTCGCGGAACTCCCGCGTCGCCTCGCCCGTGTAGAGCGCGGGGAGCGGGCTCGCGAGCCAGCCGGACTCGATGTTGTTCGTGAAGTAGGCGGTGGAGCCGACGAGCTCGATGCCGTGCGGCGCGCCCGCTTCGAGGAGCGCCTCGCGGACGGCGGGCCCCTCTTCCCACGGGCCGAAGAGCTCGAATCCGGGCTGCCCGGCCATGCCGTGGCGGATCGCGCGGACGTGCTTGCCGGCGATCCGGAACTCGGCGAGGTGGAAGAACTTCGTCTCCGGGACCGGCCCGCCGGAGGCGGTCTCGAGGACGGGGAGCGCCCGCGGGCCCTGGATCTGGTACCGGTAGAAGCGTGGCGGCGTGTCCTGCCGCTGGGCGGTCGTCTCGATCTCGTAGGTGACGTCGTACTTCCTCGTCTCGAGGTTGTACTGCACCCAGTTGATGATGCTGCGCGGTTCGCCGACGAGGTTGAGGCTGTGCTCGGCGAGGTAGACGAGGATGCCGTCGCCGAGGAGCTGCCCGTCGGCGTTCGCCGCGATGAACTGCTTGGCCATGCCGGGGCGGAAGTTGTCGAAGCGGTTGATCGCGAGGTCGGCGAACACCCGCTCGGCGTCGGGCCCGTCGACGAAGAGGTTGGCCATGTGGAACGACTGGTCGAGCAGCGCCACCTTCTCGCGCCACGCCTTCTGCTCGCTGCGCCAGTTGCTGTATTCGGCGGCGAGGCCGGGGTAGGCGGTCGAGTAGCGGGGCAGCGCCCTGAGCGCGTGGACCGGGCTCTCCGATTCGGCGAGGAAGTCCGCAAGGCTCTTGGTCGTCATGGCTGGTTGGTTCCTTTCGTGCTCCGCGACCAGAGGGCTGGACTGCCTCGTCGCAGGCGAGCGTCACGGAGGGTGCGCGCACCAGGCTATGAGGGGTCTCAGGGGTGTGTGAAAGACCAAGCCTCGCGCGATCTATCGAGGATGTCTTATGGGTGCGCGGGGACCCTGCGCCCTTGGCGGGAGAGCGACGGAGCGGCGGCTGTGGCCTCGGCGACGGCCTGGATGACGGCCTGCAGCGCGTGGGGACCCTCGTCGGGGCGGGCGATCAGGTAGATCGGGGTCGCGACGCCCGTGATCGGGACGAACACCACGGTGTCGCGGACCTCGGCGCCGACGAAGCCGGCGGGCACGACCGCGATGCCGAGGCCGTCGGCGACGTTCGAGAAGTCGTGGTCGTAGTCGGAGACGACGTCGGCGAGACGCATCGTGAATCCGGCCTCCGCGCACAAGCGGCTGAGGATCGAGTTCTCGCGGAACGCCCGATTGCTCGGGAGGATCCAGGCCTCGTCCCGCAGCTCGTCGAGGCGGATCGACTCGCGCGTCGCGAGCTCGTGCGTGTCGGGCAGTGCCGCGACGAGGGGTTCGTTGGCGATGAGCATGCGCCGGAGGTGGCCCGTGCCGAGGGGTGCGACGCACAGCGCCGCGTCGATCGAGCCGTCGCCGACGCTCTCGACGAGCTTGACCGTGCTCTCGGCGACGATCGTCAGTTCGATGTCGGGGTTGATCTCTCGAAGGCGCGTCACGATCGAGCGCTTGACGTCCGGTCCGACGGCGGGATAGACGCCGAGCGTCACGGCGCCGGTGCCGGCGCCGCGCAGCCGCGCGGCCGCGTGGAGCGCCCGGTCGTAGGCCTCGACCGCGGCGCGGGCCTCGGCGGCGAAGGCCTTGCCTTCGTTGGTGAGCTCGACCGATCGGGTGTTGCGCTCGAACAGCCGCAGCTGCAGCGAGTCCTCGAGCTTTCGGATGTTGGCGCTCAACGCGGGCTGCGCGAGGTGGAGACGATCGGCCGCGCGACTGAAGTGCAGCTCCTCGGCGACAGCCAAGAACTGCCGCAAGTGCCTGATCTCCACATTCATGTGGTGAGACTCCATCGTCGCCCGCCGGAACCCGATCAGCATACTCGGCGCCTCCGGCCCCGATCGCCGTGAGCGGTGCGCTGTGCCGCTTTCGTTGTAGCCTATAACGTATAAGCTGTGCCGAGGAGAGAGAGTGAGAGGCCATCCGCGATGAGCGACCTGTTGACCCTGCGACACGACGTGCGCGTGACCGATTTCGAGCTCGCCGACTCGGTGCCGGCGGACGAGTTCAAGGCGGCGTTCCGCAACCATCCGCTCGGCGTCGCCGTCGTGACGGCGGATCCGGGCGGCGAGCCCGTCGCGATGACCGTGAGCTCGCTGTCCTCGGTGAGCGCCGAGCCGCCGGTCCTCAGCTTCTCGGCCGCGGCCGGCTCGTCGAGCACTCCGGTGCTCGAACGCGCCGACACGGTCGTCGTGCACATGCTCGGCGCGGACCAGCTCGAGCTCGCGAAGCTCGGGGCGACGAGCGGCGTCGACCGTTTCGGCGACCCTCGCGCCTGGTACCGTCTCCCGACCGGCGAACCCGTCTTCCGCGTCGCGGAAGCGTGGCTCCGCGGCAGCATCCTCCACCGCGTCGGCATCGGCGGCTCGGTCGTGTACCTCGTGCACGTGATCGAGGCGAGCGTCGACGACGCGAGCTCGGCGCCGCTCGTCTACCACAACCGCACGTGGCACCGGCTCGACGAGCGGTCCGCGATCGCGTGAGCGTTCAGCGGTAGGCGGCGATCGCCTCGCCGGCCGCGGGGAGGATGACGCGGAACGTCGCCTCGAGGTGCTCGCGCACGCGCCGGCTCGCGCTCGGCGCGTCGCGAGCGGCGAGCGCGTCGACGATCGCCTCGTGCTCGAGCGAATGGCACGTCGCCGCCAACCCCGCCCTGGCGAGGATCACGCGGTACCGGGTGATGCGATCCCACGTCGAATCCAGGATCTGCGTGAGCGTCCGGTTGCCGGATGCGACGTAGATCGCGCGGTGCAGCGAGCGGCTGCGGTCGTCGGCCTCGATCGGCTGGTCGCTCGGGAGCTCGGCGTCGAGGAGCGCCCGGATCGCGGCGATCTCCCCCTCGTCGGCGTGCTCGGCCGCGAGGCCGGCCGCGAGCGGCTCGAGCCCGAGGCGCACGGTGTGCAGCTCCTCGAACTCCTCGACCGAGACGGGCGCGACCCGCGCGTCGCTGTGGGCCGGGAGGGTCACGAACTGCTCGGCCGCGAGCCGGCGAAGCGCCTCCCGCACCGGCGTCGTCGAGGCGCCGAGCCAATTCGCGAGCGGCTCCTGCTCGATGACGGACCCGGGAGGCAGGTCGCACGAGAGGATCCTGGCGCGGATCTCGGCGTAGGCCGCGTCCGCCTTCGTGAGCCCCCGGTACGCGACGGGCTCCCTCGCGTAGACCGGCGCGGCGCTCGCATGCACGGTATAGAGCATAGGCTCGCGCGGTGTCACCGCTCGCCGGCCCGGGTCTCGCGGCGCGTCACGGCGCCGACTCGGTGATGTCGACCGTGACGGCCTTGACCTGCGTGTACGCCTCGACGCCCTCTCGGCCGTTCTCCTTGCCCCAGCCGGACTGCTTGTACCCGCCGAAGGGCATGTCCTCATCCATGCCGAACGACGTGTTGATGCGGACCTCCCCGGCCTTGAGCCGCTTCGCGATGCGATGCGCGCGCCCGATGTCCCGCGTCCACACGGACGAGGAAAGGCCGTACGGGGTGTCGTTCGCCCGCGCCGCGAGCTCGTCGAGCGTCGTCGAGTCGTCGAAGGTCTGCGCGACGAGCACGGGCCCGAAGATCTCCTCTCGCGCGACGGTGAGCTCGGCGGAGTCGGTGCGGAAGACCGTCGGCTCGACGAAGAACCCCGGCCGTTCGATCGGGCGTCCGCCGACGACGAGCTCGGCGCCCTGCTCGCGACCGCTCTCGATGTAGGCGAGCACCCGCTCGCGCTGGCGCTGGGAGATGACGGGCCCGATCGCGCTGTCCGGCTCGAGGCCGCCGCCGACGCGAATGGCTCGCGCCTCGGCCGCGATCCCGGCGATGACGTCCTCGGCGACGTCCCGGTGGACGAAGAGCCGCGACCCGGCGCCGCAGACCTGCCCGGTGTTCGCGAAGATCCCCATGGCCGCGCTCACGACGGCCCGGTCGAGGTCGGCATCGGGGAAGATCAGCACGGGCGATTTGCCGCCGAGCTCGAGCGTGATGCGCTTGAGGTTCCCGGCGACCGCGGACAGGAGCTGCTTGCCGACGGCGGTCGACCCGGTGAACGTGATCTTGTCGACGAGCGGGTGCTCGGCGAGCGCTTGACCGGCGGTCGGGCCGAGTCCCGTGACGATGTTGACGACCCCGGGCGGGAAGCCCGCCTCGAGCATGAGCTCGCCGAGCCGCGCCGCGCTGAGCGGCGTGAGCTCGGCGGGCTTGAGCACGGTCGTGCACCCCGCGGCGAGGGCGGGGGCGAGCTTCGTCGCGGCCATGAGCAGCGGGCTGTTCCACGGGACGATGAGCCCCGCGACGCCGATCGGCTCGCGGAGCGTGAAGGCGAGCCACTCACCCGGCAGGGACACGTTGCGCGTGTCGCCGCCGAGCTTCGTCGCCCACCCAGCGAAATAGCGGAATGCCTCGGCGGCGCCCTGCAGCTCGACGTCGCGAGCGATGTGGAGCGGCTTGCCCGTGTCGAGCGACTCGAGTGTCGCGAGCTCGTCGGCGTGCGCCTCGATGAGGTCGGCGAGGCGCCACAGGAGCCGGGCGCGGGTCTTCGGGCGCATCGCGGGCCACGGGCCCTCGTCGAACGCGCGTCGCGCGGCCCGCACGGCGCGGTCGACGTCGCTCGCGCTCGCGGCCGAGGCCGTCGCGAGCCGCTCGCCCGTCGAGGGGTCGAGGACCTCGAGGGGCTCGTCGCCGCCGTCGACCCACTCGCCGTCGATGAGGAGCCGGATCGGGCGGTTCAGCAGCGCCGGTGCGTTCAACGGGACCTCCTAGACGTGCGAACCGCGCGAATCGAACCGGCGGCTGATCCAGTCGGCGACGAAGTTGATCGCCAGGAGGGTGACGCACATCGCGATCGCCGGCGCCATCACGATGAACGGCGCGGTGCGCAGGTCCCCGCGGCCCTCGTTCATCATCCCGCCCCAGCTCGCCTGCGGCGCCGGCACGCCGAGGCCGAGGAAGCTCATGGCCCCCTCCGCGACGATCGCGATCGCGATGAGCGTGACGGCGAACGAGATGACCGTGGGCGCGATGTTCGGGAGGATCTCCCGCCGAAGGATCCTGCCCTCCGGCGTGCCGATCGCCTTCGCGGCGGAGACGAAGTCGCGCTGCGCGAAACTCATGGTCGCCGAGCGCGCCACTCGCGCGACCATCGGGATCGATACGACGCCCAGGCCGATGATGAGCGTCCACATGCTCGGTCCGAGGAACGAGGTGATCGCGATGAGCGCGATGAGCGAGGGGAAGGCGAGCAGGATGTCGGTCGCCCAGCTCATGACGCGATCGGCGATGCCGCCGAAGTACCCGGCGACCGCGCCCATCGCGGTGCCGAGCACGACCGCGATCGCGACGGATCCGACGCCGACGGCGAGACTGACCGCGGCGCCCGAGATGAGGCGCGAGAGGATGTCGCGCCCGAGGTTGTCGGTGCCAAGGATGTGGTCGATCGAGACGAAGGGCGCGAGCCGCACGGCGGAGTAGTCGGATGTCGCGGGGTCCGGCAGGGGGAGCACGGGGGCGAGCGCGACGAGCGCGACGAGCAGACCGAGCCACACCATGGAGACGACGACGATCGCCGGCAGCCGTCGCCGGCGGCGCCCGCGCCTCGCGATGCGCATCGCCGATGTCGGCGTGAGGAGCGATTCGGTCATCGTGCCACCCGCACTCTCGGGTCGATCGCGAGGTGGATGAGGTCGGCGAGGAAGTTCGCGACGACGTATGCGACGGCGAACACGAGCACGAGTCCCTGCACCATGAGGTAGTCGCGCGTGCTGATCGCGCTCAGCAGGAGCGAGCCGAGTCCGCGGATCCCGCCGATCACTTCGACGACGACGGTCGCGCCGATGAGGATGCCGAAGTTGAGGCCGACGACGGTGACGAGCGGCGGGAGCGACGGCTTGAGGCCGAAGTTCCAGAGCAGTCTGCGTCGGGAGTAGCCGAGCGACTTGCCGACGAGCATGTAGTCCATCTGCAGCGTCTCGATCATCGAGTTGCGGAGCACCCGGATGTACATCGCGATGAGGAGCGCACTGATGGCGAAGGTCGGGATGATGAGCGAGACGGTGCTCGGCCAGAAGCCGCGACTGAGCGGCACGTAGCCGATCGCCGGGAGCCAGCCGAGGGTGACGGCGAAGACGAGGACGCCGACGATCGCGAGGACGTAGTTCGGGATCGCCTGCAGCGCGAACGTGACCCCCGCGACGACCCGATCAAGCCAGCGGTCGCTCCTCGGAGCCACGTAGAGCGCGACGGGCACCGCGACGAGCAGGCTCACCACCTGGGACATGATGACGAGGTGCAGCGTCACCGGCAGGTGCTCCATGATGGCCGCGCTGATCGGCTGGTTGCTGCGGAACGAGACGCCGAGGTCGCCGCGGAGCGCGTTCGTGATCCAGTTCCAGTACTGCTCCCAGATGGGGAGGTTGAGGCCGAGCCGTTCCCGGACCGCCTCGAGCGTCGCGGGGTCGACGACCCCCGAGGTCGCGGCGATCGAGAGCGCGGGGTCGCCCGGCAGCAGCCGGATGAGCAGGAACGTGAGCACGCTGACGCCGAAGAGCACGACGACGAGGTGCGCGATCCTGAATGCGAAGTCCTTCATCCCTCTCCTGCGTGAGTGTCGCCATCGACGAGCCACAGGCCGGCCACCCTTGAACCGCCGCCCGGTCAGTCTAGATTCGCGTCGCGCGCGACGGTGAGAGCGATATCGGCGCCACTCATACGGCGCGACCTATGACGTGGGTTGCGTTCGTCGGTCTCGTCGTCGCCCCGTTGCGTGACGTCCCAGTGCTCGACGATCCGGCCGTCCTCGAGTCGGAAGATGTCGCACACGAGGCGCAGGGGCGCGTCGGGCGCAAGCCGCGAGCGGCGGTGGATGAGGACGAGATCGCCGTCGGCGATGACGTGCTGGAGGCAGGACGCCGCTTGCGGGTGCTCGCGGAACCGCCGCTTGAAGCCCGCGCGAATGAACTCGACGCCGTCGGGCGCGCCCGGTGCGTGCTGCGCGTAGCGTGCCGCGTCGAAGCATCGGTCGATCGCCTCGTCGACGCGATGCTCCTCGAACAGCATCCGCTGCATTCGCAGGACGAGCTCGCGGTTCGCGGCGCGCCCGGTCTCGTCGTGCTCGCCGTCGCGGGACGCGTCCGCGCCCTCGAATTCGTCTCGTTCGCCTGGCCCCGTGGGCCGGACGCGGCGCTGCAGCGTCCAGCGCTCGGCGACGCGGCCGCGCTCGAAGCGAAGGATGTCGATGACGGCGCTCCCGGGATCTCCCGCGCTCGTTCCGCGCCGGTGGCTGTGGACGCCGACGAGATCGCCGTCGGCGAGCGCGCGCTTGACGATCGAGACGCCGTCCGCCGCGACGAGTTCCCGAGCGACGGCCTTGTTCGCCGCCTCGACCCCGATGCTCATGCCCAATCCCGCCGACGCCTCCGGCCCGGCAACCTCGAGGATGCCGGGCCGGAGGCGTGGTGACGCGCTACTCCTGGAAGACCCACACCGCGCTCAGGTCGAAGACCTCGCTCGACGTGGAGTTCGGGTCGCCGTCGGGGAAGCCGGCCACGTGCGGACCGACGATCCGCCCGATGCCGCTACCGACGACCGGGATCGCCGGAACCCACTCGGTGAGCACCTCGAGCATCTCCGGCACGAGCGCGAGCCGCTCCTCGTCCGTCGTCGTCGCGGCGACCTGGTCGAGCAGGGCCTCGAACTCGGGATTCGTCCCCGACCCGAAGTTCAGGAAGCTCGCGCCGAACGCCTGCCCGAGGATGCTCGTCGTCTCGGCCGGGAAGGCGCGAGGCATGAGCAGGGAGTCGAACGTTCCCGCGACGACGTTGGAGATCTGCGTGGTCGGGTCGACGACTTCGGGCGTGAGCGTGATGCCCACGGCCGCGAGCTGCTGCTGCAGGAGCGCCGCGATGTCCGAGGAGATCTGCTCCTGGTTGACCATCATCGTGAATGCGATGTCGGTCGCCCCGGTGTCGGCCTTGAACTCCTCGATGAGGGCGGTCGCGGCCTCGGGGTCGTAGAGCGGCCAGCCCGTGTCGACGTAGTTCGGGTTCGAGGGGGCGAGCAGGCTCGTGGCCGACGGGTGCAGCCCGTCGAAGATCACGGCGTTGATCGCGTCGCGGTCGATCGCGTGACTGATCGCCTTGCGCACCCGGACGTCGCCGAGGAACTCGTTGGCCACGTTCGGCTGGATCAGGTACTGCTGGTAGGACGGCTGCTCGAGGCCCGTGATGCCTTGCGCCTCCGCCTCGGCGAGCGCGACGAGGTCGGGCACGGTCGCTGCGTCGATGTCGCCGACCGCGACGCCGGCGATGCGCGCCTGGATGTCGAGGACCGGGACCAGAACGGCACGGTCGAGGTATGGCAGTCCGTCCTCGAAGTAGCTCTCGTTGCGCGCGAGCACGATCTCGCCGTCGGGCGTGAAGGACTCGACGACGAACGGGCCCGCACCGACCGGGTTGAGGCCGAAGTCGGCGCCGTGCTCCTCGACGGCCGTCGGCGAGGGGATGAGCGAGAGGCCGCCCGTCGCGAAGAGCAGGTCGAACTGCCGGTTGGGGGCCGCGAGCGTGAACTCGACCGTGTAGTCGTCGATCGCCTCCATCGACGCGATCGAGCGCGCGTCGCCCGCGGACAGGGACGTCGAGTCCTCGGCGGCCACGCGGTTCACGTGCGCGATGACCGCGTCGGCGTCGAGCGGCGTGCCGTCCGAGAACGTGACGCCCTCGCGCAGCTCGAGCGTCCAGACGGTGTTGTCCTCCGTCGTCGCGCCGAGCGCGATGCCCTCCCCGACGGTGCCGTCCGGCTGGACCTCGAGGAGGTGGCCGAACACGGCGATCAGGACGAACTCGATCGATCCGCCGATCGCGCCGGCGGGGTCGAGGTGCGGCACGGCGAAGCTCAATCCGAGGTTGAGCTCACCGCCCTGCGTCGGCTCGGTGAGCTCGAGCGCTTCGCCGCCGAACTGGCCGATGTAGATGCCGTCGCCTTCCGGCGCGGCGGTCGGCGACGTGTTGCCGGAGCCGGTGCACGCCGTGAGGGCAAGCGCGGCCGCGGCGACGGCCGCGATCGCTGCCTTGCGGGGGAACTGGAACACGCTGCTGCCTCCTTGCAGTCCATCGACCCGGGGAGCGGGCCCGACATCGGTGTCGGTGCGGGGTTGCGGACGCTCCGGTGCGCCAGGTGCTCGGCGCGAACCGCCCGGGTCGGCGCCAGTCTAGGTGGGGGGCAAGCGGGGAAATATACCGATGTGCCGGCCACTTATGACGACGC
>Ga0182743_1002575_pt1 | contig 15654 bp, 11 predicted proteins | sample eDN3rd30CKraftOP_FD_128522 | JGI IMG/M metagenome (GOLD analysis project Ga0182743, IMG submission 128522) | Enriched Organic Plus compost microbial communities from Emeryville, California, USA - eDNA 3rd pass 30_C Kraft OP (version 2) (version 2) ... | reverse complement strand
GTCAGCGCCGATTCGAAGTTCCACCCGGAAGTTCGCCGGGCCGCGAGCTGGGTCGAGCAGCAGTTTGCCTCGCTCGGACTTAAGACCGAGCTGATCGAGACCGTCGGCCAACCGCTCGTCTATGCCGAGTCCCCGCCGGTCCCCGGCAAGCCGACCGTGCTGGTCTACGGCCACTACGACGTGCAGCCGCCGGACCCGCTCAACGAATGGATCAGCCCGCCGTTTGAGCCGGCCAGGCGCAACGGCAACATCTACGCCCGCGGCGCGACCGACGACAAGGGGCAGATGCTCACCCACGTGAAGAGCGTCGAAGCCTGGCTCAGAACGGTCGGCAAGTTGCCGCTGCAAGTGAAGTTCCTCATCGAAGGCGAAGAGGAAGTTGGCAGCAAGGGACTCAACGAGTTTCTCAAGACGCCGGCAGCCGATCGCCTGGCGTGCGATGTGATCGTCATTAGCGACACGTCGCAATTCGCGCCGGGCCAACCGGCCATTACCTACGGCCTGCGCGGCATCGCCTACTACGAATTGCGACTGACCGGGCCGAAGCAAGACCTGCACAGCGGCACGTTCGGCGGCGGCGTGACCAATCCGGTCAACACGCTCTGCCGTATGCTGGCCGCGCTGGTCGACGATCAAGGACGCATCCGCATTCCGGGCTTCTACGACGACGTCGTTCCGCTCACCGAGCGCGAGCGCCAGGCGTTCGCCGCCCTGCCGTTCGACGAGCAGGCGTTCATGAAGCAATTGGGCGTGGACGGCCTCACCGGCGAGGCCGGCTTCACGACGCTCGAACGCCGTTGGGCCCGGCCGACGTACGACATCAACGGCATCTGGGGTGGCTATCAAGGCGAAGGGGGCAAAACGGTCCTGCCGGCCAAGGCGGGGGCGAAGTTCAGCTTCCGATTGGTCCCCAAACAAGACCCGCACAAGATCACGCAGGCTCTGGAAGCCTATCTCCGCTCGCTCGTGCCGCCGGGCATTCAGATGGAGCTTGTCGACATGCACGGCGCGGACGCCGTCGCCGCTTCGCTCGACAGCCCCTACGTGGCAGCCGCCTCGCGAGCGATCGAAAAGGGCTTTGGCAAGGCGCCGGTGTTTATCCGCGAAGGGGGCTCGATTCCGATCGTCACCGCCTTTGCGAACCGCCTGAACGCCCAGCCGCTGCTGCTCGGCTGGGGGCTCGACGACGACAACACGCATAGCCCGAACGAGAAGTTCAACCTCGCCGACTACCACCGCGGCATCCGAGCCAGCGCGTGCTTGTGGCAGGAGCTTGCTGAAGAAAGCAAAGAGCAAAGAGGCAAGAGGGAAGGGGAGGCAAAGTGATGTTAAGCTCGTAACTGGCGCCGAAGAATTTCTCTCTTTGCTCTTACCTCCTTCCTCTTACCTCTGATCCCCGCCCCATGCTCGACCGCAAATACATCATCGAAAACGCTGCTCAGGTCAAAAAGAATTGCCAGGATCGCGGCGTGTCGTGCGACATCGACCTGCTCGTCACGCTCGAAGGAAAGCGGCGCGAGCTGTTGCAGCGGACCGAAGAGCTCAATCGCCAGGCCAACGAAGTCGCCAAGACCATCGGCAAGGCGAAGGATGCGGCCGAGCGCGAGGCCAAGAAGGAAGAAGGCCGCAAGCTCCGCGAGCTGAAGGACGCCGCGCAGGCGGAGCACGACCAGCTCGACGCGCAGATCCACGCCATCCAACTGACGATTCCCAACCTCACCCATCCGGCGGCGCCGGTCGGGGTGGGGGACGACGCGGTCGTCGAGATTCGCCGTGGGGCGACGCCGATTCCAAAGTTCGATTTCAGGCCGCTCGACCACGTCGAACTGGGCGAAAAGCTCGACCTGTTCGATTTCGAAGGGGGCGCCCGTACGACCGGCCACGGCTTCTACTTTCTGAAGAACGACGCCGTGCTGCTCGACTTGGCCCTGCAACGCTACGCGCTCGAGGTGCTGCTGAAGGAAGGCTTCACGCCGACGACCACGCCCGACCTGGCGCGCAACGACATCCTGGTGGGCATCGGCTTCAACCCGCGCGGGCCGGAAACGCAGATCTACAGCATCGAGAATACCGATCTGAGCCTCGTCGGCACCGCCGAGATCACGCTCGGCGGCATGTACGCCGGCCAAACGCTCGAGGACTCCGATCTGCCGCTGAAGCTTTGCGGCATCAGTCACTGCTTCCGCACCGAAGCGGGGGCGGCGGGGAAGGCGACGCGCGGCATTTACCGCGTGCATCAGTTCACCAAGGTCGAGATGTTCGCCTACACCTTGCCGGAAGAGAGCGACGCGATGCTCGACCAGTTGCTCGCGATCGAATGCAAATTGTTCGACGGTCTCGAAGTCCCCTACCGCGTGATCGACACGCCTACCGGCGACCTGGGCGGCCCGGCGTATCGCAAATTTGACCTCGAAGCCTGGATGCCCGGCCGCGGCAACGGCGGCGAGTGGGGCGAAGTCACCAGCACCAGCAACTGCACCGACTACCAAGCCCGCCGCCTGAATATCCGCTTCCGCAAGAAGGGGGAAAAGGGAACGCAGTTCGCCCACACGCTCAACGGCACGGCGGTGGCCATCAGCCGAGCGCTGATCGCCGTTTTGGAAAATCATCAGCAAGCCGACGGCAGCATTCGCGTCCCCGAAGTGCTGCAGGCTTGGGTGGGCAAGAAAGTGATCGAACCGAAGGCGTCCTCCAAGTAGGAGCATCTCTTGAATACTCGCCGCAAGTTTCTCGCCGCCGCAGCAGCAGCCACCACAACCGTTCTGGGAAGTCGCCCATTGACGGCCCAGGAGGCGAAAACCGCAGAGCGGTGCCCGGCGCCCGGCAATCACATCGCCGTCAGCACCTATTCGTTCTGGCAGTTCCGCCACAACGACCTGCGCGACGTCGGCAAGTGCATCGACCTGGCCGCCGAATGGGGCTTTGACGGCGTGGAGATCCTCCATCGGCAGATGGAGAACGAATCGCCCGGCTACCTGCAGAAGCTCAAGCAGCGGGCGTTCATCAACGGCCTCTCGCTGTCCGGCTTCAGCACGCACCAGGGCTTTTTGTCGCCCGACAAGGCGGTGCGGCAGAAGAACATCGATCATACGATCCACTGCATCGAACTGGCTTACGCGCTCGGCATCCCGACGATGCGGGTGAACACCGGCACTTGGGGGACCAGCAAGGATTTCGATGACTTGATGGCCAAGCGAGGCATCGAGCAGCCGAAGGAAGGCTACACCGACGAGGATGGCTTCGGCTGGGTGACCGAGAGCCTGGAAAAGTGCCTGCCCGCCGCGGAAAAATGCGGCGTGACGCTCGGGCTCGAAAACCACTGGGGCCTCGGCCGCACGCCGGAGGGCGTATTGCGGATCGTTAACGCCATCAATTCGCCTTGGCTGCAGGTCACCGCCGACACGGGGAATTTTCTCGAAGACCCGTACGACAAGCTCGCCCAGCTCGCGCCCAAAACGGTGCTCGTGCAGGCCAAGACCTACTACGGCGACGGCCTGTGGTACACGCTCGACCTCGATTATCCGCGAATTGCCGAAATTTTCCGCAAGGAGAACTATCGCGGCTGGGTGTCGCTCGAGTTTGAAGGGAAGGAAGACCCGCGCGTGGCGATTCCGAAGAGCCTGGCCCTGCTGCGAAAGGCTTGGAGTTGAATCCCGGCGAATGCCGCTACGGCGCTGCCCTTAGCCGACTGCGATGAAGATTAGCATCCATACGAGGCCGAGGAGTCGGAGCGAACCGAGGGCGATTCCAACGATCGCCCGCGCGTGCCCGCGGGTTCCCGGCATGCGGCTGAGTTCGAAGGGGGCCATGACGCCGCAAAAGATGGCAAACGGCGAGAGCCAGCAAACAACGGGACTCAGCAGCCCCAGGTAGCCCGCCGCGATGGCCCAGATCGACGTGTTAAACGGCGCCAGCGTGCCCAGGGCCGGATCGGAGCCGCGGGGCGGGGGTGACGTCGTCCCGGGAGCGTAGGGGGGCTGATATGTCGGCCGATCTGCGAATGGGTTTCCCTGCGGCGGCTGCGACATATGGTAAGCTCCCAGATTGGCTTTTTCGATTTACCGACCCGCCTTTGTCGGTCGCGGTCCCAGATTAGCGGTTTGAACCTGCATGTCCAGCGATTCGTCCGATAGCCCGATTTCTCCCCAAGATCCCGACACGCTGGCCACAGCCCTGGCGCGGTACGGCATCGATCTGCCCGCGGAAACGCAGGCCAAGGTCGAGCAATACGCCCGCTTGCTTTGGGACTGGAACGAGAAGATCAATCTCACGCGGCACACGACGTTCGACAAATTTGTCGGCCGCGACCTGCGCGACACGGTCGAAGTGGCCAAATTGCTGCACGCGAAGGAAGAAGTCCTCGACGTCGGCTCGGGGGGCGGTGTGCCGGGGCTGCTGCTGGCCGCGCTGCGTCCCGACCTGACGATCACGCTGAGCGATTCGGTCGGCAAGAAGACCAAAGTGCTCGAGGAGATGGTCGCCGCGCTCGGCCTGGAGAACGTGACGGTCTACAACGTCCGGAGCGAAGAGCTGCTGGAGGATTTCAAATACGACGCGCTCACCATCCGCGCCGTCGGCAGCCTGGTGACGATGCTCCGCTGGTTCAAGTCGCACTGGCGGCACATCGGCCGGCTGATCGTGCTCAAGGGGCCGAAGTGGAAAGAAGAGGAAGCCGAGGCGAAACGCGTCGGTTTGTTTCGCGACCTGCATTTGAAGGTGGTCGCCGAGTATCCGATGCCGGGGACCGATTCGAACAGCGTGATCTTGAAGATCTGGCATCACCGCCGGCATGAGAAGTAAGCGGCGCGCGCGTTCTCGTTCCCACGCTCTGCGTGGGAACGCTTGTTGAGCGGACCAAGAGCGACTGCTACTTCTTCAGCGCGACTTCATTCTCACAGCTCTCGCCGCGCTCAAAGCAGGTCAAATTGTCGACCGTCACCTTGGCGATCTGCTCCATTGCCGTGCGGGTGAAGAACGCCTGATGGGCGGTCACCAGCACGTTGGGAAACGTGAGCAGCCGCGTGAACTGGTCGTCCTGAATGATCGTGTCGGAGAGATCCTGGAAGAACAGATCGGCTTCCTCTTCGTAGACGTCGAGGCCGAGGTAGCCGATCTTGGTCGACTTAAGGCCGGCGATTACCGCTTGCGTGTCGACCAACGCGCCACGGCTGGTGTTGATCAGCATGACGCCGTGCTTCATCTTCTCGACTGCGGCGTGGTCGATGAGGTGATGGGTATCCGGCGTGAGGGGGCAGTGAAGGGTGATGATGTCCGACTTGCGCAAGAGCTCGTCCAGCGAAACGTAGCGGCCTAGATCGCGGCAGGCTTGGTTTTCGCGCACGTCGTAGAACAACGCCTCGCAGCCGAAGCCGACTAAGATCTTGGCCACCACGGCGCCGATCTGCCCGGTGCCGATGATGCCGACCGTCTTGCCGTGCATGTCGAAGCCGAGCAACTGTTCCAGCGAAAAGTTTCCTTCACGCACGCGGTTGAACGCTTTGTGGAACTTGCGATTGAGCGTCAGCATCATGCCGACCGTGTGCTCGGCGACCGCAAAGGGGGAGTAGGCTGGGACGCGGCCGACGCGAAACCCAAGTCGCTCCGCCGCCTCCAGGTCGACGTGGTTGTATCCCGCGCTCCGCAGGGCAAGATACTTCGTGCCCCCTGCGGCCAGCCGCTCGAGGACGGGGGCGCTTAACTGATCGTTGACGAACGCACAAACCGCTTCGGCCCCTTGCGCCAGAATGGCTGTCTCGGGGACGAGACGCGGCTCGAGAAAAATCAGCTCGTGGCCAGCTTGCTTGGCTAGCGGAGCAAGAAAGTGCCGGTCGTACGATTTGGTGCTGAATACGGCCGTGCGCATAGATTGCCTGCAGGTGGGACAAGGGAACGAGACGGAAAGCGATTCGGCCTGTTATTTTGCCGGCCAACGAGGATTGCGGGAAGGAGCGATGTCCGGAGAAGCGAAATATCGTCGCGCAGCGGAATTCGTGAGAATTCATTTGCCTTGGAGTTGATACTTCACTTGCGAGAGGTTTGAATTCTTACGGAACTCAGCGAGCGGGATGCGCGCATCGGGCGGGCGATAGCTTGCCCGGCTTCTGCCAACCGAATAGGCTGAGTTTGGCTTTGAGATTGCACCCGATTGACCATTTTCGAATAGCGCTACCAACGCTTCCTTCAAAGGATCGCCGAATGCGACTTCAGAATTTGATCGCGGCCGTATTGGCCGGAGTTTTTGCCGTAGGGGAGCTCCAGGGACAGGAGAAGTCGCCGCCGCGCGACAGCGCCAAGGAATTGGCGGCCGCGCTGAAGGTGGCGCGCAATCCGTTCGAAGTGCCGGAAACGGAGGACGTGGACGAACTGCTCGCTTTCACCCAAAAAGTGCTGACCTACGAGCCGACCAGCCGGGAAGAGCTCGACGCCTACAACAAGAAGGCTCCGGCCGCGCTGCGCGAAGCGTGCGACAAGATTTTGGAGTTGGAAGAAGACACCACGTCGAAGCCCTACCGCACGGCGCAGGCGATTCTGCTGCAGTTGCAGATTCGCGATCTCGGCAACAGAGACGCCGTCGTAAACAAGCGCAAGCTGCTGGCCGAAGCCCAGAAGTTCGTGCAAGGCTCGGATCTCGGCGTGATGGAGCTGCAAGTGGCGCAAGGGCTGGGGACCGGGCTCGAGTATTCGGGCGAAAAGGAACTCGCGGCGGAAGCCTACACCTCGCTCGGCGAGCTGCTGGCCAAGAGCAAGTCGCCACCGATTGCCCAGATGGGCGAGCGGCTGGTCGGCGCGGGACGGCGTATGAGTCTGGTCGGCCAGCCGCTGAAGCTGAGCGGCACGACGTATGACGGCAAGAAGTTCGACATCAAGGATCTGCAAGGGAAGGTTGTGCTCGTCGACTTCTGGGCGACCTGGTGCGGCCCTTGCCGAGCCGAGCATCCGAACATCGAGAAGAACTACGCGAAATATCGCGACAAGGGCTTCGAGGTGGTCGGCATCAGCCTCGATCGAGATCGCGATGCGCTCGACGAGTATCTGAAAGAGCACGATGTGCCGTGGATCGTGCTGCACGACGAAGGGGGAAAGAATGAAGCTTCCGACTACTACGGCATTTTCGGCATCCCAGCCATGATGCTGGTGGGCAAGGACGGCAAGGTGGTTTCGCTCAACGCCCGCGGCGCTCGCCTTGGCACGGAGCTGGAACGCTTGCTGGGGGATGAGAAGCCGAAGGAAGAGAAGGCCAAGGAAGAGTAGAGACCTTCCCCTCGTCACCATGATTCGCGTGGCGTCTTGATTTTGCCCGGAGGCGGTTCGCCTCCGGCTTGCTTTTCCGACGGACCAACCGACGACCGACTATAGGCGCGAATGCAAACGTTCTGGCATTGGTACGACGTTGTTCTGTTTTGGATCGGCGTCGGCAATGTCGCGTTGGTGGCTTGGGTCTTCTCGGTCTTTGCTCGCGGAGGGCGGCGGATTCGTCAGTTGGCCGAGCAGCCCGTTTTTGACGGACCGCTGCCGAAGGTTTCGGTCGTTGTTCCTGCTCGCAACGAGGAGCGGAACATCGAGGAGGCGCTGAAGTCGCTCCTGGCGGTCGATTACGACAACATGGAACTGCTGGTGGTGAACGATCGCTCGACCGATCGCACCGGCGAGATTCTCGATCGGCTGGCGGCGACATATCCTCGGCTGCGGGTGGTTCACCTGACGGAGTTGCCGCCTGGGTGGCTGGGGAAGAATCATGCGCTGCAGCTAGGCGCGGAGCGGGCCACCGGCGAGTGGCTCTTGTTCACCGACGCCGATATTGTCTTCGAGCCGACGGCGCTGCGGCGAGCGATCGGCTTTGCCCTGGAGCGGCAGCTCGATCATATGGCCGTTGCGCCGGCGACGCACATGCCCGGCTGGCTGTTGCAGGCGATCGTGACGACGTTTTGCTATCTGTTTTCGCTCTTTGCGAGGCCGTGGGACGCCAGCAATCCTCGCAGCAAGTCGCACATCGGCATTGGCGCCTTCAATCTGGTCCGTACCGACGTATTTCGCCGCGTCGGCGGCATGCAGCCGGTAGCGATGCGGCCCGACGACGATTTGAAACTCGGCAAGCTGATCAAGCAGAGCGGTTATCGGCAGCAATTCGTCAACGGTCGCGATATGATCTCGGTCGAATGGTATCCGTCGATCTGGGATCTGGTCGTAGGGCTGGAGAAGAACTCGTTCGCGGTGCTGGAATACAGCGTGCCGACGGTGCTGCTGGCGACCGGGGCGCTACTCTTGACGCACGTATGGCCGTTTGTGGCGCTGCTGGTCACTTGGGGAGCGACGTGGCGGCTGAATTTGATCGTGGCGCTCGGCTTGTGGTTCGCGGCAGCCTGGTCGGCTCGCGAGATTCGCATTCCCATGAACCGCGGCCTTGGCTTTCCGCTGGGCGTCTTCCTGATCTGCTTCATCAACTGGAGGTCGATGTGGCTCACGCTTCGCCAACAAGGCATCCGCTGGCGCGACACGCACTATGGACTAGCGGAACTGCGGGCGAATCGAATTTGAGATCAGCCAGAAGCGGAAAGTCGGCTTGCAGAAGCCGCGGACGGTAAACGGGCCCGCGTGGGATGCGTTTCACTTTTGCGATCTGAAATCTACGGTCTTACTTCGCGCGGGCGTCCCAGAGGTCGAGTTGGGCGCGGGCTTCGGCTTCGGTGAGGAGGACGCGGGGGAGGGCGGCGGCGAGGTCGTCGTCTTGCCGCTCGTGCGCGGGGCGCAGCGCCAGGTCGACTTCTTCCTCAAGCGCGACGAGCCAGGCCGGCACGTCGAGCCCAACGCCGGTCGGTTCGCGGGTAAGCGCTTCGGTCTCGTGGCGGAGGACGTCAAACCGCGGCGTCGGTCCGCCTTGGCGAGCTTCCTCGATGGCTGGCGCCACGAGGGCCCGAATGCGGTCGATGGCCAGCGGTCGCACGAACCGCTCGGCGAGGCGATCGGCGACGGTCGGCATCCGCATGGCGTACTTGCGCTGCAGATCGGCGAGGCGCTGCAAGTATTGATCGGCTTCGTCGTGGATGCGGTCGGTGAGGGCCCGCCGCCAAACGCGCGCCGGCCCTTCCTTGCCGTGGCGAACGAGAATTTCGTGCGCGAGAACAACCGGCTTCAGATTCCAGCAGACGCGGTCGTACTTTGTGCGCAAGCGGAGGAAATCGAGCAGCGTGTAGAGCAGTTCGCCGCGATCGGACTGCGTGGTCGTGCTGTTGTAGTCGCGGTATTCGCCGTAATTCTCGACGATCGCTTCGAGCACGAGCGTGAGCAGTTCGGCGACTTCTTCAAGCTGCGTGCCGTGGGCCAGGTCGTCGATCAGCCGGGTCGGCACGTCGTCGTGCGGATCTTCCTGCATCGTGGCGATCCAGCGGCCGACGCCTTGGTGCAGGATCGCGCGAATGTTCCCCAGGTTGAGGAACCGCTGCGTAAAGAGCTCGTCGCCGTAGCGTTCGATAAAGTCGACGACCTTCTTCCACTGCTGCTTGTCGAGCACGCGCTCCAGCACCGACAGCCGCAGCGTGCGGCTATGGGCGAGCCAGCTCGTGAGCATGGCTTCGGTCAGTTGTTCGAGGCAGGCGACCAGCGGGCCGGCGATTGAGTTCTCGTCGGGGGAAGGCGGCCAGGTTTCGGACGAGGCGACGAGGCTTTCGACGATCGCCTTGTAGCCGATCTTGAACATCTCGTCGAACTCGGTCACCGCTCCAGAGCCGACCGGATGGTCTTTTTCCATCTGCCGGCCGACTTCGAGCAGCTCGCACGTCTCGACCCACAGGCCCAACCGCGGCAGCCACGCGAGCAGGTCTTGAATGGCGTGCTGGCGGACTCGCACAGCGACAATTTCGCGCGGCTCACCCCCTTTGGAAAGGGGCACATAGAGCAGCGGCAAACGCTGCAAATGTTTGAGCATCGGCTTGATTGCCTGCCGCACGGCGGCCACATCGCGGCGCAGTAGCGGCGCGAGTACGGCGACGATGCTGTGCAGCTCCATCCCTTCTTCGGGCCCGGGGGCAAAGCGAGCGTCGATGCTGGCAACCGAGGCGAGCAGGGCTCGCGAAGCGTCCGCCGTTTCGACGCAGGTGCTGACGATCCGCTCGAGCAGCGATTCCTTGGTCATACGCCGCCGGTCGTATTCGACCATCGAATCGTGATCGCCAGCCGGCGTGGGAATGCGATAGGCGCGAACCACCGCCAGCAGCTCGGCCAGATCGCGGCGATTGGTTTCCGCTTGTTCGATCCATCGCTGCATCGCAGCCAGGCGGTCTTTGTGCGACGGGCAGGAGGCGTCGATCTGCCCGGCTGCGGCGAGCGATGGGCTGAGCGCGGCGAGACGCCACAGGCGAGCCACGGTGGTCAAGAACGCAAGCCGATCGGCGACGCGTTTCGACTCCTGCAACAGCTCGTCGTGCGTGGTGTCTTCGGTTTCGAAGATCGATCCCTGCACGCCGTCGTCGGTGCTGTCGCGATAGACAACTTCTTCGTACGCCGATCCGTACAGGTCGGCGTCGTCGTCCTCGTCGTCCAGATCCGGCTCTTCGAGACGCGTCGGCTTCGACGAAGTCTTGGCGCCGTTGCCGATCGCGAAGCTGGGAACGGTCCAGAAGGCTTCCGCGTTGGCTTCGAGATAGTCGAGGAATTTGCGCGCCCGGTCCCAAGCCTTGGCGGCTTCTTCCGGCGTGGGGGGAGTATCGGACATCACGCCAGTCGCTTCGGCGATCCAGCGCTGCGCCAGTTCGTGGAACGAGCTGTCGGCCCGCTCCAGGCCGATCCTTTCGGCCTGGCCGAGCCAGTGCATGAGCAGCGACATCGAAGCGACCAGATCGCCCCGGTCGAGCAGAGCGTCGATTACCAGAGCGTACGCCTTCGGCGAGTCGAACATCTCGGCGTACGGCGCCCAGAAGGCGATGTCGCCCGTCGCCGCGCCTCCTTTGTGCCAGACAGCCATCGCCTGCGCGACGTGTTCGGCTGCGCGAAATACGTTGAGAGCGTCGACCGCCTCGACCGTCGACACTTCATGCACGGCGAACTGATGCCACCAGTTGGCGGTCTCTTCAAACGACTTGCGCACTCGCTCGCCGACGTCGGGGCGATTCGTCGCCGCCGATTCGCCCCATACGCGCGAATAGAACGCCCACAGCCGATCCATCAGCGCCACCAGCTCGTCGGCCCGATGATCGCGGACGCTGTTCTCCATTGCCGGGAACAGGCTGAAATGGGCGTCGAAACCCAAGATGTTCCAGGGATCGATGATTGCGCCGCACTCGATGCCGCGATGCAGTTGATCGACGATCTGCGGCAGCGTTTCGGCTGCCTCTTCCAGTCGGCCGTTGTCGCAGGCCAAATTGCCGGCTGCGAGCAGGCAGTCGATCTGGCAAAGAATCCGGGCCGAAGCGCACGGCACCACGTTGGCTTCTTCCTGCGCGGCCGCTGTGTGCCCCATGCGGGCAAAAATGCGCGCGAGGTGTACATGTTCAAGCTGCGAAGCGCGACGCCGCGCGAGCTGCGCGTTCAAGTGCTGCCGAGCGCCGCCGAACGGTTGACGTTTTTCGGCCGCCTCGGCTTTCAATCGCACGGCGTGCGCGCCGGTGGTCTTCAGAAACAGTCGTTCGTAGAACTCGTCGCGGTAGCGCGCGATGACCGGCAGGAGCTTGGCCAACGTCACGCTCGAATCGTACGTCTGCGGGCCGTCGCCACTGATGCCGGAAGCCATCAGCACGGTGCCGGCAAGAACCGAAGCCGCTTCGAACAGCAATTCTTCGCGCGGAATATCCGAGGGCTCCTGCAGCCGCTGCATGAGCGAATCGAGCGTCACTTGCTGCACGACGAAGCGGCGATAGCGCCCCTGGTTGTCGATGTGCGAGGGGTCCCATTGGCCGAAGTGATAGTTCGGCCGCTTGTTCGCGGGATGATCGAAGTCGTACGCCCGCGGATCGACGGCCAATTCGTCGAGCAAATCGGGATCGAAGCAGGCTCGAGCGAGCAGATCACGATCGGTGTCTGCGAGCAGTTCGAGCGCTTTTTCGAGCACTTCCTGCTCGGGGCCGTAGGAGACTCCGGCGCCGCGGATGTAGAGCGGAATCGGCCGCACGAATTCGTGCTTGTACGGCTCGATCTTTTGCGATTCGAGCGCCGCCACGGGGCGATGGCCGATGAAGTCGTTCAGGTGGTTGATCGCGCCGGCGACGATTCGGTCGGTTTCATTCCACGGCGGTCCCTGCCGTAGGACGGCTTCGCAGACGCGGCCGATGAAGAAGGGACGCATCAGCGATTGCTCGGTCTGATGAAAGAGCAAATCGCGGTGGAACTGCCGATAGCCGGGCAGTGTGTGGCGGAAGACCAGATCGATCACGGCGGAAGCCTGCTCGGCGTCGCGAAACGCCGGGGCCGAATCGCGCAGAACCGTCAGCCGGGCGCGGAGCAGCCGTTCGAGGGCTCGCCAGGTGCTGCGTTCGGGTTCGCTGCGGGCGACCAATTCGAACGCGTGGTTCAGATTGGCGAGAAACTGCGTGTCCGTCGCGCCGGAGGAAAAATTGAGATAGCCGAGGATTTGATCGAGGACGGGATCGCTCCCGATGCCCTGTTCTCGATCGCCCATGGAACCAAACTCCGACCGCATACGCGTTCGAGCCCACCCCGAACGCACTATCCCTTCTTATGGCCCACTGATCGCCGGGCGAGTCTCCCAGCCCACATGGCTGAGCGCCCTTGGCCAGCCGAATGAACGCGATGGCTGGTTCGCCGGCGCTGAAACCGCCGTAAGGCCAGCGTGCATGGTATCCGTGCCTACCCTAGTTGGTCCAGCGGGTTGAACTCGCGTGATCGGCCAGACGCAAAATCGTGCTGGCAATTGCTGCTGGCTTCGCGCCTCCGAATTCGCTACGATGGCGCGAAGGACCTCTCCTCTTCTTTGCGGAACAAAGGATTAGCGCTATGACGCGGTTGCTGTCCAACCGGCCCTTCTGGCTGGTGACGGGGCTTTGCCTGGGGTTGATGGTTGGTTTGGCTACGACGGTAGGCGTGCTGCTCGGCAGTCGGCAGGAGTCCCCCGTGCAGTCGGCCTATAACGAAATCAAGCTGCAAGCGATGGGAGCGATGGGCTCCGACACGATGGCCATCGCGACCGGCCCCGTCGATGAAGAAGCCGAAGGCGTGTTCTTCCTCGACTTCCTCACGGGCGATCTGCAGTGCTACGTGATGAACCCGCGAGTCGGCAAGTTCACCGGTTGGTTCAAGACCAACGTCGTGAAAGATCTGCCGGTCGAACGCGGGAAAAAGCCGGCCTATGTAATGGTGACCGGCGCGTGGAACCCGACGCGCGGCGGCGGCAACGCCCGCCCGGCCCAGTGCGTGGTGTACGTCTGCGACACCAACTCGGGCAATTTTGCCGCCTACTCGTTCCCGTGGGTCCGCGGCACCTCGTCGACGCTACAGACGCAGGCTTCGCCGATGATCACGCTCGACGGCGGCAAAGCCCGCGCCCTCAATCTGAGCGAGTAACGCCCAGCGCCCCGTTCTTAGCCGGAGGCTAACAGCCTCCGGAGGACAGCGCGCCGTCTTCGCCATGAGCAAAGACTTGGCACGCCCGCAATACTCCGTAGCTGAATTCGCCAGAATTCAGCTACAGGCGATAACGCTCTCGAAACTTCTGCCGGCCTCTCTGCCGCCTGTTCCACGCCGCCTGCCGCACCTAAAATGGGAGGTCTACGGCTACCTTCCTGTCGGTTTGCTCTCCCTCAGTTCTCTCGGACCAGCGTGAACATCATCGTCAACGGCGAGCCTCGTCAGGCGACCGCTCCGATCACGGTCGCCCAATTGCTCAGCGAGCTGAAGTTGCCGCAGCGCGGCGTGGCGGTGGAGGTGAATCTGCAGATCGTTCCTCGCGCGCAACATGCCGAGTATCAGTTGCAAGACGGCGATCGGCTGGAAGTCGTCAGCCTGGTAGGAGGGGGATAGCGATGGCGACCGACGCAGCCAGTCCGACTAGCGCGCTCCCTGCGCACGACGCTCCGCTGAAGATCGGCGGCCACACGCTCAAGAGTCGCTTGATCGTCGGCACGGGACGGTACGACCTGCACACGACGATGGCCCGTTCGTTGGCCGAGTCGGGCGCGGATTGCATCACCGTGGCCGTTCGTCGCGAACGGCTGTACGACGGCGAAGGAAAAAACATCCTCGACTATCTCGATCTCGAGCGCTACACGCTCCTGCCCAATACGGCTGGATGCTACAACGCCGAGGACGCCGTGCGGGTGGCCCGGATGGGGCGCGAGATTTTGCTGAGCCTGGAAAATTCGGGCGCCAATTGGGTGAAGCTCGAATGCCTGGGCGATCCCAAGACGTTGCTCCCTGATCCGATCGAAACGCTTCGGGCCACCGAGATGCTGGTGGCCGACGGCTTTCAGGTGCTCGTCTATACGAGCGACGATCCGGTCATTGCTCGCCGGCTGAAGAAGGCGGGCGCGACGGCCGTAATGCCAGCCGGCAGCCCCATCGGTTCGGGGCAGGGAGTGCTGAACGCCAATTCGATCAAGATCATCCTCGAGTATCTCAAGGGGGACGATCCGGACTATCCGGTGATCATCGACGCCGGCGTTGGCACGGCCAGCGACGTCGCGGTGGCCATGGAATTGGGGGTCGATGGCGTTCTGCTCAACACGGCCATCGCCCACGCCCGCGATCCGCTGCTGATGGCCCGGGCCATGAAAGCCGCCTGCGAAGCGGGCCGCCTGGCCTATCTGGCTGGCCGCATCCCCAAACGCATGTACGCTTCGGCCAGCAGTCCGGAAGAAGGGGTGATTGCCACTCGCCCCTACCTGCACACCAAGTAGCAGGCAGTTCCGGAGCTAAATTCGGCCGTATTGAGAGAGGGGGGCCACTGCTGGCTCGTCCAGCAGTGGAGCATCGGTACCCGGTTCGCACTGCTGGGCAAGCCAGCAGTGGCGCCATGTTGGGCTGGCCCGACTTCAGCAGCACTTGAAGCGTTCAATCGTGCGGCTTCCTGCTGGAAATTCGCTGCGCGGCTGCGCAACATAGAGGGGCCCTCTTGGCCGACTCTCTCCCTACCTCCGCACTAAGCGGTCCTGCCGATGCCGATTCAAGTTTCCTGTTCCGCCTGCGCGGGAAAGTACCGCGTCCCCGATAACGTGGCGGGGAAGAAAATCCGCTGCCCCAAGTGCAAGGAGGTCATCCAAGTTCCCGCAGCCGCTGACGACGCTGCGAAACCGACGATTCCGGCGTCGCAGCCCGCGGCACAATCGAAATCCGCCGCTCCGAAGACTCCGGCAGCCGCTCCAAAGCCGGCCAAGCCGGCCGTCGAAAACTGGTATCTCAAAACCGAGGACGGCGAAAGCTATGGTCCGGTCCCGCGCGCGGAACTCGACTCGTGGTACGCCGAAGGACGCGTGACGACCGAGTGCCAGCTGCTCCGCGAAGGGAGCGATCAGTGGCAATGGGCGAGCGAGCTATATCCCGAACTCGACGCCGCTTCCGCTGCCTCGGCTGCGCCGTCGACTTCGGACGTCGCCGCAGCATCGGAAGAGGAACCGGCTGCCGCTGAGAAGCCGGCCGCGTCTGCGCCAGCAAAGGAAGAAAAAGAAGAAGCGGCAAGTCCCACGTCGTTCTCTCCGCCTGAAGAGCCAGCCG
>Ga0182743_1002574_pt1 | contig 15671 bp, 18 predicted proteins | sample eDN3rd30CKraftOP_FD_128522 | JGI IMG/M metagenome (GOLD analysis project Ga0182743, IMG submission 128522) | Enriched Organic Plus compost microbial communities from Emeryville, California, USA - eDNA 3rd pass 30_C Kraft OP (version 2) (version 2) ... | reverse complement strand
GCGCAGCCTGTCTTGTCGGCGCGCCAGCGTGCCGACCCGGTCGGGGAATAGCTCAGCCTGGTAGAGCACTGTCTTCGGGAGGCAGGGGCCGGAGGTTCGAATCCTCTTTCCCCGACCATTTTCGTTTTTCACTGCAATTTCAGTTAGTTAAGTGAATTTTTCAAACTGAAATTGACAGCAAAATTTACAGCAAAAATTGACAGTCGGCCGATGCCCGCCACCTAGAAAGGCAGCGGCGGGGCGCTCGATTCGATCAACTCGGGAAACATCATCGTCATTTCAGCGGCGATCAGTTCTCCAAGCGCCCGTGCAGCCATGGGCCGCGCCTCGCTATCCACCAATTCCATAAGCACCTGTCGGGGCGCATGCCGGAGCCATGCGGCGATAGCGTAGGCCAGATCGGAGTCCGAAACTGTCGGGAAGGAATGGTCAGACTGAGTCATGGCTGAAATAGAACATAAAGAGAACATTGGTTCAAGCGAGTTTCGATGGGCGGAATCAAAAAGGGGAGGTGGAAACCACCTCCCCTTCCCACAAGCCTCGTCGCAGGCTTAACCGAAACTCACTGTCCGCTGACCAATCCGACCGCGCCGCATCATCCCGCCAGCCATCGCAAAGCCACCGATCATCAGCGCCCAGGTCGCCGGCTCGGGAACAGGACCGCTTACCGAGAAGCCTCCCGCAGAGTAGATGTCATCATCATCGATGGTCCATGACGAGATGACCATGTGGTCAAATACGCCGTCGTAGCGAGTGGGAATCCATTGTATCGGGAAACCGCCCATGCTGCCGGTGGCCAAGACTTTGGTATTCAGTGGCGGCACCTCTCCGGGTGCTCCGTCAAAGCTGACATCGAAACTGAACAGGCCATAATGATCCGCGTAGGAGCCCCCCACATTGCTGACCCCGCAATCCCCATACCATCCGCACGCGAATAGGTCTGGATTATTGGGGTCAACCTGCACGGCTCGTAATTCGGCGTATCCGTAAAAAGTGGTGGTTGTCACAACCGGATATGGGTCTTCATAGGGATTGCCATAGTCGGTCACGGTGATGAGACCGTAAGCCTTGTAACTCATGAGCGTTGCTGCATGAGCCGATGCACAAAGCCCAAGCGCCGCCACACCAGCCAGAAGCATCCTCTTCATCTGCATATCTCCCACCAATTGATGGGTCGAAATCAGCATGGTTAACGGCCAGAGTCAAATTACTGCATGGTATTTCCCACAAAGGATGTGTGTAGTGGATACCATGCAAATCCCAAATATATCCTTTTAAATTCAATATTTTAAAAGATAAATCGATTTATCTCGCGCATGCGACATGACACAAGCCCCCAACGCCCCATATCTGCCTAACCCGGTCGATTCGTCCGCCGCCATGTGAGCCGACGACAACCGGGAGAAATGACAATGCCGAACAATCTTTTTGCCGCCATCAGTGCCGCTTCCGACCAACAGATATTGGAAGCCATTGCGCAGATTTTGAACCTGATAGGGCGCGATATGTGCGCGGATGCGATCTACGGGGCGTTGGAGCAAGACGTGCGGCAAAACGCCGCGTGACTGATCGGGAGCCGCGCCGCCACATTTTTGCCACACATAATCCAAGAGACATGGCGCGTTTTATGTGCAGATAGAGCGGCTCCCTTCGATTCCCGAAGCGGTTAAACGATTGGAGTAAGACCATGCAGAATGGTATTGAGAGCGAACTGAGCAAAACCTTGCAACTTGCGCGCATTGCTCAAGCGCGTGACGCGTTGGAGGCAAGCATGTTGGGCCGGAACGACGCGAAGCTAATGGCAGATGCAGTCATAAAATTGGCCCGACGGCTCGACTCGATCTCGATAGAAGAGAAATTGCTGGTTAGCGCAAAAACCGATCCCGTTGGATATATGCGTCACCTTAAGGAGCTAGCTGATTACGCTGAACGCTTCGAGTATCTGAGTCCATATGATCTGGATCATGGCGACGCCCTAGCGGCGATCAAGAAGCTCTGACGCGCTAGACAACCTGCGACCATTAGGTATCGTATCGAACTCGCAACAGACGGGGGAATTGATGCGATACCTAGCTTCGATTGTCATGCTCACAATGGTTTGCAGTTGTGGTCCCTCCGCGCGTGAGCAAGAAATTGACCGGGAGATATCCGACTTGAACTCCAGGTTAAGCCGATGCGATCAACTCCGTATCGAAGAAAATCAGGCGGAGGGAGCTGCCGCGCTTGCTCAATGGGATCAGGCGGCTGCTAACAGCAGCGATTCAATATCCCAAAACCAAGAGGAGGAAATTCGCACCTCCCTTAGCAGGGAATTGAATATCCCGCCAAATAAGGTTGCATGGAAAGATATTTATAGGGCCCGAGCCGAAATGTCGAAGCTGGATGCCGAACGTGCCGCCTCGAAAAAATCTGGAGATTATTATATAGAATGCAGTCAGCAGTTCGTATGGAGAAGTAGAATTGATAATCTTGAGAAAGAGAAATTATCCATCAAGTAAATTTCCTCTACAGAGCGCAATCCATTTCCAGAGTGAAGGGGGCTGCACACTCGCTTGACTTCGAATTGAGGTCTTGACTTCCGGCCAACCTCAATTGTCGCGTTGCGACTCGTTCATCTCGTGATCGATGCGCCAATCCGGATCATCATCCCGGCGCATCGATCCCCTGCCCACTCGCTTCATGCATGCGCTGCGCAGTACCTCGCGACGGTTGCTCGGCTAATCCCGAAATGCGCCATGGTGTCGGCAATGCTCGCGTCGTTCGCCTTTCGCCAAGAAGCAACCTCATGCGCATCCGCAGCCATGGGACGGCCTAGACTCACCTTACCCCGATGGGTTCGACCGACAGCGGCAAGCGAGGCTTTCGCGGCCTGCCTCCCAGCATCACAGCGCTCTTTGATGCGATTTCTTTCCATTTCAGCGATTTGAGCAAGTACAGCAACGATTAACTCCCCGACCCCTCTCCCTATGGGGCCTAGGCCATGCACATGCAGGGTAACGCCCTTATCCAGCAGCTTCCGCACCATAGACTGAACATCGAGGGCATCACGGCCTAGCCGATCAAGCGCATACACATGCAGCGCGTCGCCCTCGCGTACATACTCTAGCAGCGCCTTGAAGCCCTCACGCTTCTCAGCCAGCGTGGCACCGCTGACCCCTTCGTCCATGAACTCCCGGTCAAACCCACCGCCCATAGCAGTGCGCTGGGCCTCTATGGTCTGCCCTTCGGTGCTCACGCGGTAATATGCAATCTTGCTCACGAAACCCTCCGAGTCTCAAAAGATACCCTGATCCTAACGGGATAGTATCATAAGTCAATATCATATCTTTTGAGGCAATATATCGGGGGTATTTCGGGGTCTATCTACCTACAACTTTTGAGACATCGCCGGATGCGTCCCGGATATGGCGAGGTTCAAGGGTGGCGGGGGATTGCGGGTATTACGCTGGTGCGCGCCGCTGGCAGGCCGGGAAGATCGAAGAATGCCGGAATGCCTTGGGCGCAAATGGGAGCGATGGTTGGGCGGCGCTATGGTTGGATTTGGCCCACTCCAGCCAATCCCCACCAATTCTTGTTGGAAACTTAATCGATGAGGCGCTAACCTTCGCCACGGGAAAGGGGGATGCAATGAAGTTAATACGATCATTTTCAACAATCCTCGTCGCTGGGGCATTAGTTAGCGGCTGTCAGAACAAGGTCGAGGAAGCAGTCAAAAGAGTTCTCATTGATGGTGACTCCGCAAAGTTTGATGATGTAAAGCGGTGTTCTGCTGACAATGAAATTTATAGTGGTCGCGTTAACGCAAAGAATCGCATGGGTGCTTATACGGGATTTGAGCCATTCTTTTACGATGGGACGCACGTAGCTTTTGCTGCCGATAGAAATTTTACGGAATTAATGAATCGCTGCTATCACCAGCGAGAAGTCCGTTCAGAAAATGCCGGCCAAGAGCCTGATTCTACGAGCAATAATTTTTCTCCCGCTCCTCATGAAGAAACAAAGTGGATTATTAACGAAGATACAAATCCTGTAGACGATAGCAAAACTCGAAGAGCGACCCTCATAGCAGATGAAGGGTCTTCTTCGATGGGAGATTCGGTATCCCTTACAATCCGATGCATGTCCAATAAGACGGAATTATTTGTAAACTGGAATGACTTTCTTGGTGATGATAGTCATGATGTTTATAATGATTGGAAGAATGTAATTGTCCGAGTCGGAGAAAATAAAGCGCAACAGCAGCGTTGGGATATATCCACCGATAGCAAAGCTACTTTTGCACCGGGTTCGCCAATCGATCTTATCAAGCGAATGCTCAAGGCCGAGCGTTTAGTGCTTAGGACAACGCCCTATAATGAGAATCCCGTTACAGCAGTCTTTATGCTGAAAGGTATGGAGAATGCCGTGGCTCCTATCGCAGAAGAATGCGGATGGAAGCTGTAGATCAACCCGAATTCGCCTCAATCAGCGCAGCCCCGAAATCATCCAGTGCCGTGCGGTCCCGCTTTGTAACATCGCGGGATTTCGCGGCCATGCCGAGCTTGATGAGGATGGCATTGAGGGCTTGGGCGTTCTGGCGATAGGCGGTTACGTCCACGTCCTTACCTTCCAACAGGTCGGCGGTGAAGCGCTCGCACAGGGTGGCAAGGGTCGCGGCATTCATCAACAGCAGGCGTTCGGCAGCAGTGGGATTGCGCTGGAGTTGGCCGGCAAGATCGGATGCGAGGGTGCGGAACCGCTTGGCTTCCGAAGTTCTGCCGTCAATTTTCCGGCCGCCGATAATCAGCGGCTCGTTGGCGAAGGTGTCGAGTTCGATCATTGTGATGGACCGCGTGGGATGAGACGTTTACGGCCGGCTTGGCGTGAGCGAAGTTCGATATAGTCCAATGCGGCTTCCCGGACTGCGGCGGGATCGAGGCCGGCGGAAAGGCATACGACTTGGAAATCCTGCCCGGCATTCCGGAACCAGCGCAGGGCATCATCGCGTTCCTTCCTGCGCCATTTGCTTCGGCTGCATGCATCACAAACCGCATTGTTGATGACAGCGAGCATCAGCCTGACTTCGGGTGAGGCATCGGAATTTTGGGGAGATTCTTGGATTGAAACTGGAGTGTAGGCGGTCAATGCGCGGCCCCCAGGACGGCCTTGCATCGGCATCCATATTCAATCGGGGGTGTCATGAAATCGCCCAACGGGGTTTTGAACGGCTTATCGAGGGGAACGCCATCGGGGTTCAGGCCGGGTACGGCGGAATGGGTTGCGCGCACGCGTTCATCGCCTGCGGTTTTCCAGAACCGGCGCTGGTCGGCATCGATATGCCCGAGGGACTGGCCATATTGCCAAGCCGCGAGTTTGGCGGACTCCGCGAAGCCGTGGATGAGGTTGCCGGCGACAACATTGATACGATGATTGCGCAGGGCCGTCGCATGCCGGTCTAGGATGGTTTCGGCTTGGGCTGCGGTTGGTTCGTCGGCAAGAGACTTCATGAGAAGCCGGCGTTGGGCACCGCTGATCCTGCCACGGGTGGCATATATGATCTTGGCGGCATTTACGTTGCGCACGCGGCTCCAGCGGCCCGTGGCGGGGTCTTGCACGAGCTTGGTGGGTGCATTGAGATATTGCTGGAAGGCGTCGCGGATGATCCCGAGGGAGGTTGCCTGCGCTTCGGTAAGGCCGATCACGCGGCGGATTTGCAGCATGCGGGAATAGGCGGTGCCGCTGGCGGCAAGCATGTCGCGCGCGGTGTTCAGGATAGCCCGCGAGGATGAAGTGAGGAATTCACGGGAGAAGTCACCAAAGGCTTGCCGGCGTGCAGCGGTGATGGGTTCGGCGCGAGTGTTCAGGACGAAACCGACGACAGCAGCGGCAAGGGCGGCAGCGGCATCGAAGAATGATCCGAGGTCATCGGTGAAGGTGGATGCTTCGATGGACTCCTTGAGGGGCGTGAATTCGTCATCGTCGAAGCCGAGGATAATGGCGAGTTGATCGCGTTCATGGTCGGTAATGGCATCAGCTTCGTCCGCGTGGTTCAGACTGGCTTCAAGCGCCTGCATGTCCAGCGCATCACGGATGGCCTCGATTGCCGCGCGTAGCGCCTTTTCGAATTCAGGTTCGTGCGAGACTGCGAGGCTGTCGAGATTGTCGGACATGCTCAATCAGTCACGTCCAGCAGCGCCACCGCATCGTCGTAATAATCCGACCAGAAATCGCTGAGCGCCGTGTAGCCGGCGTTCAGACAGTGGATGCCATCGCTGAAATAGGTGCCGTAGGGCCCCGGATCATCGGGACAGGCTCCCTCCACACCGACTGTTGTGTCTTCGTGGAGCGGGACGAAGATGTCATAATCCGTGCTCGTCTCTAGTGCCGCGTTGAACGAAGCACGATTGGTGTAGTGGGCATCGGATTTGCTGTTGTCGATGCTGGTCCCGACGACGATCGTTATTTCCGGCGCCGCCGCGCCCACCGCTGCGAGATAGGCCTTCATGCCCGTCGCTGCGGTGTCCGGCTGATTGTAGAACTCGAAGGCATGGAGGATGATCGGGATGCCCAGCTCCGCAGCCAGCCCCGCATATTGCCCCGTCACGGCCGCCATCATATGGTTGGACGTGCGGCTCCCGATGGCGAGATTGTGCCAGGAGTCATAGCTCCGGCCCTTCGCGTCCATGAGCTGATTGGGCCACGCCTGCTGGATGGTGGCGCGGTTGCCGTCGACCGTGGTGCCGACGCCGTAGGTCTGGCTGTCGCCGTCGAAGATGTCGAAATGGTCGAGGTCTGCCCACGGATAGGCCTGTCTGTATTTATCGTGGAAGAATTTGACGACCTGACAGATTTCGGCGGTGGTCAACGCACGGTTGTAGCATCCGACATCCGCGATATGCCCGACGAAGCCATGCGCCGCCGTGCCATTGCCCGGTGCTCCAAGAAGGTAATCACCGGATGAGGCGGGAGATACACCAGCCCCGGCATAGCCGCCCATATTGTCGAAGAAATTGCCGAGATTGGCTTGATTGGAAAAGATGGAGCTGCGCCGCACGACGATGACGCGGAACCCCGCGCTCGACTTGTACCGCTGTCCGCCGCGTCCACCGCAAAAATTCTCGCTTGCGACGTAGCTGCGCTCGCCATCGTTGACGTTCGAAGGGCTCCAGAACGTCCGGTAATTGCCGAGCCCCGAAGGATTGGTTCCCACGTTCAACACAAAGAAAAGAGTGACGCCGGTTGTGTCATTATAACGATTAAGGGCATCCATGAGCGCCGTGGGCCGCCCCAGATTGAGCCAGTGCGTTTGATCGAATTCCAGCACCGGCTGGCCGCCCACGGCGGTTGCGCGAAAGGTCGGTTGATTGGCGCTAGTCGCCTGCGCCATGCTTACGCCGGCGATGCTGTCCGTCCAACTGTCCACCGTTGCACCATCGGCAAGCACCAGATCTTCAGGCCGGAACCACAATGCGAGATCTTCGGCGGCGGGAATGGATGCTGTGGGCGTCGGGGTCGGGGTATAGGAACCGTCGATGATCGTAACCGGCAACGGATTGTCGTCCGAGACCGGCTCACCGAGCCTGAACAAGCCGGCACCTTCAATGATCTTGATTGGTGCGGGGTTGGACTCAGATTTCGGTTCACCCGGTTTGAACGGGCTTTCGCTCTCGCTGATCGTGACTGGCGTCGGGTTTTCGGTTGAGGCGGTTTCGCCTGCGTCGAACGGCATTTCAAAGTTTCCTATGGGATTCGGGCATTAAAAAGCGACTTCGGCCACATGCGCGCTGGACGCGATCAACAGCGGCTCAATCAGGCGGCGGACATGCTTGGGCAGGTCATCCGCGATGGTCGGAAAGAACATCATCATGGAGCTTCCTACCTGCTGCATCTGGAGGTTGGATCGCTGGAGATCGCCTTGGGAAAGCAGGGAGATCGCGAATTCCACGGTTGCTGTGCGGATGATCGCCGGAATTTCGGGACTGAGAGGATAACCATCCGGCGCATTCACATTGACGCGCGGCCATGCGAGGGCCTGCGTTGGGGCGACGCGCCTCCCCTGCCATCTCAGGCGGTCTAGGAAGCTCGTGGCTGTCTTGAGGGCCGCACAACGGGTGTCGTCATCGGCATCGGTCCACAGCCCACTGAAGAGGCGATCAGCGGCAATGGCGTTGGCATCTTCAAGCGAGACATACGAGTCTACGCCGGGGGTAACTGTGTCAGGCATCGCAATTCATGGAATGTGAGGGAAATATGCCGGTCGCGGGCAAGGAGATGGTGCCCCACCGGCTTGTCGGGGTTGGATTGCGCGCGCACTGGCCGACTGATCGCGCCCGGAAGTGCTTCGCTTCCGGCTCCCAAATGGCCGCTGCTGCGGGCAACGGGATGCAGCACGCCATGATAAGGGAGACATTGTTGCCCGCTATATTTGTTAGAGCTTGATGCCCTTGAGGCGGGCGGCGCAACGCGGGTGTTCAAGAACCGGCGTGGCGTAGTGCTCGATGCGAGAGCGATAGGCGGGCTTGGAATCCAACTCGCCAAGGTCGCGAACGGAGATTGGCGCGGTCTGCGCGCCAAACATCGCACCGGGTCCGAAGCTTACTGCGTACAGCGAGGTAGTATTATTTGCCGTACCCTGAGTTTCATCGAAACCGAGGATTGCATTGCCTTCAGCGTCATCCTCGACAATCGCGAACGGGACACCATAATACATATCTACCTCACGGCCGAAATCATCCTTGCCGATGGAGAGGCAGTTAAGCGACCGGGCCAGCGCGCGAATAGTCTGGCGCATCTTCTTGTTCATGAGGATCACCGAAGGTGTGCCAGCAACGGCATCCACGAGATCGTCCAGCATCGCCATGGTCAGTGTGCCGCCATTGGTGCCGGCGGAAATCACCTGATTGCCGGTAAGGCGAACATTGAGGCCATCGAACTCCTTGGGATTCGTGGTGCTGTCACCATCGAAAATCGTTTTCAGATGACCGAGGCTCAGCGCCTTCACCGCCATTGCATCCTGAATGGCGCGAGTGTCATTGGTGCCGGTGCCCCATGCGACAAGCGCCACATCGACATCGAGATCGCCGCCCATGATGCGCAGCGGTTCGCTCTGCGGATTCACGATGCCAGTGGATTCCGAAAATGCCTCATTGATCCCACGGAATCCAATGCCGGGAAGAGTCTGCTCACGATTGTACACGTAAGCCGCGCCGGCAATATTCTGGTAGGGCATTCTCTCAAAAAATGGATTTGTGTTCGCGAATATTTCGACAACACCGGAAGTGAGTGGATCAGGGTTGAGCTTTGCCCATTCAGCCTGTGTCAGCATTTCAGTTTATCCTCTTATATTCTTTATGTTCTTATCTTCGCGTCACTTGGCGTAACCCGCCGCAAGCCGCGCGAAGACCGGCAGGGACGTGGTATCAGGGGTTTTCGGGGTGATGGCCGGCTTGCCCGTCTCAGTGTTGGGCACCTTGGGCTTATCGAACGCGCCGGAAGCCTTGGCTTTGTTGAACCACGCGATTTGATCGGCCGGCGAAAGGCTGGTTGGAATCAATGCGCGCAGATGCTCGGGAACATCAGCCAGGACGGCTTTTGCGGTTTCCGCGAGTTGCTCCTTAAGCGCCGCAAGTTCAGCCTCACTCCCATCGCCTGCTCCTGCGGCGGGTTGCGGGGCTTCGCTTGCGGCACTCGGAACCGGCTGGAGGGTGCCGGATTCAGTTTCATTGTTGGTTTCTGTTATCATTCTGTTTCTCAGAGGGGCAAAGCCAGTGCGGCCGCTTCATCACGGCGGCGCTGGAGTTCTTGGTAGGCGGCTTGGCGATCGCCGAAGCCATCGGGGTTGGTGGCCATGAGGACATCCACGGGGCTCCAAATGCCCAGTTCCGTCTTGATCTGCGCGTTCGCGAGGGCTTCGGCCTCGGAAAGCTGATCCTGCTGCTCGGCAAAATCACAGCCCATGGTCGCATTGGCGGGGATGGTGCCGGGGGCGTGCGTGTTCACGACAACCTTGAGCACTTCGAATAGGCGGGATTCCATGGTACGCGCCTGCGCGATCTGATCCTGCCGGACTTCCTTCTCGTCGAGCCGCCCCGCATGCTTCGCGGAGCCGGATTCCGCTACCTTCGATAAATCGAAGAGGTCCGAGCCCACCCCATAAGTCGCGGCCGTCTCGCGCAACACGAATTCAATGGCAGAAAGAATGTCGTCCACCGGGGCATTAGGGCTGGCAAAGCCAAACTGGCCGTTCGGTGGCAGGGCAATGACCCGATCGGGACCGAACTGTAGAAGCTCCCCAGCGGAGAGGCCGGAGGCCCATGGTTGACCGTGCGCATGGTTCTCGACGGCACGCCACAGGGAGGCCAGCGCCACATTTACGGCATCCTGAGCTGCATAGAGATCGTCACCGCCGGGAATGAAGAAGCAGTCGTCGGGCAAACGGTCGAACCAAGGCACCATCGGAATGATGCCATATGGATTCTCGTTGCCGGGATTGCCCGGAACGGACTGCTTGCCGCCACGATGATTGAGCATGTGAAAGCTCGTGGCGGTCCAGTCGGCATAGCGGGTGTCTTCGACGCGCTCGCCGGGATAGGTCACAATGATACGCTCGGGGTTTTCGGGATCGGGGGCGATCACGTCGAGAACGTTGGGTGTATAGACATTCAGCGTCGGTTTGCCTGTGGCTTCGTTCCAGCCGACATGCAGCACAACCGTCTTGCAGACTTCGAGATACCGGCTGGCTTTCTTCAAAACCGCATCGGCATGAATCGCCTTATACAGCGCATCGCCGGCAGCTTGATCCATCCCCGTGAACACCCGACGCGGCGGGAGACGATATGTCCCTGCGCGCTTGTCGACAAGCGCGCGCACAATGTTGATTCCGAATATCCGGAATTTCTCGGGGCGGCTGAAATTCCTCGAAATCAGCGAGTAGGTATCATCACTGGTTTGATCCCAATAATACCTCAACCTGCGAGCATATTCATTTTTACGTGTATGCGATGAAGCCGTTATTCGGGATACTTCATTCGCGAATGATGGCAGTCTTATATTTATATTCTCTAAGTTATTTTTCGTTTATTATATATGAATTTAAAATATAAATAAAGAATAATCTATCGTGGCAATGAATGCGCTCCGATATTGTGAAGCTTGTTCGCGATGAACGCCGGCAAGTCCAAGGGAGCCACGGGGCCGCGCTGCAAATAGGCTTCATGGAGCTTGCGGGCTTCGCCCATCGATCGGCAGCTATCGGCGCAACCGGGAACGAATCCGCCGCCGTTCAGAACGCAGTTGGGCACTGCCGCGCCCCGGCCGTTGCACTGGATTCCATGAAGCTCGTATGGATTGAGCGTGACCGTGCGCAACGCGTACAGCGCCCAGACTGTGGCATGCACGAAATCATCATGAGCGCCACGGGGATGCGAGAAGCGCGGCACGCTGGCCTCACCATCGGTCGCCTTGCCGTCCTCATGAACTTCGAACACTCGCAGTTCTCCAATGAGATCGGTGAATTTGGGATGGATGTGCAAGCGCCCCTCCGCAGCGGCCTGATAGAGACCGAGGAAGGCGTGGTATTTCGAGCGGCGCGAGGGGTGTTGGACTTCTGTTCCGGCGTTGTAGGGGCGGGTGGCAGTCCATTCGGCAATGTCACCCGAGTTGTAGCTCTCCAGCACAAGCCGGCTCATTCCATGGTCGCGATGATAGCCATCTAGGCGGCTCTTGATGCCTCCTGCCCGGCTGAACGGAACCGCATCGGCATCGAGGATATAGACATGCTCTTCGTCCACGGCGATCTTCGCGACACATGCTGTCACAGTTTTATCGCCGTGGCGCGAACCGGAGAATGCCCGGTCCAATCCACCGCCGACGATATAGGCCGATCCTGCCGCCAACTCCTTCAAGTCGAGCGGATATTCGGAAATGCAGGGATTGAGAATGTCGCTGGGGAATAGGAGATTGGCGGCGTCCGACCAGCGATTCAAATGCAGCAACGCAAATTTGTGCGGGAGCATCTGCCGCGAGAGTGACCGAAGCTTGTTCGGATCGATCCACGCCGGAGATTTCGTGCATGCCTCTTCCAAGTCTGCATACTGGATATGCGAGAAGGCAATGGACCTATCGGGATTCTCAGGGTGGTTCGCGGCCTGAAATAAGGCCCACAGCATACTCGACTTCGGCGAGACGGTGGAATCGATCAGGAGGATTGAGCCGGTGGTATCCAGAAGCGAGCCGGCCAGCGCCTCATACACGTCATCGCCGCCGTTCTTGGCGGCATGAATCTCGCTGATTTGGGCACAACTTAACTTCTTGCCCCACAGCGCCGAAGGGTTCGCGCTGAACGCCTGAATGACACTGCCAGTGGACGGAAGCTCGATCCGATCCACACCGATCTTGACCGTGCCGGATGCCACCAGCCTTTTCAGGAAGGGGGTTTGCTCGAATGCCTGCCGGATTGTGCGGAACGCGGTATCAACGACCTGCCGCTCGCTGTTGGCCACCACGGCAATGTTCTCGGATGGTCGCGAGAGGAACCGCCAGATAATGGCCATGGCGCTAGTGGCAGTCTTGCCGTGCCGCCTTGGCCAGCAGAACACCGCAACGGAAACGCCTTCCCCATCCAGTGCCTTCGCAATCTCAGCGCGTTCCCGAGGGCCAGGTATAAACGGAATGAACCCGCCGGTCCCGCTGGGGACTCGGGGCTGAACCTCTTCGAGAAACTTGAAGAAACCCGCGCTGCCATCCCGCCAACTGGCGATAGAGGCTGCGAGGTTAGACGAACGGGACGAAACAGACACAACTACACTTCGAATAAACACAGATAATTTCAGGAAAACGGCTCCCACAAGAGCACTAGCCTATGGCACTCGGCTTCCTAGTGGCCCATTTCTCCGGGCTTGGTCCGCAAGCGGTCCGTTTCTATGTCGACGCCCAAAGGCGAAGCCATCCGGGAAAACCGCCGGATTTCGGTGCTGCGACATACCTCCGCAGGTTGGTCTGAGACCCAAACATCCAAGTTAGGACCGGGCAACGACAAACAACAGTATAACCGAAAATCAAAATTCTTCAAAGCGAAAGTTGGCGAGCTTGCCGCCCCTCCAACCTCCCCTAAAGTCGCAACGTCTCATACCCCTCGGGCGCGCGCTCGCGCGCATAATGCGCTCGCGTGTACGCGCGTGTATATTTATTAATTAATATATATTTATATATATTATATATAATTATATTAGATTCATAGATTCCATGGAATTGAAACCCCTCCCCTAAAGGGGAGGGGTTAAAGAAAAAATTCGGCTTTCAGCCGAATTTTCTCAACTAACCGAAGGTTATGAGATATATTCAGTTCCAATGAAAGTCTTCGGTTTTGATTTCAATATCGAAGATTGTGAAAATCTATGCATTTTAAAAATTTCCTCGGATTTCCCGATGAAATACCGAAACCTACAAACCCAACACCTAGACCGCCTCTAAATTCCCCGCAAACACCCCTTACAGTTCGAAAACAACCCTCACAGGTACTGGACAGCCAGAAAGCCCTATCGCTGCTCTACGGGGCTTAAAATCAAAATTAGGGGCTATTCGGATTCAGCGACTTCGAATAGCTTTGAGAAGTCGACAGGCTTCCCATCCTTCACTGCACGTCCACGTTCAATCGGAATGAACCTAACACTCTCGATGAGACTCGACGACAGTTTCGGCGTTCCCTGCCGCGCCTCGCCATACACTCCGGTAATACCATGCAAAGTGTGCCCCAAGATGAGCGGCCCAAACACTTGATCCAGATGACCGGCGGCGCGCATTTGGTCTGCCATAGTATGACGAAATGAGTGCGAACCAAAGCCGTCCTTATCATCTTTGGACTTGACATCGATCGATGCGAGATAGCGCCGCCACCATTTTGATGGCTCATCGCCAAACTGCCCCCTGCTCCCCTTTTTCAAATCCGGAAACAACTGGCGATTCCCATCTTCCGAAGCGCGCTTCTTCTGCCGGTCTACGAATTGCAGGATGCCAATTTCCAAAAGTGTGGAATGCAACGCGACCAAACGGGATTTGCCGTTTTTCGTGCGCTGCCCGGAGGATTCGTCATGTCGAAACTCGACACACCAAATGTCTTCGAGATTGATGAGGTCATCAACATGAAGCTGTGCCACTTCACCAATGCGCGCGCCGGTGAAAAGACAGATAAGCGGTATCCACTTCCGCCAATCGTCGGCGTGATCTTGGTCAGAAAACAGCGGCTGATCGATAATCTTTTGAATTTGTGCAGCAGTGAATGGAGGCCGGGATTTTTCCCGCCGCACTTTGCTTATGTCCTTGTGCAGCCCACTGAACGGATTTCCCGTGACCCGCCGCTGCCCCTTCTCACTCCGAAGCCAGTCGAAGAACGGAGATAGCGTAGAAATATATCGCTGTTTCGTAATGATAGAAAGCGAAGCCGCTCCCTCGCGCTGCCCCTTCTCAATCGCTTGATGGACGGTTAGCCCACGATAGTCCCCGCGCTTCTTGTAGCCGCTCGGAATTTTGTCGAGCGCATCGACATACGCCTTCGCTTCATTATATCCGATGGCCGAAATTGCTGTGTTCTCACCTACAAATTCAGCGAACTGCGCAATCACCATGCGGTCTTGCCCAATTCCAGCCGGTCGCTTCGCCTTCGAAGACAGAAGCTCGCCGGCATAAATCTCGAATAACTCCTTGATCGTCTCGCCGGGTTTTGCCCTTGCCGCCTCGCGCTCCTTGGCATCCTTCACAAGATCAGAACGCGGCGCGGCCTTGAACTCTCCGGCAATCCGGCGCGTAAATGTCTCGGTGGCGTCAATGCTGGCCTCCGCAATACCGCGCACGAAATCTTGGTAGGCACCACTACCCTTGATGATCGACAAGCCGTGCTTCTCGATTGCTCGGTCGGCCGCAGCCTCCCACAACGAAAAATCACCATCTTGAAAACGACGAGCAAGGCGCACGACATCGGCCTGTCGCTCCGCCAACTTCGCCGAATAACTTCCATCATCGGCGGGCCAATTCCTTCGACCAGCCTCCAAGCGCTCGGACATGGCGTCAAAACCAATCCTGACCGCAAGGGCTTTTGGATCACTCACCCGTTCGGGTTCGAGGATACCCCAGCGCTTGTCTTGTTCGGCCGCATGCTGCCGTGCGAGCGCCTTGGCCTGACCGAGATCGGATGTGCAGAGACTGAATTGGATGACGCGCTTACCGCCTTCCAGCGACCGCCGATCCTTCGGCACGGCACGGCTAAACCATAGCATCCGGGAGTTAGGGCGCTCCCACACATAATCTGTTCTCTGACGGGTCGACTTAAGCATGCCTTCCCATAGCACAGGACGCGTAAATTGACAGCAAAATTGACAGTAAGAATGACAGGGCAGGCTCAGGAAAGTAAGGAATACCGCGAATCCTGAGAAATCCTCTGTCAATATGCCTTAGGGACTCCCATCCTCTTTCCCCGACCATTTACATCCGGCGTCCTTCACGAAGGTGCCCCTTTCCTGCGCCGGCATATCCGAACCCCGGACGATTGCCCGCCCGGCATTCAGCCCGCCCGCCGTGTCTATTTCGTCAGATCGCTGATGTCGTTCGTGTTCCAGGGATCGGGCAGCCGGGCCTGCGGGCAGAAGCGCGCGGCCATGGCCTCTCCGCCGTCGGCCGGCGCGCGGGAGAAATGGGTCGCG
>Ga0182743_1002572_pt1 | contig 15678 bp, 13 predicted proteins | sample eDN3rd30CKraftOP_FD_128522 | JGI IMG/M metagenome (GOLD analysis project Ga0182743, IMG submission 128522) | Enriched Organic Plus compost microbial communities from Emeryville, California, USA - eDNA 3rd pass 30_C Kraft OP (version 2) (version 2) ... | reverse complement strand
TCATGGCGGCGGCGGCGGCCTTTTCGAAAGCGGTGTATCAGCATTCGCGCCTGCCGCTGCGCGAATTCGAAGGCGCCCGCGCGCGCATCGCGCAGATCAACGGCTGCCTGATCTGCCAGCAGTTCCGCGCCGCGCGCGATGTGCAGGCGATGTTCGCCGCCACCGGGCAGCGCCCCGCGCATCTGGTGTCGGACAATGGCCCCGCCCCGGACGAGGCGTTCTATGGCGCGGTGGCCGAATGGCGCACGTCGCCGCTGTTCAGCCCGCGCGAAAAGCTGGCGATCGAATATGCCGAACGCTTTGCCGAGGAGCCCAAGGTTCTGGCTGATGATGAGGCGTTCTGGGAACGCGCCCATGCGCTCTATTCCGATGCCGAGCTGGTCGACCTGTCGCACTGCGTCGCCGCGTGGATGGGGCTGGGGCGCGTGGCGCATGTGCTGGGCTTCGACAGCGTGTGCCTGCCGTTTTCGCAAGCCGCCGAATAGGGCCGGAAACAGGGCCGGCGGCGCACGTAGGGTCGTGATACCATAACAGGAGGAAAGCATGAATGAGGGCAGGCTGGCCGGGCGCGCCGCGCTGGTGACAGGCGCGGCGGACGGGGTGGGGCGCGGCATCGCGATCCGTTTCGTCCAGGAAGGCGCCGCTGTGGTGGTGGCCGATTTCGACGAGGAACGCGGCCGCCAGGTGACGGAGGAACTGCGCGCCATGGGCGGCAGGGCCGAATTCTATGCCTGCGACGTGACGATCAAGGAACGCGTCGTCGGCGCGGTGCAGGCCTGCGTCGATCATTTCGGATCGATCGATATCCTGGTCAACAACGCCTATCGCGGCAGTTCGATGATCCGCATCGAGCAGAAGGACGACGAGACGTTCGACAGCGCGATGAAAATGAACCTCTACGCGGCCAAATGGACGATGGAGGCGGCCCTGCCGCATATGCGCGGGCAGCATTGGGGGCGGGTGATCAACATGGGCTCGCTCAACGGTGTCAACGCACACATGGGCTCTGCCGATTACAACGCCAGCAAGGAAGCCCTGCGCGCCTACACCCGTTCGGCCGCGCGCGAATGGGCGGGCTATGGCATCTGCGCCAACATCATCTGCCCGGCGGCCATTTCCGCCGCCTATCGCCGGTTCGTCGAAAGCGCGCCCGATGTCGCCGCGGCCACCAATGCGGCCAATCCGATGGGGCGCATGGGCGATCCGGAAAAGGATATCGGCGGCGTGGCGGTGTTCCTCGCCAGCGAAGACGCGCGCTATCTGACGGGCAACACGCTGTTCGTCGATGGCGGGGCGCATATCAACGGGGCGGGCTGGGCGCCCGATCTCGGCCCCGATAGCTGACCTGGATAGTTGGGCAGGGTGGTTGCCTGAAGGGCTAACCCACCCCGCTCGGCCTGAGCCTGTCGAAGGCTGCACGTAACGGCAGCCTCTCACTCTGAACAGCTCCTCGCCACACCTTGGGCGCGTGGCCTTCGACAGGCTCAGGCCGAGCGGAGGTTGGTGGTGTGGGAGCAGTCATGAGCGCCGCGGGCAAATCATGCTTGCAAGATTCGATCGCCAAAGCCAACGGCCCGCCTCCATCGGGGGCGGGCCGTTGGCGGCAGGCGCGGCGATCGGCCGGCGCCGGGCGCCCGTTCAGGCGGCTTCGGCGCTCTGGTCCGGATCGCGCAGGACATAGCCGCGCCCCCAGACCGTTTCGATGTAGTTTTCGCCATCGCAGGCCAGGCTCAGCTTCTTGCGCAGCTTGCAGATGAACACGTCGATGATCTTGAGTTCCGGCTCGTCCATCCCGCCATAGAGATGGTTGAGGAACATTTCCTTGGTCAGCGTCGTGCCCTTGCGCAGCGAAAGCAGTTCCAGCATCGCGTATTCCTTGCCCGTCAGGTGCACGCGCGCGGCGTTCACTTCCACCGTCTTGGCATCGAGATTGACCGAAAGCTTGCCGGTGCGGATGACCGATTGCGAATACCCCTTGGACCGGCGCACCACCGCGTGGATGCGGGCGATCAGCTCTTCTCGGTGGAAAGGCTTGGTCACGTAATCGTCAGCCCCGAAGCCGAAGCTGCGGATCTTGGAATCCATTTCGGCAATGCCCGACAGGATCAGCACCGGCGTTTCGACCTTGGCCACGCGCAGGTTCTTGAGCACGTCGTAGCCATGCATATCCGGCAGATTGAGATCGAGCAGAATGATATCGTAATCGTACAGCTTGCCCAGATCGAGGCCTTCTTCGCCCAGATCGGTCGAATAGACGTTCAAGCCTTCGGCAGTGAGCATGAGTTCGATGGCTCTTGCCGTCGATGGCTCATCTTCAATCAACAGAACACGCATGGGTTTTGCCCCCCTTACCCGACGATTTCCCTGATCGCGCAGCCCGCGTCAGGGATAACGCCACGTATTAACCATGGAAGGACTGAACGGAAAAGGTTAATTTTGTTATAAAGCGGCGGGAAGTGGCTGTTTTGCGTGCCTACGGCAGTGCCAAAACGGGACGGATGCCCGCGATGCGCCCGAATATTAGGGTCTCGTCAATCTACCTTACCGCTTCGAGCGCTTTCTGCCGCCGCCGCTGGACCGAGCTGCCGATGCCCATGGCCTCGCGATATTTGGCCACGGTGCGCCGGGCGAGATCGAACCCCCTGGCGCGCAGCAGATCGACCAGTGCATCGTCTGAGAGGATCGCGCCCGGTTCTTCCGCGTCGGTCAGCGCCTTGATCTGCGCTTTCACCGCCTCGGCCGAAACCGCGCCCGCGCCATCGGCCGCGGCGACGCCGCTGGAGAAGAAGTATTTCAGTTCGAACGTGCCGCGCGCGCAGTGGAGATACTTGTTCGCGGTCACGCGGCTGACGGTCGATTCATGCATATCGATCGCTTCGGCCACGGCTTTCAGCGTCAGCGGCTTCAATTCCGACACGCCGCGCCGGAAAAAGCCGTCCTGCTGGCGGACGATTTCGGCCGTCACTTTGAGAATGGTCTTCTGCCGCTGGTCCAGCGCCTTGATCAGCCAGTTGGCATCGGCCAGCTTCTCGCTCAGCCAGGCGCGGGCGGCCTTGTCCGGGCAGCCCTTGCGCAGTTCGAGGTAATAGCTCCGGTTGATCACCAGCCGGGGCAGGGACGCCTGGTTGAGCGCGATGTCCCAGCCGCCATCGGCGCGCGGGCGCAGCAGGATATCGGGCACCACCGCCCGGTTGCCGTCGTTCCCGCCGAACCGCAGGCCCGGTTTGGGATCGTAGCCGCGCAGTTCGGCCAGCATGTCGGCGAAATCCTCGTCATCGACTTCGCAGATCCGCTTCAACTGCTTGATGCCGCCTTTGGCCAGCAGATCGAGATTGTCGATCAGCCGGGCCATGCAGGGGTCGTACCGGTCGGCCTCTCGTGCTTGCAGAGCGAGGCATTCGGCCAGATCGCGCGCGCCGACGCCCGTGGGGTCGAGCGACTGGACCAGCGCCAGCGTGGCTTCCGCCTCGTCCAGCGGGATCGCCAGATCGTGGGCGGCGTCGCGCAAGGGCACGGTGAGATAGCCCGCTTCGTCCAGCAGCCCGACAAGGTACATGGCGATGGCGGCGCTGCGTTCGTCCTGCGCCGCCGCGCCCACTTGCGCGGCCAGATGGGCGGCGAGGCTTTCCGCCGTATCGCCCGGCATATCGATGGCGCTGGCTTCGCCGCTGCCCGCCGGAAACCCGCTGTCCCCGCCGAACAGCGCGCCGTCGCCGGTGTCGCGGTCGGTATCCAGCGCGGCGGGATCGATATCGAGCGGCTGGTCGGCCGCGGCCAGGCCTTCATCGATCATCTGGTCCACCGCCGCTTCCTCGCGCGCGGGGGCGACATCTTCCGGCTGTGCGGGTTCGGGCGGCGCATCGGGGGCGGGCGTTTCGCCGCCCGCGCTCTCGCCCAGTTCGAGCAGGGGATTGGCGGCCAGCGCTTCACCGATGAAGGTTTCGATTTCGAGATTGGACAGCGCCAGCAGCTTGATCGCCTGCTGCAACTGCGGCGTCATCACCAGTTGTTGCGATTGCCGGAGATCGAGGCGGGGCCCGAGCGCCATCAGCAGCGCCCCGCCATGCATATATGCGGGGGCAGAGTGCGGGCATCGCCGCCCCGGCCCGTTGCGCCGCGCTCATCCCCTCGCGACATGGCCGCAAGAGGCGGCCCGGTCATAAGGTGAAATTCTCGCCCAGATAGAGTCGCCGCACGTTCTCGTCGGCCACGAGGTCTTCCGGGCTCCCGGCGAACAGCACCTGCCCGCCGTAGATGATGCAGGCGCGATCCACGATATCCAGCGTTTCGCGCACGTTGTGGTCGGTGATCAGCACGCCGATCCCGCGTTCCTTGAGATCGATCACCAGATGGCGGATATCCGAAATGGATAGCGGGTCGATCCCGGCGAAGGGTTCGTCCAGCAGCATGATCGACGGCTTGGCCGCCAGCGCGCGGGCGATTTCGCACCGCCGCCGCTCACCGCCCGACAGCGCCATGGCCGGGCTTTCGCGCAGGCGGACCAGCCCGAATTCGTCCAGCAGCCGTTCCAGTTCCTCCCGGCGAACGTCCTTGTCGGGCTCGGCCATTTCGAGCACGCAATTGATGTTCTGTTCCACCGTCATGCCACGGAAGATCGAGGTTTCCTGCGGCAGATAGCCGAGGCCGAGAATCGCCCGGCGATACATCGGCAGCTTGGTGACATCGACCCCGTCCATCAGGATGCGGCCCGAATCGGGGCGCACCAGCCCCATGATCGAATAAAAGCAGGTGGTCTTGCCCGCGCCGTTGGGGCCGAGCAGCCCGAGCACTTCGCCCTTGCCCACCGAAAGCGAGATATCGGTCAGCACCGCGCGCTTGTCATAGCTTTTGGCGATCGAGATCACTTCCAGCCCGCCTTGCGGAATCGGCGGGGCGGCGTTGGTCTTTTCGTGCGGCTGGGCCGGGCGGGGATCATCCAAGGAGCTCATACGGCATGCTTTACCACGGGAACGGTTGCAGAAAACCCCCGCTGCATCGGTTTGGCAGGCTTTGTGCATGGTGGGCGGAGAGACGGGCGGGAAGCGCGGCGCGGCGGGCCGATTCCGGGCCTGCGGCAGGGCACTTGATCCCGCGCGCCGCATGAATATAGTCTGCATCATAGAACAGGGCCGAAACGGCCGACATGATGGAGAGCTTGGATGGCACGAGCTGAGCCCAAATGGGGCTTTCTGAAATCCCCCGCGATTTCGGCGCATCAACTGAAGCCGCGCGATTGGCGCCGCCGGATGAGCGACAATGTCGCCTATGCGCTGTGGGCCTATACCGGGCTGCAGATTTTCATGACTCTCGCCATTCTCAAGGGGCCGGGGGGGTCGATCCTGCCCTATTTCGCGCTCGTGGTGCTGATCATGGCGGTGCTGCCGGGCTTCCAGAGCCTGGAAAAGCGGTGGGAGGAACTGAGCGACGCCGAAGCCTGCAATCCCGCGCTCGAACCCGCCTATCGCCGGGACAAGCGCCTGATCTGGAGCCTGGCCATCGGATTGCCGTTCCTGCTCACGCTGATAATCAAGGCGCTTGACGCGCTGCTCTGATCGGGCGAGGCCGTTCGCCGGATTCCGTTTGCGAAAGGCCTTCCATGTTCGATCTTTCCCGTGCCGAGGAACGGTGCGACGCGCTGATTGCGCTTGCCCGCCGTTTCGGGGCTGATGCCGCCGACGCGGTCGCCATCGGCGATATGTCGGAAGGGGTGCAGGTGCGCCTCGGCGCGCTGGAAGATGTCGAACGCTCCGAAAGCGAAGCGGCGGGCCTGCGGGTGTTCGTCGGCCGCCGGTCGGCTTCGATCCATGCCAGCGATCTCAGCGATGCGGCGCTGACCGAACTGGCCGAACGCGCCGTGGCCATGGCCCGCGCCGCGCCCGAAGATCCCTATGCCGGGCTGGCGCCGGAGGAACTGCTGGCCAAAGGCCCGTTCCCCGCGCTCGATCTGGAAGATGCCAGCGAACCTTCGCCGCAGCAGTTGCGTGCCATGGCGGAAGAAGCGGAAGACGCCGCGCGCGCGGTGGCGGGCGTCACCAACAGCGAAGGCGGCAGCGCCGGTTTCGGCCGCTCGGTCATGGCGCTGGCGACCAGCCACGGCTTTTCGGCCGGATACGGGGCGACCAGCCATTCGGTCAGCGCCAGCGTGGTCGCCGGGCAGGGCGGGGGGATGCAGCGCGATTATGCCTGGCGGCAGGCGCGCCATGCCGGCGATTTGCTCAGCCCGGCGGACATCGGCCGTCTGGCCGGCGAACGGGCGGTGGCCCGGCTCAATCCCGGCCGCCTGCCGAGCAAGGCGATGCCGGTGATCCTTTCCCCCCGCGTCAGCAACGGGATCATCGGCCATCTGGTCGGCGCGATGTCGGGCGCGGCCATCGCGCGCCGTTCCAGCTTCCTGCTCGACCGGCTGGATGACACGCTGTTCGATACGTCGATCCGCATTCTCGATGTGCCGCACCGCCCGCGCGGGCTGCGCTCGCGCCCGTTCGATGGCGAAGGCCTGCCCACGGCGGAGCGGGCGCTGGTCGAAGGCGGCAAAGTCACCGGCTGGCTGGCCGACAGCGCTTCGGCCCGGCAACTGGATATCGCCCCCACCGGCCATGCCTCGCGCGGGGCGGGCGGCGGGCCGGGCATTTCGGTCAGCAATGTCCATATCGCGGCGGGCGCGCAGAGCCCCGAAGAGTTGATGGCGGACATTGCCGACGGCGTTTATATCACCGAACTGTTCGGCCACGGCGTCAACGGGGTGACGGGCGATTACAGCCGCGGCGCTTCGGGTTTCCGCATCGTCAACGGGGCGCTGGCGGGGGCGGTGGCCGAATTCACCATCGCGGGCAACCTGATCGATATGTTCGCCGCGATGATCCCGGCCAACGATCTGGAAATGCACCGGGCGATGAACGCGCCGACGCTGCGGATCGACGGGATGACGATCGCGGGCGACTAATCTTATTCAATCGTCACCCTGAACTTGTTTCAGGGTCCGTCTCTCCGGATTGGAAAACCGCGCCTGGGGTAGGATGGATGCTGAACCAAGTTCAGCATGACGGAGGAGGATGAAGCGGAACCTTTTTCGCCTCATCGTCTGCAAGCGATACAATTCCCTTTCCAGCAGGGCCGGTGCGCGCTGTCGCAGCCCCGGCCTGCCGGTGCGAACCGGATCAGCCGTTCTTGGCTTCCTTGGCGCGTTCCACCGCTTCGATCACCACGCGACGGGCTTCGGCGGCATCGCCCCACTGGCCGACGCGGACCCACTTTTCCTTTTCCAGGTCCTTGTAGTGGGTGAAGAAGTGCTCGATCTGCTGGAAAATGATCGAGGGCAGATCCTGCCGTTCACCCACGTCCGAATAATAGGGGAACGTGGTGTCCACCGGCACGCAGATCAGCTTTTCATCGCCGCCGTGTTCGTCTTCTAGATTGAGCACGCCGATCGGGCGGGCCCGCACGACGCAGCCCGGAATGAACGGCGAGCGCGAGATCACCAGCGCGTCCAGCGGATCGCCATCGGGCGAAAGCGTGTGCGGGATGAAGCCGTAATTGGCCGGATAGCGCATCGGCGTATGCAGGATACGGTCGACGAACAGCGCGCCCGATTCCTTGTCGAATTCGTACTTCACCGGTTCGCCGCCAGCGGGAACTTCGATGATGACATTCAGGCTTTCGGGCGGATTGTCGCCCGTGGGAATCAGGTCGATGCGCATATTGGGCCTTACTGTTTGGCTATATGGTTGGGAACGGCGCAGCCTCTAGCCCCGGCGCCCGGCACCGCCAAGCCCTAATTGGTGCAACGCAAAATGCGGCTGGCGTGCGTGGCGCGTTTGCGGTGTGGGATTGCGGAAAGGCCGCCCAAGCCCTAATCGCCGCGCCATTATGGCGACACAGACACCGCAAGCGATCCGGGGCACGCAGGATATTTTCGGGGCAGAGGCCGAGGCTTTCGCCCGCGTGGTGGAAACGTTCGAACGCCTGCGCAGGCTTTACCGTTTCCGCCGCGTGGAAATGCCGGTCTTTGAAAAGACGGCGGTTTTTTCCCGTTCCCTGGGCGAAACGACCGATGTGGTCTCGAAAGAGATGTATTCGTTCGACGATCGCGGCGGCGAATCGCTGACTCTGCGCCCCGAATTCACCGCCGGGATCGCGCGGGCCTATCTCACCGACGGGTGGCAGCAATACGCCCCGGTCAAAATCGCCACGCACGGGCCGCTGTTCCGCTACGAACGCCCGCAGAAGGGGCGGTATCGCCAGTTCCACCAGATCGACGCCGAAGTGATCGGCGCGGCCGAACCGCAGGCGGATGTCGAACTGCTGGTGATGGCCGATCACCTGCTCAAGGAACTGGGCATCGCCGACGGTGTGACGCTGCAACTGAACACGCTGGGCGACGGGGCCAGCCGCGAGGCATGGCGCACCGCGCTGATCGACTATTTCCGCACCCACCGGGCGGAACTGTCGGAAGACAGCCAGGACCGGCTGGAACGCAATCCGCTGCGCATTCTCGATTCGAAGGACCCGCGCGACAAGCCGTTCACGGCGGGCGCGCCCCGGATCGACGATTACCTTTCGGGCGAAGCGCAGGATTTCTTCGGCGCGGTGACGGCGGGGCTGGATGCGGCGGGCGTCGCCTGGACCCGCGCCCCGGCGCTTGTGCGCGGGCTCGATTACTATCGCCACACCGCGTTCGAATTCGTCACCGACCGGCTGGGCGCGCAGGGCACCGTGCTGGGCGGCGGGCGCTATGATGGCTTGCTGGAGGCACTGGGCGGCCCGGCGACCCCGGCGGTCGGCTGGGCGGCGGGGATCGAACGGCTGGCGATGCTGCTGGACGGCGTGGGCGAAACCGCGCCCGATGCGATTCTCGCGATCGAGGACGACGGGGCGCTGCAATTCGGCATTCGCGCGCTGGCCGCGCTGCGCCGGGCGGGCCTTTCGGCCGATATGATCGCCACCGGATCGCCCAAGAAGCGGTTCGACAAGGCGGTGAAAGCCAATGCCACGGTGCTGGCCGGGGTGACTCTGCGCGATGGGCAGCCCGCGGTGAATCTGCGCGGGGCCGCCGATAACGCCGCCTACATCACCGCGCAGCAGGTTTTCGAAGCGCTGTTGGACTGATGATTGCGGGCCAATCTTTCGTCATTCCCGCGAAAGCGGGAATCCAGCCTCCGGCGGCTGATCTGGACCCCCGCCTTCGCGGGAATGACGAAGAGCGGGAAGCATCCGCATGAGCATCCCTGACGAACGTCTGGCCCAGCTTGGCGCGCGGTTCGCGGAACTGGAAGCGCGGCTTGCGTCGGGCACGCTGGAAGGCGAGGCTTTCGTGGCGGCGAGCCGGGACTATGCCGAGCTGGAGCCGGTCGCCCGCGTGGCCGAGGAAGTGCGCACGATGCGTGGCGAACTGGCCGAACTGGAAGCGCTGAACGACAGCGATCCCGAAATGAAAGCGCTGGCCGAGGAGGAAGTGGCCCGCCTGCGCAGCGCTCTGTCCGAGGCGGAGCACCGGCTGGCCGTGGCGATGCTGCCGCGCGATTCGGCGGACAGCCGCCCGGCGATGCTGGAAATCCGCGCCGGAACGGGCGGGGATGAGGCCGCGCTGTTCGCCGCCGACCTCTATCGGATGTACGAACGCTACGCGGCGGAGCGGGGCTGGCGGGTCGAGATGATCAGCGCCAACGCCTCCGATATCGGCGGGTTCAAGGAAGTGGTCGCCCATATCGCGGGCACGGGCGTGTTCGCCAAGCTGAAGTTCGAAAGCGGGGTCCACCGGGTGCAGCGCGTGCCGGTGACGGAAAGCGGCGGGCGCATCCACACGTCCGCGGCGACGGTGGCGGTGCTGCCCGAAGCGGAAGAAGTCGATGTCCAGATCGAGGACAAGGATCTCAAGATCGATATCTACCGCGCTTCAGGCGCGGGCGGGCAGCACGTCAACACCACCGATTCCGCCGTGCGCATCACCCATTTGCCCACCGGGCTGGTGGTGATCCAGCAGGACGAACGCAGCCAGCACAAGAACCGCGCCAAGGCGATGCAGGTGCTGCGCACCCGCCTGTTCGATCTCAAGCGCGCCGAAGCGCACGGCGCGGAAGCCGAAGCGCGCAAGGCGATGGTCGGTTCGGGCGACCGTTCGGAACGCATCCGCACTTACAATTTTCCGCAAGGGCGGGTGACAGACCATCGCATCGGCCTGACGCTGCACAAGCTGCCCGAAGTGCTCGAAGGGCACGGGCTGGGCGAACTGATCGACGCGCTGATCGCCGAGGACGAAGCCAAGCGCCTCGCCGCGATGGGGGAATGATGGGGCTGATGGCTGGTGCGCGTCTTGCGACACGCTCAGAGGTTTATGTGCGTCCTGAGCCTGTCGAAGGACGCATACTGCCCTATCCCGAAATCCGCCCATCCTGAGCTGGTCGAAGAATGCGCGAAGCCCTTTCCCCACCGACTGTTGCCGAAGCCCTGCGCGAAGCCGCCGCCACGCTGGCCGGGGTTTCCGATACCGCGCGGCTCGATGCCGAAGTGCTGATGGCCCATGCGCTGGGGGTCGGCCGGTCTGACCTGCTGCTGCGCCATATGCGCGATCCGGCGCCGCCTGCTTTCGCGCCGCTCGCCGCGCGGCGCATGGCGCATGAACCGGTGGCCTATATCACCGGCCATCAGGAATTTTACGGGCGCGATTTCCGGGTGACGCACGATGTGCTGATCCCGCGCGGAGACAGCGAAACGCTGGTGAACGCCGCGCTGGAAGGCGCGCCCGCGCCGCACCGGGTGCTCGATTGCGGCACCGGATCGGGCGCGCTGCTGCTGTCGGTGCTGGCCGAGCGCGAAGGGGCGGAAGGTATCGGGATCGACCGTTCGTCCGCCGCCTTGGCGGTGGCGGCGGACAATGCGCGGCATCTGGGGCTGGCCGGGCGCGCGCAGATGCTGCTGCGCGACTGGGACCGGCCCGGCTGGCGCGAAGGGCTCGGCCGGTTCGATCTGATTCTGGCGAACCCGCCCTATGTGGAAGACGCCGCGCCGCTCGACCGTTCCGTGCGGGACTATGAACCGGCTGGCGCGCTGTTCGCCGGGCCCGAAGGGCTCGACGCCTATCGCGTGCTGATCGCGCATCTGCCCGCGCTGCTGACGGGCGATGGCGTGGCGGTGGTTGAAATCGGGGCGGGCCAGGCCGATGCGGTCGCCGGAATCGCCGCCGGGGCCGGGTTAACCAGTGTATTGTACAGGGATCTGGGCGCGCGCCCACGTGTGCTTTCGTTACGATTTGGGGTTGGCAAGGCCGTTTTAGCCAGCTAGGCAAAAGTGGACCGCCGGTTGGATGGAAATTCCCGACTGGCAGGTTGCGCTCCGAAATTTGTTCATGTTCGCACGCCTGCGGGTGTCGGCATCATGCAGATGGAGGGACCGGCACTCGGCCTGGTTGCCCTGTGCGTGGCGCGGGATTTTGCGACCTTGGGGGCATGGGTGCTCTCCGGTCACAAGTTGAGGATGAATGTTCCCTTGAACAACAATCGCAGCAATCGCCGCAGGGGTCGTGGCAACAATCGCTCGCAAGGCGGCAACCAGCTTAACCGGATCGACAGCCGGGCGCGGGGCAATGCGCCGCAACTGCTCGAAAAGTACAAGAAGCTGGCGCATGACGCGTCGCTCAACGGCGACCGTGTCCAGACCGAATACTATCTGCAGTTCGCGGACCACTATTTCCGCGTGATCGCCGACACCAAGGCGCGGCAGGACGAACAGCGCGCCCGCCGGGACGACTATCGCGACCAGCAGAGCGACGGGGACGAGGAGGATGAATTCTCCTCCTACGGCGCCGATCGCGGCCGCTCTCGGCGCCCCGACCGGGACGAGACGCCGGGCCAGGACAGCGGCGTGGAAACGGACGGTGGCGATACGGAAGGGGAAGGCGAACGCGCCGACGCCACCAACGCCTACGAACCGGTGGAAAACCCGTTCACGCGCGGCAACCGCGAACGCAACACCCAGCGCCGCCAGCGCAAGCCGCGTGGCGAACCGGTGGCCGATGTGTCCGCCGAAGCCCCGGCCGAACCGGGTTTCGATCTCTCGGTGCTCCCACCTGCCATCGGCGAACGCCGGGACGAGGATGACGTACCGGCCGAACCCGTAGAGAAGGCCCCGCGCCGCCGCCGCACGACTCGCGCCAAACCGGCCGCGGAAGGCGGCGACGAATCGCTGCAGAAAGTCGGCTGACGAACTGCCCCGCTTCGGCGGGGCATTTTGTTGGTGGCAAGTCTGCGCCTTGGTATGCGCGCGTCCTGAGCCTGTCGAAGGACGCGTCGAACCCTCTCCCCTGTTAACTGGCACGGCGCCGGGGGTAAGCCATTCACAGCGGGTTGCGCTGGCGCGGTGTGCGCGGCACAAACCGCGCCGATGCGACCGGCCAGCCAGATGATGGAATCATGCTTTCGCCGCCCACGCTGGCTGGCCCTCGCTCTGGGGCTGGTGTCCGCGCTGGGCTTCCGCCCGCTTGCGCTGTGGCCGCTGACGCTGCTCGCGCTCGCCGGGCTTGTCGTGCTGCTCGCCCGGACGGGCCGGGTGCGCGAGGCCTTGGTGCTCGGCTGGCTGTTCGGCTGGGGCCATTTCACGCTCGGCAACAGCTGGATTGCCACCGCGTTCACTTATCAGGCGGAAATGCCCGCCGTGCTCGGCTGGCTAGCGGTGCCGCTGCTGGCGCTCTATCTCGCCGTCTATCCCGCGCTGGCCGCGGGCGCAGCGCGCGCGCTGGCGGGGCGGGGCAGGCCGGATGCGGACGAACCGGATGCGCCGGGCTGGCCGCTGGCGCTGGCCTTCGCCGGGTGCTGGATCACGGCCGAATGGCTGCGGGCCTGGGTTTTCACCGGTTATGCCTGGAACCCGCTGGGGATCGTGCTGCTGGGCGGCTATGCCGCGCCGGGGCTGGCCTCGCTCGCCCCGTGGATGGGCACTTACGGGCTTTCCGGGCTGGTCGCGCTGATCGCTGCCGGGGGCGCGGTGCTGTGGACGCGCCGCCGCATCGTGCCGCTGGCCGTGACCGTGGGGGTGCTGGCGATCATGCCGTTCCTGCCCACGCCGCCCGCCCGCAACAGCGCCTTGCCGATGACGCTGGTCCAGCCCGACACGCGGCAGGACGCGCTCAACGATCCGAAGCAATACGAAGCGCAGTTCCTGCGCACGGCGAATCTCAGCCGGGCGATCGTTCCGGGGCAGAAGCGGTTGGTGCTGTGGCCGGAATCGGGCGTGCCCGATTACCTGCGCGACGGCTATCCGCAGGGCTATTACGCCGCCACCACTGCGGCGGGCGATCCGGCTTTCGCCCGCGCGCGGATCGGCCACGCAATCGGGCCGGACAGCCTGCTGATGACCGGTGCGGTCGATCTGGAAATCGCGCAGGGGCAGGCGGTCGGCGCGCGCAATGTGGTGACCGCGCTCGACGGGCAGGGGCGGATTCGCGCCAGCTATGCCAAGGCGCATCTGGTGCCTTATGGCGAATATCTGCCGATGCGCGGGCTGCTGGAGCCTCTGGGGCTCAGCCGTCTGGTCGCGGGCGCGCTCGATTTCTGGCCGGGGCCGGGGCCGCGCACGCTCGATCTCGGGGCATGGGGGCAGGCGGGCATCCAGATCTGCTATGAAATCACCTTCTCGGGCGAAGTGGTCGATCGCGGCCACCGGCCGGGCTATATCTTCAACCCTTCGAACGACGGCTGGTTCGGCGCCTGGGGCCCGCCGCAGCATCTGGCGCAGGCCCGGCTGCGCGCGATCGAGGAAGGGCTGCCGGTCCTGCGCACCACGACCACCGGTATCAGCGCGGTGATCGATGCGCAGGGCGTGGTTCGCCATGCGATTCCGCAGCACACCGCGCAGCGGATCGATGCGCTGGTTCCTGCCGCCCTGCCGCCCACGCTGTTCGCCCGCTGGGGCAACGCGCTGCCGCTGTGCTGGGCAGGTGTTCTTATTGCGCTGGCGCTGGTTGCCAGAGCCAGACGGCGCGGCTAGACCCCGCCATCGAAACCCAACGTCCCAGTTAGCGGGGAAGGACCGACGCCGCATGCGCGCCAATTACCTGTTTACTTCCGAAAGCGTTTCCGAAGGCCACCCGGACAAGGTTGCTGACCAGATTTCCGACGCGATTGTTGACCTCTTCCTGTCGAAAGACCCCGAAGCGCGCGTGGCCTGCGAAACGCTGACGACCACGCAGCGCGTCGTGCTGGCGGGCGAAATCCGCTGCAAGGGCGTGTACGAAAACGGCGAATGGGCGCCGGGCGCGCTCGATGAAATCGAACGGACCGTGCGCGATGTGGTCCGCGATATCGGCTACAGGCAGGACGGCTTCGACGCCGATACGCTGGAATTCTCCAACTATCTTCACGGCCAGTCGGCCCATATCGCCCAGGGCGTCGATGCCGCAGGCAACAAGGATGAAGGCGCGGGCGATCAGGGGATCATGTTCGGGTTCGCCTGCGATGAAACCCCCGATCTGATGCCCGCCACGCTGGATTACAGCCACAAGATCCTGCAACGCATGGCGGCGGACCGGAAATCGGGCGCGGCCCCGTTCCTCGAACCCGACACCAAGAGCCAGGTCACGCTGCGTTTCGAAGGCGGCAAGCCGGTGGCGGCCACCGCCATCGTTGTCTCGACCCAGCACAAGGCGGGCTACGATCAGGGGGCGCAGGAAGCCGAACTCAAGGCCTATGTCAAAGGTGTGGTGGCCGATGTGCTGCCCGATGGGCTGCTGTCCGATGCCACCGTCTATCACATCAATCCCACCGGCAGTTTCGAAATCGGCGGGCCGGATGGTGATGCGGGGCTGACCGGGCGCAAGATCATCGTCGATACCTATGGCGGCGCGGCGCCGCACGGCGGCGGGGCGTTTTCGGGCAAGGACCCGACCAAGGTCGACCGTTCGGCGGCCTATGTCACCCGCTATCTCGCCAAGAACATCGTCGCGGCCGGGCTCGCCCGCCGGTGCACGATCCAGGTGGCCTACGCCATCGGCGTGTCGGAGCCGCTGTCGCTCTATGTCGATACGCACGGCACCGGCACGGTGGCCGACAGCGCGCTGGAACAGGCCGTGGCCGATGTGGCGAGAGAGCGCCTCGGCGGGCTGACCCCGCGCGGCATCCGCGAAGGGCTGGGCCTCAACAAGCCGATCTATCGCTGCACCGCCGCTTACGGCCATTTCGGCCGCACGCCGGATGGCGACCGTTTCCCGTGGGAAAAGACCGATCTGATCGACGCGCTGAAAGCCGCGCTGGGCTGATCGCGGAGCCTGCCGTCCGGTGGGCTTATAGGCGGGGAGGGGCGGCGCCTGCGCATGCCGCCCTACCGCTCCTCGGCCTAGCCTGAGTCGGCCAGACCTTTCCCCTAGCTTAGCCTGCGCCCGCCAATCTCCCCAACCCCACTCAGGCTGAGCCTGTCGAACTCTCCAACCCTCGTTCGACCTGAGCCTGTCGAAGGTCGCGCGCCAACATCAGCTTATAGGGCGACCGTATCGCGCGGCCTTCGACAAGCTCAGGCTGAGCGGATGGTGGCGGGAAGGAGTGGTGTGATGAGCCGCGCCCTCTCCCTCCCCAAGAAACCGCTGTCCTACAGGCAGCTCCGTGCATAGTAGATGCGATTCGCCTTTTGTTCTGTTGAGGAGCAGCGAATCATGTCGGATCTTTCGAACACGCCCGTGGTCCCCGGTGTCTCGCC
>Ga0182743_1002571_pt1 | contig 15688 bp, 2 predicted proteins | sample eDN3rd30CKraftOP_FD_128522 | JGI IMG/M metagenome (GOLD analysis project Ga0182743, IMG submission 128522) | Enriched Organic Plus compost microbial communities from Emeryville, California, USA - eDNA 3rd pass 30_C Kraft OP (version 2) (version 2) ... | reverse complement strand
TGGGCGCGCTGATCCCGCCTTCGGTCATTCTCATCATCTACTGCGTGGTGGCGGAGCAATCCATCGAGCGGGCCTTCGCGGCAGCGCTGTTTCCGGGATTACTGGCGATCTTGCTCTATGCCGCCACCATCGCCGTCATGGTGCGGCTGCGCCCGGACCTAGCGCCACAGATGGCACAGAAACCGCTGCGCGAGATCCTGCGCGATGTTCTTGGGGCCTGGCCACCCGCGCTGCTCTTCATCATTGTCCTGGCCGGTCTTTACGGAGGCCTTTTCACTTCGAGCGAAGCGGCAGCCGTGGGGTGCATCCTTGCGCTCATATTCTGGGTTGTCGGCGGGTCGTTTACATTCGGTGCTCTCAGCGCCTCGCTTTTGGATGCCATGACCGCCAGTGCCAAGCTCTACATGGTTATACTTGGCGCCAGCCTGTTCGCGGCTCTTCTAAACCTAACCGGGCTTGCCCGCGTCGTCCTCACATGGGCAGATCCCGCGACCACCCCGCAGATCGTGGTGCTGCTGGCCTTCGTCGCGGTTTACCTCATTCTTGGGGCGATCTTTGATTCCGTTGCCGCCCTTCTAGTTACTGCGCCGATCGTCATTCCCGTAATCGAGGGGTACGGCCTGGACCTCGTCTGGTGGGGCATCGTGACGCTCAGCATGATCGAGACGGGAATGATCACCCCGCCGATCGGGATGAATGTTTTCGTTCTGCGGGGGGTGCTTGGCGGCGAGATCCGGCTGCAGGACATCTATCGCGGGATCTGGCCCTTCGTCTGCGCGGATCTCGTGCGGCTGGCACTGCTGCTCGCCATACCTTCCATCGCCCTTTGGTTGCCGAACGTGATAGGCTAGGCGGTTTGGAGGTCAGTGATGTCCATGGAGCCTTCCGTTAAAAATGGCAGGCTTCGGCAGACGTCGCGCCAGGAGTAATTGGCGAGCTTCGTTTCGCGCAACCGTCCCCGGCCGCTTCTGTATTATATATGACTGAGGCCGCAATAGACTGCAGGATCGAAGATTTAAGTCCGCTGACGGTTCGTTTTATCAAGCGATAACAGGAATTTAGAAAGCTACTACTGCAATTGGCCGGAACGGCACAACGCGCATTTTCCTGATAATAAAGCAGCATTCTGAAATACCGCATCCCCGGATTGTGCTCACCTACAACAAAACTGATTACCCGGTTTGGGTCGTGGCTCGCTTCAAACCGTGGTGGTAGCGCAGCCGGCATGGCGAAAACCGGCTGCGATTGGCCGGGGGGCTATTCATGCGGTGCTACTGTCGATGAACTTTGCAACGCGTCATCTCGGCGGGGGATTGGCGGGAGCATTCGCCATTTTAGCTATGTCCGGGTGGGGTTCCGAGGCGCAGGCGCAGGCCCAGCCCACCTTCGCATGCGACTCGAGCATATATCTTACGATGGGCGCCAACCCGACGCAGCTTGTCAGGGTCGACACGAGCACCAATCCGTTCGATTTCTCCGACACCGTAGGCCCGGGCGATTCCCCCGGCTACAACGGGGCCGGCTTCGACCCGTTCAGCGGATACATCTATGCCACCCGCTGGGACGGCACCACGCACCGCCTCCTGCGAATCGGCAGCGACGGCTCCGTGCGGGACATGGGGCGCGTCGTCGGCGGCGGGATAAATACGACCGATTTCCAAGCTAGCTTCGCGACCGGCGTGGTCGGCGCAGACGGCTTTCTCTACGTCAAGCACAATGGCGGCGCTGGCTCGGACACGATGTTCAGGATCGACCTTGGCGGCGACACCGTAGGAGACCGCAGCGCCACCGCCATTCCGCTCACCCTTAACGGCGTTTCAACCGCCATCGCTTCTGCAGACTCGGCCTGGCACAATGGCCTGATCTACGCCCATGATCACGTCAACGATCGTCTCTATACGGTCGACCCCAGCAGCGGCGCGATAACTCTCCTGCCGCAGCTCTCGGGCACCGGCGGCTCCTTCGGCTCGATGATCAGCGCCACCAACGGTGTTTTCGGCCGCGACAATAACGGCGGATTTTACCGGTTCGACACCACGACGGGGCGAGCGGTGCTGATCTCCAGCTCGCCGACGGGCGGTGGCGACGGCGCCAAGTGCCCTACGACGGCCGTCACTCTGCCCGCCGACACGCAGATCACCAAGACGGACTCCGCCCAAGAATATCTGGCGGGCCAGCAAGTGCAGTACATGATCGTTGTTTCCAACAACGGTCCTTTCGGTGTTCAGAACGCACTGGTCAACGACCCGCTGCCTAGCGGGATCAGCCAGGCGAGTTGGAGCTGCGGCTCGCCGACCGGTGGTGCCTCATGCAGCAGCACAGCCACTCAATCCGGCGCCATCGTGGATTTTCCGGTAGACCTGCCGGCCAACTCGTCAGTCACCATTACGTTTACGATCGATGTGCCGGCGGATTACACAGGCGATCTCGTCAACACGGCGACAGTGGCAAATCCGGGCCCGGATGTGCCGGACCCCGACCCGGACAACAATTCGGCCACCGATACCGACACCTCTACAAGGCTGACGCTGCAGAAAACGGTAATTAACGATGACGGCGGCACGGCAACGGAGGCGAACTTCACCCTTTCAGCCAGCGGCCCGACACGAATCTCAGGCACATCCGGCGATCCGGCGGTGACGAATGCGACTGTCCTGGCGGGCGACTACACCCTGTCGGAGAGCGCGCCTTCCGGCTATCAGGCGGTGGGGCCCTATAGCTGCTCCGTGAATGGTGCCGCCGCAGTGGATGGGAACACACTGAGCCTGGCGGTGGGCGACGTCGCCGTCTGCACGATCACCAATGACGACCAGCCGGCCACGCTGACGTTGCAGAAAACAGTAGTGAACGACAATGGCGGCACGGCAGCGGTTGCGGACTTCACGCTTTCGGCCAGTGGCCCGACTCCGATCTCCGGCACCTCCGGCGATGCGGCGGTGACGAATGCACTGGTGGATGCGGGCAGCTACACGCTGTCGGAGTCCGGGCCCGCCGGCTATGCGGCCTCGCTTTACAGTTGCTCGATCGATGGCGGGGTGGCCGTTGATGGCAACAACCTGACCCTGGGCAGCGGGCAGAACGCGGTTTGCACGATCACCAATAATGACGAGCAGGCGACTCTGACGCTGCAGAAAGCCGTGGTGAATGATGATGGCGGCACGGCCGCGGTGGCGGACTTCACGCTTTCGGCGAGCGGCCAGACACCGATCTCCGGCACGTCCGGTGATCCGGCTGTGACAAATGCGCCGGTGGACGCCGGCGCCTACACGCTGTCGGAAACCGGTCCAGCCGGTTATGCGGCACTTTACAGTTGCTCGATTGATGGCGGCGCGGCCGTTGATGGCATCAATCTGACATTGGACAGCGGTCAGAGCGCCGTCTGCACCATCACCAATGACGACCAACCGGCCACGCTGACATTGCAGAAAACAGTCGTGAACGACAATGGCGGCACGGCAGCGGTTGCGGACTTCACGCTTTCGGCCAGTGGCCCGACTCCGATCTCCGGCACCTCCGGCGATGCGGCGGTGACGAACGCACCGGTGGATGCGGGCAGCTATACGCTGTCGGAGACCGGGCCGACCGGCTATGCGGCCTCGCTGTACAGTTGCTCGGTCGATGGCGGGGCGGCCGTTGATGGCAACAACCTGACCCTGGGCAGCGGGCAGAGCGCGGTTTGCACGATCACCAATGATGACGAGCAGGCGACGCTGACGCTGCAGAAAACGGTGGTCAACGACAACGGTGGCACGGCGACGGTTGCGGACTTCACGCTTTCGGCGAGCGGCCCGACACCGATCTCCGGCACGTCCGGTGATCCGGCGGTGACGAATGCGCCGGTGGACGCCGGCGCCTACACGTTGTCGGAAACCGGCCCAGCCGGCTATGGGGCACTCTACAGTTGCTCGGTCGACGGCGGCGCGGCCGTTGATGGCGCCAATCTGATATTGGACAGCGGTCAGAACGCTGTCTGCACGATCACCAACGACGATGAGCAGGCGATCCTGACGCTGGAGAAAGTCGTCGTAAACGACAATGGCGGAACGGCGGCGGCTGCGGATTTCACGCTTCTGGCCGATGGCCCCACTCCGATCTCCGGCACGTCCGGCGATGCGGCGGTGACGAACGCGCCTGTGGATGCGGGCAGCTACACGCTTTCGGAGACCGGGCCGGCGGGCTATGCGGCCTCGCTCTACAGCTGCTCGATTGATGGCGGCGCGGCTGTTGATGGTAACGATCTGACGCTTGGTGGCGGGCAGAATGCGGTTTGTACCATCACCAATAACGACCAGTCCGCGAGCCTGACACTGCGAAAGACCGTCGTGAATGATGAGGGCGGGACGGCGACGGTTGCGGACTTCACCCTTTCGGCGAGCGGGCCGATTCCGATCTCCGGCGCATCGGGTGATCCGGCGGTGACGAATGCGCCGATAGACGCAGGCACCTATACGCTTTCCGAGACCGGACCTTCGGGCTACGCTCCCACGCTTTACAGTTGCTCGATCGACGGCGGGACGGCTGTCGACAGCAACACGCTGAACCTCGGCAGCGGGCAGAGCGCCGTCTGCGAAATCACCAACGACGACTTTGCCCCGGTCAAGGCGCTGACCGGCGAGGACGGAATCATTTCCGGTGTCGCGGAGCCGGGCGAGACACTCACCTACACCTTGACCCTGACCAATAACGGGGCCAGCACCGCAACATACGATCTCAAAGACAACATCGACGACAACACGACATATGTGGCGGGTTCGGCGACTGTGAACGGCATAGCGCACGAGCCTACCGGACCGGACCCGCTCCTTTGGGACGATCTTCCTGTCCCCGCCGGAAGTACGGCAAGGGTCGTTTATTCGGTTAAGGTCGCGGATCCTCTTCCGGACGGGGTGACGACCATCGGCAACGCTGCAACCGACGACTGCGGCCTAAACCCCGATGCCTGCGTCACCATACCGGCGGCAGGCAAGGCGGTACCTTCGAAAGCATTAACCGGGGAAGACGGTATTATCCCCGATGTCGCCGAGCCGGGCGAAACACTGACCTACACGGTGATCCTGACCAATAATGACGGCAATCCCGCGCCCTATGATTTGAAAGACGATATCGACGACGCAACCACCTATGTGACCGGCTCCGCATCGATCGATGGGACACCACGCGAGCCGGTGGGCGCAGATCCTCTAACCTGGGACAATTTGATCGTTCCTGCCAACGGCACTCTGGCTGCGGTCTATTCGGTGAAAGTGGCCGATCCCCTTCCCGACGGGGTCACGGAGATCCGCAATGCGGCGACCGACGATTGCGACGCAAATCCGGATGCGTGCGTCACGACCCCCGCCGCCGGGAAGGCTGAACCGTCAAAGGCGCTGACAGGCGAGAGCGGGGTAGCGCCGGACGTTGCCGAGCCCGGCGAAACCTTGACCTATACGATTACGCTGACGAACGGGCACTCCCAGGCAGTACCCTATGACCTTGTCGACAACATCGACGACAACACGGCATATGTGGCAGGTTCGGCGACCGTCGACGGTGCAGCACGGGAGCCCACGGGAAGCGATCCCCTGCTGTGGAGCGACTTGATCATTCCGGCCAATGGCGCCGTCAACGTGGTTTATCAGGTGCAGGTTGCCGATCTACTCCCGGAGGGTGTGACGTCGATTGGCAATGTTGCCTATGACGAGGGCGATCCGGAGCCGAAGTGCGACGTGATGCCAACGCCGCCCAACTGCGTGCCTACCCCGGCGCAAAGGACCGGGCTCGAATTGGTCAAGAAGGGCGCATACAACCACGACGGCAATGCGGCGGCGATTGCGGGCGACAAGATCCTCTACACTTTCACGGTAACCAACACGGGCAATGTGCCGCTGGCCGATGTCACACCCGTGGATGAAGGCCCCACCTTCGATGGCATGAAGGGGACAGGCGCGCTCTCGCCCTTCACGCCCGCTCCGCTGACGCTCAATCCCGGCCGGAGCCAGGTTTTCCAAGCGACCTACACACTCAGTCAGACCGACATAGACAATGGCGCTGGAATAGAAAACGGCGTGCGGAATACGGCCATCGCAATGGGCTACGCCAACGGCACGCGTGTTACCGGCACACCGGTTGAATCTAAGGAGAGCGTCTGGTCGCTGGCACTGCCGGCGCCAAAACCGCTTACGGTGGTGAAGCAGGCGCTGGTGCGCGCTGTCCGTCGCGGCGAACAGGCCCCGTTCATTATACAAGTCGTCAACGATGCCGGCTCCCCCGCATCCGGAATCACCGTGATCGACACTGTGCCGCCGGGCTTCCGCTATGTGGAGGATTCGGCAACGGTGGATGGGGTGGAAGTGTCGCCGGAGATCGCCGGACGGCAAATCCGCTTCACCGGTATCACCGTACCCGGCAATGGCGAGGTGCAGATCCGGCTCAGGCTGCTGGCGCTCTCCTCGGCCGGGCCGGGCGAGCACGTCAATCTAGCCCATGCCGAGGACCGGTCCGGCCACATGAGCAATCAGGCACGCGCGGCGGTGGAGATCCTGGCCGAGCCGGTGTTCGACTGCGGAGACATCGTCGGCAGGGTGTTCGATGACCGGAACGGCAACGGCTACCAGGATCAGGGCGAGCCGGGGCTGCCGGGCGTGCGGCTCGCCACGGTGAAGGGGTGGCTGGTGACAACGGACGCCCATGGCCGCTTCCATGTCGCCTGCGCCGACCTGCCGGACCAGCGCATCGGGTCGAACTTCATCATGAAGCTCGATACGCGCACGCTGCCTTCGGGCTATCGCGTGACGACGGAAAATCCGCGCGTGGTGCGGCTGACGGCGGGCAAGATGACAAAGCTCGATTTCGGGGCGTCGATCGGCAGGGTGGTGCGGCTCGATCTCACGGGCGAGGCGTTCGAACCCGGCAGGGTAGATCTCCGGTCCATCTGGGTGGCCGGCATTGACGAGCTAATCGAGGTGCTTTCCGAGGAACGCTCGGCGCTGCAGCTCTTCTATATCGACGCGGGCAGCGATCTAGCGCTGGCAAAAGAGCGCATGCGCCTCATGAAAGAGCTGATCTCCGAACGCTGGCGAGAGCGGCCACGGGCCTACTCCTTGGAGATCGAGACGCGTCTTGAAGCGCGTGGTGAGCCTTGAGACTGAAACCGCTTGGAACACCAAAACTCGACCGCTTCTGTGGAGTTGCCTGCGGCGCAACCTCTGCAGCCTCATCGGTCTTTTGCCGCCTCAAGAATTGCACGTACTGTGCCGGCAGCAACATTATATCTTCACCTCATGCGAGCAGTCGTCTCCAGGCATCGGGGCGGCTTCTCGTAAATCCGAGGACTAGCCCATGATCGGCGTGATTATCCTCGTGACGTGACCGGAAGCTGGCAAATAAATCCCTGATAAGCAGCATTCTAATACTCAGAGCAATATCCCGAAATACAAGACCATAGATCACGTGCCTAACTCCGCGGACTGGAATTGTCCGGTGCGGGGGTTTGCCTGGCATTTGATGCGGCGTCCGGGATCGAGGGGGATCCCATGCCATGCCAGGGCGGTCCGAGGTTGTCGCTCGGAAAACCGCAACGGACGATTCACATACGAGGGAGTCGTCCATGCAGAAGCCGGTCTTTCACTCCGCTGTCGCAAGCAGCTTTCTTAATCGTCGCCAAAACATAGGCGGGGCGGCAACACGGCGGCCGGGGGCCGTGCGCCGATATCCCCCTGGTCTTCTCAGGAGTTCCCTTACCGGTTTCTTGTTTTTAGCGGCTTGGGTTGCGTTCGGCACCACGGAAGAGGCTCGTGCCCAAGCGGGCCCCACCGTCTCGTGCACGACGGACGGCGCCATTTTCAACACGGCATACGATTCCTCGAGTGGCGGCATGCTGACTTCGGGCACCGATGCCAACTGGGACGTCGCCCTGACAACCACGGATATTACCGGTCCGCCGCCGGGAGGTCTGACCTACGCCGACGCCGTCGTCGTAGATGATCCACCTGCCAACTACACGACCTCGCCCTTTGGCAACGCCAACTGGATTTCCCATAACTCCACTGCCACTCAACCCACCCCCGAAAATTACGACATCTTCTACCGCTACGAGTTCAGCCTCGATCCCTCGGTCGACCCCTCGACGCTCGATCTGCAGATGACCTTTTTTGCGGATAACTCGGTTTACGAGGTGTGGGTGAACGGGGTCGACCAGAATATCCAATCCGACTACGCTCCTGAGGATCCGTATTTCTACAGCGGATTCCAGGCCGGCAACGGAGCTAGCGGTGCCATGAACGGCGCCTGGCAGACCGGCCTCAACACCATCGTCGTCCACATAAAGTCCGGACCTGGTGCGCAGGCGTTCATGGCGCAAATCGAGTCGACCTCCGTGTGCCAGCCAACGCTGACCCTGCGGAAGATTGTCGACAACTCTCAAGGGGGCAGCGCCGGGCCGGGCGACTTCACCCTGCAGGCTGAGGGGCCGACAACGATTCAAGGCGTGATGGGCGACCCTGCCGTCACCGATGCGTCGGTCCCGGCGGGCACATATGCGCTGAGCGAGTCCTACACTGAACTTGGCTATGCTGCTTCCGAGTATAGCTGCGCGATTGACGGCGGGGCAGCAACGGATGGCAATTCCGTGGCATTGGAAAACGGTCAAAGCGCCGTCTGCACGATCACCAACACATTTTCTCCGTCCTTCGGCTCCTGCAGCCCATCCATGTATCTGGCGCAGAACGTTCCGACACAGCTCTTCCGCTTCGAAACCTCGGATAACCCGTTCGACGTCAATCCGATAGGGCCAGCCTCGAATAACCAGTACAACGGCATCGCGATGAACCCCATAGACAACTATATCTATGGCTTCGAGATCAACACTACCCCCCCACGGTTGGCGCGCGTTGGCAGTGACGGCGGCGTGCAAGTGCTCGGAGAGATTGCCGGCTTTCCGAATGCCACTGTCACAGGTGAATTCAGTCCGAACGGCACACTCTATTCGGCGACTGCCGGTCGGCTCTATACCGTCAATGTAACAAACAGAACGGCGACATCCGTGCCGCTGACCGGGGCCGCCACCCACGGTCCGGACCTCGCATGGTATAACGGGCTGCTCTACAGCGTCACCGGTACTGGCCAACTCGTTACGATCGACCCGGCCACGGGCTTTGTCGACACCGTCGGCGAGACCGGCCTGACACAGAATTCGTTCGGCGGCATGTTCGGCGCCAGCAACGGCATCTTCGGCTCGAACAATGTTGGCGGCTTCTACCGGTTCAATGTAGAAACGGGCCGCGGAACGCTCATCTCAGACCTTCAAGGCTCGGGCCAGAACGATGGCGCCAAATGCGCCACCACGCCGCTGACCTTTCCGGCCGACGTCACGATCGCCAAGGACGACGGCAGCGAGACCTACACGGCCGGCGGCGAGGTGGTTTACACGATCGTCGTTTCCAATGACGGTCCGTTCGGGGTGGCAGGGACATTGGTGAACGACCCGCTCCCCGACGGTATCACCGATGCGGAGTGGACTTGCGGCAGCCCGACCGGCGGTGGGTACTGCAGCGTGCCAAGCGGCACGGGCGCCATCACCGACGTGCCGGTGGACCTCCCGGTGGACGGCGACGTGGGCAGCTCCGTCACCTTCACGCTCACCATGACGGTGCCGGCAGACTTTGAGGGCGATCTCGTCAATACGGCGACGGTCACCAACCCATCTGACGTGCCGGATCCCGACCCGAACGACAACGAATCCACGGACACCAACACGGTGCCCGTTATCCGTAAGGTCAAGGAGCTGGTTGGCGAGAGCGGTGAACTGGCCGGTGTTGCCGAGCCGGGCGAGACGCTCACCTACGAAATCACGCTCACCAACCCCTATGACTCGGCGCGCGGCAGTTACGAGCTGATCGACGATTATGACGAAAACCTGACGGTGGTTGATGCCGCCGGCGGCACGGACGATGGCGATCTGATCACCTGGACGGGGCTCACCGTTCCGGCGCACGACGGAACCAATCCGGGCCAACTGGTGCTCACGGTTCAGCTCCAGGTCGTCGATCCGATCCCCGAGAGCGTAACCAGGATCAGCAATATCGTCTACGAGCCCGATGAGGTCGTCGACTGCCGGGTCACGCCCACTCAGTGCTTCGAATTGCCGGCCTCCGCGCGGATCCTGCGGCTGAAGCAACTTGTCGCCGAGGATGGCCTCACGGAAGGCGTTGCCGAGCCGGGCGAAAGGCTCACCTACGAGATCACGCTCACCAATACCGGCGGCCCGGCGGACGACTATGCCATCCAGGACCTGCTCGACGAGAACACTGTCTTTGTCTCGGCCGACAATGGCGGCACCCACTCGGGGGGCAATCCCGGCGGTGGTGTGGTGGATTGGACCGGGCTCAGCATTCCGGAGCACGACGGGACCAATCCGGGCCAACTGGTGCTGACGGTGATAGCGACGGTGGTCGACCCGCTGCCCGACGGAGCGATTGGGATATCCAACATGATCAAGGAGCCGGGCGACCCGGATCCCGTATGTCCGTCGGACGACTGTGTGACGGTGCCGTCCCAGTTGACCGGGCTCGAGTTGGTCAAGACGGGAACCTATGAGGACACCGACGGCAACGGCTTCGCCAATGTGGGTGACACGATCCACTACAAGTTCACGGTGACCAATACCGGGAACGTGGTGCTGCAGGACGTGGTTCCGGAGGATGCCGGTCCGACATTTGACGGCCAGGAAGGCGGCGGCGAGCTGTCGGCTTTCGATCCGGCCTCGGCAACGCTGGAGCCGGGCGAGGAGACTGTGTTCGAGGCCAGCTATGTCCTGACGCAGGCCGATATCGATAATGGAGCCGGTGTCGAGGAGGGCGTCGAGAACACGGCTACGGCGGTAGGTTATGCCAATGGCGATCGGGTAACCGGTACGGAGGTGAACTCACCAGGCAGCGGAACCTCTTTGGACTTGCCGGCTGCGGCGAGCAATATCTCGATTGCGAAGATCGCCAATCTGCGCGCGATCCGGCGCGGCGAGCAGGCGCCGTTCACGATCCGGGTGACGAACCTTGCCGGGTCGCGGGTGGACGGGCTGACGGTGGCCGACCGGATCCCGCCGGGCTTCCGCTATGTGGAGGGCTCGGCGACGGTCGGCGATGTTGCCGTGGAGCCGGTGGAGGCGGGGCGCGAGATCCGCTTCGAGAACCTGTCGCTGGAAGGCAATCAGGAAATCGAGATCCGGCTGCGAATGCTGGCCTTGAGCTCGGCGGGTCCCGGCGAGCACGTGAACCGGGCGCGCGCCGAGGATGCCTCGGGACGGCAGCTGGCGCCGGAAGCGCAGGCGGTGGTGGAGATCCTGGCGGAGCCGGTGTTCGACTGCGGCGACGTGATCGGCAAGGTGTTCGACGACGTCAACCGCAACGGCTACCAGGACGAGGGCGAGCCGGGGCTCCCCGGTGTGCGGGTGGCCACCGTCAAGGGCTGGCTCATCACCACGGATGAATATGGCCGCTTCCATGTGGCCTGCGCCGACCTGCCGGAGGCGCGCATCGGTTCGAACTTCATCATGAAGCTGGACACACGCACGCTGCCGACGGGCTACCGCCTGACGACGGAGAACCCGCGCGTGGTGCGGCTGACGGCGGGCAAGACGACGAAGCTGAACTTCGGCGCCGCGGTGGGACGCGTCGTCCGTCTGGAATTGACGGACGCGGCCTTCGCGCCGGACGACGCGGCGCTGAAGCCGGAATGGGCAGAGAGCGTCGACCGGCTGATCGGCGTCCTTGCCGAGGAGCAGTCGGTGCTGCGGCTGACCTACTTCTACGGCGGTGTCGACCGGGCATTGGCCGGCGCGCGGATCATGCAGGCAAGAGAGCTGATCGCGGAACGCTGGCGCAGCAGAGGAGGTGCTTACCGACTGGAGATCGAGATGCGAGTGGAGGCGGTTCAATGAGCGCGCTGATCGGGAAGACGGGCATGAATACCACGCATATTGTTTGCCGCAATCGCACGCTCCTGCTGGCCGGCATCGCGCTCATGGCGCTTGTCGGCAGCGGCCCGGCCCTGGCCGAGGGGGAGGCTTGTGCCGGCGCCGGTTGCGCCGCGCCGATCCGCGGCAAGGCCGTCGATGACGGCACGGCCGGGCACCTTCCGGTCGGCGCCAACACCGAAACGGAAACGGCGGCCGACGCGCCGTCGATTCCCTTCATGATCAAGGTCGACGGCGAGACGGTCGACAGGAGCGGCGAGCGCGCCAAGGAAGCGCTGGCGCCCGGCCAGGCCGAGCCCGCATCGAAGCCGGTGGACCGGCAGCGCCAGACCGATGTGGCGCTGTCGGCGGTCGACATCCAGGTCAAGTTCGACGGGCTCGAGGCGGACCGGCTGCTCAATGTCTCGACCATGCCGGTCGAACGCCTCTACCGGCCGGGCGAGACGATCACATTCCTCGCCACGGCCAACTACCCCGCCTTCATCGACCGCGCCGAGATCCGCATTTATGAAGCGGGCGAGAAAGCAGATGTCCGCCCGGCGGCGGTGGTGCCGGTGACGATCAACGGCACCGCCACCTGGACCATGCCGGAAGGCGGCGAGGCGGACTACGCCTATGTGCTGCGCGTCTATGACGCCAAGGGCCGCTATGACGAGACGGTGCCGCTGACCATCGCCCGCAGCGGGCGGGAGGACTTGGCCAGCCACAAACAGGCGGAGGCGGCAGCGCCAGGCTGGGGCGAGGACCGCACGGCCTTCCACAACATCCCCGTCAAGGGCGGCGCTGTGACGGTGCACGGCCGGCACGTGCCGCCGGGCTACTCCGTCGAGGTGCTGGGCGAGACGATCCCGCTCGACCCGGACCAGGCCTTCGTGGTCAGCCGCATCCTTCCGCCGGGCGAGCATGTGGTCGACGTGGCGGTCGACGGCCCGTCGAAGAGCGGCGGCCTCTCCTTCTTCCGCGAGATCAACATCCCCGACAATGACTGGTTCTATGTGGCGCTCGCCGACCTCACCATCGGCAAGCGCATGGGAGACGACGCCATCGAGGAGGTGCGCCCGGGCGAATATGACGAGGTCTATTCCAAGGGGCGGCTGGCCTTTTACCTCAAGGGCAAGATCAAGGGCGAATACCTCCTGACGGCGGCCGCCGATACGGGCGAGGACGACCTGGAAAGCCTGTGGCGCAATCTCGACAAGCAGGACCCGCGCCGGCTGCTGCGCCGCCTCGATCCGGACGATTACTATCCGGTCTATGGCGACGACTCGACCTTTGTCGAGGACGCGCCGACCAAGGGCAAGTTCTATGTCCGGCTGGAGCGCGGCGACAGCCATGTGATGTGGGGCAATTACAAGACCCAGATCACCGGCACCGAGTTCCTGCGCTCCGACCGCGCGCTCTACGGGGCCTCCGCCGTCTACCGTTCCGAAGAGGCGACCTCGTTCGGCGAGCGGCGCACCGAGGTCACCCTCTACGGCGCGCAGCCCGATACGCTTCCCTCACGCGAGGTGTTCCTGGGCACCGGCGGCTCGGCCTACTTCCTGAAGCGCCAGGACATCGTCGAAGGCTCGGAAACGGTGCGGGTGGAGACCCGCGACGCGGTGACCGGGCGGGTGGTCGCGCGGCAGACGCTCTCCTATGGCGAGGACTACTCCTTCGACTATATGCAAGGGGTGATCATCCTGCGCCGGCCGCTCTCCTCGATGACCGGCACCGACGCGCCGGTGCGCAACGGCGCGCTCGGCGGCAACGACCTTTATCTGACGGTCGACTACGAATACGAGCCGCTGGCAAGCGATGTCGACGGCTATGTCTATGGCGGGCGGGCCCAGCACTGGCTGAACGAGAAGGTGCGGGTCGGCGTCACCGGCATGGACGATTCGACCGATCTTGCCGACCAGAGGGCCTATGGCGCCGACATTGAGATCCGCCAATCCGAGCGCACCTTCCTGGAGGCGGAGATCGCCCATTCCAAGGGGCGCGGCTTCGACCTGTCGCAATCGGCCGATGGCGGGCTGACCTGGGGCGACGACCGGGCGGACGCGCCGGCCGATGCCGACGACGAGGGCACCGCCTGGCGCGTGCGCGGCCAGGTGGCGCTGGAAGAGCTCGGCGCCGGCATCAACGGCACGGTGGGCGGCTATTACGAGGAGAAGGAAGCGGGCTTCTCCACGCTCTACGACCATGCCGATGTCGACCGCCGCATCTGGGGGGCGCATGCCAATCTCGATCTCACCGAGGAGCTGGCGCTGGCGCTCGCCTATGACGATCTGAAGGACGCGGACGGGCAGGTCCGCCGCGACGGCGCCGGCAGCGTCAGCTGGCAGTTCGACCAGCACTGGAAGCTCTCCTTCGGCGTCGCCTATTCGGAGATCATGTCGCCGCTGGCGCGCCGGGTCGGCAAGTCCGGCTATAACGGCTCCCGGCTCGACGCCGGGGCGCGCGTCGACTACCGGATCGATGAGGACCGCCTGGTCTACGCCTTCGCGCAAGGCACCCTTGACCGCTCGCGCGACATCGACCGCAACGACCGCGCCGGCATCGGCGCCGAGTGGCGGTTGACCGAGAAGGTGGGGCTGACCGGCGAGATCTCCTACGGCACCCACGGCATCGGCGGGCTGGCCGGCATCACCTACGACCCGACCGCCGACGACCATTACTATCTCGGCTACAAGCTCGATCCGGACCGCGCCTTCCAGCTGGACAACAGCCGCGACCTTTACGGCAGCGACAAGGGCACGGTCGTCGCCGGCATGCGGCGGCGCATGGGCGATGCGGTGTCGGCCTATTCGGAGAGCAATTACGACCTTTACGGCAACCGCAGGTCGCTCACCCAGACCTATGGCGTCATCTACACCCCCGACGCCCAGTGGACCATCGACGGCGGGCTGGAGATCGGCCGCGTGCAAGACGAGACCGTCTATGAGGACGCGGCCGGCAATCCCACCTTGCGCGAGGACTTCGACCGCTACGCCCCCTCGCTTTCGCTCGGCTACAAGGACGAGGAGCGCGGCATCGATGCGCGGGTGCGCGGCGAGGTCAGGATCGAGCGCTCCGACGACGGCACGCGCGATCAGAACTCTTACCTGTTCGCCGCCGGCCTCGGCTGGAAGACCAGCCCCGACTGGCGGCTCCTCGCCCATGTCGACGCGGTCCTCTCCGACACCAGGTCCGACCAGGTCTTCTTCGCCGACACCGACTATGTCGAGGCCTCGCTCGGCTACGCCTACCGGCCGGTCGACAACGACCGCCTGAACGCGCTGTTCAAATACACCTGGCTTTACGACCTGCCGGGCAACAACCAGGTGATCTCCGGCGCCACCGGCGACAGCTTCGCCCCGGCCCAGCGCAGCCACATCCTGTCGGCCGACGTCAATTACGACCTGATGCCGTGGCTCACCGTCGGCGGCAAATACGGCTTCCGCATCGGCCAGGTCAAATACCGCACCGACGACGGCTCCGGCACCGGCTTTGAGGAAGAGTGGCAGGAATCCTCCGCCCATCTCGGCATCCTGCGCGCCGACCTGCACCTCATCAAGAAATGGGACCTCCTGGTCGAGGGCCGCGTCATGCACATCCCCGGCGTCGACACCGACTATGGCGCCCTCGCCGCCCTTTACCGCCATGTCGGCGACAACTTCAAGGTCGGCGTCGGCTACAACTTCGGCCGCTTCTCCGACGACCTCCGCGACCTCACACTCGACGACCAGGGCGTCTTCCTCAACGTCGTCGGAAAATTCT
>Ga0182743_1002570_pt1 | contig 15688 bp, 17 predicted proteins | sample eDN3rd30CKraftOP_FD_128522 | JGI IMG/M metagenome (GOLD analysis project Ga0182743, IMG submission 128522) | Enriched Organic Plus compost microbial communities from Emeryville, California, USA - eDNA 3rd pass 30_C Kraft OP (version 2) (version 2) ... | reverse complement strand
CGTACTGAGCGGCGCGGTCGCCGCTCAGGGCGCTGGTGCGCAGCTTCGATGAGCCGATCTCGGCGGGGAGCGACTCCTTTGACAAGGGGCTGATGGAGCCCGTCACCGCGGGATCGGACGTGCCGGAAGTGGTGGAGGGCGCGGGCGTCAGAGGTTCGGCCGTCGCAATTTGCGCGGTTGGCGTCTTGGTGCTGAGGTCGACCGCCGCGACGGGGTCTTCCGCCGGGGGATGGTAGTCCGCGGGGGCGCCGGTCTGCTCCGTCGTCCAGCCCGCGGTCTGCGGCTGCTCTGTGGCGCCGAGCCGGGATTCGAGCAGGCGGTGCGCGGCGCCGTAGGAGCCGAGCAGGAAAAGCACCGCGGCGATTCCGACGAGGAGCCGGCGCCGGCGACGGACGTCGAGCGTGAATTTCGGACGTGGGGCCTTGGCCTGCGGGCGCGGCGGCGCACGGAAGGCAGCAGGCTTGAGCTCGGGCCGGAGTTCCGGCTTGGGCTCGGACGCCTGCGGCTGATTGGCCCGGCGCACGGCTGCGATGAAGCGGGAGCGCTCCGAGACCGCCTCGCTGGGAGCCCCGCTGGGAACTTCAATGCTGGCGCGGAGCGCGGCCTCATGCGCGCGCTGTGCCACGGCGCGGGGCGGCTCCGGCGCCACCAGCGGCGCCGCACCGGCGGAACCGGCGCCGACGTGGTTCAACTTGCCGGCGACGTGTTCGAGCGTCTGGCGCACGGCGTCCAGCGCCTCGATGGCGCGGCGCTCGGAATCGCCGCGCGAATCCTCCAGCCGGGCCAGTGCCTGCTCGATCTGATCGAGCCGGTCGTCGGGGCGGCGGCGCATCATGGCGAGCGTCGTCTCGGCCGCGCGGGTGGCAGCGACGTCGGCCATGTCGAGCGAGGCCTGCGTGGTGTCCTGCAGGCTGCCGACAAGCTGGGCGATGCCCTGTTCGAGGCGCTCCAGGCGCGGCAGGGAGTCTATGCGCTCGACCAGCCGCTCCAGGAAGCGCTCGGCGTCGAAATCCGGCGGGATAGGCTGCTGCTGCGGCGCGGACTCGGCTCTGGTTGCCGGCGGCTCCTCGGATGCGGGCGCGCCGCGCTCGATGTAGAGCAGGTTCTGCGGCCGTGCCTCGGGCGCGTCGGCATCATGCTCCGCGCCGGGACTGATGATGGCCGAGAAGCGGGCGGCGAAGTCGGCGAGGCGGCGGTCGGCCAAGGCGGACTGGCGAGCCTGGATCTCGGCCACGGCATCCCGCAGGCCAAAGCTGCGGCGAGGCGTTTCGACAGGCTCCATCTCGGCCTGCACCACCTCTTCGATCTCGTCCTCGAGACGATCGTCTTCGGCCGTATTCCCGGCGTCTTGCCCAGGCGCGTCCTGCTCCGGGGCGTCTTCCTCCAGGGCCGGGCCGGCGGCCTGGATAAGGCCCTCGATCAGGGCGTCCGCCAGTTCTTCCGAACGGTCGGTTTCAATCTTGCGGGCAAACGGTGTGGGCACCGGGGCGGCGCTGGCCTGCGCCAGTCGCTCGGGAGCGATTGGCAGGGGACGCTTCTCCAGCCGCGCACTCAGGCGCTCCAAAGCGCATTGCTGCTCCAACGCCATGTCGCGGGAGCGCTGGCGGGCCCGCTCGCGCTCGCTCAACGGTTCGGCCGGACGCGTGCCGCGGGATTCCCCCCGGGGCTCGCCATGATGCTCGCGCCGCAGGGAGTCGAGCCGTTCGGTGAGAGTTTCAAGCCGTTCGCCGGTCTGGTGCATACCGCTGCCCTGGGAACGCAAGGAGGCGAAAATCTCGTCGCGCCGCTTCGTGGGATTGGTGGGCGTGCGCGCTTCGGAAATGTCGCGCCAGCGCAGATCCCCCGCCGGGTTATGATGGCCGCCGAAGGGTTCGCTTGCCCCCATTGGAGTCCTCCAGAGGCGTGCCTGGAAGCGCGCCGGTCGAAGCGTTACACCGAATGCAGGCCACGGCGTGCTTCAGCCGAATCATGCTTCCACACGCATCCTGGTTCGTACTGTCCAGTTTTTGAACAATACGGTAAATAAAATGTTAATTGTTGTTAACAGAAGAATATGCAATAATACTTGTCTGTATAGATGTTGATTATTCCTCGATTATTCGTGGCTTGTTAAAGCCGAAGTAACCATGATCGTCGTCGAAGCGTGGGCAGAGCCCTTGTCTGGCACCTGAAGAGGTGAAAAACAGGCGCTGTGATACCCTTGGAACATCAGGCCTCTTTCGCGGTTTATCCTTCGCAAGAGCGCAGGCATGAAACATTATCTACTGATCGCCGGTCTCCTTCTGCTGCCGCAGCTCGCCAATGCGCAGACACCGCTGGAAAGCGGTCGCTTCGCCCTGGAACGCACGGATGAGGGTTTCGTCCGTCTCGACCGCACCAACGGCACCATGTCGCTGTGCCGGATCGAGGACCAGGCGCTGCATTGCCGCTCCAGCGACGACGAGCGCCAGGCCATGCAGGACGAGATCAACCGCCTGGCCGCCGAGGTCGACCGCCTCAAGACAGAACTGGGCAGGCAGGACGATGGTCCCGGCCTGCCGGGCGCCAAGGCGGGCGAGGCGGAGATCAACCGCTTCATGACCTCGCTCGGCCGCGCACTGCAGAGCGTGATCGACGCCGTGCGCGATTTCGCCCGCGACAATCTCGGCAACGAGCCGGCCCGCTGATGCCGGGTACCGCTTCGCAGGGGTCCGGATCGGGCGGCGCCGCCTTCGTGCGCACCACGGCGCTGACGCTCGAGACACGTGGGCCGGGCTTTACCGACCTCTCATCCCACCTTCACGGCTGGCTGCGCGAGATCGGGGCGGATACCGGTCTCGTGACGCTCTATCTGCGCCACACCTCCGCTTCGCTCACCATCCAGGAGAACGCCGATCCCGACGTGCAGCGCGATCTCGTTTCCGCGCTGGAGCGGCTGGCGCCGGAGGACATGCCCTACCGGCACCGCAAGGAAGGGGCCGACGACATGCCGGCCCATATCAAGGCCATGCTCACCGCCACCCATCTGTCGATCCCGGTGGCGGACGGCCAGCCACTCTTCGGCACCTGGCAATCGCCCTATCTTGTCGAGCACCGCCGCGAGCCGCACCGACGCGAGGTGGTGATGACATTTCTCGGCACTTTGCAGCGTTGACGGTCGAACTTTGAAAAGGCTTCGGCCGTTATCTTCCGGGTTTCGGAAGAGTCGGGATGCCCTACAGAACTCCCCTGTGCCTTGGCCTGGTCGCAAGTCTCCTCATCGGTACGCTGGTCGCGGTTGCCGTGCCGGTCGTATCACAGGCGGAGAGCCCTCTCGAATTCCTGCGTAACCAGGCCAAGCGAAACGGACCCAGTGGCCAGCCCCGGACAGGGTTCTTCGGGCTGTTCGGCGCGCCCGAGGAGGCACCGCCGCCGGAAAGGGAGCCACCGCCCTCGCACGCCATGCAGCAGCCCTTTGTCCGCGGCGTGTGCGTGCGCGTCTGCGACCAGCGCCGCTTCGCCATCCGCCTCAACCTGCGGGATTCCGGCAGCGAGGAGTCGGCGCGGCAGATGTGCGACGCCGCCGGCAATGGCGAGGCGACGCAGTTCCTCGTCCAGCGGATCGCGGATGGCGGCCTGCCGCCGGATACGGCGGCCAGTTTCGCCAATCCGGCACCCGGTTCGAGCTGCCAGAGCGTGAACGAGAAAGCCACCTTCACCGTGCCGATTCTGGCCGACGCGACGCTGCGGCAGGGCGATATCGTGGCCACGCGCGAGGGGCTGAAGGTCTTCGTCGGCGGGCCGCAGGTGCCCCACAGCCCGGCTGATTTTATCTCTGTGAAACAGGCTGGGATTGTTGATCCCGCGGTCACGAACCTTCAGGTTGCAATGACCCGGTAATTCCAGAGGAGGCTGGGGTGCTCGAGGAGTTCAAGAAATTCGCCCTGCGGGGCAGCGTGGTCGATCTGGCCATCGGCGTCATCATCGGCGCCGCCTTCAACAAGATCGTCAGCTCGGCGGTGGATGATATTTTCATGCCGATCATCGGCTTCATCACCGGCGGCCTCGATTTCTCCAACTACTTCGTCCAGCTCGCGGGCGCCCCCGCGACCACCTATGTGGACGCCAAGAAGGCGGGCGCGACGATCGGCTACGGCGAGTTCATCACCGTTTCGATCAACTTCCTGATCGTTGCTTTGGTGCTGTTCTTCGTGGTGCGCGCCATCAACCGGTTGCGCGCCAAGGAAGAGGAAAAGCCGGTTCCGCCGGAGGCGACCAAGAGCGAGAAGCTGCTCGAAGACATCCGCGACCTGCTCGCACAACAGCGCGCCTGAAATCTCTCGGCGAAGCGGCGTGCCTTACGCCGCTTCCGCCAGCCGGGCCAGGCCGAGCGCTTCCCAGGTCTCGTCGAGCGCCTGGGCGAGGGCCGCGATCAGCGTATCGTCGTGGAAGGGCGTCGGCGTGAAGCGGAGGCGCTCCTTGCCGCGCGGCACGGTCGGATAGTTGATCGGCTGCACATAGATGCCGTGCACTTCGAGCAGGCGGTCGGAGGCGGCCTTGGCCTGCGCCGGGTCGCCCACCATCACGGGCACGATGTGCGTCTCGGTGGCCATTACCGGCAGGCCGCGCGCCAGGAGCGCGCGCTTGGTGGCTTCGGCGTTGCGCTGCTGCAGCTCGCGCTCGTGGCTCGAACCGCGCAGGTAATGGATCGAGGCGCAGGCCGCGGCGGCAACCGCCGGCGGCATGGTCGAGGTGAAGATGAACCCGGCCGCGTAGGAGCGCACCGCGTCCACGATGTCGCGCGAGGCGGCGATGTAGCCGCCGACCACGCCGAACGCCTTGGCCAATGTGCCCTCGATGACGTCGACGCGGTCCATCACGCCGTCGCGCTCGGCAACCCCGGCGCCGTGGGGGCCGTACATGCCGACCGCGTGCACCTCGTCGAGATAGGTCATGGCGCCGTAGCGCTCGGCCAGATCGCAGATCGCCCCGATCGGGGCGATGTCGCCGTCCATCGAATAAATGCTCTCGAAGGCGATGATCTTGGCGCGCGCGGGGTCGGCCTCGCGCAGCAGCTCTTCGAGATGCGCCAGGTCGTTGTGGCGGAAGATGCGCTTCTCGCAGCCGGAATTGCGCACGCCCACGATCATGGAATTGTGGTTCAGCTCGTCCGAAAGGATCAGGCAGTCCGGCAGGAGGCGGGCGATGGTCGAGATCGCCGCGTCGTTGGCGACATAGCCCGAAGAAAAGACCAGCGAAGCGTCCTTGGCGTGCAGCTCGGCCAGTTCCTGCTCCAGCAGGACGATGGGATGGTGCGTGCCGGAAATGTTGCGCGTGCCGCCGGAGCCCGCGCCCATGCGCTCAGCCGTCTCGGCCATGGCCGACACCACGAGCGGATGCTGGCCCATGCCGAGATAATCGTTGGAGCACCACAGAGTCACTTCGCGCTGCTGTCCATCGCGGTGCCAGATGGCGTGCGGGAAGCGGCCGACCACGCGCTCGAGGTCGGCGAAGACACGATAGCGGCGCTCGTCGTGCAGACGAGCCACGGCATTCCGGAACACGCTCGCGTAGGATGCGGAGCTGCGGGGGGACGGTCGCGACGTCATGATGGAACAGTTATAACCTGCGAGAAGGCTTCTGTCTCGGGGCTTTCCTGCCGGAGTGACCATCTGACACGCAGCGGAGCTATGCATTCCTGCATTGGTGACAGGCCGCCGCCGACCCACTAAACAGCACATGCCGCCCTCGAGTGCGGCCTTTCAAGACGGATCACCATGCGCATCTCCATGATCGGATCGGGCTATGTCGGACTGGTTTCCGGCGCCTGCTTTGCGGATTTCGGCCACGACGTCGTCTGTGTCGACCTCGACGAGAAGAAGATCGAGGGCCTCAAGCGCGGCGAGATCCCGATCTATGAGCCCGGCCTGGAAGACCTGGTGCGGCGCAACGCCCGCGAGGGCCGCCTGACCTTCACCACCGACCTGAAATCCGCCGTTCCAGAGAGCGATGCGGTGTTCATCGGCGTGGGCACGCCCTCCCGCCGCGGCGACGGCAAGGCCGACCTGACCTATGTCTATGCGGCCGCGCGCGACATCGCCGACGCCATGCAGGGCTTCACCGTGGTGGTCAACAAGTCGACCGTGCCGGTCGGCACCGGCGATGAGGTCGAGCGCATCATCCGCGAGCGCCGGCCCGATGGCGATTTCGCCGTGGCGTCCAACCCCGAATTCCTGCGCGAGGGCGCGGCCATCGAGGACTTCAAGCGGCCCGACCGCATCGTGGTCGGCGTCGAGGACGAGCGCGCCCGCGAGGTCATGTCGGAGATCTACCGTCCGCTGTTCCTCAACGCATCCCCGCTGCTGTTCACCCAGCGCCGCACGGCGGAGATCATCAAATACGCCGCCAACGCCTTCCTCGCGACCAAGATCACCTTCATCAACGAGATCGCCAATCTCTGCGAGGTCGCGGGGGCGGACGTGCAGGAGGTCGCGCGCGGCATCGGGCTCGACAAGCGCATCGGCTCCAAGTTCCTGCACGCCGGCCCGGGCTTCGGCGGCTCGTGCTTCCCCAAGGACACCCGTGCGCTGGCCGAGACCTCGCGCGAGATGGGCGTGCCCAATCGCATCGTCGAGGCGGTCATCGCCGTCAACGAGGCGCGCAAGGGAGAGATGGCCGCCAAGGTGGTGGCTGCGTGTGGCGGCTCGGTGCAGGGCAAGACGCTGGCGCTGCTCGGCCTGACCTTCAAGCCCAACACCGACGACATGCGCGAGGCGCCGGCGATCACCATCGTCGACGAACTGCGCAAGGCCGGCGCTACGCTCCGCGCCTATGATCCGGCCGGGCCGGAGACGGTCGAGGCCGTCGGCCCCGGCGTCGATTTCGCCAGGGATGCCTATGCCTGCGCCGAGGGCGCCGACGCGGTCGTCCTCGTCACCGAATGGGACGCCTTCCGCGCGCTCGATCTCGGGCGCCTCAAATCGGTCCTGCGCCAGCCGGTGCTGGTGGACCTGCGCAATGTCTACGATCCGCAGGACGTCCGCGAGCACGGTTTCACCTATGCAAGCGTGGGGCGTGTGTAAAAGGCACGGTGTAAAAGCTCAAAGGGCGTGGTTGCGCGGCGCAAGGCGGTGTGGCAGTAAGGCCGCCGCAAGCGCAATGCGCCTCGCGCTGCCGTAGCTCAGTGGTAGAGCACTCCCTTGGTAAGGGAGAGGTCGACAGTTCAATCCTGTCCGGCAGCACCAGTTTTCCTGAAAATCAACCGTCCTTCTTTGCGTCCTGCGTCCCATCCGATGTGAACCGCAGGTGGCTCAGCAAATCCGTCGGCAGCGGAAACACCACCGTCGAGGATTTGTCGCCGGCGATGTCGTGCAGGGCCTCGAAATAGCGCAGCTGCATGGCCTGGGGCTGCTGGGCGAGGATGCGTCCGGCCTCGACGAGCTTTTCGGCGGCCTGCAATTCGCCGGTGGCGTTGATCACCTTGGCGCGCCGCATGCGCTCGGCCTCCGCCTGCCTGGCGATGGCGCGGACCATGTTCTCGTTGAGATCGATATCCTTGATCTCGATATTGGTCACCGCGATGCCCCAGGCATCGGTCTGCTGGTCGAGAATCTCCTGGATGTCGGCGTTGAGCTTGTCGCGCTCGGCCAGCATCTCGTCGAGCTCGTGCTTGCCGAGCACCGAGCGCAAGGTGGTCTGCGCCAGCTGGCTGGTGGCCATTCCGTAATTGCCGACCTGCAGGATCGCGCGCTCGGGATCGACGATGCGGAAATAGAGCACCGCATTGACCTTGACCGAGACGTTGTCGCGGGAAATCACGTCCTGGGGCGGGATGTCCTCCACCATCACCCGCAGGTCGACCCGCACCATCTGCTGGATGAACGGGATGAGGATGATGAAGCCGGGCCCCTTCACGCCGGTGAAGCGTCCGAGCGTGAAGACGATGCCGCGCTGGTATTCGCGCAGGATGCGGATGGCCAGCGCGAGGAAGACGATGACGAGGACCGCCACCAGCAGAAAGGTCGGATGATCGAACACCGTCATACCGCACGTCTCCTTTCGGCGATCGCCTGTGCGAAGACGATGGAAACGATATGGGAATACCACCGCCGCACCTCAAGGCGGCGGCTTCTGCCGGCGCCCTAGCGGTAGGCGACCAGCACCGCGCCCGCCGCGATGAGGGCGATGCCGAGCCAGTTCGGCAGCGACAGCCGCTCGCCCAGGAACATCACGCCGAAGATCGCCACCAGCACGACGCTCAGTTTGTCGATCGGGGCGACGCGAGCGGCGTCGCCGAGCTTCAGCGCGCGGAAATAGCAGAGCCAGGAGGCTCCGGTGGCCAGCCCCGACAGGACGAGGAAGACATAGCTGCGCGCCGGCACCGAGGCGAAGGATTGCCATTGCCGCGTCGCCATCAGCATGGTGCCGAGCGCCAGCAGGATGACCACGGTGCGGATGAAGGTGGCGAAGTCCGACCCGACATTCTCCACGCCGACCTTGGCGAAGATCGCGGTCAGCGCCGCGAAGGCGGCGGCGAGGACGGCCCAGAATTGCCAGGAAAGAATGAGGGTTTTCATGGCGCGCCCTAGCCGATGTGCCGCATCAGCATCAATCCCGCGAAAAGCCCGAGCAGGGCAAGCGTGATCGACACGAGAACGTAGGCGAGGGCGATGCCGGCTTGCCCTTTTTCCCAGAGAAGGGCGGTGTCGAGCGAGAAGGTCGAGAAGGTGGTGAAGCCGCCCAGAACGCCGGTGGTGAGAAACAGCCTCCAGGCCTGGCCCGGATCGGCCTTCTGCGCGAACCAGCCGGCAAGCAGGCCCATGACCAGCGAGCCGAGGATGTTCACCGCGAGCGTGCCGTAGGGGAAGCCCGCCCCGAACAGGCGCAGCGCCGCGAGGTTGGTGCCGTGGCGAAGCGCGCCGCCAATGCCCGCGCCGAGAAAGACGATGATGAAAGCGTTCATGCCGTGCTCCTACCTGCCGTGTTCATGGCATCCGGTAGGAGTCATCAGCCTGGAGGGCTATTTGCCCTCGGCGGTTATCGGGGGAACCCCATCCCCATCAGCGCTCTAGATAGGCCATTGCGGCGGTTGGGTGAAGCCCGCGGGCATCACGGGCTCGCCTGAAGCGGTTTCACGTCGGCATCCCCGGCCATCGCCTCTCCGACATCGCGGAAGCAGATGGAGCTGATGGTGCCACCATCGCCGAAGGCGCTGAGCACGCTGGAGCGTCTCTGGTTCTGGTCGGCGGCGGCGATGTCGAGCGGCTTGCCCAGCGGCTGGGTCGGCAGGCTGATCGAGGTCAGCAGGCGGCCATCGGCGGCATGCAGACCGATCTTCCCGCGGGTGCCGTTGGAGATATAGGCCACGTCTGCATAGCTGAAGCTGCGGCCGGGCAGGCGCACAAAGACGCCGTCGGGCTGCAGCGTCAGTCCACGGTCTCCGTGGCTGGAGTCGATGCTGAGGGACGCCCCGGTCAAGGTGTAGACCTCCGCGGTGCCAACTGTGAGCGGCGACGGGCTGCTCCCAGCGACCAGCGTCTCAAGGTCGACACAGACGGAGGCCGGTTCGGTTGTCGTGGATTGCGACGCGCATCGGGCACAGGACAATCCGAGGACCGAAAGGATAAGCCATCGAGCGATCATGGCACTGACCTCTGCGGAGCCCCCCACTTTGATTACCACGGAGGCCGCCGGCAGGCGGATAAGACTTTCGGAGTATCCGGGGACACGAGCCTGAGAGCCGTCCGTGCGGGCGCTAGCGCGGCTGGTGCTCGAGATTGAGGTAGGTCGGGTCGAAGCCGGCGAAGTCCATCAGGCGGTGCAGATCCAGGATCTCGATTTCCTCGCCCTTCCATTTCACCAGGCCCTCGCGGCGCAGGCGCTGGATCGAGCGGTTGGTGTGCACGGCCGAAATGCCGAGCGCGTCGCACAAAGTGGACTGGGTGACCGGGAGGCGGAAAGCCTTGCCCCGGACATGGCCGATGGTCTGCAGCCGCAGGAACAGCTCGCACAGCAGGTGGGCGAGACGTTCGGCTGCCGGCCGCCGGCCGAGCGTGGCGATCCATTCGCGATGGATGGCGGCATCGATCAGCGTGGCGAGCCACAGCAGCCGCGTCAGGTGCGGGTTGTTCTCGGTGATGTGACGCAGATTGGCATGCGGCACATAGGCAACCCGGCAGCGCGTCAGGGTCAGGATGGAATGATCCATCGGGCTGAGCAGCAGGGAATGCAGGTCGACGAAATCGCCGGGGACGCAGAACGCTGTGATCTGCCTCCTGCCATCGGCGACCAGCTTGTAGCGGCATGTCCAGCCATCGAGCAGAAGGCAGCTCTCGCTCTGATGGTCGCCTTCGCGGACAAGATCATGTCCGGCATCGACCATGACAACGCGGTCGATGATCTCTTCCAGGATCCGCTCCTCGGCGCTGGAAAGCACGTCCCGCTGCGACAGCTTGAGGGCGAGGGGCGATTGAATGAAGTCGAGGGACGAGACCATAGGTGACCTTTTGCCGGTCCACCGGCGCGGACAGGAGGGCTATTGTCGCACGAAAAGGGGCGCCTGGCTCAGGAGAGTTCGTATCGTGCGCCGCGGGGTCGCTGGGGCAACCCCGCGACCTGCGGTCCGCTGTCCGCCGGCTTGGCATGGGCGAGGACGACAGCATCGCTCATGTGCCGGCGGAAGCGCACGCGCGGCGGCCGCAGGCCGTGGCCGAGAAGGGTGCGCCGGACTGCCCGCGACGCGCCGACGATGCACACCCGCGCGTTGCGGTGCGCTGCCTTGCGGACGAAGCCCTCGATGGTCGCCGCCGCCGTGGAATCCAGAACGGACACGGCGGAGAGGTCGAGGATGTAGGCCCTTGGGTGCTCGCCGATGCTGTCCAGCGCCATGCCGACCGCGGCCGCGGCGCCGAAGAAGAACGCGCCCGATATGCGCACGATCGCCACGTCCGGATCGCTGGAGAGGGTCGGGTCGTAGGGCACGCGCCGGTCGCCATTGGCGCTGTCGGCCTCGTCCTCCTCGACCAGCGGCGGGGCGTTCTCGACCTCGACCGCCTTGGCCATGCGATGCAGGAACAGCAGCGCGCTGATCGAGAAGCCGACCAGGATGCCTTCCGTCAGGTCGCGAAAGACGACCAGCAGGAAGGTCACCAGAAGCACCACCGCATCGCCTCGCGAGACACGCAGGAGGAGGGCGAATTCGTGCTTCTCGGCCATGTTCCAGGCCACGACCGCGAGCACTCCCGCCAGGGTCGCCAGCGGGATGTAGGAGGCGAGCGGCGCGGCAATGAGCATGAAGAGCAGCAGGAAGACCGCGTGCAGCATGCCCGATACCGGGCCGCGCGCGCCCGAGCGTACATTGGTCGCGGTGCGGGCGATGTTGCCGGTGACGCAGATGCCGCCGAACAGCGGCGAGGCGATGTTGGCGATGCCCTGGGCCAGCAGTTCGCAATTGGAGCGGTGCCGCCGCCCGGTCATGGAATCGGCCACGACCGCCGAAAGAAGGCTCTCGATGCAGCCGAGCAGCGCGAAGGACAGCGCGTTCGGCAGCACCGCAATGACACGCCCATAGGAGAACTCGGGCAGGTGCGGCAGCGGCAGCGTCTGCGGCATGGCGCCGAAGCGGGTGCCGATCGTCTCCACAGGAAGGTTTAGAAAGGTCGCGGCGATGGTGGCGGCGGCGACGGCGATGATGAAGGCCGGCCAATGCGGCCGCACCCTGCGAACGGCGGCGATGATGGCGATGGTGGCGGCGGCAATGGCGACCGCCGCCGGATTGATCGTCGGCAACGCCCCCGCGAGCGCCTGCAGCTTCGGCAGCAGCGGACCCGGCTCCTTGTCGAGCGTGAGTCCCAGCAGCTCTTTGATCTGGCTGGCGAAAATGATGATGGCGATGCCCGCCGTGAAGCCGACCGTCACCGGATATGGGATGTATTTGATGAAGGTGCCGAGCCGCAGCAAGCCGATCGCCGCCAGCATTAGCCCCGAAAGGAAGGCGGCCAGCAGAAGCCCCTCGACCCCGTGCTGGGCCACGGTCGCCGAGACCAGCACGATGAAGGCGCCCGCGGGCCCGCCGATCTGGAACCGGCTGCCGCCAAAGGCCGAGACGATGAAGCCGCCGACGATAGAGGTGTAGAGGCCCCGTTCCGGCGTGACACCCGACGCGATGGCGATCGCCATGGACAGCGGCAGCGCCACGATGGCGACGGTCAGGCCGGACAGGATGTCGGCTTTCAGTCCGGCGAGGCCGTAGCCTTCCCGCAGCACTGTGAAGAGCTTGGGCGTGTAGAGTTCGCGGAAGGTTGGCGGACTGGTTGCGGCGGCCATGACAATCCTTTCTGCCACCATGAGGTGCGGGATCGTCGGCCGGGTCGCGGTCGGCGCCGCTCGTGTTTTCTGGAAAGAGATCAGGCCGGGTTTTTGAGGCGGACCCCGCGGCCTCCGCCGGTGCTCGTGGCGTTATCGCCGATGAGCTCGATGCCGGCCTGATCGAGCGCCTCGACGAGCTTGGTCAGCGTCTCGATCACCCCGCGCACCGTGCCCTCGCTGGCTTCCATGCGCTGGATGGTGGGAACCGATATGCCGGCCATGTCGGCCAACTGCCGCTGGCCGATGCCGAGAAGGGCGCGGGCGGCGCGCATCTGCGCGGATGTGATCATGGAATGCTCATGCCTGAAGACAGGATATACCAGTATCAGATATTCATAATTATGTCTAATACATCATATATGCTGTGTTAAACATGCCGTTCAAATGGCGAGTGTGGTGGTTACCGGGGCCCTTGCAGGGTGCGGAGAATCTGCCCCGGGCTTTTCGTGTTTTGGAAAAAAGGCACGTGCTTGCATCAAAGCTTGCCCCGGTGGATACTCTTTCGGCTGGAAGTGACTGCCGAACGAGCTGGTAAGAAGCAGCGGCTGTCGGGGCTTGGTAAGGCGAGGATCTGACCATGAGCCTTTTCGACAATCTCGGCGGCATCCTGAACAATTTGACCAAGCAGGGCGACAGCAGTTCGGGCGGCGGTGGCCTCGCCGAGCTGTGCGGCCAGCTTTTTCAGCAGGCCGGCGGCCTCGACGGCATTCTTTCCAAGCTCAACGAAGCGGGGCTTGGCCAGGAGGTTTCTTCCTGGATCGGCACCGGCTCCAACCTCCCCATCAGCGCGGACCAGATCCGCGCCGCTCTCGGCAACGAGGAAGTGCAGAAGCTGGCGGCCTCCTTCGGCGTGCCGGTGGAGCAATTGTCCGAAATCCTGGCGCAGCACCTGCCTGCGACGGTCGATCAGGCCAGCCCCGACGGCACGCTCAAGGTCTGAGCGTCATCGGGGCTTCGCGCCCTTAGTGCACAAGCTTTGTCCGGAAGGTGTGAGAAGAAGGATCTTCCAAAATGCAGCAGCGTCTGATGTTGGCTAGTGTGTGCGCGTTTGCTCTCACGGCAGCGTTCGTGGTGGTGCCGTCCAGTCCGGCGGCGGCCCTGACCATGAAGGAGTGCAGCGGCAAGTACAAAGCCGCCAAGGCGGCAGGCAGCACCCTGAAGTGGAACGACTTCCGCGCCAAGGAATGCGGTGCCGATGCCACCGCCGAGCCGGAGGCCTCGGCCGACAATGACGAGGAGCCGGCCGCGCCGACGACAAAGGCCCCGCGCGGCGTGGCCTTTCCGAGCAGCGTCTCGTCCAAATATGCCAGCGAGAGCCCCGGCAAGGCGCGGATGCATACGTGCGTCGACGCTTATCATGCCAATAAGGACAAGGGCACGCTCAATGGCCTGAAATGGATCCAGAAGGGCGGCGGCTATTACAGCCTCTGCAATGCCCGGCTGAAAAAGAGCTGATCCAAGGCTCCGAATTTCGATACCGAGGCCGGCTTCCAGGCCGGCCTCTCTGCTTTTGGGTGGGGCTTTTCAGCGGACGTACAAATCCTGCCACCAGTCCTGCAGGGCGGTTGCGTCCGAACGCAGGAAGGCCGCTTTCGGGGCAAAGCTGGCCCAGGCTTCGCGGTGCTTGTCCGAGACCGTGGTGAGCACCGGCTTGCCGGCCGCGCGCGCCGCCCGAAAGGCCTCGGTCAGCCCACGGCCCGCCGCTTCCAGCTTGCCGAACTTGCTGAGCACGACGAGGTCGCACGCCGCGATCTGGCCGAGCACGGCGGAACAGGCCGTTTGCGCGCCCTGCGCATCGAGGTGGCAGGACGTGTTCTCCGGCACCGTCTCCAGATAGATCGGATAGGGCGTGCCGGAGGCGATGTCGCGCAGCACGCCGCCGCTGCAGGTGCGGTTGGGAAGCCCGTGTGCTTCCTCGATCATGCCGGCCACGCGCACGCCCTCTGCACGCCAGCGCGCGATCGCCTCGGCGAACAGCGCCTGGATGGTGGCGCTGTCGGTGCCCACAACCACGGCGATGCGTTCGTGTTCGGCAGTCATGCTGGGAGCTCCTTCAGGGATCGTCCCCGGCATCATGACGCCGCCCCATTTGACCGATCAATGATGCTTGAAGCCGCGCCCGGGTGGAATCAGCCCACGAAACGCCGCTCCCGAAGGCCCGGGGCTATTCCCGGCTTGAAAATTCCGGCCGGAGCGCCTTCTTAGACACGCCATGACCGACAAGCCCCCTTCGCTGACCACCGAGAGCCGAGCCGAGCGCGAAAAGCGCCTGGCCGCAGCGTTGCGCGAGAACCTGCGCCGCCGCAAGGCGCAGGCGCGAGGCCGGAAGGCCGGGGAGGGCGTCTCCACCCCTGATGCCGGCCCCAATTCCGGCCATGACACCGGAGCGGGCGAGGCATGAGCGTGCCTGCCTTGTCTGCCGCCGGAGCTTTGGTTATTCGCTCACCCCAGAACCTGCTGGCCGTAGCCGGTCGCCATTTCGAGGACGTTTGATGGACCGGATACGCATTGTCGGTGGCCAGCCGCTGAACGGCACCATTCCGATTGCGGGCGCCAAGAACGCGGCCCTGCCGCTGATGATCGCGAGCCTGCTGACCGAGGACACCCTGGTCCTCGAAAACATGCCGCGGCTTGCCGATGTCGGCCAGCTCAAGCGCATCCTTTCCAACCACGGCGTCGACATCGCCATTCGCGGCCGCCGCCACGGCGAGACCGAGGACAGCGGCGAGACCGTGAAGCTCTCGGCCAAGACGATTGTCGAGACCACGGCCCCTTATGACCTGGTCTCGACCATGCGCGCCAGCTTCTGGGTCATCGGCCCGCTGGTGGCCCGCATGGGCCATGCCCGGGTCTCGCTGCCGGGCGGCTGCGCCATCGGCACGCGGCCGGTGGACTTCCACCTTCAGGCGCTGGAGGCGCTCGGCGCCAATATCGAGATCGACGGCGGCTATGTCGTCGCCACCGCCCGTCACGGCCTCAAGGGCGGGCTGATCCATTTCCCCAAGGTTTCTGTCGGCGCCACCCACACCGCCCTGATGGCGGCCAGCCTCGCGGACGGCGAGACGGTGATCGAGAACGCGGCCTGCGAACCGGAAGTGGCCGATCTCGCCGAATGCCTGATCAAGATGGGCGCTAGAATCGAGGGCGCCGGCACCCGCACCATCCGCATCCAGGGCGCATCCACCCTTTCCGGCGCCACGCACAGCGTGATCGCCGACCGCATCGAGACCGGCACCTATGCGCTGGCGGTTGCGATGGCCGGCGGCGACGTGGTGCTGGAGGGCGCCCGGGCTGACCTGCTGGACGCCGCGCTGCTGTCCATGCGCGAGGCCGGAGTCACGGTCGAGAGCGTGGCGCGCGGCCT
>Ga0182743_1002565_pt1 | contig 15721 bp, 14 predicted proteins | sample eDN3rd30CKraftOP_FD_128522 | JGI IMG/M metagenome (GOLD analysis project Ga0182743, IMG submission 128522) | Enriched Organic Plus compost microbial communities from Emeryville, California, USA - eDNA 3rd pass 30_C Kraft OP (version 2) (version 2) ... | reverse complement strand
GCTGGCCGGCACCGAGGAGTGGTTCTGGATCATCGGCGGCGCCGGCCTGTGCACGCTGGTGCTGGGCGCCTACGCCGCCATTTTCCAGACCGACATGAAGGGCGTGCTGGCCTACTCCACCATCAGCCACCTCGGCCTCATCACGCTGCTGCTGGGCATGAATAGCTCGCTGGGCCTGGTGGCGGCCATCTTCCACATGGTCAACCATGCCACCTTCAAGGCCTCGCTCTTCATGGCGGCGGGCATCGTCGACCACGAAACCGGCACGCGCGACATGACCCGCCTGCGCGGCCTGTTCCACGCCATGCCGCAGACGGCCACGCTGGCGATGGTGGCGGCCGCCTCGATGGCCGGCGTGCCGCTGCTCAACGGCTTCATCTCCAAGGAGATGTTTTTCGCCGAGACCACCTTCATCAGCGGCGACCCGCTCATCCAGTTCGGTCTGCCGCTGCTGGCCACCGTGGCCGGCGCCTTCAGCGTCAGCTATTCGCTGCGCTTCATCGCGCAGGTGTTCTTCGGCCCGCCGGCACAGGACCTGCCGCGCGCGCCGCACGAGCCGCCGCGCTGGATGCTGCTGCCCAGCGCGCTGCTGGTGTGCGCCTGCCTGGTCATCGGCGTGCTGCCGGCCTACACCGTGGGACCGTTCCTGGGCCTGGCGGCACACAGCATACTGGGGGCCGACATGCCGGAATACGACCTGGCGGTCTGGCACGGCCTGAACCTGCCGCTGGTCATGAGCCTGGTCGCCATGGTGGCGGGCGTGCTGCTGTACCTGTCGCTGCGCGCGCACCAGGCGCGTCATCCCGGACGCGTGCCGTTCATCTATCGGCTCGATGGCCAGCGCACCTTCGAGTTCCTGGTCGACGCGTCCAGCGTCGGCTCGACCTGGCTGCTGCGCTACCTGGCTTCGCCGCGCCTGCAGGTGCAGATGCTGCTGATCCTGATCGGCACAATGGCCGTGGCCTGGCTGCCGCTGCAGCAGGGCGGCTGGCTGCGCGGCAGCCTGGCGGTGTCGCCGGCAGACCCGGCCTTCGTACTGCTGTGGCTGGTGGGCGGTGTCTGCGCCCTCGTGGCGGCGCAGCAGGCCAAATATCATCGCCTGGCCTCCCTGACGCTGGCGGGCGCCGCTGGCCTGGTCACTTGCCTGACGTTCGTGTGGTTCTCCGCGCCCGACCTGGCGCTGACGCAGTTGGCGGTCGAGGTGGTGACCACCGTACTGTTGCTGCTGGGCCTGCGCTGGCTGCCGCGTCGCGTGGTCGATGCGGTCGTCGACGGCGACGCCGGCACGGCGGTGCGCGCGCGGCTGCGCCGCCTGCGCGACCTGCTGCTGGCCGCCGCGGCCGGCCTGGGCATGGCGGGGCTGGCCTATGCCATGCTGACCCGCCCGATCGACAATCCGATCTCCACGTTCTTCGTGCGCAACGCGCTGCCCGAAGGCGGCGGCACCAACGTGGTCAACGTCATCCTGGTCGATTTCCGCGGCTTCGATACCTTCGGCGAGATCACCGTGCTGGGCATCGTGGCGCTGACGGTCTACGCACTGCTGCGGCGCTTCCGACCCGCGCCCGAGAGCGTGGGCGTGCCGCTGCAGCAGCGCGAGCAGGACGGCCCGCCCGACGGCGAGGACGACGGGGTGCCCGACATCCGCCGCCTGCTGCCCGAGGGACCGATGATGCTGCCCGCCGTGCTGGCGCGGCTGGTGCTGCCCGTGGCCGTGCTGATTTCGTTCTATCTGCTGCTGCGCGGCCACAACCTGCCCGGCGGCGGGTTCGTGGGCGGGCTCGTCATGGCTACGGCCATCATCCTGCAATACATGGTCGGCGGGGTGTACTGGGTCGAGTCGCGCAGCCGCCTGAACCCGCAGCACTGGGTCGCCCTGGGGCTGCTGGCCGCCGGCGGCGCCGCGCTGCTGGCCTGGACGGCGGCGCGGCCGTTCCTGTCCGCGCTGGCCTGGGACGTGGCGCTGCCGCTGGTGGGGCACGTGCACGTGTCCAGCGTGCTGCTCTTCGACCTGGGCGTGTACATGCTGGTGGTCGGCGCCACGGTGCTGGTGCTGGTGGCCCTGGCGCACCAGTCGCTGCGTGCGCGCCGCCAGGCGGCGGCCGAGGCCCATGCGGCCGCGGCCGAATCTTCTTCCGGGAGCTCCTGATGGAACTCGTTTATGCCCTGGCGATCGGCGTGCTGGCCGGCTCCGGCGTGTGGCTGCTGCTGCGCCCGCGCACGTTTCAGTTCATCATCGGTCTGTCGCTGGTGTCGTACGCCGTCAATCTCTTCATCTTCGGCATGGGTCGGCTGACAGTAGGCCGCCCGCCGGTGGTCGACGCGGCCGTGCCGCCCGATCCGGCGGCGCTGGCCGACCCGCTGCCGCAGGCCCTGGTGCTGACCGCCATCGTGATCGGCTTTGCCACCACCGCGCTGTTCCTGGTGGTGCTGCTGGCCTCGCGCGGGCTGACCGGCACCGATCACGTCGACGGAAGGGAGCCGCGATCTTGATCGAAGGGCTGCTGCACAATCTTCCCATCCTGCCGGTGGCGCTGCCGCTGCTGGCAGGCGCCGCCATGCTGATGGTGTCCGACACCCGACGCGGCCTGCGCGCCGGGCTGGGCCTGGGGGCGACGCTGGCGCAACTGGCGTGCGCCATCGCGCTGCTGGCCCTCACGTCCGACCGCTACGGGCAGGGCGTCTGGCCGGGCGGCACCGGCGTATACCTGCTGGGCGACTGGCCGGCCCCGTTCGGCATCGTGCTGGTGGTCGACCGCCTGGCCGCGGTGATGCTGACCCTGACCGCCGTGCTGGGACTGGCCGCGCTGGTGTATTCGCTGCCGCGCTGGGAGCGCGTCGGCGTGCACTTCCACTCGCTGTTCCAGTTCCTCCTGATGGGCCTGAACGGCGCCTTTCTCACCGGCGACCTGTTCAACCTGTTCGTGTTCTTCGAGGTGCTGCTGGCTGCATCCTATGGCCTGCTGCTGCACGGCTCGGGCATGGCGCGGGTCAGCGCGGGCCTGCAGTACATCGCCGTCAACCTGGTGGCCTCGTTCCTGCTGCTCATCAGCATTGCACTCATCTACGGCGTCACCGGCACGCTCAACCTGGCCGACCTGGCGGTGCGCGCCGGCACGCTGGCCGACGGCGACCGCCGCCTGTTCGAAGCGGGGGCCGCGATCCTGGGCGTGGCCTTCCTGGTGAAGGCGGGCGCCTGGCCGCTCAATCTGTGGCTGGTGCGCGGCTACGGCGCCGCGGCGCCGCCGGTGGGCGCCATCTTCTGCATCATGACGAAGGTGGGCATCTATGCCTTGCTGCGCATCGGCTCGCTGCTGCTGCCCAGCGGCGCGCCGGCGGCCTTCAGCCTGGACTGGATGTACGCGGCGGGACTGGCCACGCTGATCTTCGGCGGCATCGGCCTGCTCGCCACCCAGCAGCTGGGCCAGTTGGCCGGCTACTGCGTCATCGTGTCGGCCGGCACGCTGCTGACGGCGCTGGGCATGCCGGGCGTCACGCTCACCGGTCCGGCGCTGTTCTACCTGGTCAGCTCGGTGCTGGCCACCGGGGCGCTGTTCATGCTGGTCGAGCTGATCGAGCGTACGCGTACCTTCGGCGCCAACGTGCTGGCGGTCACCATGGACGTGTTCCACCTGGACGACCCCACCTCGCCCGACCGTTCCGACGACGTGGTCGGCGTGGCCATTCCGGCGGCCATGGCGTTCCTGGGGCTGGCATTCGTATCGTGCGCGCTGCTGGTCACCGGGCTGCCGCCGCTCTCGGGCTTCGTGGCAAAGCTCTCGCTGCTGTCGGCCGCGGTCTCCGCGGCCAACGACGAGGTGCGCCACTGGGATGCCTGGATCCTGGTGGCTGCCGTGCTGGCCTCGGGGCTGGCGGGCATCATTACGTTCGGCCGCGCCGGCATCCGTATTTTCTGGAGTTCCGACGATCGCGCCACGCCGCGCCTGCGCTGGAGCGAAGTGGGCCCCGTGGCCGCGCTGATCCTGTTGTGCGTGGCGCTCAGCGCCGGCGCCGGCCCGGTATCGGCCTATCTGGACGCCGCCGCCCAGTCGCTCGATCGCCCCGGCGCCTACATCGACGCCGTCATGGCGGCACAGCCCCAGCGGGCGCTGGGAGGTTCCTGATGCGCCGCGCCTACCTGATCCTGTTGCCACTGTTCCTGCTGGGGCTGTGGCTGCTGCTGAACCAGTCGGTGTCTGCCGGCCAGCTGGCGCTGGGCGCGGCGCTGGCGCTGTGGCTGGGCTGGGCTTCCACGCGCCTGCGGCCGCTGCGCAGCCGCCCGCACCGGGTGGGGCGGATGGCCGTGCTGCTGGGGCGGCTGGCGTTCGACATCGCGCGGTCCAACCTTAACGTGGCGCGCCTTATCTGGCGGCCCGATGACCGGTTGCAACCCGGTTTCATCGAGATCCCGCTGGTGCTGCGCGACCCCCATGGCCTGGCCACGCTCGCGTGCTGTCTGACGTATACGCCGGGTACCGTGCTCGTCGAGATTTCAGACGACAACGTGCTGACCCTGCACGTCCTCGACACGCAAAATGCGCCGCACTGGGAGGACTTCGTGAAGAACCGCTATGAACGCATCCTGATGGAGGTCTTCGAATGAACACCGTCCTGTATTGGGCCGCCTGGTTCGCCCTGGTGTGCTTCGTCCTGGGCATGGGCTGCGCCGCGCTGCGCATGCTGCGCGGTCCCACCGCGCAGGACCGCGTGCTGGCGCTGGACGCGCTCTACATCAACGGCATGCTCGCCATGCTGGCCTTCGGCATCCGGTCGGGCACCGACGTGTATTTCGACGTGGCCCTGCTGATCGCGCTGTTCGGCTTTGTCGGTTCCACCGCCATGGCGAAGTTCCTGCTGCGTGGCGAGGTGATCGAGCCATGACGGGCGCCGACGTGCCGCTGTGGGCCGCCATTCCCGCCGCCATCCTGCTGGTGTTGGCCGGCGTCTTTGCGCTGACCGGGTCGGTGGGCCTGCTGCGCATGCGCGATTTCTACTCGCGCGTGCATGCGCCCACGCTGGCTACCACGCTGGGGGCCGTGTGCACGCTGGTGGCCTCGGGGCTCGTGTTCTCGGCGCTGACGACACGCCTGGTGCTGCACGAGGTGGTTATCGCCTTGTTGCTGCTGCTCACCTCGCCGGTCACGGCCATGATGCTGATGCGGGCGGCACGCTACCGCGCGCGGCGCCGCGAAACCCCCACCGATGTGCGGGATCCCTCCTAAATCTGCCTCCCGCGGCATTTACCCTTTTGCGAAGCTCGTAACATTTGCAGGGTGAGTGTCCGGCGCCAATCCCGTACCGTAGGGTGGGAGGGCGCATCCTTGCGCCGCCGTTTGTTCAACGTCGTGTGTTCCAAGGAGGGAAAACCATGCAGATTTCCGCCATTTCCCGTCTGACTCCGCTGTGCGGGGCGCTGGCCCTGGGGGCTGCCGCGCTGTTGCCGGGCACAGGCTTGGCCCAAGGCACGGCGACGGGAGCCGATCGTTCGTCCATCGACGCCCAGTACCAGCGTGACGTGCAGCGCTGCAGAGCGGGCCAGACCAGCCAGGACCGCACCGCCTGCCTGCGCGAGGCCGGTGCGGCGCGCGACGAGGCGCGTCGCGGCCGCCTGCGCGACCCCCAGAACAGCAACTTCGATCAGAACGCGATGAACCGCTGCCAGCGCTTGCCCAGCGCCCAGCAGCAGGACTGCCTGACCCAGATGCGCGCACCCAGCCGCGTCATCGGTACGGTCGAAGGCGGCGGTGTGTTGCGCGAGACCGTCATCCCCGTGCCGCCCGGTACCCCGGGCGCGGTGACCACCACGCCGGGGGTGGGCGCCCCGGGCGCCACGCCGATGGCACCTCCCGCCACGCCGCCTGCGCCGGGCGTGGCGCCCGCGCCGGGCGGCTGGGCACCCACGCCCGCGCCGGCCACGGGCCCGGGCATGCCGCCGCCACCCGTCGTGCGCTGATATCGTGTCGACGAGGCCTTGGCGCTGCGGGCCCCCGTACGCCGATGCCTGCCCCGGCGTGCCCTGCTGGGCGCGCCGGCCTCACCGAGGGGCGCTGGCAGCCGGAGCTGGAGTCCAGCTTTGATCAAGACGGGAGGCATGCAGGTCAACTGAGCCCCGCCGCGGGCCGGGCGGGCTGGTGGCGTGCCCCGCCCGGCGCATTCAGGCAAAATGGCGCATGTTTCTGCCCGACCGCGCCCCGCCATGTCCGACGTCATCGCCCTGATCTTCGACTTCGACGATACGTTGGCGCCCGACAGCACCTCCGGTTTCCTCGAAAGCATCGGCGTGGATACGGCCGCCTTCTGGAAGGAATCGGTCGACCCGCTGCTGTCTCAGCACGACTGGGATCCGGTGCCCGCCTACCTGTACCGCATGATCGAGCTGTCGCGCCGCGGCGACCACGGCCTCATCACGCGCGAGCGGCTGCGCGAGTGGGGCGCCCGCGTGCCGCTGCACGAAGGCGTGTCCACGCTGTTCCGCCGCCTGCGCGACGCGGTGCGGGCCGACCATCCCAAGGTGCAGCTCGAGTTCTACCTGATCTCCAGCGGCATCGGCGACGTGGTGCGCGCCACCCCCATTGCCGGCGAGTTCACCGAGATCTGGGCCTCGGAGTTCGTCTACGGCGCCGACGGTGGCATCGAGTTCCCGCGCCGCATTGTCAGCTTCACCGACAAGACGCGCTACCTGTTCCACATCCAGAAGGGCATCGTCGGCCGCGAATACCGCAACAAGCCTTTCGAGGTCAATCGCAAGATCCCGGAAGACCGCCTGCGCGTGCCGTTCGACCAGATGGTGTTTGTCGGCGACGGCTATACCGACATCCCGTGCTTTTCGCTGATCCGGCGCGCCGGCGGTTTCGCCTTCGGCGTCTGGGATCCCCGCCACCGCGACAAGCGCAGCCGGGCCTGGGGCTTCATCGAAGAAGGGCGCGTGTCCAACCTCAACCAGGCCCGCTACGGCGAAGAGGCCGAGCTGTACCAGTGGCTGGAAGAGGCCGTCACCAGCCTGGCCGGGCGCATCGCGCTGAAGTCGCGGGTGTACCGTGGCTGAGCCCGACGCCGACACCGTGCTGATGGCGCTGGCGCTGGAGCAGGCGCGCGCCGCGGGGGCCGCCGGCGAGGTGCCGGTGGGCGCGGTGGTGGTGGACGCCTCGGGCCAGGTGGTGGGTGCCGGCTACAACCGCACCATCACCGACAGCGATCCCACCGCGCACGCCGAAATCGTGGCGCTGCGACAGGCCGCCGCGCACCAGGGCAACTACCGGCTGCCGGGCTTTTCCCTGTACGTCACGCTGGAACCCTGCGTGATGTGCGTGGGCGCCATGCTGCATGCGCGGCTGGCGCGCATCGTCTACGGCGCACCCGACCCCAAGACCGGCGCCTGCGGCAGCGTGCTCGACGTGGGTGCCGTCGCCCAGCTCAACCACCAGACCACGATCACCGGCGGCATCCTGGCCGAACCCTGCGGCGACCTGCTGCGCGGGTTCTTCCGCGAGCGCCGCCGCAAGGAACCCATCGCATGAACCAGAAGAAGACCCGCCAGGCCCGGCAGCGTCCCGCCGCGGCGGCCGATGCGCCGCATGCCTGCGGTCCGGACTGCGGCCACGACCACGGCGGCGCGCATCACGGCCACGATCACGCCCATTTGCCGGTGTCATCCGGCGACATCTATCTCGTCTCGCCGTCCTCGGCGGTGCAGGAACCCGAACGGTTGGCGCTGGCGTGCGAACGCCTGGCCACCGAGGGCTTCAAGACGCGGGTGGACCGCGGCGCGCTGTCGGTGCACCAGCGCTTCGCCGGCACCGACAAGCAGCGACTGGCCGGCCTGGAGCGGGCCCTGCGCCAGAAACATTCCATCGTCATGGCCACGCGCGGGGGCTATGGCCTGGGCCGGCTGCTGCCGGCCATCGACTGGAAGGCCGTGGCCGACAGCGGCAAGCGCTTCGTCGGCATGAGCGACTTCACCGCCTTCAACCTGGCGCTGCTGGCCCAGACCGGCGCCGAGAGCTATAGCGGCGCTACGGCCGTGGCCGATTTCGGCGCAGACGCGCCGGATGAACTGACCGTGGCGCTGTTCGGCGAGATGATGCGCGGCGAACTGGAGATTCTCAGCTTCGAGACGCGCGACGCCGACCCGGTCGATTGCCGCGGCGTGCTGTGGGGCGGCAGCCTGGCGATGACGGCCTCGCTGGTGGGCACGCCCTACCTGCCCAAGGTGCGCGGTATCCTGTTCCTGGAAGATGTGGCCGAGCACCCGTACCGCGTCGAGCGCATGCTGACGCAGCTGTGGCAGGCCGGCGTGCTGCAGCGGCAGAAGGCCATCGTGCTGGGGCATTTCTCGAACTACCGGCTGGCGCCGCACGACCGCGGCTTTGACATGCCCGAGGTGCTGAAGTGGCTGCGCCGTACGGTGCAGGTGCCGGTGGTCACGGGCCTGCCCTATGGCCACATCCCGACCAAGGCCACGCTGCCCGTGGGTCGCAAGGTAGGCCTGGCCACCGAGCGAGGCATGGCCCACCTGGTGCTGGACGAGCACCAGCACTGACGCGCGGACAGATCCGCGGCGACGGCGCCGCCGCGGGCAGGACGGCTAGCCGCCTTCGCCCAGGTCCGGCACCCACGCCGGCCGCCGCTTCTCCACGAACGACGCCAGGCCTTCGCGTCCCGATTCGCTGGCGCGCCGGGCGGCCAGGCGCGCCGCCGTGTCCTCCAGCAGCTCGGGCTGCAGCGGGGCGTCGGCCACGTCGCGGATCAGCCGCTTGCAGTCGGCCAGCGCGTCGGGCGCGCCCAGCATCAAGCTGCCGAGCAGGGCGTTGATGTGGGCGTCGAGCATGTCGACTTCGCACAGCTCGTGCACCAGGCCGATGCGCCACGCCTCGCCCGCGTTGAAGGTCTCGCCGGTCAGGAACCAGCGGCTGGCCGCGCGCGGGCCGATGGCGCGCAGCACGTACGGCGAGATCATGGCGGGAATCAGGCCCAGCCGGGTCTCGGTCAGTGCGAACTGGGCCTCGCGCGCCGCCACCGCGATGTCGCAGGCGGCCACCAGGCCCAGCCCGCCGGCCATGCAGGGGCCGTGCACGCGCGCCACCACGGGCTTGGGGCAGGCGTGAATGGTCTGCAACAGGGTGGCCAGGGCCAGCGCATCGGCATGGTTCTCGGCCGGCTCGGCCTGCGCGCTGGCGCGCATGTGGTTCAGGTCGGCGCCCGCGCAGAACGCCTTGCCCTGCCCGGCCAGGACGATGGCGCGCACCGAGTCGTCCTGGCCCAGCTCGGAGAACACCTCCGTCAGCTCGGCGATCATGCGCGGGTCCAGCGCATTGCGCTGCTGCGGCCGGTTCATCCAGACCACCGCGGTCTGCGGGCCGTAGGCCAGCTCCAGGGTTTGCAGCATGGGGTTCTCCGGATTCATCGATACAGCACCGTCGGCAGCCACAGGCCGATGCCGGGGAACATGTACAGCAGGAAGATGGCCACCAGCTGGATGCCCATGAAGGGCATCATTCCCAGGAAGATCTGGTTCAGCGTGACGTGCGGCGGCGACACGCCCTTCAGATAGAACGCCGACATCGCTACGGGCGGCGACAGGAACGCCGTCTGCAGGTTCAGCGCCACCAGCAGGCCGAAGAACAGCGGGTCGATGTCGAAGGCAGCGAGCAGCGGCACGAAGATCGGCATGAAGATCACGATGATCTCGGTCCACTCCAGCGGCCAGCCCAGCAGGAAGATGATGACCTGCGCCAGCAGCAGGAACTGGATCGGCGTCAGTCCCAGCGAGAGGACCCATTCCTCGATGATGCGCTGCCCGCCCAGTAGCGCGAACGCGGCCGAGAAGATCGACGAACCCACGAACAGCCAGCACACCATGGCGCTGGTCTTGGCGGTGAGGAACACCGACTCTTTCAGCACCGGCATGTTCAGGCGGCGGTAGGCCAGCGCCAGCAGGGCGCCGCCCATGGCACCCATGGCGGCCGCCTCGCTGGGCGTGGCCAGGCCGAAGGCGATCGAGCCCAGCACCGCGGCGATCATCACCGCCAGCGGAAAGAACGAGCCCATCAGCATCTTGAAGACTTCCAGGCGCGTCCAGGTCAGCAGCGCATAGAAGACGGCCAAGCCCGCCGCGCACACACCCAGGAATATCCAGAAGCCCGTGGGGGCGTCCAGGCGGGCATTCGGATCCGCGGCGTCCTCGGCCTGGGCGGCGGACGCGGCAGCCTGGGGCGCCGTTCCACCGGCCGGGTCCGCCGGCGTGCCGGGAGGCTCGGCCAGGCCCGCGGCGCCCGGCGGCTCGGCCAGCCCGCCTTCCATCGGCGGCTCGGCCAGCCCGCCGGAAGGCGGTTCGCTCAGCCCCGAGTCGAACTGCGACGAGCCCAGTTGCAGCTCGGCCGGAATCTCATAGACCTCGTCGGGCTGGGTGACGACGCGATGCACCGCGCCGACCACCACCGCCACCGCCATCAGCGGCACCAGCGCCAGCACCATGTTGCGCGCCAGGAAGCGCAGCGACACGCCCTCGTTGCGCCGGCCCTTGAACAGCCCGGCGATCATGCCGGTAACGGCGTGCGAGTAGCCCCGCGAGCTCAGCGCCGCGGCCCCGTCGGGCAGCGTCACGGCGCGCTGGTCGGCCGGCAGCGGCGGCGCCATGTCCGGCCGCAGCTTGGCCACGAGGATGACGTACAGCATGTACAGGGCCGCCAGCATCAGGCCGGGGAACAGCGCGCCGGCATACAGCTGCACCACGGACACCCCGGTGGTGGCGCCGTACACGATCAGCATCACCGAGGGCGGCAGCAGGATGCCCAGGCAGCCACCGGCCGTGATGGCGCCGGCCGCCAGCCGCACGCTGTAGCCGCTCTTGAGCATGGCAGGCATGGCCAGCAGGCCCATCAGCGTGACCACGGCACCGACGATGCCCGTGGCGGTGGCGAAGATGGCGCAGGTCGCCAGCGTGGCCACGGCCAGTGCCCCGGGCACGCGTGCCAGGGCCAGGTGCATCGAGCGGAACAGCTTCTCGATCAGGTTGGCCCGTTCGACCAGGTAGCCCATGAACACGAACAGCGGCACGCAGATGAGCGAGTCGTTGGTCATGGTCGCGTAGGTGCGCTGCACCATCAGGTCCAGTGTCTGCCCGATGGAGCGCCCCGGGTCATGGCTCTGCATGTAGTACGCAAGGAACGTGAACACCACCCCCATGCCCATCAGCGTGAACGCCGTGGGAAAGCCCAGCATGATGGCCACGACGATCAGGGCCAGCATCAGCAGGCCGATGTGCCCCGTGGTGAGATTGCCCCACGGAGTGAGGAACGCGATCATCAGCAGCACCAGCCCGATGCACGACAGGCCGAACCACAAAGCCTTGTTGATTTTCATCGGGCCTGCTCCCCTTGGCTGACGTAGCGGTCCAGCTTGGCGATGTCTTCGTCTTTCACGTGCACCATTTCCTTGAGTTTGTCGACGTCGACTTCTTCGACGTCCTCTTCACGGGAAGGCCAGGCGCCGCGCTGCAGGCACAGCACGCAGCGCAGGATCTCGGCCAGGCCCTGCAGCAGCAGGAAGGCGCCCGCCACCGGGATGAAGGCTTTGAAGGGATAGATGGGAGGGCCGTCGGCCATCAGCGAGGAGTGCTCGCGGATGGCGATGGAGTAGCCGGCGTAGTACCAGCCGGCCCAGACCAGGGCGACCACGCCGGGGATGAAGAAGACGACGAACAGGATCAGGTCGAGCGAGGCCTGCACCCGGGGCGGCAGGAAGCCGTACAGGATGTCGCCGCGCACGTGTCCGTTCTTGGCGAGCGTATAGGCGCCCGCCATCATGAAAAGGATGCCGTAGTACATCATCTGCAGGTCGAAGGCCCACGCGCTCGGCTGGTTCAGCACGTAGCGCGCGCCGACCTCCCAGCACACGTGCACCGTCAGGACGACGATCAGCCAGGCGAATGCCTGGCCGACGTAGGTGGAAATGCGGTCTATGAAGCGTATGAATCGGATCATCGTACGGCTCGGTCAGGGCGTGCGACGCCACGGCGCGCACCGTGGAACGGCACCGCGCCCGGCGTAAGGGGAACGGGAGGGCATGGCGGAGGAGGGCGGCGCCACCGCCGCATGGGGGGCGGCGGCGCCGGCGCACACGTCAGGCAGACTTGTTGCTGCGGGCGAAGTAGTGGTTGTAGGCCATGCGGTAGTTGACCGAGGTATCGCCGTGCCAGCGCCCGACGCGCTCGGCGAACGCACGCTGCGACTCCAGCACCTTCTTGAACAGCGGATTCTCCGCCGAGCGCTTCTGGATCATGTCGTCCCAGATCTTCAGCTGCTGCTGCAGGATGGCGTCAGGCGTCTTGTAGAACTTGACGTTGTGCTCTTTCTGCAGCTTGACGTAGTCTTGCGAGTAGCGGTGCGCGGCCTTCCACGACATGTCGGCGCTGCAGGCCTGCGCGGCGTAGCTGAGGATGTGCTTCAGGTGGTCGGGCAGGGCGTCGTACTTGGCCTTGTTGAACAGCACTTCGAACTGTTCGGCGCTCTGGTGGAAGCTCTGCAGCATGCAGATCTTGGACACGTCCTGGAAGCCCAGGGCCAGGTCGGACGAGGCGTTGTTGAACTCGGCGCCATCGAGCAGGCCGCGGTCCAGCGCCGGCACGATCTCGCCGCCGGGCAGGGCGTTCACGGCCGCGCCCATGGCGCTGTACATGTCGATGGCCAGGCCGACGGTGCGGAACTTCAGGCCCTTGACGTCCTCCACCTTCGTGACCGGCTTCTTGAACCAGCCGAAGGGCTGCGTGGGCATGGGGCCGTACATCAGCGAGGTCACGTTCACGCCCATGGCCTTCTGGATCTCGACCAGCAGCTCTTTGCCGCCGCCGTATTCGTGCCAGGCCAGCAGCATGTTGGCGTCCATGCCGAACGAGGGGCCCGAGCCCCACAGCGCCACCGCCGTATTCTTGCCGTACCAGTAGGCGACCACGCCGTGGCCGCCGTCGAGCGTGCCGGCCGAGACCGCGTCGAGCAGGTCGAAGGCCTTGACGACCGCGCCGGCCGGCAGGACCTCGATCTTCAACTGGCCGCCGGCCATGTCATTGACCTTCTTGCCGTAGTCCAGGGCGAATTCGTGGAAGATGTCGTTCGCGGGCCAGGTGCTTTGGAAGCGAAATGTGACGGGAGCGTTCTGCGCCCGCGCGATGGCAGGGAAGCCCAGCGCGGTGGTGCCCGCGACGGCCGCGGCGCTGGACAGGAACTTGCGGCGGGACTGCGTAACGTGTTGCATGGTTCGTTGTCTCCTGATGTGGACTACCGGGACCAGCTTGTAGTTACTTGTTGTCGCCGAGACGGGCTGCGGACGCCTCGTGCGGGTGATCCGGGAGTTCCATGCGGCCTGTTGCCTGATGCATGAAACCAATGGACAACCGCACGAAGATTAAACATGTCTGAACAAACTCTGACAATCGGCTGATCGTTGGGAATAACCCTAGCCTGATTGTCATGCGCGCCCCGCGCGGGCCCGCGGGGCGCCTCACGCGGCGGCTTGTTAAACTCTAGGGTTTTCCTCCGGCGTTTTTGCAGCGCCACTGTCCCTTATCCGCCACCGTGATCTCCACCGCCAATCTCACTATCCAGTTCGGCCCCAAACCTCTCTTCGAGAACGTCAGCGTCAAGTTCGGGGAGGGCAACCGGTATGGGTTGATCGGGGCCAACGGCTCGGGCAAGTCGACGTTCATGAAGATCATCGGCGGCGACCTGGAGTCTTCCAGCGGCAATGTGTCGCTCGATCCCGGCGTGCGCCTGGGCAAGCTGCGCCAGGACCAGTTCGCCTTCGAGGACCAGCGCGTGCTCGACGTGGTGATGATGGGCCACACCGAGATGTGGGCTGCCATGTCCGAGCGCGACGCCATCTACGCCAATCCCGAGGCGTCGGAAGACGACTACATGCGCGCGGCCGAGCTCGAGGCCAAGTTCGCCGAATTCGATGGCTACACCGCCGAGGCCCGGGCCGGTGAGCTGCTGCTGGGCCTGGAGATCGCGGTGGACCAGCACAACCTGCCCATGCGCGAAATCGCGCCGGGCTGGAAGCTGCGCGTGCTGCTGGCGCAGGCGCTGTTTTCCAACCCCGACGTGCTGTTGCTGGACGAGCCCACCAACAACCTGGACATCAACACCATCCGCTGGCTCGAGGACGTGCTCAACGGCTACCAGAGCACGATGATCATCATCAGCCACGACCGCCACTTCCTCAACCAGGTCTGCACCCACATGGCCGACCTGGACTATGGCGAACTCCGCGTCTACCCCGGCAACTACGACGACTACATGCTGGCCTCGACCCAGGCGCGCGAGCGCCTGACGGCCAACAACGCCAAGGCGAAGGAGCGCGTGGCCGAACTGCAGGACTTCGTGCGGCGCTTCTCGGCCAACAAGTCCAAGTCGCGCCAGGCCACCTCCCGCCTGAAGCAGATCGACCGCATCAAGGCCGAGCAGGTCGAGGTCAAGCCCTCGTCGCGCCAGAACCCCTACATCCGTTTCGAGCAGGCCAAGCCCATGCACCGCCTGGCCGTCACGGTCGAAAACCTGTCCAAGGCGTACGACGCGCCGGTCATCCGCAATTTCTCGGCCATGATCGACGCGGGCGAGAAGGTTGCCATCATCGGCGCCAACGGCGTGGGCAAGACGACGCTGCTGCGCCTGCTGGCCGGCGATCTGGCGCCCGATGCGGGTACGGTCAAGTGGTCCGAAAACGCAGACCTGGGCTACATGGCGCAGGACGTCTCAGACCAGTTCCAGCAGGCCGACATCAACCTGTTCGACTGGATGAGCGAATACCGCCAGCCCGGCGACGACGACCAGGCCATCCGCTCGGCGCTGGGCCGCCTGCTGTTCTCGGGCGACGACCTGCCCAAGGCGCCCAAGGTGCTGTCCGGCGGCGAGAAGAACCGCATGACCTTCGGGCGACTGATGCTGGGCCGCCATAACGTCATGCTGCTGGACGAGCCCACCAACCACCTCGACATGGAATCGATCGAGTCGCTGCAGTTCGCGCTCGAGAAGTACCAGGGCACGCTGCTGTTCGTGTCGCACGACCGCGAATTCGTGTCGGGCCTGGCCACGCGCATCATCGAGATCCTGCCCGGCGGCGAACTCATCGACTACCGCGGCACCTACGACGAGTACCTTGCTTCGCGCGGCTTGACGGCCTGAGGCGTTTCGCTCGCGTCGTCCGCCGCCGGCGGGGCACGGGCGCCAGCGACGATACCGTGCCGCGTGGGGAGCGGCGCGTCTTGCGCCATCGTCGTAAGCATATTTCTAAAAGTCATTAAGAAATTAGACAAATATAGTTTGTATTTATAAGGCGGACCGGTAGAGTAGGGGTCGAGTTTCTCCGGCCACGCTTCTTCCACGTCCGTATTTCCATGAACCTGACTTTCGACCGCGTCCACAAGAGCTTTGGCTCGCTCCAGGTGGTGGACGGCTTTTCCAGCGAATTCAAGACCGGCGAGCTGGTCGCGCTGGTGGGGCCGTCGGGCTGCGGCAAGTCGACGCTGCTGCACCTGGCCGCGGGACTGGAACGTCCCAGCGCGGGCCGGGTCCTGGCCGACGGCCAGCCCATCGGCGGTCCCGATCCTAGCCGCACGCTGGTGTTCCAGGAGCACGCGCTCTACCCGTGGCTGACGCTGCGCGACAACGTGGCGCTCGCGCTGGAGTTCCAGCGGGTGCCCAAGGCGCGGGCGCGCGAGCAGGCAGACGGC
>Ga0182743_1002564_pt1 | contig 15723 bp, 12 predicted proteins | sample eDN3rd30CKraftOP_FD_128522 | JGI IMG/M metagenome (GOLD analysis project Ga0182743, IMG submission 128522) | Enriched Organic Plus compost microbial communities from Emeryville, California, USA - eDNA 3rd pass 30_C Kraft OP (version 2) (version 2) ... | reverse complement strand
TCAGCTTGGGGCGGGCGTCGCGGTCCGGCTTGCCGAACGTGGCGTCGTAGTGATAGGTGGCCGCCCCGGCGGCGATGGCGGCCGCGCGCGTGCGGGCGCGCAGCGGCACATCGGGAATGTCGAGGGCGGCCAGCGTGGAGACGCCGTCGGCCACCTGGGCCGACACGCATGTCGCGGCGAAGGCCTGCTCGGCGGCGGCGTGTGCGCGGGCGGCGTATTCCTCGCGCTTGCCCAGGCCCACCAGCACCACGCGCTGCGCGGCCACGCCGGGCAGGCTGCGCAGCACCAGCGTGGCGCCGGCGCGGCCGCGGAATTCGTTCTTGACGACGGTCTTCAGCGCCGCGTTGGCGGCGCGATCGATGACTTCGGCCGCCGGGCTCAGTTCGCCGTCGGCATAAACGCCGACGGCCAGCGCGGCGGTCTTGATCTGGTGCAGGGAAGCGGTGCTCTGTGTGCTAAATTCCATGAGGGAAGTCCCCGAGTGTGTCGTCAACAGCGGTCGATTATCCCGCATATTCTCTCCACATGTCTTTATTCAAGCGCTCCGTCGTCAGCGAGATCACCAGTCACGCCGGCGTCGTCTTCTCGACCCTCGTCGTCGTCTGGCTGAGCGTGCTGCTGGTGCGCCTGCTGGGCGAGGCCGCCGGGGGCTCCATCGGTGCCGATGTGGTGCTGGGCCTGGCCGCGTTTTCCACCATCACCGCACTGCCCACGGTGCTGTCGGTGTCGCTGTTCATCGCCGTGCTCACTACGGTCACGCGCAACTACCGCGAATCCGAGATGGTCGTGTGGTTCGCCAGCGGCCTGTCGCTGGCCGACTGGCTGCGGCCGGTGCTGCGCGTGGCCGTGCCGGTGGCGGCCGTGGTGGCGGTGCTGACGCTGGCCGCCTCGCCCTGGGCCTACCGCCAGATCGGCGAATACCGCGAACGCTTCGAGCAACGCTCCGACCTCTCCAAGGTTACGGCGGGCCAGTTCGCCGAATCCAGCAGCGGCCGGCGCGTCTTCTTCGCCGAAGACCCTACCACGCCTTCGGACGAGTTGGGCAACGTGTTTGCGCGCGAACTTGATCCCGAATGGCACGTGGTGGTCACGGCCAGCAGCGCCCACACCGAGACCGAGCCCAACGGCGACCGCTTCCTGGTACTCAGCCGCGGCCATCGCTACGACCTGAAGCCAGGTACGCCCGAGATCCGGCTGGTCAACTTCGACCGCTATGGCATGCGCCTGGAGAGCAAGTCGGGCGGCGACCCCGTAGCCGAGGCGCGCGCGTCGGCCGAGCGCTCCAGCAAGGCGCGGCCCACGCTGCAGCTGATGGAAGACAATACCGACAGCTCGTGGTCGCAGATCATGTGGCGCGTGGCGCTGCCGATCGCCACGCTGAACCTGGCGCTGCTGGCGATTCCGCTGGGCGCGGTCAACCCGCGGCTGGGCCGTTCGGGCGACCTGCTGATCGCGGGCCTGATCGCGCTGCTGTACATGAACCTGATCAACCTGTCGCGCGCGTGGATCGGCGACGGCAAGCTCAGCTTCGGCATCGGCGTGTGGGCCGTCCATGCGCTGGTGGCCGCGCTGTTCGCCTGGCTGCTGATGCGGCGGCTGCGCGTGAAGGCGCCCAAGCCGCTGCCGCCCGCTGCCGCCTGACCGGCGCGCTCATCCTTCCGGCCGGACGCCCGCGCGTCGGCCGGCCGGGCGGGCGCCTTCCATCGGCAGGTACTGCATGCGGCCCGACTCGCCGGCCAGCAGCGCCGCGTTGGCCGCGATCGAGCGCCGCATGAAATCCCACAGCACGCTTACGCGCTTCAGCCGGCGCAGGTCTTCGTGGCAGTACAGCCAGAAGCTGCGGGTGATGGCCAGCTCGTCGGCGAGCACAGGCTGCAGGCGTGGATCCTGCGCGGCGATGAAGCAGGGCAGGATAGCCAGCGACTGGCCCTGCAGCGCGGCATGGTATTGCGCGATGACGCTGGTGCTGCGCAACACCACCCGGCTGTCGGGCAGTTCGTCCTCCAGGTAGCGCAGCCGTTCGCTGAAGACCAGTTCGTCGACGTAGCCGATGAGGCCATGGCCCGCCAGGTCGGCGCGGCGGCGGATCGGCGCGTGGCGCGCCAGGTAGCCGGGCGTGCCGTACAGCCGCAGCGTGTAGTCGCACAGCTTGGTGCAGACATAGGGGCCGCGCTGCGGGCGCTCCAGCGCGATGGCCAGGTCGGCCTCGCGCTTGGACAGGCTGACAAAGCGCGGCACGGGCAGGATGTCCAGCGTGATGTGCGGATAGCGGCGCTGGAAGTCGGCCGCCAGCGGCATCAGCACGTAGCTGCCGAAGCCCTCTGTGGTGCCGATGCGCAGATGTCCCGACAACGCCTGGCCGATGCCCGAGAGGCTTTCGCGCGCGGCGTGCACACTGCTTTCCATCTGTTCGGCATGCACCAGCAGGCGTTGGCCGTCTTCCGTCAGCACGAAGCCGGCGCTGCGCGACTTTTCGAACAGCAGGCTGCCCAGCTCGGCTTCGAGCAGGCGGACGCGGCGCGTCACCGTCGTGTGTTCCACGCCCAGTGCCCGGGCCGCGGCGCTGGCGCGCTGGGTGCGGGCCACGGCAAGAAAATAGCGCAGGGAATCCCAGTCGAGCATGGTGGCTTGGGTTGTGCGTAGATGCACAATGAATGTGCATTCTTGGCGTTGAGTGAAGATTTTCACACATCTACACTGGCCTGTGGGTCCGGCAGAGGCCTTTCATAAAAATTCTCGGAGACAACCATGACACTGCACCTGCGCGGCTCGGCCGCTGGCTGGTGCCTGGGCGCCCTGCTGGCGTGCCAGGCGGTGGAGGCGGCGGCGCCGCCCGTCAAGATCGGCATCCTCACCGACATGTCCGGTACCTATGCCGCGATGGGTGGCTCGGGCTCCGTCGCGGCCGCCCAATTGGCTATCGACGACTGCCTCGCGGCCGAGTGCAAGGGCATGAAGATCGACCTGGTTTCGGCCGACAACCAGAACAAGGCCGACGTGGGCGCCGCGCGGGCGCGCGAGTGGTTCGACCGCGACGGCGTGACGGCCATCGCCGACCTGACCAACTCGGCCGTGGCGCTGGCGGTGCAGGGCATCGCGCGCGAGAAGAACAAGGTGGTGATGTTCTCGGGGCCGGCCACCACTGCGCTGACCAACAAGGACTGCTCGCCGGTGGGTTTCCACTGGATGTTCGACACCTATTCGCAGTCGGCTGGCGGCGCCAAGGCCACGGTGCGGGCGGGCGGCAAGTCGTGGTACTTCATCACGGTGGACTACGCGTTCGGCCATTCGCTGGAGGCCGACACGGCCAAGGCGGTGAGCGCGCTGGGCGGCTCGGTGGCCGGCAGCGTGCGGCATCCCTTGAACGCGCCGGACTTCGCCTCATACCTGCTGCAGGCGCAGAGCTCGAAGGCGCAGGTGGTAGCGCTGGCCAACGGCGGCCAGGACACCGTCAATGCCGTGAAGCAGGCGCGTGAATTCGGCATCGTCTCCGGGGGGCAGCGCCTGGTATCGCTGCTGATCTTCCTGTCCGACCTGCGCGCGCTGGGTCTGCAAAACGCGCAGGGGCTGTCGTACGTGGACGGCTTCTACTGGGACTACGACGACGCCACGCGGCGCTGGTCGGCCCGCTTCGAGAAGGCCTTCCGCGGCACCAAGCCCACCATGACGCACGCCGGCGTGTATTCCAGCGTGCGCCATTACCTGCGCGCCGTGGCGGCCTCGGGCAGCGTGGACGGCAAGGTGGTGGCCGACAAGATGCGCGAGCTTCCCATCCAGGACCCGGTGATGCGCAACGCCTCGATCCGCGCCGACGGCCGCGTGATCCACGACATGTACCTGTACGAAGTGAAGCGTCCGGAGGAGTCCAAGGGCGGCTGGGACTACTCCAAGCTGGTGGCCACCATCCCGGCGGCCGAGGCGTTCCAGCCCCTGTCCGATTCGACCTGCCCGCTGGTCACGCAGAAATAGCCGTTTGCCCATTCCCCGCGCGGCCGCGCACGGCCGCGCGATCCATTCGCAGTGCGAGGAGCAGAAAATGTCCGAAGTCCCCAACCTGCCGCTCTTGATCGGCGGCAAGCTCGTGCAATCCAAGACTACCCAGTGGCGCGACGTGATCAATCCGGCCACCCAGGAAGTGGTGGCGCGCGTACCCATGGCCACCCGCGAAGAGCTGGACCTGGCCGTGGCCAATTCGAAAGAGGCCTTTCAAACGTGGCGCAACAGCGGGCAGGGCGCCCGCATGCGCGTGATGCTGAAGCTGCAGCAGCTGTTGCGCGAGAACACCGGCAAGCTGGCCGAGATGATCACGCGCGAGCACGGCAAGACGCTGCCCGACGCCGAGGGCGAAGTCGGCCGCGGCCTGGAGGTGGTGGAGCACGCGTGCTCGATCGCCAGCCTGCAGCTGGGCGAGTACGCCGAGAACGCGGCCTCGGGCATCGACGTATACACGCTGATCCAGCCGCTGGGCGTATGTGCGGGTATCACGGCCTTCAACTTCCCCGTGATGCTGCCGTGCTTCATGTTCCCGCTGGCGGTGGCCTGCGGCAACACGTTCGTGCTCAAGCCCTCCGAACAGGATCCCAGTTCCACCCTGTTCCTGGCGCAGCTGGCGCTGGAGGCGGGCCTGCCGCCCGGGGTGCTGAACGTGGTGCACGGCGGCCCGGACATCGCCAACGGCCTGTGCGAGCATCCCGACATCAAGGCGGTGTCGTTCATCGGCTCCACTCGCGTGGGCACCGAGATCTACAACCGCGCCAGCGCGGCCGGCAAGCGCTGCCAGGCCATGATGGGCGCCAAGAACCACTGCGTGATCCTGCCCGATGCCGATCCCGAAGTGGCGCTGAACCAGCTGATCGGCGCGGCCTTCGGCGCGGCCGGCCAGCGCTGCATGGCCGCTTCGGTCGCGGTGCTGGTGGGCGAGGCGCGCAACTGGCTGCCGGACTTCGTTGAGCGGGCACGCAAGCTGAAGGTCAATGCCGGTACCGACCGCCAGGCCGACCTGGGCCCGCTGGTGTCGGTCAATGCGCGCAAGCGCGTCGAGAGCCTGATCCAGGAGGGCGTGGAGGAAGGGGCCAAGCTGCTGCTGGATGGCCGCGGCCTGAAGGTAGAAGGCTATGCCGAGGGCAACTTCGTGGGCCCCACGGTTTTCGGCGACGTCACCGAGAGCATGCGCGTCTATACCGAAGAGATCTTCGGCCCGGTGCTGTGCGTGGTGGGCGTGGACACGCTGGAAGAGGCCGTCGCGTTCGTCAACCGCAATCCCAACGGCAACGGCGTGGCGCTCTTTACCCAGGACGGCGGCGCGGCGCGCTATTTCCAGAACAACATCGACGTGGGCCAGGTGGGCATCAACATTCCCATTCCCGTGCCGGTGGCGTGGTTCAGCTTCACCGGCTCGCGCGGTTCCAAGCTGGGCGACCTGGGTCCCAACGGCAAGCAGGCGGTGCAGTTCTGGACCCAGACCAAGACCGTGACGGCGCGCTGGTCGTCGCACGGGCGCACGGTGAACACGACTATCTCGATGCGCTGATGGCCGGGGCGGGCAGAGGACTGCCCGCCCTGTGCCGAGACGGCCAGGCGGCCATGCCGCCCTAAGCTTATATTAATAAGTAATATAAACAATAGTCTATATTACTTATAATCGGCCTCTTCTCCCAGAGGCCGTCCCATGAACCTGCAGCAATTCCGCTTCGTGCGCGAAACCATCCGGCGCGACTTCAACCTGACCGAAGCCGCCCGCATGCTCTATACCTCGCAGCCGGGCGTGTCCAAAGCCATCATCGAGTTCGAGGACGAGCTCGGGGTCAAGATCTTCGAACGCCATGGCAAGCGCATCAAGGGGCTGACCAAGCCCGGCCTGGCGGTGTCGCAAGTCATCGACCGCATCATGCGTGAGGTCGATAACCTGAAGAAAGTCAGCGACGAATTCGCCCGGCGCGACGAGGGCGGCCTGGTGATCGCGTGTACGCACACGCAGGCGCGCTACCTCCTGCCGCGGGTGATACCGGCGTTCCGCAAGCAGTTTCCCAAGGTCCACCTGTCGCTGGCCGAAGGCAGCCCCGCGCAGCTGGCGGAGATGGTGCTGCACGAACAGGCCGACCTGGCGCTGGCCACCGAGTCGCTGGCGCTGACGCCCGGCCTGGCCACGCTGCCGGTGTACGCATGGGAGCACACGGTGGTGGTGCGCCCCGACCACCCGCTGGCCGAACTGACTTCCAGCGAGGCGCGCCGCCTGTCGCTGGCGCAGCTTGCCGAACACCCCATCGTCACCTATGACCGCGCGTTCACGGGCCGCACCACCATCGATGAGGTGTTCACCAGCCAGGGTATCCACCCCGACATCGTGCTGGAGGCGATCGACGCCGACGTGATCAAAACCTACGTCGACGTGGGCCTGGGCATCGGCATCATCGCGGGCGTGGCGTACGACCCGCGCCGCGACGGCAATCTGGTGGGCCTGCCCGTGGGACACCTCTTCGGCACGCATACCACCCGGGTCGGCCTGAAGGCGGGCGTGTTCCTGCGCGACTACGTCTACACCTTCCTGGAAATGCTGGCGCCAGCACTGACGCGGCAGGTGGTCACCGAGACGATGCAAGGGGTCGGGCGCTAACCGCGCGCCGGCAGAAAGAGCGCCCGCCAACAGCGTCGCGGCGCAGGCCGCCGGCCGGCCCGACCGACTCAGGCGAAACCGCCGTTGACGCGCAGTACCTGCGAATTCACCCACGCGCCATCCGCGCCGGCGAGGAACGAAACGGCGGCGGCAATTTCATCTGGCGTGCCGATGCGCTCCATCGGAGACTGCCTGGCGATGTTGGCAATGACTTCTTCGCTCTTGCCGTTGAAGAACAATTCGGTGCCAACCGGGCCGGGCGCGATCGCGTTGACTGTGATATTGCGGCCACGCAGTTCGTTGGCAAGGACATGCACCAGGCCTTCGACGCCGGCCTTGCTGGCGATGTACGGGCCGTAGCCGGGGAACGACTTTGCGATCACGCTGGTCGACAGCGCGATGATGCGCCCGCCGTCGCCGAGGTTCTCCGCCGCGTGTGCCAGCACGAGGAACGCGCCGCGCAGGTTTGTGGCGATGGTCTGGTCGAATGCGTCGAGGTTGGCCATGTCGATCTTCACGGTCGGCATCACGCCGGCGCTGTTGACGACCACGTCGACGCGGCCGAAGGCTTCGCGGGTTCTGGCGAACAGGTTGGCCACGTCTTGCGGTTTGGTGACGTCGCCCTGTACGGCGATGGCCTTGCCTCCAGCGGATTCGATGGCGGCAACGGTGTCATGGGCACGGGCGGCGTTGCCCGCGTAGTTGACGACCACCGAAAACCCATCGGATGCCAGCCGGCTCGCAATGGCCTTGCCGATGCCGCGGGAGCCGCCCGTCACGATGGCGGTTCTGGAAATCTCTGTGTTCATTGAGTGCTCCAAATCAGGAAGACAAGGGTCATGAGCACATTGTTATTGTTTTCACTGGACGAATAAATCACTGTTTGTTGCCATATAAATTCATATGGCGTCAATAATTTGGCCGGTTCACCCTGCTACGGCGGTTCACCGGCATCGCGGCGCGGGTCATGGCGTGCGGCCAGTTGATCTGGCGCGCTGGCGCGTTGACGGCGTCTCCCGGCTGCAGTCCCAGCCAATTTGTGTACGCGTGCCTCGAGGGCGGCCGCCGCTATCCCTCTAGCCGCCCTCATTAAAACATTAAATAGGAATGTGTCTCGTTTGAGTTGACTCCGCAATAGGAATCATTATCATTAAATTCAGTCTCAACGACCCAACGAGGACATCATGGCGGCAGGACTCAGTGCAGTGATTGTGGGCGCCGACCGGCTCGGCAACATTCCCGATCTGCTCAAGGGCCATAACATCTCGATCACCCATCACATCAGCGGGCGCGACCCCTCGCATCAGAAGAAGACCCTGACGCTGCCCTCCGGCACGCAGCTGGTGATCCTGCTGACGGATTTCCTGGGTCACAACGTGATGAAGACCTTCCGCAATGCGGCGCAGCGCGGGGGAATCCGTGTGGTGGCTTGTCGGCGTTCGGTGTGCAGCATGCAGCAGGCGCTGCAGCAGTGCGGGCTTTGCACGAGCGTGCACTGAAGGCCTGTATGGACGCGCCGCCCAGGCGGCGGGACGGCACGCGTCAGGGGTTGCCGGCCGAGGCCAGGCTGGCGAAGTCGAGCCGGCGCGCGCCGTTGTAGCGCTTGGCCCAGTAGGCCATCTTCATGTCTTCGATGCGCACCACGCCGCCGGCGCTGGGGGAATGCACGAAGCGGTCTGCGCCCATGTAGATGCCCACGTGCGAGTAGCGCCGGCCCATGGTGTTGAAAAAGACCAGGTCGCCGGGGCGCAGTTCGCCGCGCGCCACAGAGGTGCCCCAGCCGGCGATCTCGGCCGCGTTGCGCGGCAGTTTCAGGCCCAGCGACTGCTCGGCCGAATAGGCAACCAGGCCGCTGCAATCGAAGCCGGTTTCGGGCGAGCTGCCGCCGTAGCGGTAACGCACGCCCAACTGGCTGAGCGCCGCGCCGATCAGTGCGCTGTCGGGGGCCGTGCGGCCGGCCTGCGGCGGCAGGCTGCGGTTGCGCTGCTGCGTGACAAGTTCGCCGATGGGATCGTCCGAAGCGGCGATCCATTCCATTTCGTGGGGGCTGATCTCGGACAGGTCGGCCTGCGCCTGCCCACGGGGCCCGGTGCCCGCGCAGCCCGCCAGGACGCCCGCGCATGCCGCTGCGCCCAGCAGCCGCACCCAGGAAGCGGCGCGGCGTGTGCTCGGGGCGGGCAACGCGGAGGCGAGGCGGGCAAAATGCATGCTTGCGCTAGGGTTCGGCGCCTGTTGGGGCTGCCGCCTGCAATGAGGGGTGTGCGGGAAACAACGGCCCGGTGGACCGGGGCGCATTCTACCAAACGAACCATGGTGCCTTCCGCGGCCGCCGGCGGGGCACGGCTCTGGGGACGGAGGAGTTGATCTTGGGCCGGACCTCGGCAAGACTGAAGGCCGGGGCGGCAAGCGTGGTGCAAGCTTCGCCGCGCAGAATGGTCGTTTGGAGTGCCAAAGAGCTAATTAAAAATACCAGGAGACATGCATGGACAAAATCCGGGATTTCCATTATCGGTCCATCCACGACCGCGAGGGCTTCTGGCGCGCCGAGGCCGGCCGGATCCATTGGGAAACGCCTTTCGAGCGGGTGCTGGACGACTCCCGGCTGCCGTTCGCGCGCTGGTTCCCGGGCGGACGCACCAACCTCTGCTACAACGCGGTCGACCGCTGGCTGCCCCAGTTTGCCGACCGGCCCGCGCTGGCCTGGGTGTCCACCGAGGTGGACCAGGAGCGCGTCTACTCCCGCCGCGAACTGTACGACGAGGTCAATGCCGTGGCGGCCATGTTGCGCGACCTGGGCGTGGGCCGCGGCGACCGCGTGCTGCTCTACATGCCGATGGTGCCCGAGGCGGTATTTGCCATGCTGGCCTGTGCACGCATCGGCGCGGTGCATTCGGTGGTGTTCGGCGGCTTCGCGTCCGTCAACCTGGCGCAGCGCATCGACGACGCCGCCCCGAAGGTCATCGTGTGCGCCGACGGCGGTTCGCGGGCCGGCAAGGTGGTGGCCTACAAGCCGCTGGTCGACAAGGCGCTGGGCCTGTGCAAGCACCCGCCCGGAGCCGTCATCGTGCTGGACCGCGGCCTGGCGCCCTTCGAGCCGCTGGCCGGGCGCGACCTGGACTACGCCACGCTGCGCCGTCAGTGCGAGGGTCGCACGGTCGACGTCGAATGGCTGGAGTCCACCGAGCCCAGCTACGTGCTGTATACCTCGGGCACCACCGGTCGGCCCAAGGGCGTGCAGCGCGACACCGGCGGCTATGCCGTGGCGCTTGCCGCCTCGATGGAATACATCTTCGACGGCAAGCCGGGCGACACGTATTTCTGCACCAGCGACATCGGCTGGGTCGTGGGGCATTCGTACATCGTGTACGGGCCCCTGATCGGCGGGCAGACCACGGTGCTGTACGAGGGAACGCCGGTGCGGCCCGACGGGGCCATCCTGTGGAAGCTGGTCGAGCGCTTCCGCGTCAACACCCTGTTTTCGGCGCCTACGGCCGTGCGCGTGCTCAAGCGCCAGGATCCCGCGCTGCTGCGCCGGCACGACCTGTCGTCGCTGCGCACGGTGTACCTGGCCGGCGAGCCACTGGACGAACCCACCGCGCGATGGGTGTCCGAGGGCCTGGGCAAGCCCATCATCGACAACTACTGGCAGACCGAGTCGGGCTGGCCCATCCTGTCGGCCCAGCCCGGCGTGGAGCGCGTGCCTTCGCGCTTCGGCAGCCCGTCCTTCCCCACGTACGGATTCGACGTGCGCATCGTCAGCGAGGCCACCGGGCAGGACCTGGGTCCGGGCGAGAAGGGCGTGGTGGCGATCGTGCCGCCGCTGCCGCCCGGCGCCATGACCACCATCTGGGGCGACGACGAGCGCTTCGTGCAGACGTATTTCACGGCCATTCCCGGCCGGCAGGTGTATTCCACGTTCGATTGGGGGCGGGTGGACAAGGACGGCTACTGGTTCATCCTGGGCCGCACCGACGACGTCATCAACGTGGCCGGCCACCGGCTGGGCACGCGCGAGATCGAGGAGTCCATCAACGGCCACGCCGCCGTGGCCGAGTGCGCGGTGGTGGGCGTGGCCGACGAGCTGAAGGGCCAGGCCGCGATGGCCTTCGCCGTGCTGAAGCGGCCCGAGCAGGCCGAGCGCCCCGAGGACGCGCAGGCGCTGGAAGGGGATATCATGCGGGTCGTGGAAGAACAGCTCGGTGCGGTGGCGCGGCCGGCGCGCATCCGTTTCGTGGGTGCGCTGCCCAAGACGCGCTCCGGCAAGGTGCTGCGCCGCGCCATCGTCGCGGTGTGCGAGCATCGCGACCCCGGCGACCTGACCACCATCGAAGATCCCTCAGCCCTGCAACAGATCAAGGAATCCTTGCAATGAAAAGCAAACCCGTGCTGACCGCCGAAGACGTCAAGAAGATCCTGGCGGCAGCCGAAGCGCACGCGCAAGCCAACAACTGGGCCGTGACCATCGCGGTGACCGACGACGGCGGCCACCTGCTGGGTATGCTGCGCCTGGACGGCGCCGCGCCCGTGTCCTCGCACATCGCCCCGTCCAAGGCGCGCACCGCCGCGGTCGGCCGGCGCGAGACGGCAGGCTACGAAGACATCATCAACAAGGGCCGCACCGCGTTCCTGTCGGCGCCCTTCATCGACGGCATGCTCGAGGGCGGCGTGCCCATCGTGGCCGATGGCCAGGTGGTGGGCGCGGTGGGCGTGTCCGGCGTGCAATCGTCGCAGGACGCCGCCATCGCCAAGGCGGGGATCGCGGCGCTGGGCCTGTGACACGACCGCTGCCTCCCGAGTCCGTGGCCGCGCCGGCGGCGGCCGGCCCCGGCCGGGGGGCGCTCAATCCTGGCGTCACCCGGCGCGAGGTCTGGGCCTGGGCGATGTACGACTTCGCCAACTCCGGGTACACCACCGTCATCCTCACGACGGTCTTCAGCACGTATTTCGTCGGCGTGGTCGGCCGTGCGGCCGACTGGGCCACGCTGGCCTGGACCGCGGCGCTGTCGCTGTCCTACCTGGCCGTCATGCTGACCATGCCCACGTTGGGCGCCCGCGCCGATGCGCGCGCCGGCAAGCGGCGGCTGCTGTTCACCAGCACGCTGGGCTGCGTGGCCGCCACGTTGTTCCTTACGCAGGCCGGTCCGGGCGACGTATGGCTTGCGCTGGCGGCCGTGGCCGTGTCCAACTACTGCTATTGCGTCGGCGAAACCGTCATTGCCGCGTTCCTGCCCGAGCTGGCGCGCCCGCATGCGCTGGGCCGCGTCTCGGGCTGGGGCTGGAGCTTCGGCTACTGCGGCGGCATGCTCACGCTGGGGCTGTCGCTGGCCGTCGTCACCTTCGGCGAGGGGCGTGGCCTGGGCGCGGTGCAATACGTGCCGTGGGTCATCGTCGTCACCGCCGCGATGTTCGCGCTGGCGGCGCTGCCTTCGTTCTTCATGCTGCGCGAACGCGCACGCCCGCATGGCCTGGCGCTGGCCGCTGGGGATGCCGAGGCGGCCACCGGCGTGGGCGCCATGTTGCGCCGGCTGGCGGATTCGTGGCGCGACACCGGCGCGCATTTCCCCGAGTTCCGCCGCCTGCTGGCCTGCGGCGCCTGCTACCAGGCGGGCATCGCCGTGGTGGTGGCGCTGGCGGCCGTCTACGCCGAACAGGTCATGGGATTCGGCATGGCGCAGATCATGCTGCTGGTGTTCACGGTCAACATCGCCGCCGCGGCCGGGGCCTTCGCCTTCGGCTACCTGCAGGACCGCATCGGCCACAAGCGCGCGCTGGCGCTGACGCTTGCGGCCTGGATCGTGATGGTGCTGACGGCCTATTTCGCCGTCTCGGCCGCGGTGTTCTGGGTGGCCGCGATGCTGGCCGGACTGTGCATGGGTACCAGCCAGAGCGCCGGACGCGCGATGGTCGGAGCGCTGGCGCCCGCCAGCCGCCTGGCCGAATTCTTCTCGCTGTGGACCTTCGCCACGCGGCTGGCCTCGGTGGTGGGCCCGTTGACCTACGGCATGGTGACCTGGCTGACGCAGGGCAACCACCGCCTGGCGTTCCTGATGACGGGGCTGTTCTTCGTCGCCGGCCTGGCGCTGGTGGCGCGCCTGGACATGGCCCGCGGCATCGCGCGCCGCACTGGCTGAGCTATCCTAACGCCATGGCTGGCCGGCAGGGCGGCAGCCCATGCGGCCCACGCCGGCGCCGCTGCGTAAGCTGCCCGTAAGAGCCCGGCGATACGGTTGCGTGTTGGCAAGACATGGCAGCACCAGAACCATTCCTCGGAGACACATCATGTCCAATCCCATCCAATCCGTCCTGGTCGAAACCCGCGTGTTTCCGCCGCCGGCGCGTGCCGTCGAGGGCGCGGCCGTGGCGGGCATGGAGGCCTACCAGGCCCTGTGCCGCGAAGCCGAGCAGGATCCGGACGGCTTCTGGGCGCGCCAGGCGCGCGAGAACCTGCACTGGACCAAGCCCTTCACCCGCGTGCTGGACGAGTCCAACGCGCCGTTCTACCGCTGGTTCGACGACGGCGAACTGAACGTCTCGGCCAACTGCCTGGACGCGCAGGTGCAGGCGGGCAACGGCGACAAGATCGCCATCATCTTCGAGGCCGACGACGGCAAGGTCGACCGCATCACGTATCGCCAGCTGCTGGCGCGCGTGTGCCGCTTCGCCAACGGCCTGAAGTCGCTGGGCTACAAGAAGGGCGACCGCGCCATCATCTACATGCCCATGTCGATCGAGGCCGTGGTCGCCATGCAGGCCTGCGCGCGGCTGGGCGTAACGCACTCGGTGGTGTTCGGTGGTTTCTCCGCCAAGAGCCTGCAGGAGCGCATCGTCGACGTGGGCGCCTCGCTGATCATCACGGCCGACGAGCAGATGCGCGGCGGCAAGACGATCCCGCTGAAGCCCGCGGTGGAAGACGCCATCGCCATGGGCGGCTGCGAGGCCGTCACGAAGGTTATCGTGTACCGTCGCACCGGCGGCAAGGTCGCCTGGACCGAGGGCCGCGACGTGTGGATGCACGAGCTGTCCGATGGCCAGGCCGACACCTGCGATCCGGTGCCCGTCGAAGCCGAGCATCCGCTCTTCATCCTGTACACGTCCGGCTCCACCGGCAAGCCCAAGGGCGTGCAGCATGCCTCGGCGGGCTATCTGCTGTGGGCGCTGCTGACCGTCAAGTGGACCTTCGACGCGCGTCCCAACGACGTCTACTGGTGCACCGCCGACGTGGGCTGGGTCACGGGCCACACCTACATCACCTACGGTCCGCTGGCCGCGGGCCTCACGCAGGTGGTGTTCGAGGGCGTGCCCACCTATCCCGACTCGGGCCGCTTCTGGGACATGATCGCGCGCCACAAGGTCTCGGTGTTCTACACCGCGCCCACGGCCATCCGCTCGCTGATCAAGGCCTCCGAGGCCTCGCCCAAGACCCACCCGCAGAACTATGACCTGGACTCGCTGCGCATCATCGGCTCGGTGGGCGAACCCATCAACCCCGAGGCCTGGGTCTGGTACCACAAGAACGTCGGTCGCGAGCGCTGCCCCATCGTCGACACGTGGTGGCAGACCGAGACCGGTGGCCATATGATCACGCCGCTGCCGGGCGCCACGCCGCTCAAGCCGGGTTCGTGCACGCTGCCGCTGCCGGGCGTGGCGGCGGCCATCGTCGATGAGACCGGCGCCGACGTCGAGCAGGGCAACGGCGGATTCCTGGTCATCAAGCGTCCGTGGCCCGCCATGATCCGCACCATCTGGGGCGACCCCGAGCGCTTCAAGAAGAGCTACTTCCCGCCCGAGCTGCGCGGCTACTACCTGGCTGGCGACGGCGCCCAGCGCGATGCCGACGGCTATTTCTGGATCATGGGCCGCATCGACGACGTGCTCAACGTGTCGGGCCACCGGCTGGGCACGATGGAGGTCGAGTCGGCGTTGGTGGCGCACGAGCTGGTGGCCGAGGCCGCCGTGGTGGGGCGCCCCGACGACACTACCGGCGAGGCCGTGGTGGCCTTCGTGGTGCTCAAGCGCACGCGCCCCGAGGGCGAAGAGGCCCAGGCCATCGCCAAGCAGCTGCGCGACTGGGTCGCCAAGGAGATCGGTCCGATCGCCAAGCCCAAGGACATCCGCTTCGGCGACAACCTGCCCAAGACCCGCTCGGGCAAGATCATGCGTCGGCTGCTGCGCGTGGTGGCCAAGGGCGAGGAAATCACCCAGGACGTCTCCACGCTGGAAAACCCCGCCATTCTCGAGCAGCTGTCCAAGCCGCTCTGACGCGGCAGCAGCGCGGCGCGGGCCGGCGGCAACGCCGGCCCGCGTCTTTCTTTCTTCTTTTCCGCGCGTAGCGCCCGGAGTCAACCTTGAAGCGCACCGGCACCGGCCTGGACCGCGTGGGTCTCGCCCTGATGCTTGCCACCATCCTGGTCTGGGCCGGCAGCTGGGTGGCGATGAAGTTCGTGGTGCCTTATATCGGCCCGTTCGACTTCGCGGCGTTGCGCTACCTGGCCGGCTCGGCCGTCGTGTTCGCGCTGATCGTGGCGCTGGGCCGGCCGCTGGCGATGCCGCCGTGGCGGCTGACGCTGCTGATCGCCCTGACGCAGACGGCGGCCTTCCAGGGCCTGGTGCAACTTGCGCTCATCGAGGGCGGGGTGGGCAAGGTCTCTCTTACCGCCTACACCATGCCGTTCTGGGTGGTGCTGCTGGCTTGGAGCATGCTGGGTGAGCGCCCCGGACGGCGGCACTGGATGGGCATCGGCCTGGCGGCCGCGGGCCTGCTGTGTTTTCTCGAGCCCTGGGGCGGCGGCATGGGCGAAAGCCCTGCGCCCGTCATGCTGGGCGTGGCGGGCGGGTTGTGCTGGGGCTTTGGCACGGTGCTGTCCAAGCGCATGTTCGAGCGCCACGCCCCCGACGTGCTGACGTTCACCGCATGGCAGATGCTGCTGGGCGGCCTGGCCATGGTGCCGGTGGCGCTGGCGGTGCCGCAGCGGCCCATCGTATGGGACTGGCCGCTGTGGCTGGGCATGCTCTACATCGTATTCATCGCCTCGGCCCTGGGCTGGCTGCTGTGGCTGCTGGTGGTCAGGCGCGTGCCGGCCTCCATCGCGGGCCTGTCCAGCCTGGGTGTG
>Ga0182743_1002563_pt1 | contig 15728 bp, 13 predicted proteins | sample eDN3rd30CKraftOP_FD_128522 | JGI IMG/M metagenome (GOLD analysis project Ga0182743, IMG submission 128522) | Enriched Organic Plus compost microbial communities from Emeryville, California, USA - eDNA 3rd pass 30_C Kraft OP (version 2) (version 2) ... | reverse complement strand
GATGCTGCGCCCCAGCGCTGAACGGGTGGCGCGGCTTGGCGGCCTGCACAAGTTCATGAACTGGGATCGCCCCATCCTGACCGATAGCGGCGGCTATCAGGTGATGAGCTTGTCTTCTCTGCGCAAGATCACCGAGGAAGGGGTGCGCTTCTCCAGCCATCTCGACGGGTCGAAGCATATGCTCACGCCCGAACGTTCGATGGAAATCCAGCGTCTGCTCGGCTCGGATATCGTCATGGCGTTCGACGAATGCCCCCGGGTCGACCAGTCGCGCGATGTCATCTTCCGGTCGGTGGAAATGTCGATGCGGTGGGCCCGGCGTAGCCGCGATGGCTTCGATGCGGGTGGGGACCACGCCGGGCGTGCGGCTCTGTTCGGTATTCAACAGGGCGCTCTGGATGAAGATATGCGCCGGTACAGCGCCGATGCGCTGCGCGATATTGGTTTCGATGGTTATGCTATCGGCGGTTTGGCCGTGGGTGAAGGGCAGGAGGCGATGTTCGCCACGCTCGATTTTGCCCCGGGGCAATTGCCGGATGACAAGCCGCGTTACCTGATGGGCGTTGGCAAGCCCGACGATCTCGTTGGCGCGGTAGAACGCGGGGTGGACATGTTCGATTGCGTGCTGCCGAGCCGGTCAGGCCGCAACGGGCAGGCGTTCACCTGGGCCGGTCCGCTCAACATCCGCAACGCCAAGCATGCGGAAGATACCGCCCCGCTGGACGAACGCTGCACCTGCCCGGTCTGCGCGACCTACAGCCGGGCCTATCTGCACCACCTGGTGAAATCGGGTGAGATCCTTGGTGCGATGCTGATGACAGAGCATAATCTGTCCTTTTACCAGCAACTGATGCAGGCCATGCGCGATGCGATTGCCGAAGGGCGTTTTGCGGCTTTTGCAGCGGATTTTCGACGCGATTATCTGAAGTGAGAGCAATCGATTGAAAGGGGGAGGGACTCACTCTCCCTTTTTGTCCGCTGTCATCACAGGCAAACAAAAAAGGCGGCCCCGAAGGACCGCCTTTTCGTATTCCGTAACCGGAAACCGATCAGCGCGAATAGAATTCGACGACCAGATTCGGTTCCATCTTTACCGGGTAAGGCACTTCGTCGAGCGAGGGAACGCGCACGAAAGTGGCCTTGTCGTTGCCGTCGGTGGCAACGTATTCGGGAATCTCACGCTCGGGCAGGCTCTGGGCTTCGATGATCAGCGCCATTTCCTTGGCCTTGTTGCCGAGGCTGATCACGTCACCCGGAACGATACGGCGGCTTGCAATGTTGCACTTCACGCCGTTCACGCGAATGTGGCCGTGCGAAACGATCTGACGGGCCGCGAAGATGGTCGGTGCGAACTTGGCGCGGTACACGACCATGTCGAGACGCTGTTCGAGCAGACCGATGAGGTTCTGGCCGGTATCGCCCTTCATCCGCGCAGCTTCCTGATAGGTGCGCTTGAACTGCTTTTCGGTCACGTCGCCGTAGTAGCCCTTGAGCTTCTGCTTGGCGCGGAGCTGGATGCCGTAGTCGGACAGCTTGCCCTTGCGGCGCTGGCCGTGCTGACCCGGGCCATAGCTGCGGCGGTTAACCGAGCTCTTGGGGCGGCCCCAGATATTTTCGCCCAGACGGCGGTCAATTTTGTACTTGGATGCCTTGCGCTTCGACATGCGCAGTCCTTTCAATCTGCATATTCGGGCGACGTGCCCGAACTTCAACCCGGAACCGCACCATCCCGCCATGGGCAGGATGCGATCGCCGCTTCACCGGGGTGCGGGATCAATTGCGAAGGGGCGCCTATTGCGAGGGCGCGGCAGAAAGTCAAGGCTTTCCGCGGGAATCTTTGGGGCCTTTTTCCAGCGCGCTGAGCACGCCGCGCATCGTGCGCACTTCAAGGTGGTTCCAGCGCGGCTTGGTGAGGATATTGCGCAAGGTGCGCGCCGTCGCCGCAGCGCGCGCTTGGGGCAGGAAAAAGCCGCACGGCTCCAGCAGGCGGGTGAAATGGTCGATCATTCCATCCAGTTCGGCCTGCGGGGCAGGGGGGAGTTCCTCTTCCACCGTGGGCACGGCCAGCGCTTCGTGCTTCGACCATTCATAGGCGCACAGGATCACGGCCTGTGCAAGATTGAGCGAGCCAAATTCCGGATTGATCGGCACCGTGATGATGGCCTTGGCGATCGCCACGTCATCGGTTTCGAGTCCCGACCGCTCCGGCCCGAACAGGATCGCATGGCGGCCGGGCAGGGCAGCGATGTCTTTCGCAGCCTGTTCAGGCGTCAGCACCGGCTTGGTCACACCGCGCTTGCGCACTGTCGTGGCATAGACATGTTCGCAATCGGCCACGGCCGCGGCCACATCGGGGAAGACCCGTGCCTTTTCCAACACCACATCGGCGCCCGAGGCTGCCGGGCCGGCGGAAGGATTGGGCCACCCGTCGCGCGGGGCGACCAGGCGCATCTCGGCCAGCCCGAAATTGAGCATGGCGCGGGCGGCCTTGCCGATATTCTCGCCCAGTTGTGGGCGGACGAGAACGATAACCGGCTTGTCAGCCCTTGCTGCCATCGCGCCCACTCACAGCCTGCACCGAGCTTGCGAACTCCTCGAAATCCCGCGCTTCGCTGAAATCGCGATAGACCGATGCGAAGCGGATATAGGCGACGCTGTCCAACTGGCGGAGCCCTTCCATCACCATTTCGCCGATCCGGGCGGATTCGATTTCGCTTTCGCCCAGCGTTTCGATCTGGCGCTGGATTCCCGAAACGAGCTGATCGAGCCGTTCCTGCGCGATCCCGCGCTTGCGGCAGGCGAGCGCGACCGACTGCTCGATCTTGGAGCGGTTGAACGTTTCGCGCTTGTCACCGCTTTTGAGCACGGTGACATCGCGCAATTGCACCCGTTCGAACGTGGTGAAGCGGGCGCCGCAGCTTTCGCATTGGCGCCGCCGCCGGATAGCCGTGTTGTCCTCCGTCGGACGGGAGTCCTTTACCTGGCTGTCATCATGCGCGCAGAACGGGCAACGCATGGATCACATGCCCGGATAGACGGGGAACGACTGGCACAGTTCCTCGACCTGAGCGCGGACGCGCTCCTCGACCTGGCCATCGCCTTCTTCGCCATTACGCGACAGGCCATCGACGACCTGGGCAATCAGTGCGCCGACCTTGCGGAATTCTTCGGCGCCGAAGCCGCGCGTCGTCCCCGCCGGAGTGCCGAGACGGACACCCGAAGTGACGAAGGGCGAACGCGTGTCGAACGGAATGCCGTTCTTGTTGCAGGTCAGCCATGCCCGGTCGAGGCCCTTTTCAGCCGCCTTGCCCGTCACGTCCTTGGCGGTGAGATCGACCAGCATCAGGTGGTTGTCGGTGCCGCCCGAAACGATGCGCAGGCCCTGTTCTTCCAAGCTTGCGGCCAGAGCGCGGGCGTTCTGCACCACGGCCTTGGCATAGGCCTTGAATTCGGGACGCAACGCTTCACCGAACGCCACGGCCTTGGCCGCGATCACATGGACCAGCGGGCCCCCCTGCAGGCCGGGGAACACGGCCGAATTGAACTTCTTGGCCAGCGCCTCGTCATTGGTGAGGATGATGCCCGAACGGGGGCCGCGCAGGCTCTTGTGCGTCGTGCTGGTGACGACATGGGCATGCGGGAAGGGCGAGGGATGCTCCCCACCGGCGACGAGGCCGGAGAAGTGCGACATGTCGACCATCAGGTAAGCGCCGACTTCGTCGGCGATTTCGCGGAAGCGCGGGAAATCCCAGATGCGCGAATAGGCGGTGCCGCCGGCGATGATCAGCTTGGGCTTGTTGGCGCGCGCGATGGCGGCCACTTCGTCCATGTCGATCAGCTCGTCATCCTTGCGCACGGTATAGGGCACCGGGTTGAACCACTTGCCCGACATGTTGACCGGCGAACCATGCGTGAGGTGGCCACCCGCATTGAGATCGAGGCCCATGAACGTGTCGCCCGGCTGCAGCAGCGCGAGGAACACGGCCTGGTTCATCTGGCTGCCCGAATTGGGCTGCACATTGGCGAAGTCGCAGCCGAACAGCTGCTTGGCGCGTTCGATGGCCAGCGCTTCGACAACGTCCGCATAATCGCAACCGCCATAGTAACGCTTGCCCGGATAACCTTCGGCATACTTGTTGGTGAAGACCGAGCCGGTGGCTTCCAAAACGGCCTTGCTGGCGATGTTTTCGCTGGCGATCAGTTCGATCTTGTTGCGCTGACGCTTGAGTTCATTGGCGATCGCTTCGGCGATCTCGGGATCGGCCTGTGCCAGCGTATCGTTCCAGAAACGGTTCATGGTGTCGGTGCTCATCAGATCAATTCCCGGTCGCGGGGTTGGACAATTTGTCGACGCGCGGGCCATGGCGGCCGCCGCCGAAAGCGGTGGATAGGAAAGCGTCAAGGCAGGCCTTGGCCATGTCGATGCCTGTCAGGCGCGCACCCATGGCGATGGCGTTGGCGTCGTTGTGTTCGCGGGCCAGCGCCGCCGAAAGCGGTTCGGACACCAGCGCGCAACGCAGTTTCGGATGGCGGTTGACGGCAATGGAGATGCCGATGCCCGATCCGCACAGCGCCACCCCGAATTCGGCCGTGCCATCGGCCACGACCGAGGCAAGCTTGTAGCCGTAATCGGGATAATCGACGCGATCGGTGGTTTCCGGGCCGAGGTCTGCGACTTCGTGCCCCTGTTCGATCAGATACTCACGCAGTTCGGCCTTGAGATCGACGGCTGCATGATCGGAAGCGATGGCAATGCGCACCTTGATTTCACCTGTAAGAGGAAATGGAATCGGCAAGAGAGCCCTTAGGCGCGGAGTCCCGCCAAGGCCAGTGTTCGTTAATCGGCGATGGTTTGCGCACGGCACTCCTCCAAGCGAGAGTTTGAGAGTGCCCAGACGAGCGGCAATGGCAATTCGCGCTCCACGGCGGTGCTCCGCCTGTCTCGTCAGTTACGCGAATGGCGGCTTCATAATGGCACGGGCCGATCCGGTCAAGAATGGCAGATGCGCGAACCGGCAATACCAGTCCGCGCATCTGTTCGCATGAATAAAGTTGATTATTGATCGAGGAAAGAGCGCATCTTGCGGCTGCGGCTCGGGTGCTTGAGCTTGCGCAGCGCCTTGGCCTCGATCTGGCGGATACGTTCGCGGGTCACCGAGAATTGCTGGCCGACTTCTTCCAGCGTGTGATCGGTGTTCATGCCGATGCCGAAGCGCATGCGCAGCACGCGTTCCTCACGCGGGGTGAGACTGGCCAGAACGCGGGTGACCGTTTCCTTGAGATTGGCCTGAATGGCCGCATCCACCGGGATGATCGCATTCTTGTCCTCGATGAAATCGCCGAGATGCGAATCTTCCTCGTCCCCGATGGGGGTTTCGAGGCTGATCGGTTCCTTGGCGATCTTCATCACCTTGCGAACCTTCTCCAGCGGCATAGAAAGGCGTTCGGCCATTTCTTCCGGCGTCGGTTCGCGGCCCTGTTCGTGAAGGAACTGGCGGCTCGTGCGGACCAGCTTGTTGATCGTTTCGATCATGTGGACCGGAATACGGATTGTGCGTGCCTGGTCCGCGATCGAGCGGGTGATCGCCTGCCGGATCCACCAAGTGGCATATGTGCTGAACTTGTAGCCGCGGCGGTATTCGAACTTGTCGACCGCCTTCATCAGGCCGATGTTACCTTCCTGAATAAGATCAAGGAATTGCAGGCCGCGGTTGGTGTATTTCTTGGCGATCGAAATCACCAGGCGCAGGTTCGCCTCGACCATTTCCTTCTTGGCGATGCGCGCTTCACGTTCGCCCTTCTGGACCATGTTCACGATGCGGCGGAATTCGCCCAGGCTCATGCCCGTCTGGCTGGCGATATCGGCGATCTCGGCGCGGATACGTTCCACCGGGTCGGCCTCGTTCTCGGCGAACGCGGCCCACTTCTTGTCCTTCTTGGCGTTGGCTTGCAGCCAGCCGTCGTCAAGCTCGTGCCCGATGTAGGAATCGAGGAAGTCCTTGCGCGGCACCTTGTGGCGCTCGGCAAGGCGGAGCATTTGCCCGCCAAGCGTGGTCAACCGGCGGTTGAAAGCGTAGAGGTTGTCGACCAGAAATTCGATTTTGGTGGCGTGGAATTTCACGCTTTCGACTTCGGCGGTCAGTTCTTCGCGCAGCTTTTCGTACAGCTTTTCCTTGGCGGCCGGAAATTCGTCGCCCCGGCCCAGCGCTTCGACGCGTTCGGCCTGAATCTTCTCGAACTTGCGGAACAGCTTGGTAATGCGGTCGAATTTTTCGAGCGCTTCGGGCTTCAGAGCCGCTTCCATCTGGGCGAGGGAGAGGGTGTTGTCATCCTCATCCTCTTCTTCCCGACGGCGGCTGCTGCCTTCGCCATCCTCATCGTCGGAATTTTCGTCCTCTTCCTCAAGGTCGTCATCTTCCTTGTACGAGGGACCAGCGGTTTCCTCGCTGATTTCGCCGTTGTCGTCGTTCTCTTCCTCCATCTTCTCGACCGGAGGTTCCTTGGAAAGCATGGCGTCGAGATCGAGAATCTCGCGCAGTTGCATTTCCTCGTTGTTGAGAGCTTCGGACCACTGGATGATGGCGTGGAACGTGATCGGGCTTTCGCACAGCCCGAGGATCATCGTGTCGCGCCCGGCCTCGATCCGCTTGGCGATGGCGATTTCGCCTTCGCGGCTAAGCAGTTCGACAGCACCCATTTCGCGCAGATACATGCGCACCGGATCGTCGGTCCGTTCGACCGATTCCTTCTTCTTGGGCGCTTCGGTGACGAGTTTGGAGCCATCGTCGACACCGATTTCGTCGACGCTCGAATCGTCTTCCTGATTTTCGGCGTCTTCATCGCTTTCCACGATGTTCACGCCCATTTCGGAAATGGCCGACATGATGTCTTCGATCTGCTCGGAAGACATCTGATCCTGCGGGAGCGCTTCGTTCAATTCGTCGACAGTGACGAAACCGCGCCGTTTTGCGCGGGCAATCAGTTTCTTGATCAACGCTTCGTTGAGGTCGATCAGCGGTGCATCGCTGCTGTCGGTGTTCGCTTCGGACGCCATAATAGTGTTTTAGTCCATTCCCTGTTCGCCCTGCGCCGCGTGGGCAGCAGAAGACGATGACTCATCCTGTGCCGGCGCGGCAACGCGTTGCCGCGCCAATTGCCTCAACCGGTCGTCCAACGCCAGCTTTCTTTCGCGCAGGCGCTGCTGCTCGGCAATGGCGCCTTCCGGATCCGAATCGAACCGCGCCGTCGCCGCCGCGAGAGCGGCTTCGAGAGCGGGCCGTTCCACCAGTTGGGCGACGGCTTCGGCCAAGTCCTCGCGGGCAGACTGCGGATGTGGGTCTTCCAGCAGGAAGGAATATCGAGCATGATCCGGCGGCATTGCAAGGCTTTGCAGGTCTTTTATGGGGCTAGTTTCGCCTTTTTCAAGCGTTTCGGCATGATCGAGCAATATGTCGATCGCGCGTGCCGTTCCCGCATCGGGTGCCGCGTATGACGCCAGCGCTTCCGCATGGCGGTACAATTGGTCCGGAAATCGCGCCAGCCCGGCAATAACGGCATGAACCAGCCCATCGCGCCCGCCGCCCTGCGCAAGATAGCGGAGGCGATTCGCCGCGCCTTCGGATAGCCCGGCAGGTTGGGAAGGACGGCCGGAAAAGGCGCGCGCGCCGGGCCCGCGCGGTGTGAATGCGGGGCGGGCTTCGCGAGGGGGATAAGCGAACGCGGAAAAGCGGTCGAGCAGTTCCCGGCGGTAGAGTCCCTTGATGTCGGGGTGGGCGATGGCATCCACATGATCCATCAGCCGCGCCTTGAGCCCGGCCTTGTCTTCAGGCGTGGCAAGCGGCCGCGCGGCATGCTCGTGCGCCCACAGCGTGTCCAGCAGGCTGGCGGGGTTGGCCAGCAACTGCTCCATCGCGGCGCGGCCCTGCGTTTTGATCAGATCGTCCGGATCGAGCCCCGACGGCAGGCGCACGATGGTCAGGGAATGGCCGGGGCGGAGCAGGGGAAGGGCCCGTGTAACCGCGCGCATCGCCGCCCGCTGCCCGGCTGCGTCACCATCGAAACACAGGATCGGGACATCGACCATGCGCCAGAGCAGTTCGATCTGCTGTTCGGTGAGCGCCGTGCCGAGCGGGGCGACAGCTTCCTCGATTCCGGCTGCTGCCAGCGCGATCACGTCCATGTAACCTTCGACGACGATCACGCGGTGGCTCTGGCGCGATGCGGGGCCCGCGCGATGGAGATTGTAAAGCGTGCGCCCCTTGTCGAATAGCGGGGTATCGGGGGAATTGAGATACTTGGGGGCGTCGGTCTTGTCTTTCGCCAGAATGCGGCCGCCAAAAGCGATCACCCGCCCGCGCGCGTCCTGAATCGGGAGCATCAACCGGCCGCGAAACCGGTCATAGGGCGGCTTGTCGTCCACCGCGATGCGCAAGCCGCCTTCGATCAGCATAGCCTCGTCGAACTGTTCCAGCGCGGATTTGAGCGCCGTGCGGCTATCAGGGGCATAGCCGAAGCCGAACCGCTCAATCGTGCGGGCGTTGAAGCCGCGCGTTTCCAGATAGGTGCGTGCCGCCGCCCCATCCGGTCCGGCAAGGCTGGCCACGAACCAGTCCTGCGCGGCCTGCATCACATCATGCAATCCGGCCCGCTGCTCGGCCCGCTGCGCCTCACGGGGATCGGGGCGGGGGACTTCCATACCCGCCTGCGCAGCCAGTTCCTTCACCGCATCTATAAACGTGAGGCCGCGCTGATCGGTCATCCAGCGGATCGCATCGCCATGCGCACCGCAGCCGAAGCAGTGATAGAACCCTTTCTCGTCATTGACGGTGAAGCTGGGCGTCTTCTCGTTATGGAAGGGGCAGCATGCTTTCCACTCCCGCCCGGCGCGCGTCAGCTTCGTCGTTCGCCCGATAACGCCGGAAAGCGTGATACGCGAACGAAGCTCGTCAAGCCATTGGGGGGAAAGAGACATCGGCCTCTGGCTGCGTTCAGCCGAAGCTGGCCTTTACGAGGCCGGACGCCTTGCCGAAATCCATCTGCCCGGCAAAGCGCGTTTTCAGTTCGGCCATGACCTTGCCCATATCCTTGATCGATTCGGCGCCGATTTCCGCCTTGATCGATTCGATGGCGCCGCTGACTTCGGCATCGGACATCTGTTGCGGGAGGAATTCCTCGATCACCGCCAGTTCGCCCTTTTCCTGATCGGCCAGCTCCTGACGCCCGCCCTGTTCGTACATGGTGATGGATTCGCGGCGTTGCTTGGCCATCTTCTGCAGCACTTCGCTGATGACCGCGTCATCGTCGCCCGCAGCCGGGGCAGTGCGCAGTTCGATGTCGCGGTCCTTGATCTTGGCGAGGATCAGGCGGATCGCGGCCAGGCGATCCTTGTCGCGGGCTTTCATGGCGTCTTTCTGGGCCTGCGTAAGCGAATCGCGGAGCATCGGGGAACTTTCTTTTCAGTGAATTAGGAAGCCGTTCAAACGGGTTGGATATCCTAGCGGATATATTTGTTTACCGATAGCTTGACCCGGGGCCCGCCCGCGTCTAGCCGCTGGGCCTTAGCGCACATCGCCAAAACCCTTTTTACTGACGGAGCTGCCCCATGGCCGACGCCGCCTCTTTGCACGCGCCCCAACCCGATGGGGCGACCGGCGTTCTGGTTCTTGCCGATGGCACCGTGATCTGGGGCAAGGGCTTCGGCGCCACCGGCAGCGCGGTGGGCGAAGTCTGCTTCAACACGGCCATGACCGGATATCAGGAAGTGATGACTGACCCTTCTTACGCAGGGCAGATCGTCACGTTCACTTTCCCTCATATCGGCAATGTCGGAACCAACCAGGAAGATATCGAATCGCGTGTGGACGGGGCCGTGGGCTGCGTCGTGCGCGAAGACGTCACCCAGCCTTCCAGCTTCCGGGCGGAGCGCACGTTCGGCGACTGGATGGCGGATAACGGCAAGATCGGCATTTCGGGCGTCGATACCCGCGCGCTGACGCGCCGTATTCGCCTGTCCGGCGCACCCAATGCCGTGATCGCTCACGATCCCGCCGGAAAATTCGATCTTTCCGCGCTTCTGGTGAAGGCCCGGCAGTGGCCCGGTCTCGAAGGCATGGATCTGGCCAAGGAGGTCAGCCGCACGGCGCAGGAAGAATGGCGCGGCGGGGCTTGGGCTTTGGGCCAGGGCTACGCGTCTGCTGACGATGAGGGCCGCCCGCACGTGGTGGCGCTCGATTTCGGGGCGAAGGACAACATCTTCCGCAATTTGGTCCATGCGGGTGCGCGTGTGACCGTTCTGCCGGGGCAGACGGCACTGGAAGATGTGCTGGCCCACAATCCCGCCGGCGTGTTCCTGTCGAACGGTCCGGGCGATCCGGCGGCGACCGGCGAATATGCCGTGCCCATGATTCAGGGGCTGCTTGAACGCGATGTGCCGATTTTCGGCATTTGTCTGGGTCACCAGATGCTCGGTCTTGCCGTGGGTGCGAAAACCGCCAAGATGCATCAGGGCCATCGCGGGGCGAACCACCCGGTGAAGCGCCTTGAAGACGGCGTGGTGGAAATCACCAGCATGAATCACGGCTTCGCGGTCGATAATTCCAGCCTGCCGGATACGATCGAAGAAACGCACGTTTCCCTGTTCGACGGCTCGAATTGTGGCATCGCGATCAAAGGCAAGAAGGCCTTTGGCGTGCAATACCATCCGGAGGCTTCGCCCGGCCCGATGGACAGCTTCTATCTCTTTCAGAAATTCGTGGGATCGCTCGGCTAATGCCCAAACGCACAGACATCTCCTCGATCCTCGTCATCGGCGCTGGCCCGATCATCATCGGCCAGGCTTGCGAGTTCGATTATTCCGGCACTCAGGCAATCAAGGCGCTGAAGGAGGAGGGCTACCGCGTGGTCCTCGTCAACTCCAACCCCGCCACGATCATGACCGACCCGGACATGGCCGATGCGACCTATGTCGAGCCGATCACGCCCGATGTCGTCGCCAAGATCATCGAAAAGGAACGCCCTGACGCGCTGCTGCCGACGATGGGCGGGCAGACGGCGCTGAACTGCGCGCTCGATCTCGAACGCATGGGTGTGCTCGAAAAGTTCGGCGTGACTATGATCGGCGCCAACGCCGACGCGATTGACAAGGCGGAAGACCGCCAGCGTTTCCGCGAAGCGATGGACAAGATCGGCCTCGAAAGCGCGCGCAGCGGCGTGGCGCATACGCTGGACGAAGCCATTGCCGTGCTCGAAACCACGGGCCTGCCCGCGATCATCCGGCCCAGCTTCACGCTCGGCGGCACGGGCGGTGGCATTGCCTATAACAAGGCGGAATTCGAACGCATCGTGCGCGAAGGGCTCGATGCCAGCCCGACGACCGAAGTTCTGATCGAGGAAAGCCTTCTCGGTTGGAAGGAATATGAAATGGAAGTCGTGCGCGACCGGCACGACAATGCCATTATCATCTGCTCCATCGAAAACGTCGATCCGATGGGGGTCCACACGGGCGATTCCATCACTGTCGCCCCGGCGCTGACGCTGACGGACAAGGAATACCAGATCATGCGCTCGGCCAGCATTGCCGTGCTGCGTGAAATCGGTGTCGAAACCGGCGGTTCCAACGTGCAGTTCGCGGTCAATCCCGCCGATGGCCGCCTGATCGTGATCGAAATGAATCCGCGCGTGTCGCGTTCGTCCGCACTGGCTTCGAAAGCGACGGGTTTCCCGATTGCGCGCGTCGCGGCCAAGCTGGCGGTGGGTTACACGCTGGACGAGATTACCAACGAGATCACCGGCGCCACTCCGGCAAGCTTCGAACCGACCATCGATTATGTCGTGACGAAGATCCCCCGGTTCACGTTCGAAAAGTTCAAGGGCGCCAAGGCCGAGCTGTCCACCGCGATGAAATCGGTGGGCGAAGTCATGGCCATCGGCCGCAATTTCAAGGAAAGCGTGCAGAAGGCGCTGCGCGGCCTTGAAACCGGGCTCGACGGGTTCAACCGCGTGATCGAACTGGAAGGGGCCGGGCGCGAGGAAATCACCGCCGCGCTGGCGGTGCGCGCGCCGGATCGCATGCTCAAGATCGGGCAGGCTTTCCGCGAAGGCTTCACCGTGGACGAGATCTACGCGATCACGGCTTACGACAAGTGGTTCCTGCGCCATATCGAGGAAATCATCGCGGAAGAGGCGCAGATTTCCGAACATGGCCTGCCGACTGACGCCGCCGGTATGCGCCGGATCAAGGCGATGGGCTTTTCCGACAAGCGACTGGCCACGTTGGCCGTGCGTTCGGTCCATGTCGCGGGTGGGCTGGGCGAAACCCAGGCCAAGCGTTCCGGCCTGCTGCACGATGCGATCCGCGCCATGGCCGGTGCCACCAGCGAGGAAGAAGTGCGCGAACTGCGCCACAAGCTGGGCGTCTATCCGGTGTTCAAGCGGATCGATAGCTGCGCGGCGGAGTTCGAGGCGATCACGCCTTACATGTACTCGACGTACGAAGCGCCGACGTTCGGTGAACCGGAAGACGAAGCCATGCCGTCCGACCGGCGCAAGATCGTCATTCTCGGCGGCGGGCCGAACCGGATCGGGCAGGGGATCGAGTTCGATTATTGCTGCTGTCATGCTTGTTTCGCGCTCGAAGATGCCGGGTTCGAAACGATCATGATCAACTGCAACCCGGAAACGGTTTCGACCGACTATGACACGTCAGACCGCCTCTATTTCGAACCGTTGACGGCGGAAGACGTGCTGGAAATCCTGCGCGTGGAACAGAGCAAGGGCGAACTGGTCGGCGTGATCGTGCAGTTCGGCGGGCAGACCCCGCTGAAACTGGCGCAGCCGCTGGCCAATGCGGGGATTCCGATCCTCGGCACGTCGCCCGATGCGATCGATCTGGCCGAAGATCGCGAACGCTTCGCCGCGCTGGTCGAAAAGCTCGGTCTGCGCCAGCCTGCCAATGGCATCGCGCGCAGCCGCGATGAAGCGGCGGCCGTGGCCGCGCGGATCGGGTATCCGGTGCTTCTGCGTCCGTCCTACGTCCTCGGCGGGCGGGCGATGGAAATCGTCGATTCCGAAGCGCAGCTCGACAATTACATCGCCACGGCGGTGAACGTGTCGGGCGACAGCCCGGTGCTGATCGACCAGTATCTGCGCGATGCGATCGAATGCGATGTCGATGCACTATGCGATGGCGATCAGGTCGTGGTTGCCGGTGTGATGCAGCACATCGAGGAAGCGGGCGTCCACTCGGGCGACAGCGCGTGCACTTTGCCGCCTTACAGCTTGTCTGACGACATCATTGCCGAAATGGAGCGGCAGGCCGAAGCGCTGGCCAATGGCCTCAACGTGCGTGGGCTGATGAATATCCAGTTCGCGGTGAAGGACGGCGAGGTTTACCTGATCGAAGTGAATCCGCGCGCCAGCCGCACGGTGCCGTTCGTCGCCAAGGCGATCGGCGATCCGGTCGCGAAGATCGCAGCGCGCGTGATGGCGGGTGAAAAGCTCGCCGATCTGCCCGGCATTCGCCGCACGGTGGATTACATGGCGGTAAAGGAAGCCGTATTCCCGTTTGCTCGCTTCCCCGGTACTGATCCGGTGCTGTCGCCGGAAATGAAATCGACTGGCGAAGTCATGGGCATCGACCGTGCTTTCCCGATGGCGTTCTACAAGTCGCAGTTGGGGGCCGGGCTGCGCCTGCCGGATCAGGGCGTGCTGTTCGTGTCGGTGAAGGACAGCGACAAGGCGGTGATCCTGCCTGCGGTCGAACAGATGATCGCCAATGGCTTCAAGGTCATCGCGACTGAAGGCACGCAGCGTTTCCTTTCCGAAGCCGGCCTGCCGGTGGAGAGAGTGAACAAGGTGCTCGAGGGGCGGCCGCACGTTGTCGACAAGATCATCGATGGCGATGTCGCAATCGTCTTCAACACCACCGAAGGCTGGCAGAGCCACAAGGATTCGCAGTCGATCCGTGCTTCCGCACTGGAAGGTAAAGTGCCGTACTTCACCACCGCGGCTGCATCGGTCGCCGTGGCGAAGGCGATTGCGGCCGCGAAAACGAGCGAACTTGAAGTACGGCCGCTTCAAGATTATTACAGTTAGGACACCCGCATCTTCCCGCCATCAGGATCGGACCTAATCTATTCCAGCCCAACGGCATGGAATAGCTGGGAAAGGTTTGACCGGGAACGCTGCTAACGAGTGGGGAAGTTCGTATGGAAAAGGTGCCCATGCTGGCGGAAGGCTATGAAAAGCTGACCGCCGATCTGAAGGCCCTGAGGGAAGAACGGCCGCGTATTGTCGACGCGATCGAAGAAGCGCGCGCGCATGGCGATCTTTCCGAAAATGCTGAGTATCATGCCGCCAAGGAACGCCAGGGTCAGGTAGAGGCACAGATCGCCGATATCGAAGACCGTGTGAGCCGGGCCCAGATTATCGATCCGACCTCGCTTTCGGGCGACCGGATCGTGTTCGGCGCCACTGTGACGCTGCGGGACGATGACGATCAGCCTGTGCGCTATCAGATTGTCGGGCAGACCGAAGCGGATGCCAAAGTCGGACGCATTTCCTATAATTCGCCGCTGGGCAAGGCACTGATCGGGCGCAAGGTTGGCGACGAGATCGAAGTGACTGTCCCCTCGGGCGACCGGTTCTATCTCGTCGACAAGATCGAGTTTATCTGACGCTTTATTTTGCGAATCTCATGACAAACGCGGCCTTACCCATGGTGAGGCCGCGTTTGCGTTTTTCGGGATAGGCGGCCCGTCGGGCGCATGTGCGCCACGATGGAGCCATGACCTGTATCAGGTGCCGGGCAGTTCGGGTTCCAACAGCTTGTGCAGGTGGACGATCACATATTTCATTTCGGCATCGTCCACCGTGCGCTGGGCGTTGCTGCGCCAGGCTTCTTCGGCTTCGGTGTAGCTGCCGAACACACCGACCAGATCGATATCTTTCAGATCGGCGAATTCGAGGCTCTGGGGGTTCTTGACGCGGCCGCCCATGACCAGATGAAGAAGTTGCATATGTTCTAGGCCTTCGAGATGAATTGACGAACGGCCCCTCCTGGACAGTTCCCGCGATTTTCCGGCGGGTCAGCGGCGGAAGCGCGAACCGAACCGGCCGGCAACGCTTTTTGCCTGTTGGGACGCCTGCTCGCCGGCGCTGCGGACATTCTGCGTTGCCTCATCGGCGAAACGCCCGATTTCCTTGCGCAGACCGGCAGTGCCGTCCGATACGCGTTCCCCTAGGTGTTCGATCCTTTTCTGTCCAGCATGCCCGGCGCTGCGGGCTGAATCGAGGCTCTGTTGGGCAAATGCGATGACTGCATCGGCGGCGAGGGCCAGCCATTTGATCGTCTGGGTGCGTGTGTCTTCAGGCTCGCTTTGGGCCCGGCGGCGGCGTTTGGGAAGAAGAGTGGCCAGCACAGCCCCGGCGACCACACCACCGGCAATGGCAGTAAAGGGGTGGTCGCCAACGAAAGCCACGGCATTCTCCCGTGCTTCGCCTGCACGCTCGGCAAGGCGGCGGCTGTTGCGGGCCGATGCATCCTGCACCCGCCGTTGCATTTCCTGGAGTTTGGGATCGGCGTTCATGGCGTGTCATCCTTTTTAACTAGATCGTCGCCCCCTTGTGTTCCCCAGCCCAATCGGGCTTTCATTCCGCCGATTGCGAGGCCGATCGGTTCACGCTTGAACCAGAGCAGCGCGCCGCTGCCCACAGCAATCGCCGCCAGCCCG
>Ga0182743_1002561_pt1 | contig 15736 bp, 12 predicted proteins | sample eDN3rd30CKraftOP_FD_128522 | JGI IMG/M metagenome (GOLD analysis project Ga0182743, IMG submission 128522) | Enriched Organic Plus compost microbial communities from Emeryville, California, USA - eDNA 3rd pass 30_C Kraft OP (version 2) (version 2) ... | reverse complement strand
GCCTGCACCACGCAGAACGGCGTCGCCTGCGGCGGTGTCCCACTCCATCGTGCGGCCAAGGCGGGGGTAAAGATCGGCCTCACCCGTTGCAACCAGACAGAATTTGAGCGAAGAGCCCGCCGAAGTCATGTCGCGGACCCCGTAACGGGCAATATAGGCATCGGTCGCCGCATCACGGTGCGATTTCGAGGCCACGACCATCAGCGCCCGGTTATCAGGCATCGAATTGACGCCGATCGGCGTAACTTCGCCCGGAACATCGCCAAACGGCCCCTTTTCCTCGACCGATCCGCCTTGCGCAGCCGTGTAGAAAAGCCGCTCTTTGGCGGGGGCATAAACGACGCCAAGGCGGGGCACGCCATCCTCGACATAGGCGATATTGACGGTGAAATCGCCCCGGCGCTGAACGAATTCCTTGGTGCCGTCCAGCGGATCGACGATCAGGAAGGTCGAAAGGATTTGGCTATGGGTTGCGGCCTGTTCCTCGGTCACCAGCGGGATATCGGGAAAAGCGGCGCGCAGCCCGGCAGAGATCAGGGCATCGGCCGCTTCATCCGCCTCGGTCACCGGAGAGGCGTCGGATTTCGCCCGAACCTCAAAGTCCTCGGCTCCATAGATCTTCATGATCTCGGCCCCGGCTTGCAGGGCAAGCCGTCGCATCTCGGCGATCATCTGATCGAATTGCATGTTTTTTCCTTTCCGACCGGAAGCCTGCGGGCTGCGGCGCCGATTGAATATGACAGTCGGCTTACATATGATGCCCGGAGCGGTATAGGGCAAGCGCCCCTGCAAGCCGCAGTCGAAACCCCTGGCAGAACCGAGCCGCCCATGTTCACTCCCAGACGCAGCCGCAACATGGTCGAGGCAGCCTTCACAACGCTGGCGCTGATCTATCATGTCACTGTAAACAACCTGCGCAAGGGGCACCGCAGCGCCGTGATGGTGCTCTTGATGACGGTGATCCAGGCAATCGCCATGATCGCCGGCTTTTATCTGATCTTTGCCGTCATGGGCGTTCGCAGCGCACCGATCCGGGGCGATTACATCGTCTATATCATGTCTGGTATCTTCATGTTCATGGCCCATACCCAGACCATGGCTGCGGTCTCGGCCTCGGGCAATCCCAGCAACCCGATGCTGAAGCACGGACCGATGAACACGGCGGTGATGATCACGGCCACGGCGCTGGCCGCGCTTTACCGGCAAACATTCTCTGCCGTCGTCGTGCTGGCCGGCTATCATTACATGATCCAGCCCATCCATCTGGACGACCCGCTGGGCTGTTATGGCATGCTGCTGCTGGCCTGGTTCTCGGGCTGCTGTGTCGGGCTGATCTTTCTGGCGATCCGTCCCTGGTCGCCCCAGACCGCGCAGGTGCTGACACAGTTCTATCAGCGCCTGAACATGGTATTTTCCGGCAAGATGTTCGTCGCTAACATGATGCCCAACTTTCTGCTGCACATGTTTTCATGGAACCCGCTGTTCCATGTCATCGACCAGACCCGGGGCTTTGCCTTTATCAACTATTCGCCGCGCAATTCGTCGCTGGACTACCCGATCTATGCCGCGCTGACGCTGCTGATGATCGGGCTGATGGCCGAGTTCTTTACGCGCAAGGCGGCCTCGATCAGCTGGTCGGCGGGACGTTGAGTGTCGCGTTTTACCGGTCGTTCCATCAGGTCCCGAACGGATCGGTGCCTTCGCCAGCCCTGTGGTCGAAAGAGATACAAGACGATCTATTTTCTGCGTTCAGGTCTGCTTGCAGGCCGCCAGACCCCTTCCTATATAGGCCCATGAAGCTTGAGGGGGCCCCGGATCAGGGTCTCTGAAGGCAAACATTGGGATCAGGTCTCGGGGGCCTCTTGAGGACCCAAGGCCCAGAATATCGCCGTAAGAAAGGTTATTGCATGTCCAAAGTCATCGGCATCGACCTCGGAACCACCAACAGCTGCGTTGCCATCATGGATGGCAGCCAACCAAAGGTCATCGAGAACTCGGAGGGTGCGCGTACCACGCCCTCGATCGTTGCCTTCACCGATAGTGAACGTCTGGTCGGCCAGCCCGCAAAGCGGCAGGCGGTGACCAACCCGTCGAATACGGTCTTTGCCGTCAAGCGCCTGATCGGCCGCCGCATCAACGACGCTGAAGTCGAGAAAGACAAGAACCTCGTCCCCTATGTCATCGCCGACGGTGGCAATGGCGACGCCTGGGTCGAGGTCCGGGGCGAGAAATACTCTCCCAGCCAGATTTCCGCCTTCATCCTGCAAAAGATGAAGGAAACCGCTGAATCCTACCTGGGCGAATCCGTCACCCAGGCGGTGATCACGGTTCCCGCCTATTTCAACGACGCCCAGCGTCAGGCCACCAAGGACGCCGGCAAGATTGCGGGTCTCGAAGTCCTGCGCATCATCAACGAGCCGACCGCAGCCGCGCTGGCCTATGGTCTGGACAAGAAGGATTCCAAGACCATCGCCGTCTATGACCTTGGCGGCGGGACCTTCGATATCACCATCCTTGAAATCGACGACGGTCTGTTCGAGGTCAAATCCACCAACGGGGATACCTTCCTTGGTGGTGAAGACTTTGACATGCGCATCGTCAACTACCTGGCCGAAGAGTTCAAAAAAGAACACGGCGTCGATCTGACGAAAGACAAGATGGCGCTGCAGCGGCTGAAAGAAGCCGCCGAAAAGGCCAAGATCGAACTGTCGAGTTCGAGCCAGACCGAGATCAACCAGCCGTTCATCTCGATGGACAAGGACTCGGGCACGCCGCTGCACATGGTCATGAAACTGACCCGCGCCAAGCTGGAAAGCCTGGTCGGTGACCTGATCAAGCGCACGATGAAGCCGGTTCAGGACGCGCTGAAAGATGCCGGCCTGTCCAAAGGCGACATTGATGAGATCGTTCTGGTCGGCGGTATGACCCGCATGCCGAAGGTCATCGAGGAAGTAACCGCCTTTTTCGGCAAAGAGCCGCATAAGGGTGTGAACCCCGATGAGGTCGTGGCGCTTGGTGCGGCCATTCAGGCCGGTGTGCTGCAAGGCGACGTCAAGGACGTGGTGCTGCTCGACGTGACGCCCCTTTCGCTGGGGATCGAGACGCTGGGCGGTGTGTTTACCCGCCTGATCGACCGCAACACCACCATCCCGACCAAGAAGTCGCAGATTTTCTCGACCGCCGAGGATAACCAGAACGCCGTGACCATCCGGGTCTTCCAGGGTGAGCGTGAAATGGCCGCAGACAACAAGCTGCTTGGCCAGTTCAACCTGGAAAACATCCCCCCGGCGCCGCGCGGCATGCCGCAGATCGAGGTGACCTTCGACATCGACGCCAACGGTATCGTCAGCGTCAGCGCCAAGGACAAGGGCACCGGGCGTGAGCAAAAGATCACCATCCAGGCTTCGGGTGGCCTCTCGGATGAGGATATCGAACGTATGGTCAAGGACGCCGAGGCTAACGCCGAGGCCGACCGGCAGCGCAAGGAACTGGTCGAGACCAAGAACCAGGCCGAAAGCCTGATCCACTCGACCAAGAAGTCGCTGGAAGAGCACGGCGACAAGGTGGATGGCTCGACCGTCGAGGCGATCGAACTGGCCATTGGCGCGCTGGAAGAGGCCCTCAAGTCCGAGGACGCCGGCAAAATCCGCGGCGGTATCCAGAACCTGATGGACGCCTCGATGAAACTGGGCGAGGCGATCTATAAAGCCACCCAGTCCGACGCCGAGGGTGCCGATCACGAGGCTGGCCCGCGCGACGTGGACGATGAGATTGTCGATGCCGATTTCGAGGATCTCGGCAAAGACAAGCGCAAGTAAGCGTGATGTGAACCCATCGGCCGGCCCGCTGCAGACCCGCACGGGCCGGTCATTTCTTGAAAGACCCCGGACGCAAACGATATGGCGAAGCGTGACTATTACGAGGTGCTCGGCGTTTCTCGGGGCGCCTCGGCCGAAGAGATCAAAAAGGCCTATCGCACCAAGGCGAAACAGCTGCACCCCGACCGCAACAAAGACTGCAAAGTCTCAGAAGCGGCGTTCAAGGAACTGAACGAAGCTTACGACTGCCTCAAGGACGACCAGAAAAAGGCCGCCTATGACCGTTTCGGTCACGCAGCCTTTGAAAATGGTGGCGGCGGGTTCGGCGGATTCAGTCGCGGCAACGGCCATGCCGACTTCGGCTCGGCCTTCGCTGATGTGTTCGAAGACCTGTTCGGCGACATGATGGGCCGCCGCGCCGGAGGCGGGGGACGCTCGCGCACCAGCCGCGGCCAGGATCTGCGCTATAACCTGCGCGTCACACTGGAAGAGGCCTATAACGGCATCCAGAAAACCATCACCGTGCCGGGTTCGGTTTCTTGCACCGCCTGTAACGGCACCGGAGCCGAAGGCGCTGTCGAACCCGTCACCTGTCCGACCTGTTCAGGCATGGGCAAAGTCCGGGCAACGCAGGGTTTCTTTACCGTCGAGCGCACCTGTCCCACCTGCAACGGCCAGGGCCAGATCGTTAAGAATCCCTGTCAGGAATGCCGTGGCGCCGGCCGGGTACAAAAAGACCGCACGCTTGCGGTGAATATCCCCGCCGGGGTGGAAACCGGCACCCGTATCCGCCTTGCAGGTGAGGGTGAGGCCGGGATGCGCGGCGGACCTGCGGGCGATCTCTATATCTTCATCGAGGTGGCAGATCACCCGATCTTTATCCGTGACGGGCGCATGCTTGCCTGTCAGGTTCCGGTCAGCATGGCCACCGCAGCCTTGGGGGGCGAGATCGAGGTCCCGACCATCGACGGCGGCCGCTCTCGCGTCCGCATCCCGCCGGGCACGCAATCCGGCAAGCAGATGCGCCTGCGCGGCAAGGGGATGCCACCCCTGCGCCACGGGCCGGGCATGAACGGCGAATCGGGCGATATGCTGATCGAACTGGTGGTCGAAACGCCGGTTAACCTGACCACGCGTCAAAAAGAGCTTCTGCGCGAATTTGACGCGATCAGCGCCGATAACAGCCCTCAGACCCAAGGTTTCTTTCAGAAAATCAAAGGGTTTTGGGACGAGATGAAGGGCTGAACGGGCGTTAACCGGCTGTTCATCGTTTCTGTGCCAACCTGACGGTATGGGAACGAATCATGCCTTTCACGAAGCGCCTCTGCCGCTGTTTTCCTCGGTTTCGCGACCGGCCGAGGATGAAACCCTGGCGGCCGTCGCCCTTTCAGGGAGTGCCGGCCGTCTTCCCAGCTATATCGCCGATCATCGCGCCCGGCTGCGTGAACGCTTTATGCAGGGCGGCGCGGCGGCGATGCCCGATTATGAAATGCTGGAACTGGTGCTTTTCCGCGCCATCCCCCGTCAGGATGTAAAGCCGCTCGCGCGGCTGCTGCTGGACCGGTTTGGTGATTTCAACCGCGTCCTTTCGGCCCCGCCCGCCCGGTTGGCCGAGGTGACGGGCGTTGGCCCTGCGGTCATCCAAGAGCTAAAGATTGTCGAGGCTGCGGCGCAGCGGCTGGCACGCGCCCGCGTCATGCACAGGCCAGTTCTGACCAGCTGGGATGCGCTTTTGGACTATTGCCACACAGCCATGGCGCATGGCGAGGTCGAACAGTTCCGTGTCCTTTACCTTGACCGTAAGAACGTGCTTATCGCGGATGAGGAACAGGCAAGGGGCACCGTTGATCATGTCCCTGTCTACCCGCGCGAGATCATGCGCCGGGCGCTTGAGCTGAATGCCTCGGCCCTGATTCTCGTCCACAATCACCCCTCGGGCGATCCAACCCCGTCGCAGGCGGATATCACCGTGACCCGCCGGATCCAGGCTGCAGCCGAGGTGATGGGCCTCATCATCCATGATCACCTGATCATCGGACGATCCCGCGAGCTTAGCTTTCGCAGCCAGGGTCTGCTTTAGCGCAAACAGCTGACAAGCTGTGTCTTCCCGCGCAACCAAAAATCCACACCTGCGCCAATTTGCAGCGTCTGGGCGCACCGGGGCCGCTGGACTGACGCGGATTTGATCGCTAGAACCGCCCGGCGAGGGCTGTGCAATGACACGGCCCGTTCCGTCGTATCGCCCCGATTCCCGGGGCATAAATGGAGATCAGACCCGTGTCCCACGCAGACGAACACGCAGGCGATCACGGCGCCACCCGGAGGGATTTCCTCTACTACGCGACTGCCGGTGCCGGCACCGTCGCGGCCGGGGCCGCTGCCTGGACCCTTGTCAACCAGATGAACCCGTCGGCCGACGTTCAGGCGCTTGCCTCGATTCAGGTCGATGTCAGCGGCGTCGAGACCGGCACTCAGCTGACGGTGAAATGGCTCGGCAAGCCTGTGTTCATCCGCCGCCGGACCGAGGAAGAGATCGAGGCCGGTCGGGCGGTCAAGCTCAACGAGCTGATCGACCAGAGCGCCGAGAACCCCAACAAACCCGGTGAGCCCGCCACCGATGAAAACCGTACGCTCGACGAAGCGGGCGAATGGCTGGTGATGATCGGCGTCTGCACCCATCTGGGCTGCGTGCCGATCGGCAACGGCACCGGTGACTTCGGCGGCTGGTTCTGCCCCTGTCACGGTTCGCACTACGACACGGCGGGCCGTATCCGCAAAGGGCCCGCACCGCAGAACCTGCACATTCCCGTTGCCGAATTCGTCAACGAAACCACCATCAAGCTGGGCTGAGGAGGCGCACATGGCCGGTATTCCCCATGACCATTACGAGCCCAAGACGGGTATCGAACGCTGGCTGCATCGCCGCCTGCCCATCGTCAGCCTGATCTATGACACCATGATGATCCCCACCCCCAAGAACCTTAACTGGTGGTGGATCTGGGGTATCGTGCTGGCCTTCTGTCTGGCGCTGCAGATCGTCACCGGCATCGTGCTGGTGATGCATTACACCCCGCATGTCGATCTGGCTTTCGCCTCGGTCGAGCATATCATGCGCGACGTGAACGGCGGCTACATGCTGCGCTATCTGCATGCAAACGGTGCTTCGCTGTTCTTCTTTGCCGTTTACATCCACATCTTCCGCGGCCTCTACTACGGCTCTTACAAGGCCCCGCGCGAGGTGATCTGGATCGTCGGCATGCTGATCTATCTGGCCATGATGGCAACCGCCTTCATGGGCTATGTGCTGCCCTGGGGGCAGATGTCCTTCTGGGGCGCGACCGTGATCACCGGCCTGTTCGGTGCAATCCCGGGTATCGGCGAATCGATTCAGGCCTGGCTGCTTGGTGGTCCGGCGGTCGACAACCCGACACTGAACCGCTTCTTCTCGCTGCATTACCTGCTGCCCTTTGTCATTGCCGCGCTGGTGATCGTCCACATCTGGGCCTTCCACACCACCGGCAACAACAACCCGACCGGTATCGAGGTGCGCCGCACCTCTAAAGAAGAGGCGGAAAAGGACACTCTGCCCTTCTGGCCGTATTTCGTGATCAAGGACGTATTCGCGCTTGCCGTGGTGCTGGTCGTCTTCTTTGCGGTTGTGGGCTTCATGCCGAACTACCTCGGCCACCCCGACAACTATATTGAGGCGAACCCGCTGGCGACCCCGGCCCATATCGTGCCTGAATGGTACTTCCTGCCGTTCTATGCGATCCTGCGCGCCTTCACAGCCGATGTCTGGGTTGTTCAGCTGGTGAACTTCCTGTCCTTCCGCTTCATCGACGCCAAGTTCTTTGGTGTTCTGGCGATGTTCGGCGCGATCCTGGTCATGGCTCTGGTGCCGTGGCTTGACACCTCGCGCGTGCGCTCGGGTCAGTACCGTCCGCTGTTCAAGTGGTGGTTCTGGCTGCTCGCGGTGGACTTCGTGATCCTGATGTGGGTGGGCGCCATGCCGGCTGAGGGGATCTATCCCTACATCGCTCTGGCTGGGGCGGCCTATTGGTTCGCCTATTTCCTCATCATCCTGCCGCTGCTGGGCATCGTCGAAAAGCCCCTGCCCATGCCGCAGACCATCGAGGAAGACTTCAACGCCCATTACGGGCCCGAAACCCATCCTGCCGAGTAAGGAGAGGCATCAATGACCCTGAGAAACGCATCGCTCACGGCCGTTGCGGCCCTGACCGTTGCCCTGGCAGGCGGCGCGGTGGCCCAAGACGCAAGCACCGCTGCGGGCACCACCGCCCCCGCGGGTTCGAGCTATCAAAGCACTGAATCGGCCGCCCCGGCGGCCGAGGCAGCGACGACCGACGCCGCCCCCGAAGCCGCTGCCGAACCGGCAGCCCCTGAAGCAGAGGCCGAGGCCACTGAGGCCCCGGCTGCCGAAGAACCGGCTGCGGCTGAACCTGTCGCAGAAGAAGCCCCTGCCGAAGCGACCGGGGCCGCTGACGATCAGACCCCGGCTGCGGATACCCCCGCCGCCGAGGACGCTGCCGCAGAAGCACCTGCTGCCGAAGAGGCTCCGGCTGCCACCGAGCCTGCCGAGGCCCCTGCAGCCGGGGAACCGACCGCTGCCGGGCCTGCGGCTGAAGAGCCGGTTGCGGAAGAACCCGCCGCTGCTCCGGCCGGGGAAGCCGCTGCTGAGGGCGAACAGCCCGCCGCGGAAGAGCCCGAAGCTACCCCTGCAGAAGAGGCTGCGGACCAGGCTCCCGCTGCTGAGGAACAGCCCGCACAGGGTGAACCCGCGGCCGCGACTGCCGAGGATGCCGCTGCCGAAGAGCCGGCAGAAGCAACCGCCGAGAAGGCCGAAGCACATATCGAGGATATCTCGTTCAGCTTCGAAGGTCCGTTCGGCAAGTTCGACCAGCATCAGCTGCAGCGCGGCCTGCAGGTCTATACCGAGGTCTGCTCGGCCTGCCACGGGTTGCGCTATGTTGCCCTGCGCACGCTGGGTGATGAGGGCGGTCCGCAACTGCCCGAGGATCAGGTCCGCGCCTATGCCGCCAACCTGACCATCGTCGACCCGGAAACCGAGGAAGAGCGTCCGCGCACCCCGACCGATCACTTCCCGACGGTCAGCGGTGAGGGCATGGGGCCTGACCTGTCGCTGATGGCCAAGGGCCGCGCCGGCTTCCATGGTCCTTATGGCACTGGTATCTCGCAGCTGTTCCGTGGCATCGGCGGTCCGGAGTACATCCACGCCGTCTTGACCGGCTATAACGGCGAAGAAAAGGAAGAGGCGGGCGCCGTTCTCTACCACAACTCTGCCTTTGCCGGGAACTGGATCCAGATGCCCGCGCCGCTGTCGGATGGCCAGGTCACCTATGAAGACGGGACCGAAGCCACCGTCGATCAGATGGCGCAGGACGTGGCAGCCTTCCTGATGTGGACGGCCGAGCCCAAGATGATGGACCGCAAGCAGGTCGGCCTTGTCTCGGTCCTGTTCCTGATCGTGCTGGCTGCACTGCTGTATCTGACCAACAAGAAACTGTGGTGGTCGGTCAAGCATCCGCGCAAGCCCGAGTGATCTTTTGCACCTGATCCTGAAACGCGCCCTTCGGGGCGCGTTTTTCATTGCGGCAGCAGCGTATTCAGCCCCGGCGATATGGACAAGCTGCCTGCGCCCCGGTCAGATGGGTGCCGGCGCTTTTGGCCTAAGAAACGGGTCTGAATATGACGATCTTTAACCTCGGTTCGATCAACATCGACCATGTCTACCGCCTGTCCGCCATGCCCCGTCCGGGTGAGACTTTGCACGCGCAGTCCTATTCCCAGGGGCTGGGTGGCAAAGGTGCGAACCAGTCGGTGGCCGCTGCCCTCGCCGGGGCACAGGTTGTGCATCTGGGGGCTATGGGCATGGGCGACGACTGGGTGCTGGAACGACTGGCTGCTCTGGGGGTCGAAACCGGTGCCATCGCCCGACTTGCCGATACCGTCACAGGCCATGCGGTGATCCTTGTCGATGAGCGGGGCGAAAATTCGATCGTCCTGCATGGCGGGGCGAACCTTGCGCTACCAGCGGATCTGACAGACCGTGCGACTTTTGGTCCGGGCGATCTTTTGCTGATGCAGAATGAAACCAACCGCCAGGCCGAAATCGCCGCATTAGCTCGCAAGGCCGGGGCGCGGGTGATCTACTCTGCTGCACCTTTCAGCATCCCGGCACTGCGCGAGGTGCTGCCCCATGTCTCGATTCTGGCGATGAATGCGGTCGAGGCGCAGGACACTTTCGCCGCATTTGGCGAGAATCTGCCGGTCGAGGGGATGCTGATCACCCGCGGTGCCGACGGTGCAGAGTTCCGTGACCTGCGTCCGGGGCAGGTCTGGCACCAGCCCGCCTTTGCTGTAAAGGCCATCGACACGACCGGAGCGGGGGATTGCTTTACCGGCTGGTTCGCGGCGGGCCTTTCGCGGGGCGAGGACCCGGCAACCGCCCTGCGCTACGCTGCCGCTGCAGCCGCGCTGCAAGTGACCCGTAAAGGTGCGGGCGATGCGATGCCAAACCGGGCAGAAGTGGCCGAGTTTCTAAACTCTCATGGCTGAGCGCTTGTCCGCGGGCCCGCATCTGCCTATCTGGAAACTATGAAAATTCCATTCGTGAACCGTCCGGCCACCGTCGCCGTCCTGCGCCTGCAAGGAACCATAGGAACCACCGGTCGCGGCGGTTCCGGCCTGTCCGATGCCGCGCTGGCCCCACTGCTGGAGCGCGCCTTTAAGCGCCGCAAGCCAGTCGCCGTCGCGCTGCTGGTGAATTCGCCCGGAGGCTCTCCGGTCCAGTCCAGCCTGATCGGCGCCCGCATTCGCCGCCTTGCCGAAGAGCGAGAGATCCCGGTCCACGCCTTTGTCGAGGATGTCGCTGCGTCGGGTGGGTATTGGCTGGCCACGGCGGCCGATTTCATTTGGGCCGACGAAAGCTCGGTTCTGGGTTCGATCGGGGTGATCTCATCAGGGTTCGGCTTTGCCGAATTGATCGAGCGTCACGGGATTGAGCGGCGCGTCCATACCGCTGGCCGCTCGAAATCCATGCTCGACCCGTTCCGCCCCGAAACGCCCGAGGATATTGCCCGGCTGAACCGGCTGCTGGGCCCCATTCACGAGGCGTTCAAGGATCAGGTCCGCACCCGTCGCGGCAACCGCCTTGCGGCTGACCACGACCTTTTCACTGGCGAGATCTGGACCGGCCGCGAGGCTGTCGCGCTGGGGCTTGCCGATGGTATCGCACATCTGGTCCCGAAAATGCGCGAGCTTTACGGTAAGAAGATCCGCTTCCTGACCTATGGCCAGCGCGTTTCGTGGTTCCGCCGCTTTGGCCTTTCCGCCGATGATTTTCTGGAAAGTATTGAGGAGCGCGCCGCCTTTGCACGCTTCGGGGCAGGGCGCGGATGATTAAAACCGTCCTTCTTTGTCTTCTCATCATCGTTGCGATGGCACTGGCAGCCGGACCGGGCGTGCGCCGGATCGTGGCCAGACTTTTGGGGATTCGGCTGAAATGACCGCCCTGGTGACCGGAGGGGCCCGCCGTCTGGGCCGGGCCATGGTGCTGTATCTGGCGCGACGCGGGATGGACGTGGCAATCCATTATCAGCACTCGGCCGATGAGGTGCAGGCGACGGCGGCCGAGGCACGTGCCCTTGGCGTCCGGGCCGAGGTATTTCACGCTGATCTGCTGGACCTTGACCAAAGCGAGACGCTGATCGACCGCGCGCATCAGGCGTTGGGGCCTCTGTCGGTGCTGGTCAATAACGCCTCGATCTTTGAATATGACAATATCGCCAGTGCGACGCGTGAAAGCTGGGATCGTCACATCGGTTCGAACCTGCGGGCGCCTTTCGTGCTGACGCAGGCCTTTGCCCGGCAAGCGCCCAAGGCGGACCGCAGCGCAGACGAGCCGCTGGCGCGCAGCCTTATCGTCAACATGGTCGATCAGCGCGTCCTGAAACCGACGCCTGAATTCATGACCTATTCCTTGGCCAAGGCGGGGCTGTGGTGGCTGACGCGCACCATGGCCCAGGCGTTGGCGCCCGACATCCGCGTAAACGCCATTGGCCCCGGCCCCACCATGCAAGGCGTGCGCCAATCCGACAGCCACTTCATGGGCCAGCGTGCCGCAACCATCCTGCAACGCGGCGCAGGCCCCGATGATGTCTGCGCCGCGCTTGGCTATCTGATGGATGCGCCATCGGTCACAGGACAGCTGATCTGCGTGGACGGGGGCCAGCATCTGGGTTGGCGCACCCCCGATGTGCAGGGAGTCGAATAGGACAAAAAACTGTCCCGATGCGACAAGTTGTCCACGCTACGTAATGGCTTCACACAAGCTTCACGATTCTGGCAAGAAATTCAGGGCATTGCAGAGCAGAGAAAAAATATCTCTTTAAAACAGTGCGTTGCAAACCTGCCTAGAATTTGTGCAAAGTAAGGGAATCCCAAGAAACGCTAATTGAACGTGTGTTACTCCCAAGCTGATTCACAGAGTTATCCACAGATTCCGTGGAAAGGTTTCAGCTTGAAATTCTGGCCGCGAACTTGCAGCCGCACAAAAGAATCATTTGGTTGGTGCCATGACCGATTCCGCCCCAGAAAAGCGCCCCGGAAAGACTGGCCATGCGCTGATCCAGGACTATCTGAAGACGCTCGACAGTTCGCCCGGCGTCTATCGGATGCTGGATGCGCAAGGGGCGGTGCTTTACGTCGGCAAGGCGCGGAGCCTGCGGGCCCGGGTTTCGAACTATGCGCGCGGTACGGGGCATTCGGCGCGCATCGCGCGGATGATCCGCGAAACCGCTTCGATGATGTTCCTGACCACGCGCACCGAAACCGAGGCGCTGTTGCTGGAACAGAACCTCATCAAGCAGCTCAAGCCGCGCTACAACGTACTGCTGCGCGACGACAAAAGCTTTCCAAACATTCTGGTTGCCAAGTCCCACCCCTTTGCCCAGATCAAGAAGCATCGCGGTGCCAAGGCGGAAAAGGGCGATTATTACGGCCCCTTTGCCAGCGCCGGGGCGGTAAACCGGACGCTGAACCAGTTGCAGCGGGTATTCTTGCTGCGCAGCTGCACCGATGCGACTTTTTCCAGCCGGACGCGGCCCTGCCTGCTGTATCAGATCAAGCGCTGCAGCGCGCCATGCGTCGGCCGGATCGGGCTTGAGGAATACAACGCCCTTGTGGCCGACGCCGAACGCTTTCTTCAGGGTAAATCCACCGCGATTCAGGCCCAGCTTGCCCGCGAGATGGCCGATGCGAGCGAGGCGATGGAATATGAACGCGCCGCCGCGTTGCGCGACCGCATCAAGGCGCTGACCGCCGTGCAATCCGTCCAGGCAATCAACCCGCGCGGCGTGCCCGAAGCGGATGTGATCGCCCTGCATATGGAGGGCGGTCAGGCCTGCATGCAGGTGTTTTTCATCCGCGGCAATCAAAGCTGGGGCAACCGCGATTTCTATCCCCGGCTGAACGGGGTCGAATCGGCAGATGAGGTCATGCAGGCGTTTCTGGTCCAATTCTATGACGGCAAGGTCCCGCCTCGGCTGATCCTTTTGTCCCATGGGATCGAGGACCCCGACCTGATGACCGAGGCGCTGTCGGAAAAAGCCGGGCGCAAGGTTACCCTTGGCGTACCCCAGCGCGGTGAAAAGGCCGAACTGGTCGAAAACGCTCTGCGCAACGCCCGCGAAAGCCTTGCCCGCCGCATGTCGGAAAGCGCCGCCCAGCAGCGGCTGCTTGAAGGGCTGGCCGAGGCTTTTGACCTGCCCGCCGTGCCCCAACGCATCGAGGTCTATGACAACAGCCACATTCAGGGTACAAATGCTGTAGGTGGCATGATCGTCGCCGGTCCCGAGGGCTGGATCAAAAGCCAGTATCGCAAGTTCAATATCAAGGGCACCGAGATCACTCCGGGCGACGATTTCGGCATGATGAAAGAGGTGTTGACCCGCCGCTTTTCACGTCTGCTGAAAGAGGACCCGGACCGCCAGACCGACGCCTGGCCCGACCTGCTGCTGATCGACGGCGGCGCAGGGCAGGTCTCGGCCGTGCATGAGATCATGGTCGAGATGGGGGTCGAGGATATTCCCATGATCGGCGTCGCCAAGGGCGAGGACCGTGACCATGGCAAAGAAGAGTTTCACCGCCCCGGCAAGCCGGCCTTTGCCCTGCGGATGAACGACCCGGTTCTGTATTTCATCCAGCGCCTGCGGGACGAGGCGCACCGCTGGGCCATCGGCACCCACCGCGCCAGGCGCAGCAAAGCCGCGTTGGCCAACCCTCTGGATGAGATCCCCGGCATCGGCGCGGCACGCAAGCGCGCGCTGCTGCAACATTTCGGCAGCGCCAAGGCAGTCAGCCGGGCCGGTTTGGCCGATCTGGTTGCGGTCGAGGGGATCAGCGAATCGATGGCCCAGAAGATCGTCGATCACTTTCACAACGGCTGAAACCTGCCTGTCGCGCCCTCAGCGACAACGGGCAGGGTTCACGCCGACTGCGCGCATCCCCCAATCGGTCATCTGCGTCACCAACTGCTGACCCGCCGCATCAAAGGCGGGGATCAGATCCGAAGTTTTTGTCGTCCCGGCCTGAGCGGTCGCGGTAAAGCGCCCGCGCGAGACGACGGTTGCATCCATTTCGCGCACCATCTGGGCATCGACCGACAGTTTGACGACCGCGCCCTTGCCCGAGACCTCGGCGTTGAAATCGTTGATCTCGCTGATCAGGGCGTAATCGCCTGCCGTACCCAGCGGTGCGCGACCGACATGGGAAAATGCGTCATAGACGCCAAAGCCACGCACCAGCAGGGTTTGCAGGGTCGCCGGAACAGTATCGCCCCAGCGCGCATCGGGCAGATACTGGGTCTGCAACTCATTCGGGCGGATCATGATGCGCTCTGTGTCCAGCGTGGCGCGGGCCTTGGGCGCCTCGATCACCAGCTCGGCTATCCGGCCCCGGCCACAGACGCGCGGCGCATCCGACGGCGGACGCAGCTCGAACACATCGCGGTCGGGTTCACCCTCAAGCGCGCGCAGGGCGGCGCAGCCCGGCAAGGTCAGGGTCATCACAAGAAGGGCGGCAACGATACGCATCATGGACTCCTTCAACGGCGGAACTCGGGCGTGCGCGGCCCTGAAAGGATTTGCGACGGGTTACGCCGCAGCGTCGATACCAGCGCGTTCACATTGCCGACCAGATCGCGCAATTCGCTGGCCATGCGGGTGAACTGCGGCAGCCCCTCGCGGGTGAAAGCCTGCACCGGCCCATGGGCGCTGTCCAGCATCCCGCGCAGGCTGGCAAAGGCCGCATCGGCGCTGTCGGCGGCGTCGCGCAGCCGGCCAGTGATCTCGGGCAGGTCGGCGATCACATGATCTATCGCTTCGTTCGCCTTGCCCAAGGTCACGCGCAGATCCGCAACCACCGGTTCGACATTGCTGTTCATCACCCGGTCGGCGCTGTCAAAGGCCCGCTCGGCCGATGCAAGCGTGCGCTGCCCGACCTCAAGCGCCACATCAAGACTGTCGAGGCTTTCACTCGCCCGCGCGCCAAGCCGGGACAGATCGGCCTGCAAGGTGGCGGCGGTTTCGTCCAGCCGCTGGGTCAGATTTCGCAGATCTCCCGCGACATAACCGCGGATCTCATTAAGTGCGGCGGTGCCCGAATCCAGCGCCTGATCGGCCTTGGCCGCACTTTCGCCGAACTGGGCCAGCGCTGTGTCGGCATTGCCAAGCGTCGTCTCGGCCGCCATGCTCAGCCCATCCAGCCGCTCACCAAAGGCCGAGATATCCGCCGCAGCCGAGGCGATGGAATCGGTGGCCTTGGTCACATCCGCCAGCGCCTTGTCCAGATTGGCGCTGGAGCGTTCGACATTGTCGAGG
>Ga0182743_1002559_pt1 | contig 15740 bp, 13 predicted proteins | sample eDN3rd30CKraftOP_FD_128522 | JGI IMG/M metagenome (GOLD analysis project Ga0182743, IMG submission 128522) | Enriched Organic Plus compost microbial communities from Emeryville, California, USA - eDNA 3rd pass 30_C Kraft OP (version 2) (version 2) ... | reverse complement strand
CCGGGGGGGGCACATCAAAGGGATCGTAGCCGTCGCTGCCTGCGGACGCGGATGAGGCAGTTGCTGGCCCCCCAGCGGGCGAGGAGGCAGCAGCGGCTGAACTGGGCGGCAAGCCTGCAGCAGGCTTGCCTGCGCCTGGCGGCACAAACGGACGTGCGGGCGCCTGGGCGAGGATCTGGGCCATTTCCTCGGGCGTCAATTGCACCTGGCGCGCCATTTCGCGCTCGATTTGCAGGCGCAGGGCGCATTCAGGGATGGCCGCCAGCAATGGCTTGGCCTCGTGAAGGCAGCTGGCTCGACCTTCTGCTTCGCTCAGGTTGTGCCGTGAGGCGAGTTCCTCGAGCAGGAAGCGCGACAACGCCATCGCCTCGCCCAGGCTTGCCCGAAACGCCTCTGCCCCCAGCTCGCGAACGTAAGAATCCGGGTCGTGTTCGGCGGGCAAAAACAGAAAACGGATCGATATATCGTCCCGCAAGACAGGCAAACACGCCTGCAAGGCTCGCCAAGCCGCCCGACGGCCGGCGCCATCACCATCGAAGCTGAAGACGACCTTGTCGCTAGCCCGCAGGAGCTTTTTGACGTGATCGGGTGTAGTCGCCGTCCCCAGCGTGGCGACAGCGTGGGCGATGCCCTGCTGAGCCAGCCCCACCACGTCCATGTAGCCTTCGACGACGATTACCTGGCCTTCTTTGCGGATGGCCTGGCGCGCCTCCCAGAGCCCATAGAGCTCCTGGCCCTTGGAAAACAGCGGCGTTTCGGGCGAATTCAGGTATTTAGGCTCGCCCTTGCCGATAATCCGCCCGCCAAAGCCGATCAGGCTGCCGCGTGCATTACGGATCGGAAACATCACCCGTTCGCGGAAGCGATCGTAGCGGCGGCCGTCTTCGGACTCGATGACGAGCCCGGCCTCGACCAGTGTCGGATCATCGTAATGCTCGAAGACCTTGGACAAACCATGGCGGTCGGTACCCGACCAACCCAAGCCAAAATGCGCGGCGATCTCGCCGGTCAGGCCGCGCTGTTTCAGGTACTGGATAGCGGCGGGCGACGCGCGCAGCTGCTGCAGATAATGCGCCTGGGCAGCATCAAGTACCTGGGTATGACGTGAGGTTTCCGCCTTGCGGCGCGCCGACTCGGCCTGCTGGCGAGGACTGCGGTCTTCTTCGGGGACTGTCATTCCCACCGAGCCGGCGAGCGTGCGCACGGCCTCGGGGAAACTCGCGCCCGTGTGTTCCATCAGGAAGGTGATGGCGGTACCGTGCGCGCCGCAACCGAAACAATGGTAGAACTGTTTGGTCAGGCTGACGGTAAACGACGGGCTTTTTTCGTTATGAAAGGGGCACAGGCCGAGTAAATTGGCCCCACCCTTTCGCAACTGCACATATCGCCCGACGACGTCTGCGACATCGACCCGGGCGAGTAAGTCTTGAATAAATGATTCTGGAATCAATAAATTCGGGAATCAAAAATCAATACATGCGGGGGGGCAGTTGCTGGCTACGAATCCGCTTGTAGTGGCGCTTGACCGCGGCGGCGTGCTTGCGCTTGCGCTCAGCCGTGGGTTTCTCGTAGAACTCGCGCGAACGCAGCTCGGTGAGCAAACCGGTCTTTTCGATGGTGCGCTTGAAGCGGCGCAGGGCGGCTTCGAACGGTTCGTTTTCCTTCAGTCGGACAATAGGCATAAAAGTAGTAGGCCTGCTTGGGGTAACAAAAAAGTTAAAAACACAGGGCGCGCTGACTGCAAGCCTGGCATGGTTTGTTGATAGGTCTCTGCCCTATTCAGGCTCGTTTTTTGAGCCCGGCGCCCCTATACAAGCGAGCCGCTAAGCAAAAAACTGCAATAAACCACGCCCGTGCACCCTGGCACCCCCCTATGGGGTTTAGCGATAACCCGAGATTCTAGCACGGTTTGAGTATTTTGATACTACTCACACCGAACCTCAATACAACACTCCCCTGGCGAAGAGCCGGGCCAGCAGGAAACCGCCCTGCCCGCCGGGATATCACACAGAAGTCGAGCCCTTGCGGATCCAGGCCTCGAGCTGATGCGGACGCAAGCTGTCGTAGTCCTCGAACGGCTGGTGAATCCAGGGGTTGGTGGGCAGCTTGTCCACGTAGTAGTCCGGAATCGCCTTGGAGTGCCCCTTCCACCACAACACCGCGCTGCGTAATTCGGTGATGGCAGGGAACTGCTCCTGCAAATGCTCGCGCACGCGGTTGAACGTCAGGCCCGTATCCACCATATCGTCCACCAGCAACACCCGCCCCGCCGGAGCGCCACGCGTGATGGTGATGAACTTGGCGATATCCAGCTCGCCTTGCTTGGTGCCGGCAGCCTCGCGGTAGCTACTGGTCGCCAGGATACCCAACGGCACATCGAAAATACGCGACATCACGTCGCCCACCCGTACGCCGCCGCGCGCCAGGCATAGAATCAGGTCGAATTCCCAACCAGACTGATACACCTGCAGCGTCAGGCGTTCGATCAGGCGGTTGTATTTCTCCCAAGTCACCCACACGTGGCTATCATCGTCGACAGGCGTGCTCATGGAAAAGATCTCCTAGAAATGCAAAAAAGCCGCGATCGACGATAGCCGACGGCGGCTTGGAATCATAACCCGACTGGCGCCTGACCTGAAATCGGATTCGCGCGGCATGCCTCAATGGCATGCCGCGCTTTATTGTCTGCGTATCAGCCCTTGAGGGGGTGACGCAGCACGATGGTTTCGTTACGGTCCGGCCCGGTGGACACGAGGTCGATCGGCACACCGCAGACTTCGGAGACACGCTCCAGGTAGCGACGCGCGGCGGCCGGCAGCTTGTCGAACTCGGTGATACCGACGGTCGACTCAGTCCAGCCGGGCAGTTCCTCGAGGACGGCTTCGGCCTGGGCCACAGCATGGGCACCATAGGGCAGAACGTCGCGGAATTCGCCGTTGACGCGATAGCCGACGCCCAGCTGGATTTTTTCCAGGCCGTCGAGCACGTCGAGCTTGGTGATGCACAGGCCGCTGATGCCGTTCAGACGCACCGAGCGCTTGAGCGCCGCACCGTCAAACCAGCCGCAACGGCGGGGACGGCCGGTCACCGAGCCGAATTCCTTGCCGATGGTGGCCAGACGCGTACCGACTTCGTCGACCAGCTCGGTCGGGAACGGACCGGAACCCACGCGAGTGGTATAGGCCTTGGTGATGCCCAGCACGTAGTCGAGCGACTGCGGGCCCACGCCGGCGCCAGCCGAAGCCGCACCCGCCAAGCAGTTGCTGCTGGTCACGAACGGATAGGTGCCGTGATCCACGTCGAGAAGCGCGCCTTGTGCGCCCTCGAACAGCAGACGCTCGCCGGCTTGCTGCAAGGCGTACAGATTGCTGGAGACGTCCTTCACCATGGGTGCGATAGCCGGAGCCAAAGCCATGGCTTGATCACGCACCTGCTCGGCCGACACGGCCTCGGCGCCGAGGTATTTGGTCAACACGAAGTTGTGGTAATCCAGCAGCTCGGCGAGTTTTTCGTCGAACAGTGCGGGATTGAAGAGATCCTGCACACGCAGCGCGCGGCGAGCGATCTTGTCCTCGTATGCCGGACCGATGCCACGGCCGGTGGTACCGATCTTGCCTTCGCCTTTGCGGGCTTCGCGCGCCTGGTCCACAGCGATGTGGTACGGCAGGATCAGCGGGCAGATTTCGGAGATCTGCAAGCGCGAACGCACATCCAGACCGGCAGCTTCGAGCTCTTCGATTTCCTTCAGCAGCGCCTCGGGCGACAGCACTACGCCGTTGCCGATGAAGCAGGTTACCCCGGGATGCATGATGCCCGAAGGGATCAGGCGCAAGATGGTTTTCTTGCCGTTGATCCACAGCGTATGGCCGGCGTTGTGACCGCCTTGGAAGCGCACCACGCCTGCGACGGATTCCGCCAGCCAATCGACGATTTTGCCTTTGCCTTCGTCACCCCATTGGGTGCCAATAACCACTACGTTCTTGCTCATTGTACGAATCGATATCGAGTTTCTCGGGAAATCCGGAAATCCCCCTGCGGCCCTCTTGCAGACAAGAGGGAGTCAGTTTTACAGCGTTCGAACCACCCAAGCGCCGTCTTGCAACGTCAGCTCACGGTCACAGATGAATTCGTCCTGGCTTTGCTCATGGCCGGGTAATACTTGCACGACAATCTCGCCGGACCGGCGTAGCTGTCGCACTGCCGCCACCAGTGCGGAATCCTGCCCCCAAGGCGCGAGCACAGCCCGTGCACGATCTGCAGGAGGCAAGCCACGCGCCAGTTTGCGCAAGTCCAGGCTAAAGCCTGTCGCCGGGCGCGCCCGGCCAAAGGCACGGCTTACATCGTCGTAACGCCCACCACTCACCAATGCATCGTGCCACCCCTCCGCGTACAGCGCAAAGGTGACACCCGAGTGATAGCCATAGCCGCCAATATCAGCCAGATCCACCCCTAAAGCCACGTCAGGAATGGCGTCAATGATGTTCTGCAAGGCATCGAGAGCCGTCGCCACGCCAGGCAACAGAGGCAAATCGCGCCGAGCCTGTTCGATGATCTCCGGGCCGCCGTACAGGCCCGCCAGCCGCTGCAAGGCAGCGATGGTGTCGGCCCGAATGCCGCTCACCTGCCGCGCCAGATCCGCCAGACCGGGGATGTCTTTTTCGCGCAGCAGCAAGATGATGTCCTGAGCGCGCGCTGCGGCTGCCGAGTCGGCCTCCAGCAAAGCGCGCACGACGCCGGGATGACAGAGGTCCAGACGGGGCTGGCGAACACCTGCCGTCGCGACGGTATCCAGGACAAGCGAGATGATTTCGAGATCCGCTTCAAAGCCGGCATGGCCGTAAATTTCGGCGCCTATCTGCAGCAGCTCGCGGCTGGACAGCAAGTCCGCCGGCCGGGCATGCAGGACATTGCCGCAATAACAGAGCCGGGTCACAGCCACGCGATTCAGCAAATGCGCGTCGATGCGGGTGACTTGCGGGGTCATATCGGCTCGCACCCCCAGGGTGCGGCCAGACAGCTGATCGACCAGTTTGCAGGTGCGCAGATCCAGATCGCTGCCGGTACCGGAGAGCAATGAATCGATGTATTCGACCAGGGGCGGCGCGACCAGCTCGAAACCGTAGCTACGGTATAGATCGAGCAGTTCGCGACGTAGTTCCTCGATGCGCCGAGCCTCGGCCGGAAGTACGTCGGCAAGGCTTTCGGGCAGCAACCAGTTACCCATGAGTATTTACCTGAAGACTCTTGAAGAAATGCGTGAACGACGCCCAAAACAAAAGCGGCTGAGAGGGCGTAAGCCCACTCAGCCGCCTGAGGATTGTTTCTAGCTTACGCGGTATTGTACATGGTTTGAGGGTTTGTGCAGGCGCCCGTGGCAGCCTGCATGTTTCCCTTTTGCCCTGTTACGCTTACCGCGTAATTTCCGAAAAGCAGCCGAATCAGTTTGCCGGTGCGGCCTGGCCCGTGGAGCTCTTCATGAACTGGAAGTATTCCGAACTCGGATCCACCACCAGGAGGTCGCTAGATTTCGAGAACGATTGGCGATAGGCCTCTAGACTCTTGTAGAACGTGTAGAAGTCGGGGTCTTTGCCAAAAGCGGCAGCGTACAGGCCGCTGGCCTCGGCATCGCCCTCGCCCATGACTGTCTGGGACTTGGCATAGGCCTCAGCCAGGATGACTTCGCGCTGACGGTCCGCCTCGGCGCGGATTTTTTCGCTCTCGGCAGCACCGATAGAACGCAACTCGTTGGCGACACGGGTCCGCTCGGCCTCCATCCGGCGATAGACGGATTCGGAGATCTCCGGCGCGAACTCGATACGGCGCAGCCGCACATCGACGATTTGCACACCCAGCGGCTCGGCGCGCTTGGCCACCGTCGTGAGGATCTCGCTCATGATCTTGTCACGCTCGGCCGACACGACTTCTTTGACGGTACGGACGTTGACCGACGCGTTGAGCGCGTCGCGAATCTGAGCCTGCAGGCGTTCTTGCGCGGCACGCTCGTTACCGCCGAACGTCACGTAGTACAGACGCGGATCGGCGATGCGCCATTTCACGTACGAGTCGATGAGCAGGTTTTTCTTCTCGGATGTCTGGATACGCTCGGCATCGTCGGACTCGATCGTCAAGATGCGCTTGTCGAGCGTCACGACGTTCTGGAACGGCGGAGGTGCCTTGAAATAAAGGCCCGGCTCGCTGATGACAGTACGTACCTCACCGAGCGAGAACACCAAAGCGTAATCGCGCTCGCGTACGACAAAAACGCAAGAGGACAAGGCGGCCAGCACCAACACGAGGCCGACCAGGATAGGCATAAAACGTTGCATGATCTTGGGCTCCTCCGGATTAGCGCGTCAGACGATCGCGAGACAGCGTGTTGTTGCCGCTGCCAGTGTTGCTACCCGGATTGCCGGACGAACTTGCTGAGCCGGTGCTGCGCGCCGGCGGCTGAGGAACGCTGGGCTGGCTGGCGCCAGGCAACGCAGTCGGCTGCTGTTGGCTGGACGCATCGCGAGCGGTTTGCTGGATGATCTTGTCGATGGGCAAATACAGCATGTTGTTGCCGTTCTTGGTATCGACCATGACCTTGCTGGCGCGCGAGAAGATCTGCTGCATGGTTTCCAGATACATGCGTTCGCGCATGATCTTGGGCGCCTTTTGGTACTCGGTCAAAATGCTGGTAAAGCGCGCGGCATCACCTCGCGCATCGCCGATGACCTTGGCGCGATAACCCTCGGCCTGCTCGAGCATACGCGAAGCCTGACCACCGGCGAGCGGAATCACCTGGTTGGCATAAGCCTGACCTTCGTTGATTTGACGCTCGCGGTCCTGGCCAGCCTTGACCGCATCGTCAAACGCAGCCTGAACCTGCTCGGGCGGCTGTACGTTCTGGATGGCCACGGTGCTGATCTGGATACCGGACTGGTAACGATCGAGGATCTGCTGCATCAGGTTCTGGACCTCGACAGCCACTTCGGTACGGCCTTCGTACAGAACGAAATCCATGGGTTTTTTGCCCACGATCTCGCGCATCGCGGTCTCGGAGGCCTGACGTACCGAGTCGTCCGGGTCACGCATTTTGAACAGGTAATCGGGCGCGCCATCGGCGCGTAGGCGATACTGCACCACGAATTGCATGTCGACGATATTTTCGTCGGTGGTCAGCATCAGAGCCTCGGGCAACACTTTGTTGCGCGAACCGCCGCGGAATCCCACTTCAAACGTACGGAGTTGGGAAATATTGACCGTCTCGGCGCTCTGGATGGGATACGGCAAGCGCCATTGGAACCCCGCCGGGGCCGTGCTCTTGTACTTGCCGAACTGGGTTACAACCGCGACCTGGCCTTCTTGGACGATATAGAAGCCGCTGGCCAACCACAGCAACACCGCGACCCCCGCGACGACGCCCAGGCCGACTTTGGCTCCGCGTGGCGAAGGCGGCGTAATGCCGCCGCGGCCGCCGCCGGGACGATTGCCACCGCCGCCCTTGCGGCCGAACAAAGACCCGATCCGGTTGTTGAAGTCGCGCCAGACCTCGTCGAGGTCTGGCGGACTGTCTCCGTTGCCCTTTGGCTTTTTGGGCGGCTCGGAGCCATTGTTGTTGCCACGACCCCAGCCTGGGTCATTCAGATTGAATAGTTTGGTAATTCGAGGCATTGTTTCCCACGATCTGACCGATCTCCGCAATTGCCCCGCGCAACGCTTCCAGACCGGCGCGCTCGGTAGCGCTTACGAACACTCGCGCAATCGTACCACGGGCGTCGCGCTCGATCCGCGGCTCAAGACCGGCCCGGTCAATCTTGTTGTGCACCATGATGGTAGGAATGGATCCCGCGCCGATTTCGGTCAGGACTTTATTGACCTCGGCGATCTGCTCATCACGCTGCGGACTGGCCGCGTCGACAACATGCAGCAATACGTCAGCGTGGATGGTTTCCTCCAGCGTTGCCCGGAAGGCGGCAATCAAATTCGGCGGCAAATCGCGGATGAATCCGACCGTATCGGACAACACTACCGACCCGGTGCCCTCGATCCAGATGCGGCGAGTGGTGGTGTCTAGCGTAGCGAACAATTGGTCGGCGGCGTAGGCCCCTGCCCGCGTCAGGGCATTGAAGAGCGTCGACTTGCCGGCGTTGGTATAGCCCACCAGCGAGACGGAAAGCGCCCCGCCTCGCGCCCGGGCGCGGCGCTGCGTCACTCGCTGACGCTCGACGCGGTCGAGCCGCTCTCGCAGCATTTTGACTTTGGCGCCGATCATGCGGCGGTCCATTTCGAGCTGTGATTCGCCCGGCCCGCGCATACCGATACCGCCGCGCTGACGTTCCAAGTGAGTCCACATCCGTGTCAGGCGCGTGACCAGATGCTGCAACTGCGCCAACTCGACCTGCAGCTTGCCTTCGTGGCTTTTGGCGCGCAACGCAAAAATATCGAGAATAAGCGCGACTCGGTCGACAACGCGTAAATTGAATTCACGTTCGAGGTTACGTTGTTGTGCCGGAGATAACGGCTGATCAAACAGCACGATGTCCGCCAACAAGGCGCCCGCCATGGCTACGGCCTCTTGGACCTTGCCTGAGCCGATAAAAAATTTGGCGTCGGGCCGATCGCGCCTGGACGTGACCGTGCCAACGATCTCGGCGCCCGCACCACGCGCGAGCATGGCGAATTCTTCGGCATGCGCGACGAAATCGGGATTCCCCAGGTCAACGCTGATGATTAGCGCACGCATACATTACCCCCACGCTGCGCTTGCAGTTCGATGCACCAAATGGGCGCATTTTTAATGATAGTACCGGGTGACACACAGGCGTGCACACTGTGCCTGCGGCTGGAATAGCCCGCAGACACATGCTGGGCGACATGAAAACGTTCCCCACCACAGCGAAAATGCCCGCCGACACGATCCGTGCGGCGGGCAAAAAAAGGTACAGCTGGAGCTTGACGATTATTCAGCGGGAACATCCACCTGAAAGTTGACAGCGCGAGCGGGAACGACGGTGGAAATGGCGTGCTTGTACACCATTTGCGTCACGGTATTGCGCAGCAAGACGACATATTGGTCGAACGACTCGATTTGCCCTTGAAGCTTGATACCGTTTACCAGATAGATCGACACAGGTACGTGTTCTTTGCGCAGCGTGTTTAAAAACGGATCTTGCAGAGTTTGCCCTTTATTGCTCATTGGCCAGGCTCCATTTGTTTGTTTTGAGTGGTGGCAGACGCCGAAATGTGTACTCTACAAGGTTTTCCGGGGCCGTGCCACTTGCCTTGCGGAGCAAATTCTTTCATAAGGTGTCTGACTTATTAATGCCGGGGCAAGTCGCCTTGCCCCGATCCTCAGGCCAAAATGGCCTTGAGGGTTTCTATCAGACGCGCGCATTGCGACTCAGTTCCAACGGTAATACGTAAAAACTGATCGATGCGGGCCTGTTTGAAGTGACGCACAATAATACTGCGTTCGCGCAATGCAGCCGCCAAGGCGGCGCCATCGTGCCCGGGATGGCGGGCAAATACGAAATTGGCCGCCGAGGGCAAGACCTCGAACCCGAGGGCCTGTAACTGACTGACCAGGGCCTTGCGCGTGGCAATCACGAATTGGCACGCGTGTTCGAAATAGTCCGTGTCCTCGATGGAGGCCACAGCGCCCGCCTCGGCGAGACGATCGATCGGATAGGAATTGAAGCTGTTTTTGACCCGCTCGAGCGCCTCGATCAATACCCGGCTACCGACTGCGTACCCAACCCGCAACCCCGCCAACGAACGGGATTTGGACAAGGTCTGGATGACCAGCAGGTTTTCATAACGGGAAATAAGGCTTGCAGCGGATTCCGCACCGAAATCGACATAAGCCTCGTCGATGACGACGACGATATCGGGGTTGGCCGCAACGATACGCTCGATATCCGACAGCGGCAGCGCCCGGCCCGTCGGGGCGTTCGGATTCGGGAAAATGATCCCGCCTGCCTGCCGCCTTGCCGATGGCAAGTAGTCCTGCACATCGATGCTGAAATCGTCTTTTAACGGTACGGGCTGATAGGCGATCTGGTACAGGCCGCAATACACGGGATAAAAACTGTACGTGATATCTGGAAACAGCAGCGGGCCGTCATGCTTGAGCAGGGCTTGAAAGGTGTGCGCCAGAATTTCATCGGATCCGTTGCCTACGAAGACCTGATCCGGCTGCACCTGATGATGAGCCGCAACGGCGCGGCGCAGCCGTTCCGAACCTGGGTCTGGATAGAGCTTCAGGCTGTCGTTGCAAGCGGCCTGCATGGCCTGCAGCGCCTTGGGTGAAGGCCCCAGCGGATGTTCGTTGGTATTGAGCTTGACCAGATCCTGTAACTTGGGCTGCTCGCCCGGCACGTACGGACTGAGTTCGCCGACGACGGGGCTCCAAAAGCGACTCATGCTCAATTTTCCTGCGTGTAAGGATTGTGCGAGGATTTGAATTCGATACGCAGCGGCGTGCCCGCGAGCTTGAACGCCTCGCGAAAGCGGGTTTCCAGATAGCGGCGATAGGAATCCGGAATGGCATCGAGCGCGTTGCCGTGAATCACCACCAGCGGGGGATTTTGTCCGCCTTGGTGGGCGTAGCGCATCTTGGGCCGGAAAATACCCTTGCGCGGAGGCGGCTGTTGCTCCACAGCGGCCTGCAACTCACGCGTGAGCTTGGGCGTCGATAATTTTGCAAAGGCTGCGGCGTGTGCGCCCACCACGGATTTGAGCAAGGGCTTGATGCCCTGGCCTTTCAGAGCAGAAATAGTGTGCGTCGGCGCAAAGGACAGGAATCGCAGCTTGCGATTGTATTCGCGCTCGATACGCTCGCGCTGATCGATATCCAGGCCATCCCACTTGTTGATCGCCACAACGACCGCACGGCCTGTTTCCAGCACAAACCCGGCAATGTGCGCGTCTTGCTCTGACACCTCGGTCTGGGCGTCCAATACCAAGAGCACCACATTGCTGGCCTCGATGGCCTGCAGGGTCTTGATGACCGAAAATTTTTCTACGGCTTCGAAGACCTTGCCACGGCGGCGCAAGCCCGCGGTATCGATCAAGGTGTATTTACGGCCGTCTCGCTCGAAGTCGATTTCGATCGCGTCGCGTGTCGTACCCGGCATGTCAAACGCGATGACGCGGTCTTCGCCCATCAACGTGTTGATCAAGGTGGACTTGCCCACATTGGGCCGGCCGACAATGGCGAGCTTGATGCGATGGTCGGGGGGCAATTCCCCATCGGCCGGTTCAGCTTCGGACTCAGGCTCGACCAGATCCCGCAATGCCAATTCGATCAGATCAACGATCCCGTCACCATGAGCCGCCGAGATGGGATGTGGCGTGCCCAGCCCCAGCTCGTGAAACTCGCTGGTGGCGTTACCAACGCCCATGCCTTCGGCCTTGTTGACGGCCAGCACCACGCGTTGTTGGCCGGATTTACGCAGCAGTTGAGCAATCTCGTGATCATGCGCGTTCACGCCAGCGCGCGCATCGACGAGGAATACCACTACATCGGCTTCGGCAATGGCTTGGCTCGTCTGACGCGCCATCTCACGCAGAATGCCGGTTTTCGCGACGGGCTCGAAACCACCGGTGTCAATGACGATGAACGGGATGTCGCCGACCCTGCCCTCACCGTAATGGCGATCGCGCGTCAAGCCGGAGTAATCGGCAACCAGCGCCGCGCGAGAACGCGTCAGGCGGTTAAAGAGGGTCGACTTGCCCACATTGGGGCGACCGACCAGAGCGACGACGGGCTTGAAGGACACGATTGAGCCAAAAGATAAAAATTAGTTGGTGCCAAGCAGCACAAGATTGCCATTGCCGGTTTGAACCAGCACGCCGGCAGACGTGGACTGCACAGGCGAGAGGATGGCGCCGCCCCCGAGCGACAGCCGCGCCAGCAAGCTGCCGTCACTGCTGGACAGGAAATGCACGTAACCATCCAGATCGCCCACCGCCACCGCCCCGCCCAACGCGGCAGGCGCGGTCAGCTTGCGGTTTTTCAGCGCGGCCTGTTTCCAGACATTGTTGCCGTTCTCGAGCGCAAAGGCGTTCATGACGCTGTTTTGGTCCGGCGCATAGGCAAACTGGCTATCCACCGTCATGCCGCTGGCGCTGGAGAAGTCTTTGGCCCACATGGGGCGGCCGCCCTGGCTGACGTTAAAGCACACGATACGGCCCTGGTATGCGACTGCGCAGAGCAAAGGACCGGCCAAACGCGGCGACCCGACGACGTCGGTCAGACGTTCGAGATCGCTCGATCCGCGCGGCGTAGCCACGGTGCCTTCCCATTGAACGTTGCCGCTGCCCACGTTGATGGCCAGCAACTTGCCGCCAGGCAAGCCGGTGATGACCAGCCCTTCGGCCATGACCATCTGCGCAGTGCTGCGCAGCGCCAAGGCGGGACCTGGACGTTGCAAGCTCCAGAGGCGCTCGCCTGTTTCGATGTTGTAGGCTTGAATCCGATAGTCGCCGCTGCGGACTACTACGGCGCCATATCCCACCACCGGCGCGATATCGACGTCGCTGCTGGCCTGAGCCTTCCATTTGACCTTGCCCGTGTCATCAAACGCGATGATCTGGCCCAGCGGCGAGGCCACGACCGTGGTCGATCCATCGCTGCCCGGGCCTGCAGAGAGCTTGGTGTCCGCGTCGGCTTTCCAGAGGATTTTTCCGCTCGAGAGCTCTACCTTGGCAACAGATCCGTCGGGCGTTGCGGCATAGACCGAATCCCCCACTACGGCAGGCACGAATCCCAGACCCGAACCGCTACCGATAGACGTCGACCACACCGAGCGTACGGACATCCCCGCTGAATACTCGGTCAATGGCGCGGGCTCGTAACGAGCATCATCACTGGCACAACCGGCCAAAACCAACAAGCCCGCGGCAAGCGCAGCACTACGCACTGCTCGGTGAAAACGGAAAATAGTCATACGTTCATGCTCCGCTGAGAGCGTCCAGTTTCAGTTGCACGGCTTGACGCAGAGGATCGGCAGCGCTCAGCCCATCCAGAGCGGTTTGCCAGGCCTTGCGAGCCTCCTCGGGCTTGCCTTGAGCGGCCAGGATATCGCCGCGACGGTCCGCATAAAGCGTCGCGAATGCCGCCGGCGGATTGTTCAATTGCGCCAAGGCGGCATCGTACTGTTTCTGATCCAGCAGCAGTCCTGCCAGACGCTCGCGCGCCACAGGCTGCAGAGCCGGATGCTTGGACTGCGAGGCCAGCCATTCGAGCTGCTGGCGTGCGCCATCCAGGTCCTTTTGTTGGGCGAGCGCCTGAGCAGCAACCAGCGCGCCGCGTGCGGCATACCCCGTAGCTGCGTAATCGTCGCGCAAGGTCGAGATAGCGGCCTTGATGCGCACCGCGGAATCGGTACTGCCCAGACGGGCGGCGTCTTCGAGGGCTTCGAAGTAGCCCATCGCCTGATTGGCGCGATGGTTTTGATAGGCCTTCCAGCCCCACCAGCCGCCCCATGCGAGCACGGCGATGGTCACCAATGCCATGATCAGCGTGCCATAGCGCGCCCACCACGCCTTGAGCGCGTCGAGTTGTTCCTGTTCTTCGAGATCGTATGCCATGCTTACCCTAGGATTTCAAAACATCCGCCAAGCGGTCCAGCGGGACCTGCTGCTGAGCCGCCTCGTTGGCGGCATCGGCACGCAGGAACTTGACGCTGGCCGTCTGCGAGGCGACTTCGTCGGTGCCAAGAATAACCGCAACTCGAGCACCACTGGCATCAGCCCGCTTGAATTGCGACTTGAAACTGGCCGATCCGGCATGCACGATGACGGAAAACCCGGCATCGCGCAATTGCTCGCCCACGCGCGCCGCCAGGCGTTGAGCCTGTTCGCCTTGGTGAACGACATAAACGTCACATTCTGTTGTGGCAGCCGCTGGCGCGCTTTGTTCCCAGAGGTCCAGGAGACGTTCCATGCCAATCGCAAAGCCTACGGCTGGCGCGGGCTTGCCACCCAGCAATTCGATCAGACCGTCATAGCGGCCGCCGCCGCACACAGTGCCTTGCGAACCCAGGCGATCGGTAACCCATTCAAAAACGGTCGAGTTGTAGTAATCGAGGCCGCGCACCAGGCGAGGATTGAGGCGATACTCAATGCCCGCATCCGCCAGCAATTGGCACAAGCCGTCAAAATGAGCGCGCGATTCCTCGCCCAGGAAGTCAAACAAACGGGGCGCGCTGTCGGCCATCGCCTGCATGGCGGGATTTTTTGTATCCAGGACGCGCAGCGGGTTGCTGTACATGCGGCGCAGGCCATCCTCGTCGAGCACGTCACGATGCTGTTCCAAGTGCGCGATCAATGCGGCGCGATGGGCGGCACGCTCGGCGGGTTGCCCCAGAGAATTGAGCTCCAGGCGCACGTCCGTCAGCCCCAGTTGTTTCCACAGGCGAGCCAACATGATGATGAGTTCGGCATCGACATCTGGGCCGGCAAAGCCCAGTGCTTCAACGTCGATCTGATGAAACTGGCGATAACGGCCGCGTTGCGGACGCTCGTGACGAAACACCGGGCCGATGCTGTACACCCGTTGCGGACGGTCGTATAGCAGGTTGTGCTCGATCGTGGCACGCACCACGCCAGCGGTCATCTCGGGACGCATGGTGAGCGATTCGCCGTTCAGCGCATCGGTAAAGGTGTACATCTCTTTTTCGACGATGTCAGTGACCTCGCCGATGCCGCGCGTAAACAGACGCGTATGCTCGAGCACAGGCGTGCGCACATTGCGATAGCCATAGCTGCGCAACCAGCCACGCACGATGTCTTCGAATTGCTCCCACCGCGCGCCATCGGCCGGCAGGACGTCATTCATGCCGCGGATAGCGGCGACTTTCTGGAACGCTTGCGTCATCTTCATCATGCCGCGGCGAATCGCACCATGCGATCCGCCTGACGGCTCAGCCCTTTCTTTTAATGAGTGGCCTGCGCACCGTAACGGCGCGCGACGTAGTCTTCGACAATGGTCTGGAATTCTTCGGCGATGCGATCACCCTTGAGGGTGACGGTCCGTTCGCCGTCGATGAACACCGGGGCGGCAGGCACCTCGCCCGTACCGGGCAAACTGATCCCGATATCCGCATGGCGGCTTTCGCCGGGGCCATTGACCACACAGCCCATCACGGCGACGTTCATACTCTCGACACCGGGATAACGGGCGCGCCACACCGGCATCTGGCGACGCAAATAAGACTGAATGCTGTCGGCCAGTTCTTGGAAAAACGTGCTGCTGGTGCGGCCGCAACCAGGGCACGCCACCACCATCGGCGTGAATGCACGCAGATTCATGGTTTGCAGAATTTCCTGCGCGACCACGACCTCGCGCGTACGATCGCCGCCGGGTTCAGGAGTTAGAGAAATACGGATCGTGTCGCCGATGCCCTGTTGCAGCAAGACCGCCAATGCGGCTGTCGAGGCCACGATGCCCTTGCTGCCCATGCCAGCCTCGGTCAGGCCCAAGTGCAACGGGTAATCGCAGCGCGCGGACAGATCGCGATAAACCGCGATCAAATCCTGTACATGGCTGACCTTGCATGACAGGATGATGGCATCGCCGCGCAAGCCGAGCTCCTCGGCGCGCTGGGCGTTGCTGATCGCGGACACGACGAGCGCATCGCGCATCACGGCCTGGGCTTCCCAGGGCTGCGTGCGGCGGCTGTTTTCGTCCATTTTGCGCGCCATCAGCTCGTGATCCAGACTGCCCCAGTTGACGCCGATGCGCACCGGTT
>Ga0182743_1002558_pt1 | contig 15761 bp, 13 predicted proteins | sample eDN3rd30CKraftOP_FD_128522 | JGI IMG/M metagenome (GOLD analysis project Ga0182743, IMG submission 128522) | Enriched Organic Plus compost microbial communities from Emeryville, California, USA - eDNA 3rd pass 30_C Kraft OP (version 2) (version 2) ... | reverse complement strand
GGCGACTTCTCCAAGCGCGTCGAGGTCGAGTTCCCCGATGCCGAGCTCAACCAGCTCGCTTCCTCGGTCAACAACCTGGTCGAAACCGTCGATGGCGGTCTCTCCGAGACGTCTCGCGTGCTCGCTTCCCTGGCCAAGGCCGACCTCACCGAAAAGGTCACCGGTTCCTATTCGGGCGCCTTCGGCCAGCTCAAGGACGACACCAACGCCGTGGCCGACAAGCTGGCGGAAATCGTCGGGCAGTTGCGCCAGACGTCGCGGGCCTTGAAGACCGCCACCGGGGAAATCCTCTCGGGCGCCAACGACCTCTCCGAACGCACCACCAAGCAGGCGGCGACCATCGAAGAGACCTCGGCGGCCATGGAACAGCTGGCTTCCACCGTCCTCCAGAACGCCGAGCGCGCCAAGGAAGCATCCGTGGTTGCCGGCACCGTCACGCGCACGGCCGAAGAAGGTGGCCAGGTCATGGGCCAGGCCAACGATGCCATGGGCCGCATCGAGACCTCCTCGTCCAAGATCTCCAACATCATCGGCATGATCGACGACATCGCCTTCCAGACCAACCTGCTTGCCTTGAACGCCTCGGTCGAAGCGGCGCGAGCCGGTGAAGCCGGCAAGGGCTTCGCGGTCGTCGCCGTCGAAGTGCGTCGCCTCGCCCAGTCCGCCGCCGAAGCCTCGTCCGAGGTCAAGGTGCTGATCGAGCAGAGTGCCGGCGAGGTCAAGGCGGGCTCCAAGCTCGTGGCGGATGCCGCCTCCAAGCTCGAGACCATGCTGGCTTCGGCCCGCTCCTCGAACGAGTTGATGGACGGCATCGCCCGCGAAAGCCGCGAGCAGGCCTCGGCCATCGAAGAGGTCAATGTCGCTGTCCGCCAGATGGACGAGATGACCCAGCACAACGCGGCGCTGGTCGAGGAAACCAATGCCGCCATCGAGCAGACCGAAGCCCAGGCTTCCGAACTCGACCGGATCGTCGACATTTTCACGCTCGATGACGCCCGGCGCGAACTGGCCGCTCCCAAGGCAGCTTCCAAGTCCGCAGCCGCTCCGGCCTCCGGCATCAAGGGGCTCCAGCAGCGCGTGGCCACGGCCGCCAAGGCTTACCTGAGCCATGGCAATGCCGCCGTCAGCGCCGACTGGGACGAGTTCTAGGCCGCTTTTCGAGGGCGCAGGAGTGTCCTGCGCCCTTTTCGATACCGCCATGCTCCCGGCGGCGAGCCATTGCGCTCAAAGCCTGAGGCGTGGTCAAAAGGGCCAGCCAAGGAGGGTTTGCATGGCACGTATCGGGCTGGTCGCGCATGACGACAAGAAGGATGAGCTGGTCGCCTGGGTGCTCGCCAATCGCGAAACGCTTGCCGCCCACGAATTGTGGGGCACCGGAACCACCGGCGGCCGCGTCATCGAAGGCACCGGGCTTTCGGTGACCTGCCTCAAGAGCGGACCGCTGGGCGGGGACGCACAGCTGGGCGCCATGATCGCCGAGGGGCGCCTGGACGTGCTGATCTTCTTCCAGGATCCGCTGACCGCGCTGCCGCACGATGTCGATGTCAAGGCGCTCAATCGCCTGGCGACACTCTACGATACTTTGTTCGCTATCAATCGGGCCACCGCCGACGCAGTCCTGGCCGCGCTCTGACGGTTAACGCCGCCTTATCCGGGCATTGACCGGGGCCAGCGCATGTGAGCAGATGCCACAAAACAACCCGGAACCAATGCCGGGAAAGAACATGGTCAGGAAACCAGGACGGGGTGAGTGTCCTTCGACGCAGTCATTGACGTTAAAGACGTCACAAAGAGCTTTGGCGGCCTGACGGCCGTCAACAAGTGTTCGCTTCGGGTCGAGCGCGGGTCGATCACTGGATTGATCGGACCCAACGGCGCCGGAAAATCTACGCTTTTCAACATGGTGGCCGGCAATATCGTGCCCGATAGCGGCTCGATCTATTTCGATGGCGAAGACGTGACGGGCGTGCCGCCCTACAAGCTCTTCGCCAGGGGCCTGTTGCGCACCTTCCAGATTGCGCACGAATTCTCCCATATGACGGCGCTCGAGAACCTCATGGTGGTGCCGGGCGACCAGCCGGGCGAGCGCCTCGCCAACATCTGGTTCCGCCCCGATTTCGTGCGCAAGGCCGAGCATCACGTGCGCCAGAAGGCCCTCGACGTCATCGATTTCCTCAAGCTCGGGCACGTCAAGAACGAGCTGGCGGGGAACCTGTCGGGCGGCCAGAAGAAGCTCCTCGAGCTTGGCCGCACCATGATGGTGGACGCCAAGGTGGTGCTGCTCGACGAAGTGGCGGCGGGCGTCAACCGCACGCTGCTCCAGGACCTTGCGGCCAATATCGAGCGCATGAACGAGGAACTGGGTTACACCTTCTTCGTGATCGAGCACGACATGGACCTGATCGGGCGCCTGTGCGACCCGGTGATCGTCATGGCGCAGGGCGAGGTCATCGCTCAGGGTCCGATGGAAGAGATCCGCGCCAATCCGGAAATCATCGAAGCCTATTTCGGCTCCCCGGTGGAGGCAGCCTGATGGCATTGATAGAGCTGAAGAGCCTCGTGGGAGGATATGGCGGCGCGCCTATTCTCAACGGGGTCAACATCGCCATCGAGCAATCCGATATCGGCGTGATCGTGGGGCCCAACGGGGCTGGAAAGTCCACCACCCTCAAGGCCATTTTCGGTCTGTTGCGGGTGACATCGGGCGCGGTGGTGTTCGATGGGGAAGACATCACCAATGCCCAGCCGGACCGGCTGGTGCCGCGCGGGCTTTCCTTCGTGCCGCAGGAAAAGAACGTCTTCACCTCCATGAGCGTCGAAGAGAATCTCGAGATGGGCGCCTTCACGCGGCCGGACGATTTCTCCGATACCCTCAAATGGGTCTATGAGATGTTCCCGCCGCTCCTCGAAAAGCGCCACCAGAAGGCCGGCGAGCTCTCGGGCGGGCAGCGCCAGATGGTGGCCATGGGCCGGGCGCTGATGAGCAAGCCGCGCCTGCTCATGCTGGACGAACCTTCGGCGGGGCTCTCGCCGCGCTACGTCATCGAAATCTTCGACCAGATCGTCAAGGTCAACAAATCGGGCGTGGGCATTCTCATGGTCGAGCAGAACGCTCGCCAGGCCCTGGCCTTCGCTTCAAAAGGCTTCGTGCTGGCAGGCGGGCAGAACCGCTTCACCGGCACGGGTGCGGATCTGATCGCCGACCCCGAAGTCGCCAAGAGCTTCCTGGGGGGCTGAGTTGGACGAGTTTATTTTCCTGATCAATCGCGTCCTGATCTCGGGCACCGTGCTCGGGTCGATCTACGCTTTGGGCGCCATCGGCGTCACCCTCATCTTCGGCATCCTGCGCTTCGCCCATTTCGCCCATGGCGACATGATGACGATGGGCGCCTTCATCACCTTCGTGCTGGCCACCCTGTTTTCGATGATGGGCATCGTCACGCCCATCCCCACCGCCATCCTCGTGATGCCGCTGGCCATGGTCGCCACCGCGCTCATCGCGCTGGGCATCGACAAGGGCTTTTACGCGCCGCTGCGCCGGCAGGGCGTCAAGCCGGTGACGCTGCTGGTCGCCTCGATCGGGGTGACGCTGATGATCCAGGGGCTCATCCGCCTGCTGTTCGGCGCCGGCACCCGCACGCTCTATGGCGACGGACCCAAGGTCATATTCCGCATCGATACCGCCTGGATGGGCGGGACGCGCCCCATCACCATCACCGAGCCGCAGGCGATCATGATCGTGCTCACGGTGCTGCTGGTGCTGGCGCTGCATTTCTTCCTCACCCGCTCACGGCTGGGCAAGGCCATGCGCGCCATGGCCGACAATGCCGACCTGGCGCAGATCTCGGGCATCAACACTGCGGTGGTGGTGCGCATCACCTGGCTCATCGCCGGTGCCCTGGCTTGCGTTGCCGGCACCATGCTGGCGCTCGACGTGGCGCTGATGCCGGACCTGGCGTTCAACATCGTGCTGCCCATCTTCGCGGCGGCGATCGTGGGCGGGCTGGGGCAGGTCTACGGCGCCATCGCCGGCGGCTTCCTCATCGCCTTCGCCGAAACCATGTCGGTCTTCAATTGGGCCACGATCCTGCGCCCGTTCAAGGACATGATCCCGAGCTGGATCACCATTCCGGACAACCTGGCGCTGGTGCCGACCGAGTATAAGCTCACCGTCGCCTTCGTGATCCTGGTCATCACCCTGCTCGTGCGGCCCACGGGAATCTTCAAGGGAGCCTCGACATGAGCGCGGCGTCCGAAAGCCGCTGGCTGGACCTGGACAATCCGGTCAAGCGCGGCGTCATCCTGTTCGTGGGCATCTTCGTGCTGGTGCTCGCCGTGGGGTTCGTGCAGGGCGGGGCCAATGCCGGTCTGCTGCTGTCCCAGGCGCTCGCCTATGCGCTCATCGCGCTCGGGCTCAACATCCAGTGGGGCTATGGCGGGCTTTTCAACTTCGCCATCATGGGCCTGATGATGGTGGGCGGCACCGCCGTGATGCTGGTCTCGGTGCCGGTCAACGAGGCGTTCTGGACCGGGGACGGGCCGATGTTGCTCGGCCGGGCGTTCCTTGCCTTCCTCGTCGGGGTGGCGCTGGTCATGGCGGCACGGCAGGTCAACCGGATCGGCATCCGCGGCGGCTGGCGCACCGCGATCATCGTGCTCGCCTGGTTCATCGGCTACGTCATCTATCGCAGCCAGATCGACCCGGCCGCCGCCTATATCGAGGCCAATGCCGGGTTCGTGGGCGGGCTGGGGCTCAACCCCATTCTCGGCTGGGCCCTGGGCGGGGTGGTGGCGGCTGTCATCGCCTATATCATCGGGCGCATCTGCCTGGGCCTGCGCACCGATTACCTGGCCATCGCCACCATCGGGATTTCCGAAATCCTGCGCGCCCTGGTCAAGAACATGGATTGGCTGACGCGCGGCACCCAGACCGTCTCGCCCATTCCCTGGCCGGTGCCGCTGCCGCAGGACTACCAGGCCAATGGCGTCTCGATCACCGATTCCTTCATTTACGCCCGCTTCGGCTTCTTCGCCCTGCTGGTGGTGATCTTCGCGGTCATCTTCTACCTGGTGCAGCGCGCCTATGGCGGGCCCTGGGGCCGCATGATGCGCGCCATCCGCGACAACTACGTCGCCGCCGGTTCGATGGGCAAGAACGTCACCGGGCGCCAGCTCGAGCTCTTCGTGCTCGGCTCGGTGCTGATCGGCATGGGCGGGGCGATCCTGGTTACGTTCAACCAGATCTTCGATCCTTCCAGCTATCAGCCAATCAACCACACCTTCGTGGTCTGGGTCATGGTCATCGTGGGCGGGGCCGGCAACAACTGGGGCGCGCTGCTTGGCGCGCTGCTCATCTATATCGTGTGGATCATCTCCGATCCCCTGGCCCAGGTGATCTTCGTGAACCTTTCGAACTGGTCCCAGTCCATGGGCTGGGGGGCCATTCCCGAGATCGATTCACGGGCGCTCCAGATGCGCGTCTTCATCCTGGGCGTCATCATCACCATTGCCCTGCGCTATGCGCCCAAGGGCCTGCTGCCCGAGGTCATGCGCCGCGAAAAATAGACGCGGCGACCCCGGCAGGACAATCGGGCACCCTCTCCAGCGATGGAGGGGGTGTTTTCGTCAGCGCCGGCGCACGGTGACCCAGAGCCAGTCGGTGGCCTTGCCGTCATAGCCCGAACCCAGTTCCTGGCTGATCTCGAGGTTTTCCCAATCCGCCGCGTCCTCGAAATGGCGCAGCAGCGTCGGGCCGTCGAAGTAATTGTAGTAGCGCCCGAAGCCGTCCCGGCCCTCGGCCTGGCCGCCCTTGAAGCTGGCGACGAACGTCGCGCCCGGCCGCATGGCCCGGTGCACCAGCTTCAGGATGCCGGTCAGGGTCCGGCGCGGCGCGTGGAGGAGGGAAGCCGCCGCCCAGATCCCGTCATAGGCGTCGACCTCGTCCAGTTCGTCGAACCGCATGACCCGCACCGGACGTCCCAGCAGCTTTTCGGCCTCCCGGGCCAGTTCCGCCGAACCGTCGGTGGGGGTTACCTCCAGGCCCGCATCGAGCATGGCCCTGGCATCCTGGCCGCCGCCGGTCCCGAGTTCGAGCACCCTGGCGCCGGGCGGCAGCGCCGCGAGAAAGGCGCCCAGGCGCTTGGCGGGCCGGCGGCCGCGGCCGGCATAGGTCCGGGCGTTTTCGGCATAGAACTTGAGCGTTTCGTCGTCCTGCATCGGTCCTCCCGGCAATGAAAAGGCCCGGGATCGCTCCCGGGCCTCAAACAAACGCGGAACGAGGTCCAGCTTACTGGATCTGGCCCTTGTTGACGATCTTGCCGCCTTCGATGACGAAGTAGTCGATGCCGCCGGCGACGTCGCCGTTCTCATCGAACTCGATCGGGCCCGAGGCGCCTTCGTAGTTGATGTCGGTGCCGGCCTTGATCAGGTCGACGGCCTTCTGCCATTCGCCCGGATGGATGACTTCGCCCGGAGCGTTGGCGACCTCGCGCAGGGCCTTGGAGACGCCTTCGCGATCGGCCGAGCCGTTCTTCTCGATGGCCAGGGCCAGAAGGAAGGCGGCGTCGTAGGACTGCGGACCATAGGTGGTGTCAGGCACCAGGCCGGCATCGGTGGCGAGCTTGGCATAGATGTCATAGGCCTCGCCCGAGGCGGCCGAGGACTGGGTGAGGATCATGCCTTCGAGGGAAGCCGCGTCGCGCGAAGCGAGCAGGGCATCGCCGGCCATGCCGTCGCCGCCCACGAACTTGGTGAACGAGCCCGCTTCGATGGCCTGGTTGAGGATGGCGCCGCCGCCGGCATTCTCGTAGCCGTAAATGACCAGCGTCTGGACGCCGGTGGCTTCGATCTGGCCGATTTCCGGACGGTAGTCGGCCTTGCCGTCTTCATGGGCAACGCTCGCGGTCACCTTGCCGCCACCATCGGTGAAGGTCTTGGTGAACTGGTCGGCCAGGCCCTTGCCGTAGTCGTTGTTCACATAGGTGACGCCGACTTCCTTGATGCCCTGGCTGAGCAGGAGCGTGGCGGCCTTCGACCCCTGGAAGGCGTCCGAGATGGCGGTACGGAAGACCAGGTCGTTGTCCTTGAGCGTGGTCAGGGTCGGCGCGGTGGCCGACGGGGAGATCATCACCACGTTGCCGGGAATGGCGGCGGTGTTGGCCGCTGCGATGGTGGCGCCGGTGCAGTAGGCGCCGAAGATCGCCGTCACCTTCTCGGAGTTGACCAGGCGGTCGGCGGCCGGGCCGGCGGTGTCGGCCGAGCAGGCGCCGTCGGCGGTGACCGAGACGAGCTTGGAGCCGCCCAGGATGCCGCCCTGCGCGTTGACTTCATCGACGGCCAGGTTACCGGCCGAAACCATGCCACCGGCGAAGCCGGCGATCGGGCCGGTCACGTCGGCCAGGAAACCCATCTTGACGTCATCGGCGAGAGCCGGCGCTGCTGCGGCCAGCACAGAGGCTGCCACGGCCAGGCCAAGCGTTTTCTTGAAATTGTTCATTATTGTCCCTCTGTTGCGCACCGTGCCGCCCCAGCGCTCTTTACGAGCGTCTTCGGGCTCCCAAAGCACGGCACAAAAACTGGGGGCGCCACTTTTCTCGCCCCGCTGCGCGTGACTGTGGCATATTTCCAAGGCAAGTGTCACCGGGATTTCAGCGGTTTGGCGGGCGCCGGCGCTTTGTTGCTTAATGACGCGGCATTTGCCAAGTTCGCCCGTCACCGGCCGGTTCTGGGAGCCCGATTTGACCCGCCTTCTGCTTTGCGCCGTCACCTTGCTGCTGCTGGCCCTGCCGGCGGCGCGCGCCCAGGATTCGTTCACTTCGCTCGATACCAATACCGGGGAAGTCACCCCTGGCATCGCCCAGCCGCCCTGCGGCACCAAGCCGGTGGCGATCGCGCGCATGCAATGGCCCTCGGCCGCGATCCTGGCCGAAATCCATGCGCGCATCCTCAAGGCCCAGTACGATTGCGACGTCAAGCTGGTGCCCGGAGACCTGGCCGCCACCGCCGCGTCGATGGGCTCGACCCAGCAGCCGGCCATCGCGCCCGAAATGTGGGTGCTGCGCATCTCGGAAACCTGGAATGCCGGGGTCAAGGCGCAGAAGCTGCGCCAGGCGGCACCGACCTATGACGCAGGGCTCTTCGAGGGCTGGTTCATCCCCGACTACGTCGCGGCCGCCAATCCGCAGGTCACCTCGGCGGCGAGCCTTAGGGAAAATGCCCAGATCTTCTCCCATAACGGAGCGCGGCCGCGCTTCATTTCCTGCCCGCCGGACTGGGCCTGCTCGATCATCAACCGCAACATGCTCAAGGCCAATGGCCTCGATGGGCTTTTCGACATCGTCGAGCCGGGCAACCGTTTCGAGATGGACACGCTGATCGCCCAGGCGGTTTCGAGCAAGGAGCCGGTGGTCTTCTACTACTGGCAGCCCAATGCGGTCCTGAGCCAGTTTTCCTTCAAGCCGCTGGACCTGGGACCCTACGACCGGGACGCCTTCGCCTGCCTCGCCCGGCGGGTGTGCGACGATCCCAAGCCGACCGCCTATGCCCCCGATTCGGTGGTGATCGCGGCGGCCGAGTGGGTGTTCACCGATACGCCCGTCATCGCCTCCTACCTGCAGCGCGCCACGCTCCCCATCGGGGAGATGAACGCCATGCTGGCCGCGCTCTCCGAGCCCGGCGCCACCGAAGCCGATGTCGCCGCCCGTTTCGTGGCCGAAAAGGGCGATATCTGGCATGCCTGGATGGGGACGGGGCCCGCCGGCGAGTAACCCTGGGTTAACGCTGCCGCCATCCGGGCCCGGATGCGTCATGCTGCTGTCATGTGCATGCGCTCTTGTCTGCCGCATTTGTGCTGAAAATATCAATAATTACAATGATATGAATAGCGCGCGCCGCGGCCTGCTTCACGCAGGATTAAGCTTTGCGTGTCGATAGTCGGACCGGGTCAGAAGACCTCGGGATTTTGAGCCGGGAGTGCTTGGGGATGGATAAGTTCGAACGGCGAGCGGGGGCCTCGGCGCTGATCGACCGCCATACCCGCTGGGCGGCTTTCGCCATCGGCGCCATCCCGGTGCCCTTCGCGCTCATCGTGGCGGCGCTGCTGGTCACCTCCGACCGGCAACTGATCCATGCGGTGCTGCTGGGCGGGGCGACCTTGGCCATGGCCGCCATATTCGGGCTGCTCATCGCCTCGCTCCTGTCGCTGCGCCGCAACCTTTACGCCTTTGCCGCCGATCGCATCGCGGCGGCCGACAGGGCGCGCTATGACAGCCTCACCGGAGCCCTGTCGCGCTCGGTTTTCCTCGGCGAGCTCAAGGCGCGCGTCACCGGCCAGGCGTCCCGGCCGGTGGCGTATCTGCAGATCGACATGGATCACCTCAAGACCCTCAATGACGGGGACGGGCATGCAGCGGGCGACGCGGCGCTCAAGCATCTGGTCACGGCCATTTCGGCCGTGGCACCGACGGCGCTGATCGGCCGGCTGGGCGGGGACGAATTCGGCATCCTGCTCGAAGGCTGCGGGTCCAAGAAGGCGGCGACGGCCATCGGCCACCAGTTGCTGACGGCGCTGAGCGCCCCCACCAGCATTTCGGGCCGGCAGGTGCGCCTGAGCGCGACCTTGGGCATCTCGCTTTCGCCCGAGGACAGCGGCTTTCCGGACGAGCTGATCTCGCTGGCGGACCTCGCCCTCTACGAGGGCAAGCGCACCGGGCGCAACCGCGTCATCGCCTTCGATCCGGAAATGCTCACCGACGTGCGCCACAAGCGCCTCATCGAGCGCGAGCTGCGCGCCGCCATTATCCTTGACGAACTCGACCTCCACTACCAGCCGGTGTTTGCCGCGGACGGCGCGCTCTCGGGCCATGAGGCGCTGGTCCGCTGGCAGCACAAGGTGCGCGGCACCGTGCCGCCCTCCGAGTTCATCCATATCGCCGAGGAGAGCGATCTGATCAGCCGGCTGGGCGAGTGGGTGCTGCGCCGGGCATGCCTGGATATCGATGCCCTCAAGGCGCCGCGGCTTTCGATCAACGTCTCTGCCGCCCAGCTCCGGCGCGGGGATTTCGCCGATCGTTTCGCCGCCATCGTGGCGGAGACGGGCGTGGACGCGCAGCGGCTGACCGTGGAAATCACCGAGACGGTGCCGCTCAAGGCGGGTGGCGTCGAGGAGCGCAACCTTTCCGCCCTGCGGACGCTCGGGGTGCGGGTGGCGATCGACGATTTCGGCGCCGGCCATGCCAGCCTCGAATACCTGAAGAAGTTCTCGTTCGACGTTCTCAAGATCGACCGGTCCTATGTCGCCAACCTCGCCGAGAGCCCGGTGGACAACGTGCTGATCGCCGCCATCTGCGAGATCGGGCGGGTTTCGGGCATCGAAATCGTGGCCGAGGGCGTCGAGACGGGCGAGCAGTTCGACCTGCTCAAGGCCGCCGGCTGCACGCATTTCCAGGGCTACCTGCTCGGGCGCCCGACGCCCCTGGCGCGCAAAAGCGTTCCAAGCCAGGTTCGCGCGGCGTAACATCTTGCTCCTTGGTCGCAGTTGCTTCTGCATCCGCCCCGTGGATATAAAGGTCGCCGGGAAAAGCGTCGGCAGCGCGATAGGGAGTGTCTTTCTTGGAATTGAAGCGGATCAACGATCGTATAACCGTGTCCGGGCAGATCCATCCCGAGGACGTCTCCGCACTCAAAGCCGCCGGCTTCACCACCGTCATCAACAATCGCCCCGATGGCGAATCGCCCGATCAGCCGGCGAGCGCCGAGATAGAAGCTGCCGCCAAGGCCGCCGGGCTCGACTATGTCGCCATTCCGCTTGGCCGGGATGGGGTCACCGCCGAAATGGTCGAAAAGACCCGTGCCGCGCTTGAGGGGAGCGATGGCCCGGTCTTTGCCTTCTGCCGTTCGGGTACCCGGTCCACCACGCTCTGGGCCTTGAGCCAGGCGGGCGAGATGGACGGAGCCGAGATCATCTCGCAAGCAGCGGGAGCCGGCTACGACATGAGCCACCTGGCGGCTCATCTCTCCAAATAATAAGGCGTTCAAAGCGCCATCCCGACGGGCTCGCGAAAGCGGGCCCTTTACCTCTCCAAGCTCGGGTTTAAATCGATGCCGATCAAGAAAATACTTGTCGCGAACCGTTCTGAGATCGCGATCCGCGTGTTCCGCGCCGCCAACGAACTCGATATCAAGACGGTCGCCGTCTATGCCGAGGAAGACAAGCTCGCGCTCCACCGCTTCAAGGCGGACGAGGCCTATCTCATCGGCAAGGGCAAGGGCCCGGTCGAGGCGTATCTGCAGATCGACGAGTATATCCGCATCGCGCGCATTTCAGGCGCCGACGCCATCCACCCGGGCTATGGCCTTCTCTCCGAGAGCCCCGAATTCGCCGATGCGTGCGAAGACGCCGGCATCATCTTCATCGGCCCGCGCGCCCAGACCATGCGCGACCTCGGCAACAAGGTCGCCGCCCGCAACATGGCCATCGCCTCGGGCGTGCCGGTGGTGCCGGCCACCGATGCGCTGCCGGACGATCTCGATGAAGTGGCCCGCATGGCCGCCGAGATCGGCTACCCGCTCATGCTCAAGGCGAGCTGGGGCGGCGGCGGGCGCGGCATGCGCCGCATCATGAACGAGAAGGACCTCCGCCACGAAGTGTCGGAGGGCAAGCGCGAGGCCAAGGCCGCGTTCGGCAAGGACGAGATGTATCTCGAAAAGCTGATCGAGCGCGCCCGGCACGTCGAGGTGCAGCTGGTCGGGGACGATCACGGCAACCTCGTCCACCTGTTCGAGCGCGATTGCTCGGTGCAGCGCCGCAACCAGAAGGTGGTCGAGCGCGCCCCCGCGCCCTACCTTTCCCAGAAGGTGCGCGACGACCTCACCGCCGCCGCGCTGCGCCTGGGCAATGCCGCCAATTATCGCGGCGCCGGCACCGTCGAATTCCTCATGGATGCCGATACCGACAAGTTCTACTTCATCGAGGTGAACCCGCGCATCCAGGTCGAGCACACGGTCACCGAAGTCGTCACCGGCATCGATATCGTCAAGGCGCAGATCAAGCTGCTCGAGGGCGCCGTCATCGGCACGCCCGAATCGGGCGTCCCGCTCCAGCAGGACATCCGCCTCAACGGCCACGCCATCCAGTGCCGCATCACCACCGAAGACCCGGAAGAGAATTTCATCCCGGACTACGGCCGCATCACCGCCTATCGCGAGGCGACCGGTTTCGGCGTGCGCCTCGACGGCGGCACCGCCTATGCCGGAGCGGTCATCACCCGGTTCTACGATCCGCTGCTCGAAAAGGTCACCTGCTGGGCGCCTTCGCCCGAAGAGGCGATCGCGCGCATGCATCGCGCCCTGCGCGAATTCCGTATTCGCGGCGTCCAGACGAACCTGGCGTTCCTCGAAAACATCATCACGCACCCGGACTTCGTCAACAACCACTACACCACGCGCTTCATCGACACGACGCCTGAGCTTTTCGACATCAAGCGCCGCCAGGACCGCGCCACCAAGCTCCTGACCTATATCGCCGACGTCACCGTCAACGGGCACCCGGAAGTGCGCGACCGTCCGCGTCCGCCCGCCGATGCCTTAAAGCCCGTCGTGCCCGAGTTCGAGCCGCTCACCATCGTCGATGGCAGCCGCCAGGTGCTCGATCGCCAGGGCGCCAAGGGGCTGGCGGAATGGATGAAGGCGCAGAGCCGCGTGCTCTTTACCGACACCACCATGCGCGATGCGCACCAGTCGCTGCTCGCCACGCGCATGCGCTCGTTCGACATCACGCGCATCGCCCAGGCCTATAGCCGGGGCCTGCCGAACCTGTTCAGCCTCGAATGCTGGGGCGGGGCGACGTTCGACGTCTCCATGCGCTTCCTCAACGAGGATCCGTGGGAGCGTCTGGCCAAGGTGCGCGAGGGTGCGCCGAACATCCTCACGCAGATGCTGCTGCGTGGCTCCAATGGCGTGGGCTACACCAACTACCCCGACAACGTCGTCAAGTTCTTCGTGCGCGAAGCGGCGGCCGGCGGGGTCGATATCTTCCGCATCTTCGATTGCCTCAACTGGGTCGAGAACATGCGCGTCTCGATCGACGCGGTCATCGAATCGGGCAAGGTCGCCGAAGGCGCCATCTGCTACACGGGCGATCTCCTCGATCCTGACCGTTCCAAGTACGATCTGAAGTACTATGTGGCGCTCGCCAAGGAGCTCGAGGCCGCCGGCGCCCATGTGCTCGGCCTCAAGGACATGGCGGGGCTTCTCAAGCCCGCCGCGGCCAGGGCGCTCATTGCCACCCTCAAGCAGGAAATCGGCCTGCCCATCCACTTCCATACCCATGATACCTCGGGCGCCTCGGCGGCCACGATCATGGCGGCGGTGGAGGCAGGGGTCGATGCGGTGGATGCGGCCATGGACGCGCTTTCGGGCACCACCAGCCAGCCGACCTTCGGTTCGCTCGTCGCCGCCCTCGAAGGAGGGCCGCGCGATCCCGAACTCGATCCGCGCGCCATCCGCCAGCTTTCCTTCTACTGGGAAGGCGTGCGCACCCAGTACCGGGCCTTCGAGAGCGACCTGCGCTCGGGCGCTTCGGAAGTCTACCTGCATGAAATGCCGGGCGGCCAGTTCACCAACCTCAAGGAACAGGCGCGCTCGCTGGGCCTCGAAAGCCGCTGGCACGAGGTCGCCCAGACCTATGCCGACGTCAACCAGATGTTCGGCGATATCGTCAAGGTCACCCCGTCCTCCAAGGTCGTGGGCGACATGGCGCTGGCCATGGTGTCCTCGGGCCTGACGCGCGCAGACGTGGAAGATCCCAATCGCGACGTCGCCTTCCCCGATTCGGTGGTGGGCTTCTTTGCCGGCGATCTCGGCCAGCCGCCGGGCGGCTTCCCGTCGGCGCTCCAGAAGAAGGTGCTCAAGGGCCGCACGCCCATGACCGAGCGCCCCGGTTCCTATCTCAAGGATGTCGACCTCGAGGCCGAGCGCAAGAAGGCCGAAGAGGCCACCGGCAGCAAGATCGACGACAAGCGCCTGGCTTCGTACCTGATGTATCCGAAGGTCTATTCGGATTTCGTCAAGACGCAGGACAAGTACGGTCCCACCGAAGTGCTGCCGACCCCGGTCTACTTCTATGGCCTCGAGGATGGTGAAGAGCTCTTCATCGATCTCGAAAAGGGCAAGACTCTGGTGCTGCAATATCTCGGCCGTGCCGAGACCAACGACAAGGGCATGGTCCGCGTCTTCTTCGACCTCAACGGGCAGCCGCGCACCATCACGGTGCCCGATCGCCTCAAGGCCGGCGAGATCGTCGCGCGTCCCAAGGCGGCGCTGGGCGACGCCAAGCAGATCGGCGCGCCGATGCCGGGGGTCATCTCGACCCTCGCCGTCAAGGCCGGCCAGCCGGTCGTCGCCGGCGACGTGCTGCTCTCGATCGAAGCGATGAAGATGGAAACCGCCATCCACGCCGAAACCGATGGCGTGGTGGCCGAGGTCTTGGTCAAGCCCGGCGACCAGATCGACGCCAAGGACCTCCTGGTCCGGTTCGAATAGGAACGAAAAGGGGCGCTACGGCGCCCCTGCTTTTGGGACGCTCTCCACGTCCCGCACTTCAAGCAGGTGACCTCGATCGCGCCAGCAGGTCTCCCTCCCCCTTGTGGGGAGGGAACAAGGGCGAGGGAGAAGCGCGCTTGGAGCCTAGGGCTGACCCCACCCCGCACTTCCCCCGGATATCTCCACCCCAGTGGCGCGATGCACTAGGCCCCGGATCAAGTCCGGGGAAGTGCGGTGGGTGGAGCTCGATCCGCAGAAATATCTGCGACCTCCACTCCCATAGCCGCCGCGATCAACCCGAAATCATGCGCGCTGATCTCGAACAGCCCGAACCGCATCTGGTAGCCCCAGTTCGTCCGCCCACGCGTGAATTCCAGGTCCTGAAGCAGTGGCGCGATCGGCGCCTCGCGCGCGTCGAAATAGTCGACATCGCGCCGGTAGGCCGTCCAGCTTCCCATCTCGCCGGGATAGATCTCGCCCGGTTTCACCAGCCCGATGGTGGTGAACGCCTGCAGCCGGTCCTTGCCGCCCAGCGTCACCGTCGGGGAATAGTAGACCACCCCGTCGCCCGGGCTGATGCGCCGGAGCGGGGCGGCCTTGCCATGGTTGACCTGCATGAAGCCGGCCTTGCCCTTGCGGGCATGGTCGGCAGAGGCGACGGCGATCCAGTATTTCGGCATTTTCGGGGGCTCTCCTGATGCCTCAGGCCTACCAGCCCCCGCTGTCAGAAACCGGCAGTGGCTAGCGGCGGCGCGCCGGAACCGTCACCGGCACCTTCTTGGCCGTCACTTCGAGCGGCAGCAGGCTGACGATGAAGCTCACCGCCAGCGGCACCAGCACCAGGTCGTCCATCCAGCCGGCGAAGGGAATGAAATCGGGGATGAGATCGAACGGGCTCACCAGATAGAAGACCACGAAGAGCATGGCGGCCTTGAGCGGGAACGGCGTCGCCGGGTGGAAGAAGGCACGGAACAGCGTCCCCACCTCCTTGCGGAAGAGGAACAGGCGACCGGCGGCGAACTGCCCGAAGGCGGCGAGGGGAGAGAACTTGCTCATGGCTTGATAGATGGTGCCTGGCGCGCCGCGATCAAGGCGCGGCAGGACCATCACACAAACGTAACATTGCGCGCTTACCGGCAAAGGCTTATTTCCTCTCCTCGTTACAAGGAGTGATCCATGGCAGGCGCGGCTTCCCGCAGGCATTCGGTTGGGGTCAATGTCGG